>Ga0136613_10000784_pt1 | contig 15363 bp, 12 predicted proteins | sample AntDrymUQ2722106_2_FD_106649 | JGI IMG/M metagenome (GOLD analysis project Ga0136613, IMG submission 106649) | Polar desert sand microbial communities from Dry Valleys, Antarctica - metaG UQ272 (21.06) | ecosystem: Environmental > Terrestrial > Soil > Desert | place: Antarctica: Dry Valley... | reverse complement strand
GCCCCTGCCGACTGATCAGGTCGCCGCCAACCTCGAGCTGCTGGGCCCTCGCCACGAGGTTCCCACCGGCGTCACCGGCTGGTGGCAGGTGAACGGGCGCAGCAGTGTGGCGCCCGAAGAGGCCCTGCGTCTCGATCTCTTCTACATCGAAAACTGGTCGCTGTCGTTGGACCTTTACATCCTGCTCAAGACATTCGGGGTCCTCATGGCCAGAAGGGGTGCGTATTGAGCCTGTCCGAAGCAATTTCGGAGGGCCCTCCGCCGGAGTCCGTGCTCGAGCGGAGCCACACCTTTGGGTCCCGCTACATCCTCGGAATGCGCGTGGATGCATCGAACTACGACAAGGCGGCGAGCCGGATCGTCGAATGGGGCCGCCGCAGAGAGTCCCGCTACGTCTGTATTGCCGCGGTGAACAACGTCGTCGAGGCGCACAAGCGACCCGAGTACCGGGAGATCATGAACCAATCTGACTTCACCACCTCGGACGGGATGCCGCTCGTGTGGGGTCTGCGCAAGCTCGGCATCCCCGAAGCTACGCGCGTCTACGGCCCCGATTTGACTCCGGTGATCTGCGAGCATGCGGCCCGCGCGGGAGTCGGCGTGGGCTTCTATGGCGGCACTCCCGAGGTCCTCGACGATCTCGTTTCGAGCCTCACCAAGAGGTTCCCCGCTCTGAGGGTCACCTATCGCTGGGCACCCCCGTTTCGGCCTCTGACCGACGAGGAGGAGGCGGAGTTCGTGAATGCGGTCAACGAGTCGGGTACCGGCGTCCTGCTGGTGGGACTGGGGGCTCCCAAGCAGGAGCAGCTCATGGCGCGCCTGCGTGGCGAAATCGCAGCTACAATGGTGGGAGTCGGCGCTGCTTTTGATTTCCTGGCGGGCAAGAAGCGTCAATCGCCCCCGTGGATGCAGCGGGCCGGGTTGGAGTGGCTCTTCAGACTCGTGACCGAGCCCAAGCGCCTGTGGCGCCGTTACCTGCTCGGCAACCCGCGCTTCGCGGTCCTTTTTGCGGCCCAACTGGTTGCGCAAAAAGTGACTCGGGGCAACTGAAGTCGACCCGAGTATCTGCCGATACGAAAACGAACCGAATCGGAAGGGAGAGTTCTCTATGAGCGAGAACGGACTTGGTGAGGACAAAGAAAGTGGAAAGAGGGCACTTGTAGCCGGGGGTGGCGGTTTCATCGGCCACCACATGATCAAGTACCTCAAGAAGCGCGGCTACTGGGTGCGTGGGGTCGACATCAAGGAGCCCCAGTACGAGGCGACGTCTGCCGATGACTTCAAGGTCCTCGACCTGAGGCGCTGGGAGAACTGTCTCGAGGCCACCGAGGACGTCGCGGAGGTCTATCAGCTCGCCGCCGACATGGGCGGCATCGGATACATCACCGGCAACCATGCTGATGTCGCGCGCAACAACATTCTCATCAACGCCCACATGCTCGACGCCGCTTACCTTAACGGGGCGAGCCGCTACTTCTACTCGTCGTCCGCCTGCATCTATCCCCTTTACCGACAGAACACGCCGGACATCGGCGGGCTTCGGGAAGAGGATGCTTATCCTGCCGATCCCGAGGAGGGGTACGGCTGGGAGAAGCTCTACGCCGAGAAGCTGTGTCAGTACTACGACGAAGAGGGCAAGCTTCCGACCCGCGTCGCTCGCTTCCACAACATCTACGGCCCCCTGGGCACGTATGACGGGGGCCGCGAGAAGGCGCCCGCCGCCATCAGCCGCAAGATTGCACTGGTCGACGACGGCGGCGAGATCGAGGTCTGGGGCGATGGCCTCCAGACGCGTTCGTTCACCTACGTGGACGACTGCGTTGAGGGCATCTACCGGATCATGTATTCCGACCACTCTTCGCCCCTCAACCTCGGCACCGATGTGCTCATAGGCATCAACGATCTGGTCGATCTCGTGGCCAAGGTTGCCGGCAAGCAGATTCAGAAGCGCAACGACCTCAGCAAGCCGCAGGGAGTACGGGGCCGGAACAGTGACAACACCCGGCTTCGTGAGGTTCTTGGTTGGGAGCCGCAGACTTCTCTCGAGGACGGCCTCACGGCCACCTACGGGTGGATTTCTGCGCAGTTGGCAAACAAGCCCTCAGAGGTGGCAGCCTCTAAGTAGCCCGGACGGCGGCCCGGCTGCGCGGGTTCGCCCTAGATCTGGAGGACGAAATCTTGAAGGTAGGTGTCATAGGTGCCGGGCACGTGGGTCTGGTCACATGCGGGACGATGGCGAAGCTGGGCCACGATGTCATCGGCAACGACCTCGATGAGGAGAAAATCGCCATGCTGCGGCGTGGCGTCCCCTGGTTCTACGAGCCCGGGTTGCAGGAGCTTTTGGACGAGACAATGGAGTCGGGCAAGCTGTCGTTCACGACCGACTCCGCCGCCGCCATCTCGGGCGCGGACGTGGTCTTCATCTGCGTCGGCACGCCCCCGAGAGCTTCGGGCGAAGCTAACCTCATTGCGGTCGAGCAGGTGGCTCGTGATGTTGCCCGCCACGGACGACCCGACGTCGTCGTGGTTGAGAAGTCGACCGTGCCGGCCGGCACTGCGCAGCGAGTGAAGAGGACGCTGGCACGCGAGCGCGCCGATTTCGCGGGCTCCGCCGAGGTCGTCTCGAACCCCGAGTTCCTCAAGGAGGGAACTGCGGTCGAGGATTCCCTGCACCCCGACCGCATCCTGGTGGGCGCCGAGACGTCCAAAGCTTATGCCAGGATGCGTGAGCTCTACGGCCCCCTCCTCGAGGGAGGCACCAAGATCATCGAGACCGACATCGCAACCGCCGAGCTCGCCAAGCACGCATGTAACGCGTTCTTGGCGCTCAAGATCTCTTATGCCAACGCTCTCTCTCGTCTGTGTGAGCGCTCGGGCGCGGACGTCGTGGCGGTGGCTGAGGTAATGGGCGCCGACGAGCGCATCGGCCGCGCCTTCTTGAACGCCGGCCTCGGTTACGGCGGTTACTGCTTCCCCAAGGACATTCAGGCTTTCGAGCGCCTCGCGGCGCGCGTTGGTGCCGAGTTTCCCTTGCTGCGGGAGGTCGCACGGATCAACGACCAGGCGGTCGAGTCGGCCGCCAACAAGGTCCTCGAGGCGCTGTGGAACGTTGAAGGCAAGAAGATCGCGCTGCTGGGACTGGCGTTCAAGCCCGGTACCGACGATGTTCGCTCCGCTCCTGCGCTGGCGCTCGCACGTTTGCTGCTGCGCGAGGGCGCGCACGTGGTCGGATACGACCCACAGGGCGGTTCGAACGCCAAGGCCGAGCTTCCCGAGCTCGAGGTTTGTCACGACATGTACGACGCGCTCAACGACGCCCACTGTATGGTGCTGTGCACCGAGTGGGACGAGTTCAAGACTCTCGATCTCGAGAAGCTGCACTCGCTGATGGCCTATCCGGTCGTCGTCGACGGCCGCAACCTCTTCGATCCCCAAGAGATGAAGAACGCCGGGTTTAGCTACTACCCTACCGGCCGTCCTCACGTCGTCTGAGAGAGGAGCCAAGAGCAACGTGCCACGAGCGGTGGTTACCGGAGGCGCGGGCTTCGTTGGTTCGCATCTCTGTGAGCGATTGTTGGAAGAAGGCTGGGAGGTGGTCTGCTTTGACTCCTTCCTCACCGGTGATTCCGGCAACCTGGGCCGCATCATCTCGCATGAGAGATTCCGGTTCGAGCGATACGACGTTACGAACTATATGTTCGTGGAGGGTGATATCGACTGGGTACTGCATTTCGCTTCCCCGGCTTCTCCGCGCGACTATCTCGATCATCCAATACACACTCTGAAGGTTGGCGCGCTCGGATCGCTGCATGCACTGGGTCTGGCGAAGGCCAAGTCTGCGGGGTTCTTTATGGCCTCTACCTCTGAGGTTTACGGCGACCCCAAGGTCCATCCCCAACCCGAGAGCTATTGGGGCAACGTCAATCCAGTCGGGCCGCGTGGGGTCTACGACGAAGCCAAGCGCTTCGCGGAAGCAATGGTGATGGCATATCATCGCACGCACGGTATGCCGGTGAGGATCATCCGTATCTTCAATACCTTCGGCCCGCGCTTGCGCAAGGGCGATGGCAGGGCGGTTCCCACCTTCATTCATCAGGCACTTGCAGGCGAGAAGCTGACCGTGCACGGCGACGGCGAGCAAACTAGGTCGTTGTGCTATGTCGACGACCTCGTCGAAGGAATCTGGCGCTTCATTCATGCCGATATTCCCGGACCGATGAATCTCGGCAACCCGCGCGAGATCACCGTACGCCAGTTGGCAGAGATGATTGCATCTTTGACCGGCAGTGACTCCGAGGTTGTTTTCACCGATAGACCCGTGGACGATCCCGAGGTCCGCTGTCCCGACATCTCCCTCGCTCGCTCCACGCTGGGCTGGGAGCCGCAGGTGACCCTCGAGGAGGGGCTCAGGCGAACCATCGAATGGGCTCGCAGCTCGTGGACATAGTGGTGACGAGCAAGTGTCGCTACCGGTGAATCCAAAAGACTCAAAGGACAAGGTGAGCACATGAGGTGTCTAATCACAGGGGCGGCTGGCTTCATCGGCTCGCGCCTCGGCGCGCGCTTGATTGCCGATGGCGATCAGGTCGTGGGGCTCGACGATCTTTCCGAAGGCTCCGCCGACAACCTCTCGGATTGCCCCGAGCTCGACCTCGTGGAGGCAGACCTTAGAGACGAAGCCGCAGTCGCCGGAGCCGCCAAGGGCTGTGATGTCATCTTTCATCAGGGTGCGATGAGATCGGTGCCGCGCTCGATGCAAATGCCCGGCCTGACCTCCGACGTCAATGTTCGGGGAACCCTCAACGTGCTCTTGGCGGCGCACGACAACGGAGCCCGCGTGGTGAGCGCGTCTTCCTCGTCCGTCTACGGCGATCAGACGGAGTTTCCGCTGCACGAGGGCATGACACCCGAGCCGCGCTCTCCCTATGCGGCCTCGAAGCTGGTCGGCGAGGTCTACTGCAAGACGTGGTGGCGCGCCTACTCGGTCCCAGCGATCTCGCTGCGTTACTTCAACGTCTTCGGGCCGCGCCAGGACCCTTCGAGCGAGTACGCAACGTTGGTGCCTCGTTTTGTGCTCGCGTGCTTGAAGGGGGACCGTCCGGTCATCCATTCCGATGGTGAGCAGGCGCGCGACTTCACTTATATCGACGATGCGGTAGAGGGCAACATCGCTGCCGCGCGTGCTCCCGAGGCCGCATTTGGCGAGGCCTTCAATATCGGGGGAGGGCAGGATCCCACCTCGGTCAACGAGATCCTTGCCATAATTGCAGAGCTGACCGGAACGCGTCCTGATCCGATATTCACAGACCCTCGTCCGGGCGACGTGCGACTGACGCACGCGGATCTCAGCCGTTCCGCCGACCTGCTCGGCTACAAGCCGCAGACCACTGTGAGGCATGGGCTCGAACAGACGGTGGCCTGGTTCACCGAGCACTTCGGCGCCGACTCCGGGCGCTAGATGTCGATCTTTTCTACGTCCGCAGCGCCGAGCGCTGCTGAGCGCGAATGGGTCCAGCCTTGCGAGTAGTGCGCTACTACCCGCGCGCGCTCGTGGGCGACGGTGGCATGACCAGCGCGGTGAAACGCTGGTCGCAAGGAATGGTGAATTGTGGCGCCGAAGCCGTCATCGCCTTCGACGAAGGCGTGGACCCGCCCTCGGAGGGCGGCGTCCAGTGGCTCCCCGTTCGCCATGCCGGCAAGCGCGCGCTCAAGGTTCCCATAGGACTCGAAGAGATCCTGGAGCCCGATGATATCCTGGTCCTGCACTCGGGTTGGACCTACCGCAACGTTCGAGCGGCTGCAGTGGGCAAGCGAATGGGTGTGCGCTACGTGCTCGAGCCGCGCGGCGCCTACGACCCCCATATCGTCGCCAGAAAGAAACTGCTGAAAAAGGGCTGGTGGGAGGCGTGGGAGAAAGAGCTTGTGATGGACGCCCATGCCATCCACGTGTTCTTCGACGAGGAGAAGGCGCATCTCGAAGCGCTCGGCTACACAGGCGCGGTCATCACCGTCTCGAACGGTGTCGACGTCCCCCGTGAGCCGTTGTGGCGAGGAAAGCATGACTCCTACGTGCTGTGGCTGGGCCGTTTCGACCCGCAACACAAGGGCCTCGACATTCTTATCGAAGCGGTTTCCTCGATGTCTGTGTCCGAAAGGCCACGGGTGCGGCTTCACGGCCCCGACTGGCGGGCGCGTAAGCAAAAGGTGGCGCAGTGGATCGCGGACAAGGGTCTTACGGAGTGGATCACTGTGGGTGACGCGGCCTACGGGCCCGCCAAACGCGAGCTGCTGGTCGATGCTTCGGGCTTCGTCTACCCGTCGCGCTGGGATGCGTGCCCGAACTCGACGCTCGAGGCCGTCTCCCTCGGTATTCCGACGCTTGCAACTCCCTATCCCCTGGGCACCTACCTCGCTCGCAAGGGCGGGGCGATCCTCGCTCAGCCCAATGCCCACAGCCTCGCCGGCGGCCTGCGGCGCCTTTTCTCCAAGGAGGCTTCTGCGATCGGGGCCGGGGGTGCCCGCGTGGTGCGAGAGGAGCTCGGCTGGGACCACGTCGCCGGTCTGTGGCTCGAGCAAGCTAGGTGCACCTCCCCGTGAATCCGCTCGCATTCGAGCGCCCCTGCATCCCCGCTCGCGTCGTTCCACGTCGCTCACGTACCTTCCAGGTACGCTCACTCCTCGCGCCTAGCGACCAGGGCGCAGTGACGCTCTCGGTGCTGACCCTATTCCCGGTGCGGAGCACGGTGAAGGCTCTGCCGGGATGACGCGTACCGCCGAGGAGCTCACCGGGCTGTGGGTGCCCCTCCTCAACCGTCTCACCGAAACACTTCCGGACTGGGGTCTGTGGAAGAACGCGGACGCGGCCCTTTCGGGGGAGGGGGACTTCGACTCGATGGCCCCTGCCGCCCGCTGGGATCAGATCACGCGCGAGTTCACCGAATGGGCCATCGCTCACGACTTCGGGCCAGTGGCCGCCTGCAGAGAGGTTCCAGGCGTCCTGTTCCTTGTCGCGCTCGATAAGGAGAACGCCACCTTCTTGGAGCTCGACGTCAATGCCCGCAAGTACTTTCGAGGCTGGACCTGCTTCGAGCCTAAGGACATCTCGCCCCTGATGGAGCTCGACGACAAGGGCTTCCGGCGGGTCCGCCCGGGGGCCGAAGGGGTCATCCTGCTGACTCAGAACGGCCTCAAGTGGGGTGGCGCGCCCAACGAGGCGGGACTTAGTAAGAGACGGGTGCGGGAGGTGCTGCAGAGCGATCCTGATGGCGTGCGCAAGGCCGCGTCGCTGTTCGGCTTCGCCCAAAGCTCGCTCGTCAAGGGCGCCGAAGCGACGATGAGGGGGCGCTGGGACCGGCGGGCGATGATGACGGTTGAAGCGCGCGCTCTGCTTGGAGCAGTGATTGAGCCCCAAGTCCTGTGGACGAGGTTTCAGGCCAAGCGGGTCAAGAAGGACTGCCCTCTGCTCACCGCAATCTTCACTCACGACCGCACCATCTACGGCGATCCCGACAAGTGGATCGCCGAGGTGGCCAAGAAGCACGAGGTCCACTACCAAGGCTACGGCCGGTGACTCACACCCCCGATCGCACCGCCCAGTGGATGGACCTCTTGCGTCGCATCGCCTCGAAGCACAGCCCGGCCGTGGTGTGGAAAAACGCAGAGGCGGGGCTCTCGGGAGAGGGCGACGTCGACGTCATGGCGCCGCGCTCGGGCTGGGAGGAGATCGAAAGGTCCTTTCGGCGGTGGGCTACAGACCACGACCTCGGCGCGGTGGCGGTGTGCCGTCACATTCCCGGCACCATGTACCTGATCGCCGTCGACTCCCGGGAGCGAGCGTTCCTGCAGCTCGACATCAAGGACCGGGCCACCTTTCGCGGTGCGACCGTGTTCGAGCCCGGTGCCTTGGAGGTTGTCTCCGAGGACGACGCGCGCGGCTTTCGGCGCCTGCGCCCGGGGGCCGAAGGGCTCTTCAAGCTCGTCATCAACGGGATCTCCTCTGGAGGACGTCCCGATCGCAAGAACCTCACAAAGGAACGGGTGGCGGAGCTTCTCCGCGCCGATGAGGAGGGCTATCGGCGCGCCGCCTCGCTGCTGGGCCCCGTGAGCAAGGCGGCCGTCAAGGGCGCGGAGGCCTTAGCCGCCGGTGACTGGAATCGCCGTGCGATGGCCCGCGTCGAGGCTTACTACCTGTCCAAGGCCGCGACCGAACCGCAGGTGGCGTTCTCGCGCGTCGTTGCCAGAAGGGCCAAGAAGACCTGCCCGATCATCAAACAGAGCCTGCGCGCAGGCCGACGTGTGCCCGAAGATGTCGGTGGTTGGGTCGACCTCGTTGCCGAGACGCATGCCGTGTACAAAGACGACGAGGGGGCGGCGACTGAGCAGCAGAGCGGCCCCGGAGCGGTGCTCTCGGTGGTGGGTCCCGACGGCTCCGGCAAGACAACGCTTATCGACGCGCTGCTGCAGGGGGCCCTGGCGGGCAAACCCATCATGCGCATTCGCAAGGTGGGGACGCTGCCGCGGCGCACGATGCCGGGCATCACGGTAACGGAGCCGCACAAGAACCCTCCCTATCCCTTCGGGCTGTCCTACCTCAAGACCGCCTACGTCTTCTGCGACTACTTCCTGGGCTGGTGGCTGCGGATCCGTCCCTTCGTGGAGGCCGGGGGCTGGGTCATCGTCGAGCGCGGTTGGTGGGACATCGCGGTCGATCCCAAGCGATACCGCATGAGCACCTCGTCACGCCTGCTGTGGGCCTTGGGGCGCCTGCAGCCCGTGCCCGACCTACTGTTGATCCTCGAGGCCCCTGCCGAGATCGTCTACACCCGCAAGCAAGAGCTTTCGATGGAGGAGCTCGACCGCCAGATGCGGGCGTGGCGCCAGCACCTGCCGGCCAAGCAGAAGCACGTGTTCATCGATGCGGTGAAGCCGGTGGACGAGGTCGTACGCGCAGGAGAAGTAGAGGTTGAGCGGCTGAGGAACGAGCTCGAAGGCCGGACGGAGAGCGAAGGCTCCGACGCTCCCCGCTTCCTGCTGCCTTCGTCGCCGCCGGCGGCGGCCCGAGCCGGGCTGCGCATCTACCATCCGATGACCCCGCGGGGCCTCGCCGGCTGGAGCGGCGCACGTGCCCTCGCCGCGGTGGGGCTCGCCCACCTGCTGGTCGAGCGGCTAGCGAGCGGTTCAGTCGAGCGGCTAGCGAGCGGTTCAGTCGAGCGGCTAGCGAGCGGTTCAGTCGGCGGCTCCCTACCAGACGAGGTCACTCAGGCGCTGACTCCGCACCTGCGTGAGGGCATGAGCCTGGCGGTGGCGACCACCAATCACGAGGGTCGCTATGTGGCGCTGGGGCTCGCTGCCGACGGCGGCTGCGAGTGGGTAGCCAAGATTGCTTCCGGCCCTGCGGGTGCTCTCGCCTTGCGGACAGAGGCACTCGCAGTGCGAGAGCTGGCCGGGCTCGTTCCCGCCCCCCTGTCGCCGCCGCGGCTGTTGCACGAGGAGCCCGGGCTGCTGTTGTTCGCTGGTGTGGCGTGGAAGCCTCGGCTGCGGCCGTGGTACCTGCCCCAGGAAGTCGCGGCCGCCGTGGGAGGCTTGTTCGCCGCCGGTGCCGAGCACGGCGACTTCGCGCCCTGGAACCTCTATCGGACCCACTCGGGTTGGGCGCTGCTCGACTGGGAGGAGGCCCGCAGCGACCCGACGCCGTTCCTCGACCCGCTCCACTTCTTGGTGCAGGGACATGCTCTGCTCGGTCGCCCCCGGCGCAATGAGCTGCTCAATGGCTTGGGGGGCAAGGGCTTCATCGGCCGCGCGCTGGCCGCCTACGCAGACGCGTCCGGGCTGGCCGGGGCCAGAGCACTCGATCACCTGCCCTCCTACCTCAAGCAGAGCATGGACCTCCTCGACGAGGAGGCCGAGGACGGCCGCCGGGGGATCGAGGCCCGCCGCGCGCTGCTGCTGGATCTGGGGAGCTGAAGTGCAACCTTGCACGTTGGCCACTCCCGCACGAGAGGATTAGCGGTCGTGGGGGAGAGCAAGGGGGCCGTGCTCGTCACCGACGGAGGTGCGGCCGGGAGCCGCGACTGTCTTGCGGCGGTGCGTGCCCTGCACGCGGCCGACTACGCGGTCGATGTGACGGTCTCCGAGGGGACCTCGCGCCAGGCCGCGTCGCGCTACGTGCGCTCCCGCCACGCAATTCCCGGCGTCAACGATCCCGCCTACCCATCAGAGGTGGAACGAATCGCCGCCTCGGGTGGCTACGTCACGGTCCTTCCGGTCAGCGAAGCTTCGTTGGTGGCCTTGAGCTCCCATCTCCCCGTCATCGCCGAGCTGGGCGACAAGGATGGGCTTGCGGAGGCGGCCTTGAGAGCGGGCATGAAGGTCCCCGATTCCCGGACCTTTTCCTCGGCAGTCGAGCTGCTGAGCGCTTCCTCGAGCCTCGATTACCCGGTCGCCGTCAAGCCGCTTGTGCGGACCTTCACAGCCTTCAGAGCGGGCTCGGCGAAAGACCTCGACAGGGTGCGCGCCGCATCCGGAGAGGTGATGGTCCAGCCCTGGATCGAGGGTGAGCTCCGTGCCCTCTCGGGGGTCATGTGGAAGGGGCGGCTCGTCGCCTGCTGCTACGAACGCTGGCTCAGGATGTGGCCGTGGCCTGCGGGCCTGGCGTCCGCCGCTGTGACCACGGAGCCCGACCCGGTTCTCGAAGCTTCGATGGAGCGACTGATGGATGGCTATGAGGGTATCTTTTGCGCCCAGCTCGTGGGCGGCTACCTCTTCGATCTGAACCTCCGGATCCACTCCTCCCATTCGCTGGCGGTGGCGGCCGGGGCCAATCTGGTGGCGATCTATTGCGACCTGTTGAGAGGAGCTCGAGTCGCAGAGCTACGAGCCCGCCCCGGGCACTTCTACCGCTGGCTCGAAGGGGACGTCCGCCACGTTCTCAAGGCGTGGCGCTCTCACCGAATGACGACCCTCGACGCGCTCACAGCCTTGCGGCCCCGGGCGGGGGCAGCCCACAGCACCGAGTCGCTGACGGACCCCGCACCCATGTTGGTGCGGCTGCTATACGGAGCTGCGAGGACGCACCTGAGCGTGGACGCACGGCGAGGTTCGGGCGTGGCTCATGGCGCCGAGCGCTTGCTGGGCTGAGGGCGGGTCGGCGATGGCGGATACGAAGGTGCTGCTGATAATCGGACGGGGCCGCAGCGGCAGCACGCTCCTCGACAACCTCCTCGGCGAGCTCGACGGTTTCTTCTCCGCCGGCGAGCTCTTCAACGTCTTCAAACGGGGGCTCGTGATGGGTCACACCTGCGGCTGCGGGCGGCCGGTGGCATCGTGCGCCTTGTGGTCGAGGGTGATGGCCACAGCTCTGTCCACCCCGGAGGGCGTCATTGCGCCCGCACAGGTGGCCGAGTGGCAGCAGCAGGTCGCCGGAGCGGCGGCCGACACTCGCCGGCTGCTGAAGGTTCGCTCCACGGAGGGGGGTTCGGCCGCGCTCGGCCCTTACGTTTCTGTGTTGGGGCGCATCTATGCAGCGCTTGCAGAGGAGACCGGCGAACGCGTGATCGTGGACTCCTCCAAGCGACCCCCTCACGCCGCCTACATGCATCTCGTGCCAGGCATCACTCCCTACTTCGTGCAGCTGGTGCGCGACGCGCGCGCGGTAGCGTTCTCTCGCGCCCGCCTCAAGCACACTGTGGACAAGGACATGCGCGTCGAGGGTTCGGCGTCCAACGCAATTGGGTGGATGCGCCGCAACCTTCATTCCGAGGCGGTGCGCCGCCGCTATGCACCCGCGCGCTCGCTGCTGGTGCGCTACGAGGATTTCGTCGCCCACCCGCAACGCACTTTGGAAGAGATCGTGCGCGTGGTCGGGGAAGAGCCCGGCGAGTTCCCGTTTGTTGGGGAAAGGACCGCGACACTTCATCCCAACCACAGCGTTTCGGGCAATCCCAGCCGTTTCGAGACCGGCTCGGTTTCTCTGCGGATCGATGACGAGTGGCTGCGCGCCCAACGCGTCAAGGACAAGCTCACGACTACCGCGCTGACGTGGCCGCTGCTGCTGCGCTACAGGTACTCGCTATGGCCCGCGCCCGGCCGCGTAGCGGAGGAGGCTTTTTAGTGGCGGTTCTCAAGAAGGTCAAGGGCGGATGGCGAAGCTGGTCCGCGTCACGCCGTCCCGAAGGCGTGGTAGGAGATGACTTCGCACTCGAGGCGGAGATATTCGTTAAACGTCGTCTGCTTCATGGGCAGCGCGCTTACTTGCGTGCGATGACGATGGTCCGGGGTACCGAGGAGCCTCCCAACGATCCCATCTTCATCATCGGCTGTCCTCGCTCGGGCACAACACTCTTGTTTCGATTGTTGAGCCGCCACGAGAGCCTCGGCTCCGTGCGGGGTGAGGGCCATATTTTCTGGAACACCTATCAGCACCCGCGGCGCTATGGATGGACGTCCGACCGGGCGACCGAGGCCGACATCAAGCCGGGCGAGAGCCGCTACATCTACAGTGCCATTCGAGAGACCACCGGCGGAGGTCGCTTCCTGGAGAAAACGCCTCGCAATTGTCTGCGCATCCCCTATCTAGCAGCACTGTTCCCGAACGCAAGGTTCGTGCTCTTGAAGCGCTCTGGTCTCGACACTGTGAGCTCATTGATCGAAGGCTGGAGGGTGCGACACGGCATCTCCTATCGGCTGCCCGAGCCGCTCGCGCTCGACGAGTATCAGGGGAACTTCTGGAGCTATCTGTTGCCGCCTGGGTGGCGCGACGTGGCCCACACCTCGATCGCTGAGGTTGCCGCGCTCCAGTATGTCTCTTCCTATGAGACGGCGCTCAACGACCTTGCGCTGCTGAACGAAGAAAAGGTCACGGAGCTGAGCTTCGAGGAGCTGCTCGCCGAGCCCGTGTTGAACAGCGAACGTCTGCTCGATGCCCTCGAGCTCGAGCCCTCTGCGAGCGTGACGGCCATGGCTACGAACCTCACCGCACATCCGGTGCAGACCAACAGCCCACCGCGGCCCGACAAGTGGCGTGAGCGAGCATCAGAGATCGCTCCGGTACTGGACCGCATAGCGCCGACCATGGAGCGCCTGGGCTACGACGTCCCCGTCCGGCTCTGAATCACGTGGCCCGGCGTCCGGCGACCTTTCTAGCGTTCTGTGGAGATGTACCCACACTCACGGTAGGTAGATCTCCAAAGAATGATGCAGAGCGCGCTCGAAATCAGCCGCCGAGGGCGAGCGCGTGTTCGTAAGCGCTCTCGAGCTCGATGGCATGCGCCTCGGGCGTGAACTCAGCTCGAGCGCGCGCCAGCGCCCGCTCGCTCATCTCGTGCCAGCGGGCGTCGTCCTCCATCAGGACCTTGACTTTGGCGGCGGTGTCCTCGACGTCACCGGCCCGGGCAAGCAGCCCCTCGCCATTTTCAATGAGCTCCGGGAGGCCACCCTTCTCGGTCACCAGCAGCGGACGTCCTACCGCCATTGCCTCGAGCGCAGCGATCCCGGCGACTTCGTCCCACAAGGACGGCATAGCGGCGTAGCGGGCGTCCTCCAGCAGCTCGCCGACCCGCGCAGGCGCCACCCGACCCACGAAGACGGTGTTGGCGAGGCCGAGCTCTCGAGTAAGCGCTTCGAGCGCCGGGCGCACGGTGCCGTCGCCGACGATGCGAAAGGGCGGGTCGCCGGCGCGAGCCAGCGCTCGCAGCATGACGTCGAGCCCCTTTTCGCTGGAGAGCCGGCCGACGTACATGCCGTAGCTCCCCGGGCGCCCGGCGTGAGGCGGGATGTCGGTGAAGTTGCGCACCACCTTTACGCGCTCAGCATCGAAGCCCCACGAGAGAACGCGCTCGGAGACATAGCGGCTGGGGGTCAGAAAAAGGGTGACCTTGTTCTGCACCCGGATAACGAATCTATGCAGCCACAAAGCGGCCGCGTAGGTCGCAGCCTGGCCTCTGGAGGGAAAGCAGTTATGCAACAGTGCGTTGTGGTAGAGACCACCCTCGCACCTATAGCACGGCTTACCCTCGGTGAACATGTAGCCGTTGGGGCAGCGGAGGCGAAAGTTGTGCACAGTCATCACCAGCGGCACGTGACGGCGCTGCGCCGCAAGCTGCACCGCCGGTCCCAGTGAGGGATAGGAGTTGTGGAGGTGGATGACATCGGGCTTGAAACGGGCGATGGTGTCCTCGACCGCGTTCGTCTCTTTGGTGCTTCCCATCATGCGACGAGCGGTGTCGAGGTTCCCGCCGAGGTCTTCGTTGCGTCGGGCCAGCAGGTCGACGGTGTGGCGGGGGCCGAGCACCTCCATCTGCTGCTCGACGTAGCGGTCCTCCCCGCCGGGCAGGCGATAGAAGCAATGAGCGATCAGAATCCTCACGACATGCTCCGAGTCATCATGTTCATGACAGATATCCTAGGGGCCCGTCGGCGGCAGATATGTGATCTGACATGAAGAAAGTATTGTTGATTGTTGTGCTAATCCTTGTCGTAGTGGGGGCCGGCATCTTCTTCCTGCCCTCGGATATCGGAGAAGAGTTGCCTCCGGTCATCGAAGAGTCGCTTCCAGGCGGCGATAAGGAGCGTTTCTGCAAGGGCATGCGCGTGTCGCCGGGCGACGATCTTGCAGCCTTAATCGAAACGGAGCGCGACGAGGGCCTTACCCTTTGTCTGGCCGCCGGCACCTACGAGGTGCCCAACGACATCGACTTGCAGGATGGTGACCGCATTATGGGCGCGGGCATGGACCAGACCTTCCTCGAAGGTGCCGGTGCCAAGATCATCCTCGATGCGCAGGGCGCAGACGATGTGTTTGTCTATGGCCTGGACATATCAGGGGGCCGGGGACGGGTCGTGTGCAGGCCCATGTGCGGCAGCGGTTTCCGCGGCGGGTTGAACAATCGGGTCGAGTCGGTGCGCCTACACGACAACGAGAACCACGGCATCGGCGGTTCCGAGCAGGGGCTGGTGGTGATCGACTCTGTGCTCGACCACAACGGCTCCCGCGGTTTCCTGGGATGTTGCGCGGGGGGTATCAAGGGAGGCTCCGGCTTCACCATCAAAGACTCTCAGATCTACTCGAACACCGGCAACGGAGTGTGGTGCGATTCTGGCTGCGGAGGCGGGTTCGAGGTCTACAACAGCGAGATCTACGACAACTCCCGCAGCGGCATCCGCTACGAGGTCTCGGATGATGGCGCCATCATCGAGGGCAACAGAATCTACGGCAACAACACCTCCGACCCTCCCGGCGGCCACGGAGGCATCGGCATCATCGCCTCCAGCAACGCCCGGATTGTGGGCAACTTCCTCGACGACAATCAAGGCGCGGGCATAGTCATCAACGACACGCCTCGGGGCAACTCCCACGACATCCTCGTC
>Ga0136613_10000782_pt1 | contig 15379 bp, 14 predicted proteins | sample AntDrymUQ2722106_2_FD_106649 | JGI IMG/M metagenome (GOLD analysis project Ga0136613, IMG submission 106649) | Polar desert sand microbial communities from Dry Valleys, Antarctica - metaG UQ272 (21.06) | ecosystem: Environmental > Terrestrial > Soil > Desert | place: Antarctica: Dry Valley... | reverse complement strand
GTTGGACACCGGCACCAGGCTGCCGGGGAAGCACTGCGGCCAGGTCGGGCAGCCCAGCCCGGAACCCGTCACCCGAACGACCGAGCCGGTCACCGCGATCCCGGCCTGGGCCACCACGGCGGCGATCGCCAGCCGCCGCATGAGGACCGGCGGGGTGGCCGGCGGTTGGGTCCGAAGGCAGCTCAGCAGGGCGGTCATCGCAGCCGCACCGTTCGCGAGGCCACCAGGCCGGCCACCAGCGCCCACCCGATCAGCACGAGCACCGACTGCCCGGCCGGTGCCACCCCGTCGACGAGCGCGGCGCGCAGCCCCTCGGCGAGCGCACCGGAGGGCAGGAAGCCGACCACGTCGACCAGCGGGCCGGGCAGCTGCGCCGCCGGCACAACGATGCCGCCGCCGAGCAGCAGCACGAACCACAGGACGTTCGCGACCGCGAGCACCAGCTCGGCGCGCAGCGAGCCACCCAGCAGGATGCCCAATGTCCCGAAGGCGGCGCAGCCCAGCAGCACCAGCAGCAGCGCCCAGCCGAGGCCACCCAGCGCCGGCCGCCAGCCGAGCGCCACCGCGACGGCGCCCAGCAGCACCGTCTGGATCACCACCTGGCCGAGCACGGCCGCCAGCCGGCCGGCGACGAGCAGCCAGCGCGGCAGTGCGGTGGCCGCCAGCCGGGCGATGACGCCGTAGCGGCGGTCGAAGCCCAGCGCGATCGCCTGCCCGGTGAACGCGGTGGACATCACGGCCAGGGCCAGCACGGCGGGCACGACCGAGTTGATCCGTGGCTCCGGAAGCGGAACCACCTGCAGCAACGTCAGGCCGACCAGCAGCAGCAACGGGATGAGCAGCGTCAGCAGCACCTGTTCGCCCTGCCGCAGAGCCAGCCGCAGCTCGGTGGCCGACTGGGTGGCCAACATGCGCAGCAGCGAGCCGGGGGCTGGGTCGGGGGTGAAGGTGCCCCGCGCGAACCGGGGCACCCCGGCCTCGGGCCTGGGCGCCGCTGTCAACGCAGCTCCCGGCCGGTCAGCTCCAGGAAGACGTCCTCGAGGCTGCGGCGGGAGACCTGCACGTCGTCGGCCAGCGCACCCTGGCCGGCGCACCAGGTCGTCACGGCCGACAGCACCGCCGGGTCGATCGGCCCCTGCACGAGGTAACGGCCGGCCGCCGGCTCGGCTGCGTGGTACCCGGCCGGGAGCTCGTCGGACAGCAACCGCAGGTTCATCCCCGGCCGTGCCCGGAACCGCAGCTCCGCGTCGTTACCGTTCGCGGTCAGCGCCACCGGCGAGCCGTGCGCCACCACGCGGCCGTGGTCGATGATCACCACGTCGTCGGCCAGCTCCTCCGCCTCGGCCATCTGATGCGTTGTCAGCAGCACAGCGACACCGTCGCGGCGCAGCGCGCCGATCAGCTCCCAGACCAGCCGGCGGCCCTGCGGGTCCAGCCCGGCCGTCGGTTCGTCGAGGAACACCAGCTCGGGCCGTCCGACCACCGCGCAGGCCAGCGCCAGGCGCTGCTGCTGCCCGCCGGACAGCCGCTTGAACGGCAGCCGCGCGCAGGCGTCCAGCCCGAGCACGTCGAGCAGCCACGCCGGGTCCAGCGGCCGGGCCGAGCACGCCGCGACCAGCCGCAGCATCTCGCCCGCCCGCACGCCGGGGTAGGCGCCGCCACCCTGCGGCATCACGCCGATGCGGGCCCGCAGCGCGTCCGGCGCACCTGTCGGGTCGGCCCCGAGGACCTCGATGCTGCCGCCGTCGGCCTTCAGCAGGCCCTGGCAGAGCTGCACGGTGGTGGTCTTGCCCGCGCCGTTCGGGCCGAGCAGCGCGAGCACCTGGCCGTGGTCCAGCCGCAGGTCCAGCCCGTCCACGGCGGTGACGCGGCCGTAGCGTTTGACCAGGTCGCGCACCTGAACGGCCGGCCGGCCGGGGGCGAAGCTCACGCAGGTGAGTCTAGGTGCGACACCACGGGCGGGCGCGGCGCGGGGATCAGCCGATAGACGAAGGCCAGCGCCACGATCAGGATCACCGCAGCCGCCACGATCGCGAGCGGCAGCTGGAACGAGCGGAAGGCGAAGTCGGCCCCGGTGGGTGGCACGAGCAGCGCGATGATCGCCGATGCGCCCACGGCGGCGCGCCGGTAGCGGGGCCAGCCGGCGGTCGCGGCCAACGGGATCGCCGCCCACAGCAGGTACCACGGGTGCACCACGGGCCCGAGCAGCACGACGGCGCCGAGGCCCATGCCGAGCCCGGTGAGCGGGTCGACCCGGCCGCGCAGAGTGGCCAGCAGCAGCCACAGGACGACCGCCGCCGCCACCGCGCCGCCGATGGCACGGGTCAACGCCAGCACCTGGTCGGTGTGGTCGCCGAGGCCGGAGACGATGCCGATGCCGCCGCCGAGCTGGCCCAGGTCGGTGGTCAGCGACATCCAGCTCCGGATGAGGTTGGCCGTGCCGAGGGTGCCGATCCAGCCGAAGCCCAGCCCGCTGACCAGCCCCAGGAACGCCAGCACCGACACGGCTATCCCGCCGAGCAGCCCGGTGGCCTTGGCCACGTCGCGTGGACGCCCGCCCCACTCGCGGGCCATGTGCATGCCCAGGAACCCCAGGGCGAGCATCGACGGCAGCTTCACCGCGGCGGACAGCGTGATCACGATCGCGCCCAGCAGCCAAGACCTGGACAACCCGAGCTCGAGGCCGACCAGCATCAGGCCGAGCATCAGGGCCTCGGTGTGCGCGCCGCTCACGAGGTGGAACAGCACGAGCGGGTTGGCCGCGCCGAGCCAGAGCGCGGCGCTTGGATCGACGCCGAAGCGGCGGGCGAGCCGGGGCAGCGCCCAGACCATCAGCCCGAGCCCGACCACCGCGAGGAACCGGTGCGCGAACACGGCCGCGACGACGTCGTCGCCGGTCAAGCCTGTGATCACGCGGCCGAGCATCAGGAACAGCGGCCCGTACGGGGCGGGGGTGTCGCGCCAGATGGTCGGGATGCTCAGCGTCAGCGGGTCGTCGAGGCCCAGCGCCGGCCCCGGGCCCACCTCGTACGGGTCCAGCCCGCGGGCGGCGATTGCACTCTGTGCGATGTAGCTGTAGACGTCGCGGCTGAACATCGGGGGAGCGAGCGCGAGCGGCAGCGCCCACAGCGCGATCGTCCGGGTCAGCTGGCCGACCGGCAAGCCGGGTCCTTCCGGCCCGCGGCGCAGCAGCCGGCCGAGCCACAGCCACGCCAGGACGAGCATCACCATGCCGGCGTAGGTCACCGCGATCGAGAGCGTGACCGTGCGGGGCGGCAGGCTCAGTACCCGCAGGCCGAACAGCGGATTCGGTACGGGGAGCGCGCCGGCGCCGAGGGCGCCCAGCGCCATCAGCAATGCGCCGGTCGTGCCGAAGCGCCGGACGGCCTTGCTGAAGTCGAGGGGGATCGTGGACGGCCCGAGCGGAGGCTCCACGGATCGGGAGATCCGGCCCAAACGAGGCGCCGCCATGGTGGCTGAGCGTAGCCGCGGCTGAACCGCGCCTATGCGCTGGCTGGGGGCCAGCGTCGTGGGCGCCGTCCGTCGAGCTCTGCCTGGCCTGGGTTAGGTGAAGATGCTGACGCCGCCCGGTCCGATGAGCAGGCCGACGATGATCAACACGATGCCCCAGATCAGCTCACGACGCAGTAGCGCGACCACGCCCGCAACGACAAGTACCACCGCGATGATCCACAGTAAGGTTGCCATGAGGCGGCATTCCCCATTGGGCTACCGTGAATCGGGCCGTTCGAGTGATCCATACGGCCATCCGGCCGCAGGCAAGGCGGCCGGCCACCGCGAACCGACGGGGACCGAACGGGGAACCGACGGGCGCGATGGCGCACCCAACCCATAGGCTGGCCAACCGTGAACTGGACCGTGGACGTACCGGTCGACGACCTCCCTGAGCTGCCCCCGTTGCCGCCGGACCTGCGTGCCCGGCTGGACGACGCGCTGGCTCGGCCTGCGGCGCAGCAGCCGGACTGGCCGAACCCCGAGCAGGTCGGCGACGTGCGCCGGCTGCTGGAGGCCGTCCCGCCGGTGACGCTGCCCCGTGAGGTCGACCGGCTGCGCGACCGGCTGGCCGCCGTGGCCCGCGGCGAGGCGTTCATGATCCAGGGCGGCGACTGCGCGGAGACCTTCGCAGACAACACCGAGCCGCGGATCCGCGGCAACATCCGCACCCTGCTGCAGATGGCCGTGGTGCTGACCTACGGCGCGAGCATGCCGGTGGTGAAGGTCGGGCGGATCTGCGGGCAGTACGCCAAGCCACGCAGCGCGCCGCTGGACGCGTTGGGGCTGCCGTCCTACCGCGGCGACATCATCAACTCCATCGTCGCGACACCCGAGGCCCGGGTGCCCGACCCCGGCCGGATGATCAGGGCGTATGCGAACGCAGGCGCGGCGATGAACCTGGTCCGGGCGCTGACCGCGACCGGCGGGATGGCCGATCTGCACGCGGTGAACGACTGGAACAAGGACTTCGTCCTGAACTCACGCGCCGGCGAGCGCTACGACGCGGTCGCCAAGGAGATCGACCGTGGGCTGCGCTTCATGATGGCCTGCGGCGTGGACGACACCAGCCTGCACGCGGTCGAGTACTACGCCAGCCACGAGGCGCTGCTGCTGGACTACGAGCGGGCGATGCTGCGGCTGGACACCACCGGGGAGGACCCGCGGCTGTACGCGCTGTCCGGGCACATGGTCTGGATCGGTGAGCGCACCCGGCAGCTGGACGGCGCGCACATCGCCTTCGCCGAGCTGCTGGCCAACCCGATCGGACTCAAGCTCGGGCCGAACACCACCCCGGAGCAGGCCGTCGAGTACGTGGAGCGGCTCGACCCCGGAGCCACGCCGGGCCGGCTCACGCTGATCAGCCGGATGGGCAACCAGAAGGTGCGTGACACGCTGCCGGCCATCATCGAGAAGGTCACCGCGTCCGGGCACCCCGTGATCTGGCAGTGCGACCCCATGCACGGCAACACGGTGGAGTCGATCAGTGGCTACAAGACGCGGCACTTCGACCGGATCGTCGACGAGGTGCAGGGCTTCTTCGAGGTGCACAACTCGCTGGGCACCCACCCCGGCGGCATCCACGTGGAGATCACCGGGGAGGACGTCACCGAGTGTCTCGGCGGCGCGCAGGACATCTCCGACGCGGACCTGTCCGGGCGCTACGAGACGGCGTGCGACCCGCGGCTGAACACCCAGCAGGCGCTCGAGCTGGCGTTCCTGGTCGCGGAGATGCTGCGCGGCTGACCGGAACCGCTAGAGCGCGGTCAGCGTGACCGTGCTGCCCGGTTCCACCATCTCGCCGGGTCCCGGGTCCTGCGCGGCCACCCGGCCGTTGCGGTCACCGAAGATCGACTGCACCTCCGACTTGAGCCCCAACCGCTCCAGCTCGCGCTCGGCCTGGTTGACGGTGCGCCCGATCAGCAGCGGCACCTGCACCTGCTTCGGCGGCGGGCCTCGGCTGAGCACCACCGTCACCTGCGCGTTCACCCGCAGCTCGGCGTTCGCGGCCGGGTCGGTGCGCACCACGGCTCCGCTGGACACCGTGTCGCTGTACTCGTCGCGTGCGCTGTCGAACCTGGGGGACAGGCTGGCATCCCCGACGATCTGGGCGGCCGTGTCCCGCGCGGTGCCTGGGTCGATCTTCGGCACCCGCGGCCGACCGGCGGACACGACGAGGCTGACCTCGGTGCCGCGCACGACGCGGGCGTCCGGCTCCGGGTCGGCGGAGATCACCACGCCGGAGGCCACTGTGTCGTGGCGGGCCTGGCTGAGCTTCGGGGCGAGCCCTGCGTCGGCCAGCGCGGTCTGTGCGGACACCTGGTCCAGACCTACGACCTGCGGCATCGACGTCCAGCGGCCGGTGCCGAGCCACCACGCTGTGATGGCGATCAGCAACCCCACGAGCGCCAGGCCCGTCGTCCAGCCGACAAACAGCCGCCGGCTGCGCCGCCGTTGCTGCAGGTGCGGGGGCAGCGCCTGCGCGGACAGCTCGCGCTTCCGAGGCGTCGGCCCGGGCGGCCCCTGCGGCCAGCCGGGAGGAGCCTGACCGGGCGGAGCGGGCGCCGGCTCCAAGACCCGGGTGCCGCGCGGGCCGCCGGGGCGCGGCGCCACCGGCACCGTCGTCGGCTCGACCAGCGGCGGGGGAGGCAGCGGAACCCCGACCCGCGGGATGCCGAGCGCGGCGCGTGCCCTACGCAGCCGCTCGGCCAGCGCGGCGGCGTCCTCCGGGCGGCCACCGGGGTCGCGGCGGGTAGCGCAGTCGACCAGCTCGTCGATCTCCGCCGGCACCTGGGGGGCTCTGGCCGACGGGGCAGGCACGCTGTCGTTGACGTGCCGGTAGGCCACCGACAGGGCGGTGTCGCCCTGGTACGGCGGCACCCCGGTGAGCATCTCGTAGAGCAGGATGCCTGCGGCGTAGACGTCGCTGCGCGGGTCCGCCGCACCGGTGGTGACCTGCTCCGGCGACAGGTAGGCCACCGTGCCCATGATCATGCCGGCGGTGCTGACGCCCGCCTCGGCCGCGGCGGTGACCAGGCCGAAGTCGGCGACCTTGACCGATCCGGTCTGGCTGATCAACACGTTCTCCGGCTTGACGTCGCGGTGCACCAGCCCAAGGCGGTGCGCCGCGGCGAGCCCGCTGAGCACCGGCTCCAGCACCGCCAACGCCTCGGCGACCGGCAACGTCCTGCGCTGGCGCAGGACGTCGCGCAGCGTTCCGCCGTCCACCAGCTCCATGACCAGGAACAACATCGGCTGGCCGGAGCCGTCGTCGTGGCTGCCCTGGTCGTGCACGTCGACCACGCCGGGATGGTCGAGGCGGGCCGCCGAGCGGGCCTCGCGTTCGAACCGCCTGCGGAACGCCGGGTCGGCCGCGAGCTGCGGGTCCATCACCTTGATGGCCACCGGCCGGTCCAGGCGCAGGTCAGTGCCCCGGTACACGGTGGACATCCCGCCCCGTGCGATGCGCTCGCCCAGGCGGTAGCGGCCCTCGAGCAACATCTCGCCAGGGCCAGCGACGCTGGTGTCCACGGAGCTAGGGTACGGACGGTCTCGCCCGGCTGGACGCTGCCCCAGCGGCGTGTTCCTGTGGCAAGGTGACCCGCGTGAGCGACACACCGCCGGCTCCGGTGGCATGGTCCGACGAGTTCAAGGCGCTGGGCGTCGCCGAGGTGGCGCAACGGCTGACGGTGCCGACGACCCGCGTGCACCAGATGATCCGGGACGGGAGCCTGCTCGGCGTGCGCCGAGAGGGCGCCCTGGTGGTGCCGGAGGACTTCCTGGACGGCTCGGGCGTGGTCAAGGGACTGCCCGGAACGATCACCGTGCTGCGCGACGGTGGCTACGACGACGGTGAGATCCTGCGCTGGCTCTTCGCCGAGGACGACTCGCTTCCCGGCACACCGATCGAGGCGCTGCGGGGCAACCGCGGCAAGGAGGTCAAGCGCCGCGCTCAGGCGATGGCGCTGTTCTGAGCGCGAACGGCCGGCCGGGACCACCCATCCAGCCTGTCCTCGCTCCTGCGGTATCAGCGCAGTGGCCAGCTATGAGCGCCATTCGGGTCGTCGAGCCACACGTACTGTCGATCGGCGGAGTCCAGTGCGGTGATGCCGAGGCGGTCATGGCCGGGTCGGTCGAGTTCGTGCCAGGTCCGGACGGCTACCTCGATAGTGTCCCAGGGTCGGTAGGTGCCTCGTTGGACGACCGGCCAGACTCCGGGGTGCAGTGGCGCGCGCCGAACTTCGGCCATCGCCTCAGCGGTGTGAACGACGACCGAGCCTAGGGGCCCGGGCTCGCCGCCGATCCCGAGCTCAGGCAGATGGAGTCGGCAGAACAGGGCGGGCGGAGACGCGGCGTCTATCAGGATGTCGGGGTTGACGGTGGTCGTGCCGTAGTGCGGCATGGCAGCCGATGTGAACGCGACCGTCTCGCCCGGCCCGAGCGGGTTGTCTGCGGCGCCGCGCAGCGGCATGAAGAGGGCGGGGCGGTCATCGAAGCGACCTGTAACCTCGTCGGGCGCGGTCTTGTCCAGAACCATCAACCGGCCACCTGGCCCGGCAAGCGGTGCGACGATCCGGCCGCCGTCGGCCAACTGGCGAATCCAGGCTGGCGGGATGGAACTAACTGCGCAGGTAACGATGATCCGGTCGTACGGCGCGGTCTCGGCCCACCCGTTTGACCCGTCGCCGGCCACCAGCACGGGATGGTGACCAATCTCAGCTAGCCGGCCACGTGCCTGGTCGACCAGTTTGGGGTCGATGTCGATACTCGTCACATGCTCGGCGCCGAGCCGGCGGGCGAGCAACGCCGCGTTGTAGCCGGTGCCCGTGCCAATCTCCAGGACTCGATCAGCGCCGCTGATCTCGAGCAGGCTCAGCATCACCGCCATGATCGCGGGCCTGCTGGACGACGAGGTCGGCCGTTGCTGGCGTGTTTGGGTCAGTAGCGCGTCGTCTTGGTACACCGCCTCGAGCCAGCGATCGAGTTCGCCGGGGTTGTGGCCATCGAAGCTGCGATCGTCGACGGAGAAGGACGGGACGAACAGGTGACGAGGGGTGGTTGCGAACACGTCGTGCCATGCGAGGTCTGACAACGCTCCAGATTGGACAAGCCCGTCGGCGAGGCTTTGCGCTCGGGTTCGCCACGCGGCTTGGGTTATGGCCATGTCAGCCATTTCCCATGAGTTCGGTCGCTATCGCGGCCGCAACCGGGAGCTGGCATTCTTCGGCCAACCATCCCCATTGCCCTGAGGCATTGCATTCGAGAAATACCCAAGAATCGTCAGGAGTGACCACAAAATCCAGTGCTCCATAGAGGAGGCCGAATGCATCAAAATACTGATGGATTCCGGCCAGTATCTTGGGCGGACAATCGATGACCTCGTAGCGCAGGGATGTGTAGTCGGTGCGCCAATCGACTCGGGCCGCCTCCGAACCCGCGTGTATGGCGACAGGAAAGACTTGGCGCCCGACGACCGTCACTCTCACCTCGTAGCTCTTGGGCACCCAGGCCTGAAACAGGTGAGCGGTAGCGGCCACACCGGCCAGGCTATCTAACTCTCGTGAGGCGACAATGCGCGTGTAGACCGCGGTGTAGCCGCCGCCCTCGTGAACGATCGGCTCCGCAAGCGGCTTGACGATGATTCGTCCGACATCAGCCGCGAACGCTCTGACGTCGCTCGGATCGTTGCTGATGAGCGTGGGTGGCGTTGCGAGCCCGACGTCGGCCGCAATGTCGAGCTGGCGTGGCTTGCTCTCAGCGTCGGCGATGGCTGCCGGGAGGTTCATCCACCGGACTCGGAGGCTGGACAGCACCCCGCCGACTCCGACGCGGGCCTGCGCTCGGGCAAACCGTCGCTCTGGCTCCGATAAGGCCGGCGAGAGATCAAATTGGCGGGGCTTACGGTAGTAAACTGCTGTGACTTCCTCAAGATCAAGCTGTCCGGCCGCGGTTTCGATTCGACCGCACCAACCCGGCGCTCGATTGCGGGCGGACATCTTCATACGCTGAGGGAAGTCGGCGGTGTCCAGGCGATAATTGCGCACACCTCGCCGCGTGAGCTCGTCAGCGACCGAATCAGCGGACCAGTCCTCGTATTCGCCTATGGTCAAGACGGTGCGTTGTCGCATCACTCGTCAGGAACGGTGTAGGAGTCGTCGACCACCTTGTTGTCCAGGTTCGTCTGCTGCGGGATCTTCCGCTGGGTAGGGTCAGTGCGGTGCTTCGCGTGGATCACACCCTCTCCGGCCGCTGTCCGGGATGGCACGTGGCCTCGCAGCACGAACGGACGGTCATCGCTCGGCATTGCGTGGTCGATCGGGATGAACAGCGGGTTGACCGGGAACCGCTGCAATTGCGGCATCAACGGGTCGTCCGGCATGGCTGTCCCTCAATTCATCGTGGAGCTGCTGCTCGCGGCTGGTCGGTCAGTCGACGAGAGTCCGGCTGCGACAGAGCGGGTTGGGTGGCGTCGTCGCGTGTCGACGAATGCCTGCGCCACCCCCCATCTGAAGCGGATCCGGCCATTGCCCAACCGCCGGTATACCGGCTCACCGCTGCGTTTCAAGAGCTTGACGACCGCGATCGTCAGGATGACGAGCCACCCCACGGCCGCCGCGATCACGACGCCGCCAGCGATGAGGAACGGGACAGTGGTCACGCTGAGCCCACTCTCGACAGTTGTTGCGCCGATCGAACGATGGCGTGATGCACTGTGTAGCTTCACGTAGAACCCTACCGATGTCAATACGGCTGCCGATTTCGCTTCCGGCGCGTCGGCACCCGTCTGCCGACGAGTACGGCACGCTGTGCCGGGACGGAAGGGAGTAGTCCGATGGCGGTGCGGGGGGACCCGTCGGCCCTGCGGTGGCTGATCGGCGTCGAGCTGGCGAACTTCCGCAAACGAGCAGGACAGACGATCACCTCTGCCGCCAAGGTCATCAACTGCTCACCGGCGAAGATCGGTCACCTAGAGAGCGGCCGCAACCAGCAGCAACCGGCTGACGTTACTGCGCTGCTGCGCTTCTACGGCGCTGACGTCGCGGACGTTGATCGGCTTGCTCGCCTCGCGGGCAGCGCTGACCACCAGACCTGGTGGGCGCCCTGGACCGATGTCGTCCCGGACTGGTTGAAGACATTCGTCGGCCTGGAGGGCATGGCCACTCGGTCGTCGAGCTACTCCCCGCTCATCATTCCCGCACTGTTGCAGACCGAGGCCTACTCGCTCGGCGTGACGGCGGGCAGCAGCCGAGTTCGGCCGGACCAGGACGAGCGGATCGTCAGCTTGCGGGTCGCTCGCCAGCGCCGCATCCACGCCGACGCCGAGCGGCTGCTGTTCACTGCCGTCATCGAGGAAGCCGTGCTGGATCGCGTGATCGGTGGCCCAGTGATCATGAGCGCCCAGTTGGAGCATCTGACCAAGGTTGCCGAGCTGGACAATGTCGAGCTCCGGGTCTTGCTCACCTCGGTCGGCGCACACGACGCCCTGGTCGGTGAATTCACGGTCCTCGACTTCGCCGCCGCGCAGTCGGTCGGCTACGTCGAGCTCGTGAACGGTGCCGTCTACATCCAGGACCAAGATCAGGTTGCGGGGTACACTCGCATCGTCGACCGGCTTCGGGAGGTCGCCTTGTCGCCGGACGACACGGTGCAGGCGATCCGCTCCCGACTCGCCGCGCTGCAGTAGTGCCGGAGGTGACTGTGCGTACCTGGGAACGCCCGGATGCATGGCGAAAGTCGTCCTATTCGAACCAAGCGAACGGCTGCGTCGAGATGCGCGTCGTCGCCGATGGCCACGTGGAGATCAGGGACACCAAGCTCACGCACAGCCCGGTGATCTCCTTCACCTCTGACCAGTGGGCGCGGTGGCTGGGAGAGGTCATCGCGGACAAGTTGACCAATCGGAACGGTGCCGTGGATGTCAGCGTCAGCGTCGGCGCGTGGACCGTGCGGTCAAGCACGACCGCCGAAAATTTGGTCTTCAATACCGAGGAATGGCGCGCGTTCCGACTCGGTGCGATCAACGGCGAGTTCGGCCCGATGACCACTCAAGTCGACCGCCCCACAGACGATCTTGCGCGGAGCGGTTAGGCGCGCTGGATCTGACGGTGAGGCGCTGCTGGACGAACTCTGGCCACCAGCGCGCGTCCGACGCCGGGGAGCGCGACTGCGAGCCGGCGGCTGTTCGGCACCTTGACCCGCCTGGCCAGCACGTCGTAGTCGGCGGCCACGATCTCGTCGAGGATCCCGCCGTAGAGCCGGAACGCCGTCTTCACGCAGGGCCGCGACACCGGCGCGAGCATCGGGATACCGGGCGCCGCCCTGCGGTAGACCGCCTTGGTTCGGGCGACGAGGTGGGCCAGCGCGCGCCGCACCCGGGGGTCGCAGCGGCGGTGCCGGCGGCACCACAGCAGCAGCTCGCGGTCCACGCCGAACGCGGCCAGCTCGTCGGCGGGCAGGTAGACCCGGTCCCGGTCGAGGTCCTCACCGACATCCCGCAGGAAGTTCGTGATCTGGAACGCCACCCCGAGCGCGGCCGCGGGTGGCTCGGCCTCCCGGCGCGGCACGACCGTGCCCAGGACAGGGAGCACCTGCAGGCCGATCACCGCGGCCGAGCCGTGCACGTAGCGCTGCAGGTCGTCGAAGCTCGGATAATCGGTGACGTCGGTGTCCATCCGCATCGAGGCCATGAAGTCCTCGAAGTGCTGGTGGTCGATGTCGTAGCGGTGGGCGGTGTCCACGACCGCGGCCAGCACCGGATGCTCGGCCCGGCCGTCCGCCAGGCCTCGCCGCAGCTGCGCCCAGAGCTCTTCGAGCTCGGCGGTCCGCTCCGCCATCGGTCGGGTGTCCGCCAGGTCGTCGACGATCTCGTCGGCGTAGCGGGCGAACCCGTACAGCGCGTGGATCGCCGGCCGCTGCGCCGGGGTGAGCAGCCGGGTGGCCAGGAAGTAGGTCCTGCCGTGTGCGGCGTTGAGCTCGCGGCAACGGGCGTACGCGGCACGCAGCTCCGGCTCGCTGATGCCGGCGGCGTCGAGCTCGCGGCTCGTCATGCGCGCAGCTGCGCCGGCGGCCCGCGCAGCCCGAGCGGGTCCGGGCGGCGCAGGGAGATCGCGGCGAGCAGCGCCCCCGCGGCGCACACCGCCAGGTAGACCGGCTGGTAGAGCGCCGACTCGCCGTCCGGGAAGGCCACCACTACCAGCCACACCGAGGCGAACACGACGAGCGACAGCGCGCGCGGAGACCACGGGCCCATCGCGAGCAGCGCCATGCCCCAGGTGACGTACCACGGCAGCGTCGTGGGCGAGAGCACCGCGACGGCGACCAGCACCAGGCCGGCTCGCCGTACCGCGTCCGGCCCGCCGTCCCGTGCAGCCCACCACTGCCGCCACGCGATCACGAGCAGCACCAGCACGCCGATGACCCTGGCCACGACGATGAACGGCGGCTTCTGCGGCTCCGCGACCCACGAGGTCAACCCGTAGACCAGCTCGCCGATGCCGGTGGGCAGCGAGAGCCAGTTGACGATCTGTATCGGCGCGTTGAGCGCCGGCAACCATCCGAGGCCGACCCCCGCCGCCAGCGTGGCCGCCGCGAACGTCGCCACGAACAGGCCACCTGCCGCCGCGGCTGCCTTGGTGATGCGCAGCGGCCGGGTTCCGGTGAGCCGGGCGGCCCAGACCAACACGAGGAACGGCAGCGCGACCACGATGCTCACCTTGATCGCGATGCCGAGGCTGACGACGACGATGCCCGCGACGTGCCTGCCGTCGAGCATCAGCAGGCAGCCGGCGGCCAGCAGCCCTATGACCAGCAGGTCGTTGTGTGGCCCGCCGACCAGGTGAATGACCATCAGCGGGTTGGCCACGACGATCCAGAGCGCGAGGGCGACCTTGCCGCCGAGGTGGCGGACCAGCCCCGGCGTCGCCCAGACCAGCAGCACGAGGCCGACCATCATGGCCAGCCGCATGACGATCACGCCCGCGATCAGGTTCGACCCGGTCAACACCATGATCGCCTTTGCGAGCAGGACGAACAGCGGCCCGTAGTTGGCCGGCGTGTTCTGCCAGAACGCGTGCACGTTGTCGCTGATCGGGCCGAGCAGCACCGCCGGACCCACGGCGTAGGGGTCGAAGCCGGCGATCTGCAGCGCGCCCTGGGCGAGGTAGCTGAACGGGTCGCGGGTGAACAGCGGGGGAGCGAACACGATCGGTGCCAGCCACGCCGCGGACGTGGTCAGCACGCCACGGCCGCCGACCTTGCGGGCGAGCACCGCGCGCCCGAGCAGCACCCACGCCCAGGTGATCAGCGCGAGACCGATGTAGACGACCCAGATGGCGAGCTCGCGGCCGTGCCCGTAGCGCCAGAACGCGAACGGGCTGTCCGACAGCACCGGGTCGCTGACCAGCACGCCGGCCCCGCCGACGCCACCGAGCACGAGCAGGAGCCCACCCACCAAGCCGAGCAGCAGCGCCCGCATCGGTGGCCGGCCGAGCTTGTCCAGCCAGCCGCCGGGGCGCGCCGGATCAGCGGCCGAGGGCCGGGCCGGATCGGGAATCGCTGCGGCGGGCACTGGCCGCTGCGGCGGGGACGTCATGGCCGCGCAATCGTCGCACGGCGCAGCTCAGCGAGCCGCCACCACCCCGCGCTCGCGCGCACCCGTCGACCCGACGATCCGCTGCGCCGCCAACCGGCCCGACAGCAGCACCGGCGGCAACCCCACACCGGGCGTGGTGCCGCAGCCGGCGAGCACGACGTTGTCCAGACCCCGCACGAGGTTGCGCGGCCGGAACGGCCCGGTCTGGGCCAACGTGTGCGCCGCCGAAAACGGGGTGCCGGCCGCCAGCCCGTCGGCGGCCCAGTCGGCCGGCGTGACCAGCCGCTGCACCTGCACCGCGGAGCCGAACCCGGTAAGCCCGCGCGCCTCCAGCACCCTGACCAGCTCGTCGCGGTAGGCGGGCCCGATGCGTTCCCAGTCCAGCGGGCCGCTGGCGGTGTTCGGGCACGGCGCGAGCACGAAGTAGAGCTGGTGGCCGGGCGGCGCGAGGTCCGGGTCGGACGCCGTCGGTCGGGTGATCAGCAACGACGGGTCGGACATCAGCCGGCCGCCGAGGATCTCGGAGAACGTCCGCGACCACTCCGCGCCGAAGGAGATGGTGTGGTGGGCGAGCTCGGGCCATTGGCCGGTGCTGCCGGCGTGCAGCACCACGGCGGACGGCGACCAGCGCAGGCCCACCGGCCGGTGCGGTGTCCGGCCGAGCAGCTCGTAAGCCGCCGGGAGGTCGGCGGTGATGACGACGGCGTCGCACTCCAGCCGGTCGGTGTCGGTGCTACCGCCGTCGGCGGGTTGGTGGCGCACCGCGCGTACCCGACCGTCACGGCGCTCCAGCCCAGTGACCCGGCAGCCGTAGTCGATCTTCGCTCCGGCCGCGGCAGCCGCGTCTGCCATCGCCTGCGGCAGCGCGCGCATCCCGCCGCGCGGGAACCAGACCCCGGCCACGGTGTCCATGTAGGCGATGACGCCGTAGGCCGCCAGTGCGCGGTCGGGCGCGACGCCGGCGTAGAGCGACTGGAAGGAGAAGATCCGCTGCAACCGCTCGTCGGGCAGGTATCGCGCCACCCTCGGCCCGAGCCGGCCGAAACCACCCAGCGCGGCCAGCCTGGCGAGGTCGCGGCCGACGAGGTTCAGCGGCGAGTCGAAGTTCGACCCGATGAATGTCTCGATCTCCACGTCGTAGAGCCGCTGCAGCCACGAGCGCAGCCGCCGGTAGCCGGCCGCGTTGACCGGCCCGGCCACCCGGCGGATCTCGGCCTCCATGGCGTCGCCGTCGGTGTGCACGTCGATGACCGAGCCGTCGGCGAAGCTGGCCCG
>Ga0136613_10000781_pt1 | contig 15388 bp, 16 predicted proteins | sample AntDrymUQ2722106_2_FD_106649 | JGI IMG/M metagenome (GOLD analysis project Ga0136613, IMG submission 106649) | Polar desert sand microbial communities from Dry Valleys, Antarctica - metaG UQ272 (21.06) | ecosystem: Environmental > Terrestrial > Soil > Desert | place: Antarctica: Dry Valley... | reverse complement strand
GGTCGATCTCGGCTTCGATCGTCCGGTCGGAGATCTCCGCGATCGCCGCTCGCGCCTCGGCGCGCACGCGGTGTGCGTGCTCGGGCTCCAGCAGGATCAGGCGGCGAGCATTCGGAAGCTCGGTCGCTACGGTCGCGAGGGCCTCGGCGAGGCGAAGCTGCGCAAGCCCGAACGCCTCCCTGGGTCGTGCCCCGCTGCCGACCTCGATCGCGGTCTCGGCCAGCTCGCGCACGCGCTCTGCGAGACGCTCGAGCCGGCGCTCGTCCTCGGCGAGGAGAGCGAGGAGCTTCGCGTCGCGGAGGCGGCCAGCCGCCCAGACGAAGCCCGCTACGACGAGAAACACCGTCACCGCGAGAAGCGCGGACTGGACGGCATCCACGTCGGAAGCCACGAAAAGGAGCGTAGGACCCCCGCCGGACGGAGGACCGCCCGTGAAACGCGAAGCGCCCGGCCGTGGCCGGGCGCTTCGGTTCGCTCCCTCGCTCGAACTTACGGAATGGCCGGAACGGCGAGCCCGAGCTCGGCCTCGGCGGCCGCCTGCTCCTCCGGCGTCATGATCTCGCCGCCGACGACGGGGTCGCCGTCGGCGCCGTCCTCGTAGGAGGCGCTCGCCCACGAGGCCGAGGCCCAAGAGGCGGCAGCCTCCGCCGTGCTCGCCCAGGAGGCCGAGGCCCAAGACGCGCTCGCCCACGAGGCGCTCGCCCACGAGGCGGAGGCCCAGGAAGCCGACGCCCAGGACGCGCTCGCCCAGGAGGCGGAGGCCCAGGAGGCATCCGACTCGGCCACGTGCGCCCAGCTCGCCGCATCGAAGACCGGGGTCGGCTCGCCGTTCGGATCGGCGGTCAGGAACCTGTTCAGGCCGAGGTTCGGGTTCGGCGGGTTCACGACGTCGGCCGCCTTCGGCCCGTTGATCTCGCCCACGCCGAGCGAGAGCGGCTTGGCGCTCGGGGTCGGCTTCGCCGTCAGCATCATCGCGCCCTTGACCTGATCAGGCGTCCACTGCGGGTTGAGCGCCAGCATGTAGGCGGCGATCCCCGAGACGAGCGGCGCCGCGAACGACGTGCCCGAGAGCTCGATGTAGCCGGCTCCACGCACCTGGCCCGGCCGCTCGCGCGTCAGCGTCGAGGCCACCGGCACCGGGCCGATCATGTACCGCCCGGGGGCGCCGATGTCCGGCTTCGCGAAGCCGTCGAGCGTGTACCCGTACGCCGACCACGGCGCCGCCTCGTCGTCCGAGGTGCTGATGGAGCCGTCGATGTCGTTCGCCCCGACCGTGATCACGAACGGATCGTTGCCGGGTGCGAAGCCCATCGTCGTCGGCTGCCCGTTGACGCCGAAGTTCCCGGAGGCCGCGACGACGACGACGTTCGAGAACCAGAGCTTCTCGACCGCCTTGTCGAGCGGGTCGTACATGAAGCTGTTCTGGACGGCCGAGTGCAGCGAGAAGTTCGCCACTCGGATGTTGAGGCGGTCCTTGTTCTTGTAGATCCAGTCGGCCGCGGCGATGACGTCGCTCGTCATCGCCATGCCCCTGTCGTCCATGACGTCGACGGAGACGAGCGGGGCATTCGGGAGCGCGCCGGCGTACCCGGCCCCCCGGCCCGCGGCGATGCCGGCGACGAACGTGCCGTGCCCGCGGCCGTCTCCGGCCGAGTTGGTCGCGAGCTTCGTCAGCGTCACTTCCTCGATCACGCCGGCGCCGTTGCCGAAGTCGGCCCGGTTCTTGTCGACGCCGGAGTCGACGATCGCGATTGCGGGCGGCCTGATGGTCCCGCGCTCGGCGTCTCGCCAGAAGCGGGCCACGCCGGAGACGTACGCCCACTTCTGCTTGTTCGAGTAGCCGGCAAGCTCGACCGGCGCGTCGGGGGTGATCGCAGAGACGTAGCTCTTGGCGGCCAGCTTGAGGATCTGCCCACCGGTCAGGCGGACACTGACACCCGAGATCACACGGAAGCGCTTGCCGACCGTCGCGAGGTACGTCCCCTCGATCTTGGCCTCGACGTCGACAGAGTCCTTGTCCGCGTCGCCCTGGACGATCACCTGGAAGACACGAGCCCTGTTCGCCTTGGCCGCCTTGAGCAGCGTCGGGGTGACGAATGCGCGAACCGACTCGCCGCGCTTCGCGCTCACGCCCGGCCTTGCGTCAGCGGCCGGCGCGAGCGGGCCCAGCAGCGCGACCGAGAACACGAGCGCGGCGACGCCGCGTCCGCCCTTGCCCCAAAGTGCGCTACCGCGCGATCCGGTGCGCTTGCCCCAGAGGGCGCTCGACCGTCGTTCCAGCCCGTACCCGTTCCGCATGTCCCGTCCTCTCTCTCCCGCTCTCTCCAAGCGAGACCCGCAGTTGCCAAGGGATGCAGGCGGAACGCTACGGCCCTGGGAAAGCCGCCACCTCCCCCGTTCGGGGCAGGGCCGAAAGATCCCTCGGTCGGGGGATAAGTCCTGATGGCTACGATCGCTCGGTGGCCGCTCGAATCCGCGTGGGCACGTGCTCCTGGGCGGACAAGTCCCTCGTCGCGCACTGGTATCCGCGCGGGGTGAACAGTCCCGAGGAGCGCCTGCGCTACTACGCCGAGCGGTTCGACACGGTCGAGCTCGACGCGTCGTACTACCGGCTTCCCGAGGAAGAGACCGTCCGTAAGTGGGTCGAGCGCACCCCGCCCGGCTTCCTCTTCCACGTCAAGGCTTTCGGGATGATGACCCGGCACCCGGTGCGCCTCGAGCAGCTCCCGCCAGATCTCCGCGACCGCTTCCAGGCGGACGAGCGAGGGCGTGTCGATCGCCCCTCGCGCGCCCTACGCGCCGAGGTTTTCGCCCGCTTTCATGCGGGCCTCGAGCCCTTCCGCCAGGCGGGGAAGCTCGGCGGGATCCTGCTTCAGTTCCCCTCCTACGTGGTCTACAAGGACGCGTCGCTCGACTACCTCCGCTGGGCGAAGGAGCAGCTTCGCGGCGACCCATGCCTCGTCGAGTTCCGCCACCGAAGCTGGCTCGACGACGAGCACCGCGCCGACACGCTCGCGTTCATCGAGGAGCTCGGCGCCTCCCTCGTGGTCGTGGACGCTCCCAAGACGGAGGCGAAGAACCTCGTCCCGACCGTGCTCGCGCTGACGAGCCCGATCCTCTACGTCCGCTTCCACGGACGGAACGCCGGGACATGGAACAAGCGCGGTGGGAGCGCGTCCGAACGCTTCGACTATCTGTACGACGAGGAGGAGCTCGAGGAGTGGGCCCGGACGCTCCGGGAGCTCGCGGGCGAGGCAAAGGAGGCCTACGCGATGTTCAACAACAACGGCCGCTCCCCCGGCTCGCCCGCGCGCGGCGAAGGCGAGTGGATCGCGCAGGCGCCGGTCAACGCGCTCCGCTTTCAGGAGCTCTGCGGCCGTACGGGAGCGGCTGTGGCGTGAGTCTCGACAGCCTGGCCTTCCGGATGCGACCCGCCGCCGGCGAGGCCGCCGGGGTGCTCGTCCTCACCCACGGGCGAGGCGCCGACGAGCACGACCTGGAGCCGCTGGCCCACGAGCTCGACCCCGAACGGCGGCTCGCCGTGTTCCTGCCGCGCGGCCCACTCGCCCTCCCACCGGGCGGCGCCCACTGGTACGTGGTGCGCGAGGTCGGCTTCCCCGACCCGACGACGTTCGTTCCCGCCTACGAGCGCCTGAGCGGCTGGGTCGACGCCGTCGTCGCCGAGACCGGGCTCGGGCCGGAGCGTCTCGTCCTGGCCGGGTTTTCGCAGGGCGCGGTGATGTCCCACTCACTCGGCCTTGCCTCCGGCCGGCCGCGGCCCGCCGCGATCCTCGCCATGAGCGGCTTCGTCCCGCGCGTCGAGGGGCTCGATCTCGAGAGCCGCGCCGGCCTCCCAGTCTCCATCTCGCACGGCTCGCTCGACCCGATCATCGGGGTCGAGTTCGGCCGCGACGCCCGTGACCTGCTGACCGGAGCCGGGCTCGACGTCCTCTATCGGGAAGACCCCGTCGGGCACACGATCGCGCCGGGCGCGCTCGCCCAGGCCAAGTCCGTGCTGGAAGCGGCCCTTCCTTAGAGCGCCGCGTCGCCGGGGCGAGGCTCCTGGAGCCCAGTCTCAGGCGGCCCCACCGGAACCACCGGGTGCTCCTCGCGCAGGTAGAGCGTCTCGTAGAGAAGGGCGGCCGCCGCGGCACCGATGGCCGGCCCGAGGTACCAGACCCAGGCGTCCGCCCACTCGCCGCCGACGAGCTCGGGCCCGAACGCGCGGGCCGGGTTCATGGCCGCGCCCGTAAGCGGCCCGCCCATGAGGATGTCGAGCGTGATCGTGAGGCCGATCGCGAGCCCGGAGATCGTCGCGAACGCACCACGGGAGTCGGCGGCCGTCGCGAAGATCACCCAGACGAGGAAGAACGTGAGCACGGCCTCGATCACGACGGCGGCCCCGGCTCCGATCGGCTCCCCCACCGCGGGCGCGCCCAGGCCGACGGGGTCGGTCAGCGAATCCGGGAGGACGAGGGTGAGGAGGAGCGCCCCCGCCACGGCCGCGACGATCTGCGTCACCCAGTAGATGACGGCCAGGGCGGGCGCCATTCGGCGCGTCACCAGGAAGGCGAGCGTGACCGCCGGGTTGAAGTGCGCTCCAGAGATGTGGCCGACGGCGGAGGCCATTACGGCGATCACAAGGCCGTGCGCGAGAGCGACCCCGACGAGCTCGTTCCCGATCGCGATCGAGCCGACCCCGACGAAGACGAGCGCGAAGGTGCCGACGAACTCGGCGACGGCGCGCTTGAGCCAGTCCCGCTGCACGAGTCGGGAGGCTAGGGAGAAGGCCGGACGGCCGGCCCTTCGGGCCGGGACAGCCGCGGCCCAGGCGAGAGCTGTGGAAACGACACACACCCGTCGCTCGTTCGCGCGCCTTCCTGCGACGTGGTCTGACCCCTAGTGGGAAGCGCGGCGCCGCAGAGCCTCGCGCGTCCGCAGACGTCACGCCCGCCAGTAGGCGCGCGTGAGGAGGACGGCGATCGGGATCAGCTCGAGCCGTCCGAACCACATGAGCGCGGTCATGATCACGGTCGAGACGTCGGAGAACGGGGCGAAGGTCCCCATCGGGCCCGCGAACCCGAAGCTCGGCCCCACGTTCCCGAGCGTCGTCGCCGACGCTGCCACCGCCTCGAAAGGAGAGAGCTCGAGGTTGACGCGCGCCGCATCGGCCATGAGCCCGAGCGCGCCGAGCGCGAAGATGGCCAGGTAGAGGACGACGAAGACGATCACCCCCCGAAGCGTTCGCTCGTCCACGAGCGCGCCGTTGAAGCGAAGCGGCGCCACGAGCTCGGGGTGCACCGTCTGATCCAGCTCCCTCCTCAGGAGCCTGCCGAGCAGGAGGAAGCGGACCGGCTTGATGGCGCCGCCGGTCGACCCGGCTGAGCCTCCGACGAACATGAGCGCGACGAGCACGAGCGCGGTGAAGGCGGGCCACAGGTTGAAGTCCGTCGAGGCGAACCCCGTCGTCGTCATGATCGAGACGGCCTGGAAGACCGCGTGCCGAACCGCCTCCTCGCCCGCGTGCACGCCCTCGGCCACGAGCTCCAGGAAGATCACGAGCGATCCCAGGGCCAGGAAGCCCGCATACACGCGGAACTCCTCGTCGCGGGGCAGGGCCCCCGGACGGCGCAGCACGAGCGCCCGGTACGTGAGGGCGAAGTTCGCGCCGGCCAGGAACATGAAGAGGACGATCACCCACTGGGACGCCGCGCCGAACGCCTCGATCGAGCGCGCCTGCGTCGAGAACCCTGCCGTGGCCATCGTGGAGAACGTGTGCGCGACGGCCTCGTAGAGGCTCATCCGCTCGTCGAGGCGGAAGAGCCCGACAAGCGTGAGGGCAAGGATCTCGGCTGCGGAGATCCCCACGTAGAGGAGCCAGAGGCGCCGCGCCGAGTTGCGAACCGAGGCGGTGAGCGTCTCGAGCTCCGGCCCCGGCGCCTCGAACTCCATGAGCTGGCGGCCGCCGACACGCAGGCGAGGCAGAACGGCCAGGGCGAGGACGACGATCCCCATCCCGCCCAGCCAGCACGTGAACTGGCGCCACATCGCGATCGAGTGGGAAATCCCCTCGTTGTCCGTGAGAACGCTTGCGCCGGTCGTGGTGAAACCGGACATCGTCTCGAAGAGGGCGTCGATCGGGTTGTCGAGCTGCGGCTCGACGAAGAGGTACGGCAGCGAGCCGAAGCCGGCCGCGAGGAGCCAGGTTAGTGAGACGACGAGGAACCCCTCGCGCGGCCCGATTCGATCTCGCCCGCGCGTGACCCGTTCGAGCCCGAACCCACAGACCGCAGTGATCGCGCCCGCCGCGAAGAAGGGCCAGGCGGGCTCGTCGTAGCCGAGCGCGATCGCCGCCGGGTAGAGAAACGTGAGGCTGAAGTAGCGAAGCAGCGCCCCGACGAGGTTGAGCGCCCCGCCCACGTCCACCCCGAACGTGTCCCGCCGAACCGCCCGGCGGAGCCGCGCCCGATTGAGGCTCACAGGGCCTTTTCGACCTGGGGCACCCGCGATGACTCCGTGAAGATGATCGCCCGGTCACCGGGCTGGAGCATGTCGTTGCCGTGCGGGAAGATCGCCCGCCCGTCACGGACGATCGCGCCGATCAGGGAGCCCGTCATTGGCAGCTCGCGGAAGACCTTCCCGCAGAGGGCGCTGTCCTCGCGGACGGTGATGTCGAGCACCTCGAAGCGGTCGTCCTCGAGCATCGCGAGCTGGACGACCCTCGGATCGTGCGCGAACCTGACGATTTCCTCCGCCGTCAGCGTGCGGGGGTTGACCGCGATGTCGACTCCGGCCTGCTCGAAGATGCCGGCCGCGAGGGGGTCGTGCACGATCGCGACGGTGAACGGGACGCCGTGGAGCTTGGCGAGCGTCGCCGCGTACAGGTTCTTCGCGTCCTCGGGCATGGCGAGCACGGCGGCCCTCGCCTGGCCGATCCGCTCACGCTGGATGAAGTCCTGCTCGAGGCCGCTCGTCTGGAAGACGCGCACGTCGGACAGGAGCTCCGCGACCTCGCGCGCGCGGTCGCCGTCGACTTCGAGCATCCGAACGCGGATCCGCTGCTCGAGGAGCAGGCGGGCGATCGCGACGCCGGTCTCGCCCGCTCCGACGATCACGACGTCGTCCACCGTCCGGTCTCCGCGGCTGAGGAGGCGGCTCCAGGCCCGAGCGGCTTCCGGCGAGCCGATCACCACGATCCGGTCGCCCGGCTCGATCGACTCGTCTCCGCGCGGCACGATCGTTCGATCTCCGCGGATGATGCTCGCCACCTTGGAGTCGGGCGGGATCTCCGCCTCTCGCAGCGGCCGTCCGACCACGCCGTCCTGAACACCGTCCTCGACGTCGAACTCGACCATCTGCACCTGGCCCTCGGCGAAGACGTCGGTCTGACGCGCGGCCGGCACGCCGATGAGACGCGAGACCGCGTGGGCGGTCTCGAGCTCGGTCGAGACGACGTGATCGATGTCGAGCTCCCGCTCGCGCCAGATCTCGACGTACTCCTCTCGTGTCGTCCGGACGACCGTCGTGATCTCGGGGGCGAGGCGCTTGGCGAACATCGCGGCGACGATGTTCGTCTCGTCCCTCGACGTGCAGGCAATGAACAGCGCGCCGTCGACGAGCCCGGCGTCTTGAAGCACGCGACGGCTGGCCGCGTTGCCCAGGACCGCCTTCAGCTCGTAGCGATTCGAAAGCGCCGAGAGGCGGCCGGGGTCGAGGTCGATCAGCGTCAGGTCGTGCTCCTCGTGGAGAGCCTCCACGACGGTCGACCCCACCTGGCCCGCTCCGACGATGAAGATCTTCATGCTGCGCCTTCGGAGGCTAGCGGGCGGTCCACTCGGGCTCGCCGGGGATGCCCACCGCCTCTGCGACCCGGTTGATGTAGTTGAAGAAGGCGATCACCTGGATGGCGTCGTGGATCGCTGCGTCGGAGAGCCCGTGCGAGCGAAGCGCTCCCACGTCGGTCTCGGAGACTCCGGCGGGCTCCCGGGTCAGCTTCGCCGCGAAGTCGCAGAGCGCGCGAGTGCGGGGATCGAGGTCGGCCCGGCGATAGTCGTGGGCCGCGTGTTCGGCGAGCTCGTCTGTGGCGCCCTCGGCACGGAGGTCGTCTGCGTGCGCGTGAATTCAGTAGTGGCAGTCGTTCGTGCACGAGACGACCACGGCCAGGAGCTCACGATCGGCCCGCGAGAGCTCTGAGCGCCCGAACATCACCTCCCGGTAGAGGCCCATGGCGCTTCGGAGCACTCTCGGGCGCAGGCTCATCGCCTTGACGATCTGGAAGACCTTGCCCGCGCGCCCGATCGCCGCGTCGTACTCCTCGCGGAGCTCGCCGGTTGCCTCGTCGACCTCGATCAGGCGCAGATAGGCCATGTGCGGATTCTGCCTGGTCGCGCTCGTCCACAACCCTGTGGACAGTGGGTTAGACTCGCGCCCTCGTGCGCCGACGGAATGCGACAGTCGAAGAGCCCCGGGAGAGCGCTCCGGCCCCCTCCTCCGAAGGCCTGGGACGGATCGAGCCCGCCCCCGTGCCGACCCCTCAGACCGAGTCGTACGCGAACCTCGGCGAGCACGTCGCCTCGGTGCTCCGCGCCGCCGAGGACGCGGCCGAGCAGATCAAGGCCGACGCCCGGCTCGCGGCCGAGGAGATCGTCCAGGGCTCGCAGCGCGTCCGGCAAGAGGCCGAGGAGTACGGAGAGGACATCCGCGTCGCGGTCGAGTCCTACGCGAACCAGCAGCGGCGCGAGGCCGAGGAGGAAGCCCGCCGCGCGACCGCGGGCGCCGAGTCCGAGGCGCGCGCCCTCCGTGAGGCGGCCCAGGAGATGGCCCGCGGCCTCGAGGGCGAGACCCAGCGCCGGCGCGAGCAGCTTCGCGAGGACACCCGGGAGCTCGAGGACCGACGCAAGCGGGCGCTCGACGACCTGCGCGAGATCGCGCTCGGTCTCCAGGACGTCCTCTCGTCCTCGCGCCCGGACCGGCCGAGCGGCGGCACGTCGATGGACGACGCGCTCTCAGTCACGCGCCGTCAGTAGGCGCAGATCCTCCGCCGGCCGCACGCATCGCTCTGGAGCGATTGACGCACGTTCGTGACGAGCCACGTCCCGCACGGCCGGTTTTCTGTGGAGAACGTGCCCAAAAGCGCCCCTTTGGGCCATGCCTAGGGGTCAGACCCCTGGACATGGCCCAAACTGACCTGCCTGGGGAAAACCGGGGCGGGCAGGTTCGCGCCGCGGGATTCTCCGGGCCTCGCAGCGGAGCGTAATCCAGGCCGTCGTCTTCGACCTGGACGGCGTTCTCATCGACTCCGAGCACGTCTGGGCCGAGGCGCGAAACCGTCTGACGGTCGAGCGCGGCGGGCGCTACAGCGACCAGGCCGAGCTCGCCATGATGGGCATGAGCTCGCCCGAGTGGTCGCGCTACATGCACGAGGTCGTGGGCCTGCCGGAGCCGTCGGCGAAATAACACCGAGCGCGACGAGCACGATGGCGAGACTCTTGAGATGCCGCATCCCCCTACCCCTTTTCTTTGGCCGCGATCGAGACCAGGGAATCAATCACCCCTGCATGCGTCAATAGGCCGATCGGCCTATTTTGGGCCGATCGGCCTATTTTTGCGGCCGCTTGGTCCCACTCCACCGGACCCGAGAGAGCCCATCCAGAAAAGTTCCTCTTGCATCCATAGTGCATGTGATAATGTGTAATGCATGGCCCACATTCAAATCCGGAACGTGCCGGACGCCCTGCACCGACGCCTCAAGTCGCGGGCGGCGCAGGCGGGGATGTCCCTGTCCGAGTACCTGCTGGCGGAGGTGAGGAGAAGCGCGGAGACGCCGACCATGGAGGAGTTCGTCGTCCGCGCCCGAGGTCGAAAGCCCACCTCCCCTGAGGAAAGCTCCGCCGAGATCATCCGACGCCTGCGCGACGGGCGCTCTTGATCGTCCTCGACGCGTCCGCCCTCGTGGACGTGTTGCTCGAGCGCGGCGCTCCCGGCGACTGGGTCGCCCGCCGGCTCCTGGAGGCGGACAGCGTTCACGCCCCCCATCTGATCGACATCGAGGTCGCGTCCGTCCTGCGAAGGCGGGCGGCCGGAGGAGCAATCTCGCCTCGCCGGGGACGCGAGGCCCTCGAGGACCTCGCGTCGATCCCGCTGACGCGCTATCCAGCCACGCCGCTCCTCGAGCGGATCTGGGAGCTTCGCTCGAACCTGACCGCCTACGACGCCAACTACGTCGCCCTCGCGGAAGCGCTCGCAGCGCCGCTCGTCACGATGGACGCCCGCCTGGGGAGTGCGCCGGGACACCGCACGCAGGTCGACGTCTTCCCGGGCTGAGCGCCAGTCTCGCGGCCTACGGTCACCGCCCTTGCTGGAGCCCGGCGGATCGTGGCCGAGTTAGGGGCTACAGTCGGTTACATGCCGACGCTGGCCGAGGCCTCGCTCACAGATGCTGAGCGCCGCGTGCTCGAACGCTTCGTCCACCTCGTCGAGCAAGAGATCGCGCCCGCCGCACGGGCGGTCTGGCTCTACGGCTCGCGGGCCCGGGGGGAACGCCCCGGCGCAGACTCGGACGTGGACCTGCTCGTGGTCGCCGACGAGGAGGGCGGCGGAGAGATCGAGCGCCTCCTCGACCGGGCCGTCGAGGAGGAGGGAATGAGCCCTTGGACGTTCTCGGTTCGGGTCTACTCGCCCGAACGGCTCGCCAGGCGCCGTGAGATCCGCTCGTTCTTCATCCAGGAGGTCGACCACGACAAGGTCGTCCTGCTCGGCGAGCCGTGAACCCTCGCTCGGAGGAGTTCATGGAGATGGCGCGCGAGCGGCTGCACGGGGCGCGCACGAACCTCGCGGCCGGGCTGACGTCGAGCGCTACGAGCCTCGCCTACTACGCAATCCTGTACGGAGCGCGGGCGGCGCTCAGTGAGGAGGACAGGCACGCGAAGACCCACAGAGGGACGTGGGATCTCTTCCACGAGGCGTTCGTCGCCTCAGGCCGGTTCGACGCGGGACTCTCCAGCCAGGCACGCGCCGCTCAGAGGGCGCGCGAGGACACGGACTACGACGCGCGCCCCATCCCGCAGGACGAGGCGGAGGGCCTCGTCGCGCTCGCGGAGCGCTTTCTGGCCGAGATCGAGCTGCTCGTGGGCGCTTGACGAAGACGGCTCGCGTCGCGCGCCGCCCAGGCCGGCATGTCCCTGTCCGAGTACCTGTTGGCCGAGGTTAGGAGAAGCACCGAGACGCCGACCATGAGGAGTTCGTCGTCCGCGCTAGAGGCGGGGAGCTAATCTCCTCCGAAGAGAGCTCGGCCGAGCTCCTTCGGCGCCTGCGCGACGAGCGCTCTTGATCGTCCTCGACGCGTCGGCCCTGGTGGACGTGTTGCTCGAGCGCGTCGCTCCCGGCGACTGGGTCACCCGCCGGCTCTTGGGCGCAGACAGCGTCCACGCCCCCCACCTACGTCGCTCTGGCGGAAGCGCTTCGCAGCGCCGCTGGTCACCATGGACGCGCGACTCGCGGCCGCGCCGGGCCACCGCGCGCGCGTCGAGGCGTTCCCGGGCTGAGCGCTAGTCGACGCGACCGAGGAGGACGCAGGCGTTGTGGCCGCCGAGGCCCATCGCGTTGGAGAGGGCGACGTCGATCTCGGCGTCGCGGGCTTCGTTCGGGACGTAGTCGAGGTCGCAGTCCGGGTCGGGCGTGTCGTAGTTGATCGTCGGCGGGATCCGGCCCTCGTGGATCGCGAGCGCGCAGACCATCGCCTCGACCGCGCCGGCCGCGCCGAACATGTGGCCCGTCATCGACTTCGTCGAGGAGACGGCCAGGTCGTAGGCGTGGTCGCCGAAGACGCGCTTGATCGCCTTGGTCTCGGCGGGATCGCCTAGGGGAGTCCCGGTGCCGTGCGCGTTGATGTAGCCGACCCGCTCGGGCTCGACGTTTGCCCGCTCGAGCGCCTGGCTCATCATGTGCGATACGCCGAGCGCCTCGGGCTCGGGCGCTGCCATGTGGTACGCGTCGTTCGAGGCGCCGTGGCCGAGCACCTCGGCGTAGATCCGAGCACCGCGCGCCTTGGCGGTCTCGAGGTCCTCGAGGGCGAGGACGGCGGCGCCTTCCGCGAGCACGAACCCGGCGCGGTCGGCCTCGAACGGACGCAGCGCCGTCGTCGGGTCGCCGTTCCCCGGCGCGAGGCCCCGCATCGAGCAGAAGCCGGCGAGGATCAGCGGATGGATGCAGCCCTCGGTTCCTCCCGCAAGGACGAGGTCGGCATCGCCCCGCATGATCAGCTGGGCTCCCTCACCCACCGAATGCGAGCCGGTCGCGCAGGCCGAGACGACGGCGTAGTTCGGGCCGCGCGCGTCGAGCTCCATCGCGAGATGGCCGCTCGGCGAGTCGACGAGGATGTTCGCGAGGAAGGAGGGCGAGACGCGATCTGGCCCGCGGTCGCGCAGGATGTCCGCCTGCTCCATGAGCTGGTTGAACCCGCCGATGCACGACCCGACGACGATGCCGACGCGCTCGGGCTCGTAGCCGTTCACCCCGGCGTCGGCGAGAGCCTCCTTCGCGGCTCCGATCGAGAAGAGGACGGCGCGGTCGATCGACCTCGCCTTCTTGGCCGTGACGACGTTCGAGGGATCGAAGTCCTTCACCTCGCCCGCGATCCGGACGGGGAACTCGCTCGCGTCGAATGCCTTGATGTGGTCGACCCCGCTGCGACCTTCGAGAAGCGCGCGCCAGGTCGTCGGCGCGTCGTTCCCCACTGGGGTGACCGCACCGATCCCGGTGATGGCGACTCGTCTCATCGGGTGTTAGACGGAGGCGGCGGCGAAGCGGTTACGTCGGATCTCGGACGAGTCGGAAGCGACAGAACTCGCGGCCGGCAAGGAGCCCGCGCCCGCTCCACGAGCCGTCCGCGCGGGGCGTGAGCTCGTCCTTCACGGGCCAGCCGAGGTAGTCGAGAGTCGCGCCTTCGCCCGCGCGGCGCTCGACGCGGAAATAGGCAGCCGGGAGGCCGGCGACAAGCGTCCAGCCGCCGGACCCGAAGATCCGCTTGGAGAGCCCGAACGGCGGAAGCGCGCCAGCCTCGCGCTCGAGCTTCCAGACGCCGTCCAACGTGGGCATGGGGTCAGTGTAGGGGCCGGACATGTCCGGCCCGAGTCCCTTCCCCACACACGTATTCTCGCCCCGTGCCCGCGGCCGCCCTTCCCTTCCCGCCGATGGAGGCCGAGCTCGTCAACGAGCTTCCGGAGTCGGACGGTTGGCAGTACGAGCCGAAGTGGGACGGCTTCCGCGGCGTGCTCGAGAACGTCGACGGAACGATCCATCTCTGGAGCCGAAACGAGCGCCCGCTCCTCCGCTACTTCCCCGAGCTCGAGGCGCTCGGCGAGCGCCTACCCCCACGCTCGGCGGTGGACGGCGAGATCGTGATCGAGACCGACGGAATGCTCGACTTCGACAAGCTGCAGATGCGCCTCCATCCGGCGGAGAGCCGGGTCAAGCGTCTCTCGACCGAGATCCCCGCGAGCTTCGTCGCCTTCGACGTCCTCCTCTGGGACGGGGAAGCCGTGCACAAGCTGCCGCTCGAGGAGCGGCGCAAGCGAGTGGAGGCGCTTCCGTTCGCAATCTCCCCCGCGACGCGCGACGTCGAGACCGCGCGCGAGTGGCTCGAGCGACTCGAGGTCGCAGGTTTCGACGGGGTCGTCGCCAAGCGGCTCGGGTCGCGCTACCTACCGGGATCACGCGAGGCCGTCGTGAAGGTGAAGCGGGAACAGACGGCCGACTGCGTGGTGATGGGCGTCACCTGGAGCGAGAAGGGCACGGGCATCGCGAGCCTCATGCTCGGCCTCTATGACGATGAGGGGGAGCTTCGGCACGTGGGCTCGGCCTCGATCGGGAAGCGTCGCGACGAGGTCGTCGCGCGCGTCGAGCCTCTGGTCGGGCCGAACCCGGAGCGCCGCCCGCGCGGCGCGCCGAGCCGCTGGCGGCCGAAGGTGCAGCTCGAGTGGTCGCCGGTGCCGCCGGAGGTCGTCGCCGAGGTCAAGTACGACAAGTGGCAAGGTGCTCGGATCCGCCACGTGGCGAAGTTCCTCCGCTTCCGGCCCGACAAGGAGCCCGAGTCGTGCACGTTCGGGCAGCTTCGGCCGAGGCCTCGGAAGGGCGATCCGACGGTCGGCGATCTCCTAGCCCTGGGGCCGTGTGCTGCGCCGAAGAAGCGGGCGCGGAGGGCGTAAGCCGCCCGCCAGTTACTCGCGCACGCGTCTGACTAGAGGGTCCCGACCCTCCCCCTGCTCGCGCGACAGCCTATTCCCGAAATTCGCACCTGTGGTGCGCCGAGCGTGCCGAGAGTCGAGCCGATCTGCGTCGGAACCAGCGCGGCCCGACAGACGGCCGCGAGATCAGAGCGCGGGCGGCTCGAGGCCCAGCTGCTCGAAGCGTGGGGCGAGCCGGACTTTCTTCCGCCACATGCCGGCGGTCAGGTCGCCGACCTTCTCCACGCGCGAGGGCATGGAGCGAAGCGTGAACCCGGCCGGGTCCACGTCCGCGACCTCGTCCCAGCGAAGCGGCGCCGAAGCGCGCGCGTCCGGGGTCGGGCGAATCGAGTACGCCGAGGCAATCGTCCGGTCGCGGGCGTTCTGGCCGAAGTCGACGAAGACGCCGCGGCGGTCTGCCACCTTCCAGGTCGTGGTCGCAACGTCCTGGTCGCCGACCCGCCGCTCGACCTCCTGGGCGAGCGCCTTGGCGAAGCGGCGCACCTCCGGAAAGAGAAGCTCTTGCTTGATCGGGACGAGGATGTGGAAGCCGGTCGCGCCGGACGTCTTCGGGAAGCTCGGAAGCCCCAGCTCGTCCATCACCTCCTTGACGACGAGCGCGATCCTCCGGACGTGCTCCCAGGGGTTCCCCTCGCTCGGGTCGAGGTCGATGAGGAGGTAGTCGGGCCGCTCGACGTCGGTCGCCCGCGAGTGCCAGGTGTGGAGCTCGATGCAACCGAGGTTCACGATCCAGGCGAGACCCGCTGCGTCGGTCACCACCGGGAAGTCGGCGGTCCGGCCAAAGCGGGGGAACGTGATCCGCACGGTCTCGAGCCAGGGCGGGTGCGGGTTCGGAACGCGCTTCTGGTAGAAGAACTCGCCCTCGACCCCGTTCGGGTAGCGCTTCATCTGCATCGGCCGGCGCGCGACGTGGTTCAACGCGAACGGCGCGAGCGCGACGTAGTAGGCGATCAGGTCGCCCTTCGTGATCCCGTCGCGCCGGAAGTAGACCTTGTCCAGGTTGGTGAGCGCGACGTCGCGCCGCCCTATCTTCACGCGCGCGAGGGTACTCGCGAGCGGTTGCCTAGCGGCGGCGGGGGACTGCCACGCAGCGCGGGCGCGACTGCGCGCTTCGGTTCTCGACCGTGTCGAAGGCGACGACCCGG
>Ga0136613_10000777_pt1 | contig 15406 bp, 18 predicted proteins | sample AntDrymUQ2722106_2_FD_106649 | JGI IMG/M metagenome (GOLD analysis project Ga0136613, IMG submission 106649) | Polar desert sand microbial communities from Dry Valleys, Antarctica - metaG UQ272 (21.06) | ecosystem: Environmental > Terrestrial > Soil > Desert | place: Antarctica: Dry Valley... | reverse complement strand
TCTGGATCGGTGCCCTCACCGGCGTGACCGTGGTGGTGACGGCGCTGCACCGCTTTCCCCGGCTTCCGTTCGTGCTCTACCTCACGCTCAGCTGGCTGGCGATCCTCGCCTCGCCGGAGATCGTGCGGACGCTGCGCCCGGTGGAGCTGGTGCTCCTCGCCGCCGGCGGGGTCAGCTACACGGTGGGGGCGGTGCTGCTTCTCCGCAATCGGCCCCGCCTCTGGCCCGCCACCTTCGGGTACCACGAGGTCTGGCACGCCTTCGTGGTGGTGGGCGGGGTCTGTCACTACGTCCTGATCCTGATCCTCGTGCGAGGCTGACCCGCATGCCTCGGCCCGGTCCGGCTCCGTCGACTCGGCTGGTGAGCGCGCCCCCGCGCCTCGAGGGGAGGGTGCCGCTGCTCGACGGGCGCCGGCTCGGCTACGCCGAGTTCGGCGACCCCGACGGCCCGCTCGTGCTCTGGTTCCACGGCACGCCCGGCGCTCGTCGCCAGCTCCCGCCGGCGGGGCGGCGCGCCGCGACCGACCTCGGGCTCCGCGTCGTGCTCGTCGAGCGACCGGGCGTCGGCGAGTCCACCGACCACGCCTACCGCCAGATCGGCGACTGGCCCGCCGACGCAATCCAGGTCGCCGACGCGCTCGGACGGGAACGCTTTTGCGTCGTCGGGTTGTCGGGTGGCGGCCCGTACGCGCTGGCGTGCGGCGCCCGGTTCCCGGAGCGCGTCGTGGCGATCGGCATCCTCGGCGGGTTGGTCCCGATCACCGGCGACGACGGGATCGGCGAGGGCATCGTCGCCCTCTCGCGTCCGTTCAACGGGATCCTCACCGCGCTGCGACGACCGCTCGGACGGCTCGTGTGGGGCCTGCTGCGGGCCACCGACCCCTTCGGCGCCCAGCTCTACGGGCAGTTCGGGCGCGTCATGCCCGAGGGTGACCGCACGGTGTTGGCCGATCCCGAGATCGAAGCGATGTTCCTCGACGATCTGCGGGAAGGCGGACGTCGACAGTTCCAGGCGATCGCCAACGACGCCGTGCTGTTCGGGCGCGACTGGGGTTTCCGCCTCGCCGACGTGGGCGTGCCGGTTCGGTGGTCGCACGGCGACGCCGATCCCTTCGTCTCCCTGGAGCAAGCTGAAGCAGCGATCGACCGCCTGCCCAACGCGCTGCTCGCGCTGCGCCCCGGGGAGAGCCACCTCGGGGGGTTCGCCGAGGCCGACCACATGCTCGAAGGCATGGCAACGCTCTGGGACGAACGGGTCGCCTCCCCCGCGTAACGGGCCGTCGCTCGACCCGGACGGCAGGGCGTGACGATTCGCCGCGGCGACCAGCGGCACGGCCCGGCGCGGGCGCGAGGCGCGCGCCCTACGCTGGCCGACCGTGACCGACGACGGCGAGCTGGTCGCGCGCTTGCGCAACGGCGACGAGGCCGCCTTCGTCGAGCTCATCGACCGGTACAACGGGTCGTTGCTGCGCTTCGCCCGCACGATGGTGCCCAACGACGCGGTCGCCGAGGAGGCCGTGCAGGACACATGGCTGGGTGTCGTCCGCGGCGTCGCCGGGTTCGAAGGCAGGTCTTCGCTCAAGACGTGGCTCTTTCGCATCGTTGCCAACCGTGCCCGCACCGCCGGCGTGCGCGAGCGCAAGGCTGGCACGCCGCTGGGCTTCGACTCTTCGACTCCGAGCGTCGCGGCCGGCCGGTTCGACGAGGGCGGGGCGTGGTCCGACCCGCCCGGCGCGTGGGCGACCGAGGTCGAGCAGGTCGACGACCGGATGGAAGCCGAACGCCTCCGACCCGTTGTCGGCGGGTACCTCGACGATCTCCCGGAAGGTCAACGCCAGGTCGTGACCCTGCGCGACGTGGAGGGTCTCGCGCCCGACACCGTGTGCGAGCTGCTCGGCATCACCGATGCCAACCAGCGCGTGCTCCTGCATCGCGGCCGGACGCGGCTGCGAAGCGCGCTCGCGACGTCCATGGGGAAGGACTGAGCCCGTGAGGCTGGGTCGCCGACGGAGGTTGGCCTGCCGGGAGATGGTCGAGCTCGTCACCGAGTACCTCGACGGCGGGCTGACGCGCGCTGATCAGGCACGCTTCGAGGCGCACCTCGCCGAGTGCCCGCACTGCTCCGAGTACCTCGCGCAGATGCGCGCCACCATCGCGATCACCGGGCACGTCCGTCCCGACGACCTCACGCCCGACGCCCGTCGCGACCTGGTCGCGCTCTACCGGCGCTGGCAGACCGGCTGAGCCGCCACCCCCATTCTTTTGGCGTCGCTGAGAGGCACATCTCACCCCTGTGCGACGCCAGAACGGGATGTCGGTGCGCGAGGTGTAACGCGTTCGTCGCGGGTGAGGACACCACGGCGGTCAGGCTGGCAGCACGAGCTGTCGAGCAGGAGGGACTGCGGTGACCGAGCTCGCGTCACGCCAGGACGAGCTGTGCGCCCAGGACCGGTGGGACTTCTCCGATCTGTCCGCGCTGTTCGTCAATTGCACGCTCAAGCGGTCGCCCGAGGTGTCGCACACTCAGGGCCTCGCCGACATCGCCATCGAGATCATGCGCAGCCAGGGCGTCGCCGTCGACACGGTGCGTGCCATCGACCACGACATCGCCACCGGCGTCTGGCCCGACATGACCGAGCACGGCTGGGAGCGTGACGGCTGGCCGGCCATCGCGGAGCGCGTGATGGCGAGCGACATTCTCGTCTTGTGCACGCCGATCTGGCTGGGCGAGAAGTCGTCGGTGTGCACCCAGGTGATCGAGCGCCTCTACGGCGGCTCCCACCTGCTGAACGACGCCGGCCAGTACGCCTACTACGGCCGCGTCGCCGGCTGCCTGGTGACCGGCAACGAGGATGGCGTCAAGCACTGCGCGATGAACGTCCTCTACTCGCTCCAGCACCTCGGGTACGTCATCCCGCCCCAGGCCGACAGCGGGTGGATCGGCGAGGCCGGGCCCGGGCCGTCGTACCTCGATCCGGGCTCCGGTGGTCCCGAGAACGACTTCACCAACCGCAACACCACGTTCATGACGTGGAACCTGCTGCACCTGGCGCGGATGCTGCGCGACGCCGGCGGGATCCCCGCGCACGGCAACCAGCGATCCGAGTGGGACGCCGGGTGCCGCTTCGACTTCCCCAACCCCGACTACCGGTAACAACACCACGAGGCGCAGGAACCATCGGCTTCATCAGGGCGACGAGCCCGAGCAACCCCTCGCGCCCCCCGGCTTCTCGTGCCCGGCGCTCTGCGCCCCCCGTCGGGCTGCGTGCCGGTCACGGGCGGACGCGGCTCAGCTCGCCGCCAGCGCGTTCCAGAAGAACACGAACACGAAGAAGGTTTGGACGCTGGCACTCAGCGTGGAGATCGCGAGCACTCGGTCGTCCCGGCGGGTTGCTCCTTGGCCGGTTCTCGACCGCGCCGCCGCCAACCTACCGCCAGCCAAGCCTCAATCGGTGGCAGGCAGGGGCGGGAGCGACGCCCGGTAGGCGATCGGGAGCAGCTCCACGAGCTGGCCGTCGGGGTCGCGCACGAACACCGCCGCGCCGATGTTCGTGTCGGCGACGACCTCGCCTCCGTGCTCGACGACGAGCGCGCACGTCGCGTCGAGGTCGGGCACCGAGAGCGACAGGTGGGTCAGACCAGGAGCGTTCACGACCCGTTCGCGCGCTGGTTGGTGTCCTGCACCGAAGTGGAGCAGCTCCAGCACCAGTCCGTCGCGCACCAGATAGCAGGCGGTGAGGCCGGGCGCGTCGATACGCAGGAGCGTGGCCGACGGGTCGTCGGGCGGTGTCGCCTCGTACCAGAACGTGAAGCCGAACACCTCCTCGTAGAACCGCCGTGAGCGGGCGAGGTCGGTGACGCACTGACCGAGGTGGTTGAACGCGACGGGTGTCGTCATCGGTCTCATCTTGGCGCGTCGCGCCCGGGGATGTGGCGCGAGCGAGACTGCCCTCGTGAGCGGCACGTACGACCGGCTCGGCCGGGTGGGCCTTCCTGCGCCGGTCGCCGAGCTGGCGGCGCGCCGCTGGGACATGGTGGTCGTCGGCGCCGGCCACAACGGGCTCACCGCCGCCGCCTACCTCGCTCGCGCCGGCCGTGCGGTCCTCGTCCTCGAGGGCCGGGACCAGGTCGGAGGCGCGTGCACGCTGGAGACGCCCTTCCCCGACGACCGGTTCGTGACCAGCCCGTGCGCCTACCTGGTCGGGCTGCTGCACCCGCTCGTGATCGCCGAGCTCGAGCTGGCTCGCTTCGGCTACCGCGCGGTGCCCGCCGATCCCGTCCAGTGGGCGCCCTTCGACGACGGCACCGCGCTCACCCAGTGGCAGGACCCGCGCCGCACCGCCGACGAGGTCGCGGCGATCGCACCGGGCGACGTCGCCGGCTTCCTCGCCTACGACGACGTGTTCCGCCGCATTCGTGATGCGCTGCGCGCGCCCGAGCACGACACGTGGGTGGGCGACGCACCTAGCCGGGAGGAGGTGGCTCGCCTCCTGGCCGGCGACGCCGACGCGCACGAGGTCGTGCTCGGCGGCGTGTCGATCGCCGAGGTGGTCGAGCGCCACGTGGGTGACGAGCGGCTGCGCGCCGCGTTGCACGGCCAAGGCGTCGTTGGCACCAACGCCGGGCCCCGCGATCCGGGCACGGCCTGGATCCACGCGTTCCACTCGCTCGGGCTGCTCGGCGGCTGGGGTTACGTCGAGGGCGGGATGGGTCGGATCTCGTGTTGTCTGGCCGACGCCGCGATCGAGGCCGGCGCGGTCGTGGCGTCGGGCGTCCCGGTCGCCCGCATCGTGCCCGGCGAGGGCGTGGCCCTCGCGGGCGGCGACCGGTTGCACGCGCCGGTGGTGGTCTCCAACGCCGACCCCGTGCGAACGCTCGCGCTGTGCGACGACGACGGTGTCGTCCCGAGCTCGTTTCGCGACCGCGTGGCGTCGTGGCGGATCGAGAGCCCCGTCGTCAAGGTGAACTGCGCGCTCTCGCGCCTGCCGACGTTCACCGCCGCCGGGCCCGTCCCGGTGCACCGGGCCCAGGTGGAGATCGCATCCAGCATCGACGCCACCCAGGCCGCCTACGAGGCCAGCCGACGGGGCGAGCCGGCGGTCGAGTGGTGCGAGGTCTACTTCCAGACGGCGTACGACCCGTCGGTGGCACCGCCGGGTGGCCACGCCATGAGCGTCTTCGCGCAGTACGCGCCGTACACGCTGGCGCACGGCGACTGGGAGTCCCGTCGCGACGAGATCGGCTACCGCGCGCTCGGCGCCGTCGCCCGCTTCGCCCCTGACGTCTGGGACTGCGTGGTGGCGAGCCAAGTGCTCGGACCACCCGACATCGAGGCCCGCACCGGCCTCACGGGTGGGCACATCTTCCAGGGCGAGATGCTCCCCGACCAGATGTGGGACCGGCGCTTCGGCGCGCGCACCCCGGTCCCGGGGCTCTACCTCTGCGGCTCCGCCACCCACCCCGGCGGGTCCGTGATCGCGGTCAACGGCCGGAACGCCGCCATGGCGGTCCTTCGCGACTGGTCCGGCGGCGAGGTGCCATGATGGGGACATGCCGTCACGTCCCGACCTCCGCCCGATCGAACGTCGCGTGCTCGCCCTTCGCCACGACGGGATGGGCGACGCCGAGATCGGCCGCCGGTTCCATCGCGGTCCCGGGTTCGCCAAACAGGTCGCCCGCCTGTCGCAGGTGGAACGGCGGGCGTTGCGCGCCGACGACGCGCCGGCCCTGAACCCGCTCGAGCGGCGGGTGCTGAAGTGGCGTGATCGGGGTGTCCGTCCCGAGGAGATGGCTTGGCGGTTCCGCCGTTCCCCCGAGCACATCGCTCGCGTCGAGCGCCTCGCCCGCTACAAGCTTCGCAAGGGGACCTGAGCGCGCCGGCTGCCAGCGAGCCGACCAAAGATCAGGCGAGCGACCGAGAGATCAGGCGTCGCCGTGGCGGTTGACGCCGCAGAGCTTGCGCCAGGAGCGGGGGACCCGGCCCTTGCGCAGCACGCCGGTGTCGAGCAGCGTCGCCAGGACCGCTCGGGTGGCTTCGTGGCGTAGCGCCACCCGCTGGGGCGTCTTGTCGGCTGCGGCCCAGGTCTTCCACCCGGGAAGCCCGACGGCGCGGTACACGCCGGGGTGGATCATCAGCCGGAACAGGTTGTGGATGATGAACGGTGCGGTGTGGCGCACCCGGAACCGCTCGAGGCGCGACGCCTCCGACCACAGCTCGGGCAGGGTGAGCTTGGCGTAGGCGAGGTGCCGGGCCTCCTCCTGGCGGTGGTACTTGTTGACCGCACCCAGTAGGGGGTCGGTGTCCGGGTGCTCGGACGCGATCTTCTGGAGGAGGTCGGGGATCTCCTCACCGGCCAGCACGAAGACCATGAGCAGCGCCGGCTGGTCGATGAACATGCGGGTCATGAACTTGCCGACGGCACGAGGAAGGCGCCGGTCGAGCGGGTTCTTCGCCTCGGGGGCGAGCTGCTCGACGAGGCGGGCGAAGGCCCGGGAGTGGCGGCTCTCCTCGGCGATCTCGTGGAACATGTAGGTGACGCGCGGGTCGGTCACCTCGTAGTCCTCGGCGATGCGGAGCGCGAACCCGGCGGTGAGGACCGCCTCGAAGCGCACGCCCGCGGCGAGCTGCGCTGCGACCTGCTCCCGCGACAGACGAGCACGCGTGTCGGCGTCGAGGTCGAGGCCGAGACCGTGCACGCTGAGCAGGTCGTCGGCGATGACCTGCCCCGAGCCCAGCTCGGAGAAGTCGAACAGCTCCTCGGGCTCGAGCACCTTGCGGACCGAGGCCGTCGAGAGTCGAGCCAAGCGGGCTTCGGGCGGGGCAGCCGGGCGGGTATCGGACGGAGTGGTGACGGTGTCGGGTGTGAGGGTGTTGGTCATGACACCAGCCTACCCCGAGAAATCGACGTGTCAAACACTTTTATCATTTCTTCACTCGATCCCGCAACGCCCCGCTATCATCGGGACGTGACCGCCGAGGCGCCGATCCGGGCGCCAGGGAAGGGCGAACGGACCCGGGCTCGCGTGCTCGCCATCGCGGTAGAGCGCTTCGCGGCCGGCGGGTTCCGTCACACGTCGGTGGCCGACATCGCTCGGGCGGCCGACCTCACGCCCGCCGCCGTCTACGCCTACTTCGATGGCAAGGACGCCCTCTTCAAGGCGGCCGTCGATGCCGATGCCAGCGCGCTCATCGACCGGTCGCGCCGCGCCGCGACCGCCCCGTCGCTGCGCGAGCGACTGGGCCTGTTCGTGGCCAACCTCTTCGCCGCGCTCGACGACCATCCCCTCGCCCGGCGGGTCCTCTCGGGCCTCGAACCCGAGGTCGTGGGCCGGCTGCTCGACCTGCCGTCGTTGAAGGCGTTGGTGGCCGAGCTCACCGAGGACATCACGGACGGCCAAGCCGACGGGGAGATCCGCGCCGATGTCGACCCCGCGGCCATCGCCCTGGGACTCGAGGCGATCGTGCTGGCCTTGCTCATGGCCCAGCTCCAGACCGGCGTCGGGCCCGCGTCGGAGCGCTCGCTCCGCGCCTTCGAGGTGCTCGACGCGGCGCTGCGCCCCCCCAAGGCCTGAGCGCAGACCAAAGCGCCCGCCGACACTCGAGTCAGGCGTCGGCGACCAGCGCGTGCACGGCGGCGAGCTGCGCGATCGACGCCAGCACCTCGGCTTGGTCGTCGGCGAGGTGGCGCACGATGACGTCGGTGTAGCCCATCGCTGCGTACTCCCGGAACCGCTCGGCGACGGTCTCCGCGCTCCCGTAGGTGCAGGCTGACGGGTCGAAGCCGCGGTAGCCCGCGGCGATCACGGGCTCGGCCACCGCCGCCGCGGTGGCGTCGTCGATGCCCACGTGGACGTCACGCCGGATCGCCGTGGCGCTGGCCGTGCGGCCGTGGGTGGTGCAACGCTCCCGGTACTGATCGAGCACCTCACGGGCCTGGTCGGGCGTGAGGTCGGCGTTGGCGAGGAACCCGTCGCCGAGGCGGGCGGCCCGGTCGATCGCCCGCGGCGCGGTCCCGCCGATCCACACCTCGACAGGCTCGGCGGGAACGGGCGCGATCCGCGCTTCACGGACGGGGTACGGGCCGTCGGCGGTGACCGTCTCGCCGTCGAGCAGCCGGCGCACGATGTCGAGCCCCGCCTCGAAGCGGGCCGCCCGCTCCCCCATCGGGCCCGCCCCCACACCGGCGAACTGTCCCGCCCCGCCGCCGACGGCACACGGGAGGATGAAACGCCCCTCGCCCAGCGCGGCGAGGGTGCCCACCAGCTCGGCGACGATGACCGGGTTCCACAACGGCAGCAGGAACAAGGCGCCGAACGGGCGGTCGCCCCACTCGGTGAGCAGGCGGCCGAGGATCGCCGGGCCCTGGTAGTAGGGGACCGGCACCACGTGGTGGTCACCCACGAACAGTGAGTCGAGCCGGGCGTCGTGCGCGGCCCGGGCCCGCTCGACGACCCAGCGCGCTCCCAGCCGGACGTCGTCGACCTCGAAGCTCGTCCGCAACGAGATCCCGATCCGCACAGCAGGGGACCCTACCGCCGACCGGGTCCGAACGTGTGTTCGTGACGTTGTTCACATCCTGTATTGCCTGTCGGTAGGTTTCCGATGGATAAGTGCCGGGCACCTAGCCTGGCGGTGGGAGCCCGAGCTGGGCCGGCCGCACGGCCAGGTCCCCGGCACTCCTTTCCCCAATACCAACCCGTCTCTGCTCGCGCGCGGGTACGAGACCAACGAAAGGGAGCAAGCATGCGAAAGCGGCTTCTGACCCTGGTCGGTCCGGCGGTAGCCACCGTCGGGCTCGCCGTAGGAGGCACGGCCCTCGCCCAGCGCGAGACGCGCCTCGATGAGCTGAGTTCGAGGCGGCCGGCCGCCGCTTCCCGTGCCACCAACACCGACGCCGACCTCTACGGAGAGGCTGCCGGCGCCGACCAGACCGCGGCGGCGGCCTACCTGGCCGACGTCGTCCGTCTCAACCAGACGGCGGTGTGGAATGCGGCCTTGGCCTGGAATCAGGCGGTCGCCTGGAACGCGGCGGTCGCCTGGAACGCGGCGGTCGCCTGGAACGAGGCGGTCGCCTGGAACGAGGCGGTCGCCTGGAACGAGGCGGTCGCCCGGCAACAGGCCGAGCTCGAGGCCCAGCGGGCCGCGGCGGAGCAGGAAGCGGCCGCGCAGCAGGCGCCAGCCCGTCCCGCCTCCGGCGGGGGCGGCGGAGGGGCTGGCGGGTTTCTCGCCTGCACCCGCGGCATCGAGTCGGGCGGCGACTACTCCGCCGTCTCGCCTGACGGCACGTACCGGGGCGCCTACCAGTTCGACCAGCAGACCTGGGAGGGCGTGGGCGGTTCGGGCGACCCGGCAGCGGCATCGCCGGCCGAGCAGGACGCGCGTGCCGCGCAGCTCCACGCCGAGCAGGGCGCCCAGCCCTGGGGTGGTCGCTGCGCCTAGGAACTGGTTGGCCTCACCCTGAGGCCGATCGTGCGAGTGCGCCCCCGTCCGGAGTGATCCGGGCGGGGGCGTTCTCGCGTCGCCTGCCGCTACCGTGACGCGGTGCCCGACGCTGCGTCCGCCGAGTCCCCCTCCGCCGACGTCGGGCCCTCGCCCGACGTCACCTGGGGCGCCTTCACCACGCACGGGCCCTGGGTCGTCGACCCCGACGCAATGCCGTGGCGCCAGGGACTCGACGCCCGTCGCGCCGCGGCCCAGGCGGAGGCACCGCGGCTCCTCGACCCTGAGGAGGCGTCGCCGCTGCGCCACGCCGCCGCGCTGCGCCGCATCGCCCGGGCGGTCACCACCATCGGGCCCGCGCTCGGCATCTGGTACGTGCGCGAGCGGGGTCGACCCGATTCGCGCGCCGCGCTGTCACGTCGCCTCCGGCACACGTTCGAGCAGCTCGGCTCCACCTACGTCAAGCTGGGCCAGATCGTCTCGGGCGGCGAGGGCCTGTTTCCCGAGGAGCTCGTCAGCGAGTTCCGTCGGCTGCGCGACCGCGTCCCACCCGAGTCCTTCGCAGACATCCGGGGCGTCGTCGAGACGGATCTCGGCGCGCCGATCACGGCACATTTCGCCACCTTCGACGAGCGCCCGCTGGCCGCCGCCTCCGTGGCCCAGGTGCACGCCGCCCGCCTGCTGAGCGGGGAAGAGGTCGTGGTCAAGGTCCAACGGCCGCGCGTCGCCGCGCTGGTCCGGGCCGACATCGCCGCCATGGCGTGGCTCGCGCCCAAGCTCGTCGGGCGCATCCCGGTTGCCGCGCTCGCCAACCCGCCGGCACTGGTCGAGCTGTTCGCGGAGACGATCGTCGAGGAGCTCGACTTCCGACTCGAGGCCGAGAACATGCTCGACATCGCCCGCGTGCTCGCCATCACCGAGCAGCGGACCATGGTCGTGCCCCGCCCGCATCCCGAGCTCGTCACGCGGCGAGTTCTGGTGATGGAGCGGCTGCGCGGATTCTCGTTCGACGACGTGTCGTCGATGCACGCGGCCGGGATCGACACCAGCGCGCTCCTGCGCGCCGGGCTCATCGCCTGCCTGGAGGGCGCCATGATCCACGGCGTCTTCCACGGCGACCTGCACGGCGGCAACCTCTTCGTGCAGCCCGACGGGCGCACCGTGCTCCTCGACTTCGGCATCACCGGTCGTCTCGACGAGGAACAGCGCCTGGCCTTCCTGCGCCTGCTCGTGAGCGGTACGAGCGGCGCAGTGCGCGAGCAGCTTGCGGCGCTGCGCGACCTGGGTGCGTTCCCGCCCGACACCGATCTCGATGCGGTCATCGCCGACCTGCACCTCGACCAGCCCGTCAAGGACCCGACCCTCATGTCGGCCGACGAGCTGATCGGTGAGCTGCGCGAGATCACCAAGAAGCTCCTCGGCTACGGCGCCCGGGCACCCAAGGAGCTCATGCTGTTCGTGAAAAACCTCATGTTCCTCAACGCCGCGACCGCGACGCTCGCACCCGACGTCGACATCCTCGCCGAGGTCGCCCACGTCTACGGCTACTTCACCGAGCACCACGGCGAACGGATCGTCCGCGACATCGGCTTTGACGCGCAGGCCGCCACCCTCGACCTCGACGCGGTGAAGGCGGGCTTCGGGTTGCCGGCGGAGACCCAGGCGCTGACGTTCCGCGACCTCCAGGCGCGTCGCCAGACGATCATCCGGCGCATGCAGGACCACGAGCGCGCCCGCACGCGGCGGCGGGGCCGGCGGCGATGACGTACGCTCGCTGCCGCTGCGAACCGGGAAGGAAGCGATGGCCACCTACGACATCGACGAGATCGAGCGGGCATTCCGCACGTACTGGCAGACGGGCGCGCTCCACGAGGACTGGAACGCCTGGGCCGACGTGTTCACCGAGGACGTCGTCTACATCGAGCGCGTGCTCGGCCGGAAGGAGGGACGCGACGCGGTGCGGCAGTGGATCGTGCCGACGATGGCCGAGTTCGGCGAGCTCTACACCGTGTACGAGTGGCACCAGGTCGACCCGAGCGGGCGGGTGGTGCTGTACTGCCAGAACCGGCGCGACCACCCCGACCCGGCACACTCGCCGATCGACTTTCCCGGCGTGACCATCCTCCAGTACGCCGGCGACGGGAGGTTCTCGCTCGAAGAGGACTTCTGGTCGCTCGTCGAGGGTCAGCGCACGCTGAAGCAGTACGAGGAGGCCTGCCGCGAACACGATCCGGACCACCCGAAGAAGCGCACCCGTCGGGACTGGGGCGACGGCCCCGAATGGGCGACCGCGGGCGGCGCGGCGACGTACACCGAGAGCGTGGGCGCGGCGCACTCCGGCGGGTGAGGGCGACCGGGGGCGAGTCGTGCCCGAAGCGCCCCAGATGGAGGGGCTGGCCGAGCGGCTGAGCGCGGCCGTGAGCGGCGCGACCGTGATCGCGGTCGAACCGCTCGGGTTCACGGGGCTCAAGACCGTCGACCCGCCGGCCGACTCACTCGTCGGCCAGCAGCTCGCGACCGTCGGCCGGCGCGGGAAGTACCTCGTCGCCGAGCTCGACCGGGCGCGCCTGCTCGTGCACCTCTCGCAAGCGGGACGCCTCGACATCGAATCGCCCCCGAAACGCACCCGGCCGAAGGGTGCAGTGGTGCGGCTGCGCTTCGACAACGACACCGCGCTGTTGGTGCGGGAGCACGGCACCGAGCGCAAGGCCCGGTGGTGGGTGCTCGCGCCCGGTGACGACGGCCCGCTCGACGGGCTCGGGGCGGAGGCGACGTCGCCCGAGTTCGCGACGCTCGTCATGAAAGGCGACGACCGGCGTCGTGTCCACACGCTGCTCCGCGACCAGCGCACCGTCGCAGGGGTGGGACGGGGCTACAGCGACGACGCACTCTGGAGGGCCTGCCTCTCGCCCTACGTGACGCTGGTGTCGCTCGACGCTGACGCGCGGGCGCGCCTCCTGGAGGCGGTCCGCGGCACGCTTGCCGACGGGCTGGAGCGCGAGCGCGCCCGCACGGGCGGCCTGTCGGAACCGAAGCTCGGCACCAACTTCGAGGTCCATGGCCGTCACGGCACGCCGTGCCCGCGCTGCGGCACCACGATGCTGCGGGTGTCGTACGAGTCCTACGAGGTGACCTACTGCCCGGCGTGCCAGACCGGCGGGAAGCTACTCGCCGACCGCCGCCTCTCCCGCCTCGTCAAGTAGCCGCGCTCTCCTTCTCCTTCTGGCGTCGCTGAGGTACAAATAATGGCCCTGTGCGACGCCAAAACACGAGGAAACGGAGGGAGTCAGGTGCGGGGGGTGGCGAAGCGGCTGCCGGCGCGCAGGCGCGCCACGAGGGCGGGGTCGGCGGTGGCGGTCGACCCGCTGTCGAAGGGTGGGTCCGGCGCGTACTCGATCGCGAGCTGGATGGCTTGCGCCACCTCGGGGCCCGCCAGGCGCGCCGCAAGGGTGAGCGCCATGTCGATGCCGGCCGACACGCCCGCGGCGGTGACGAGCTTGCCGTCGACGACCACCCGCTCGTCGTCCACCGCGGTCGCGCCGAACCCGGCGAGCGCGTCGAGCGCGGTCCAGTGGGTGGTGGCGCGCCGGCCCTCAAGCAGACCCGCTGCGCCGAGCAACAATGACCCGGTGCACACCGAGGTCGTCCACGCCGTGGTCTCGTGCGCGGCGCGCAACCAGTCGGTGACGCGCCCGTCCTTCCGCGCGGCCGCTTCGCCCGGCCCGCCCGGGATGACGATCACGTCGGGCGCGGGCACGTCGGCCAGCGAGTGGGGCGCGACGAGCGCGAGGGCGCCGTGGTCGGTCGGCTTGGGGCCCGGCGCGCTCGCGACGAAGCGCAGGTCGACGCCGGGAATGCCCCGTAGCACCTCGTAGGGACCGACCGCGTCTAGCGCAGTCAACTGGTCGAAGAGCAGGATGGCGATCTGCACGCGAGGAGCGTAGCTACCAGCCCGTCGTCCCTGGGCCGCCTTTGAACGGTCCGCCGATCGCGGCGGTGATCCAACCGCCGTAAAACCCGCCCGGCTGGGGCGTCACCCGCTCACCGTCGACGAAGCACGCGTCCATCCGCCCCGCGTAGAAGGCGACGTACCCGGCGATGGGCTCGAACCCCGGCGACGGCTGGTCGTAGCCCCACGCGGCGTCGGGCTCGCGGCGACCGCCCGCGTGCACCGTGTAGTAGTGGGCGGCGCCCTTCCATTCGCAGAACGACCCTCGGCGGCTGCGCCGCAGAGCCCCGGGGACGATGTCGTCGGGCGGGAAGTAGTAGTTGGGCGGGTGACTCGTCTCGAGTACCCGGTAGCCGCGTGTCGTGTCGGCAACGGCCACGCCACCGAGCACGACGGTCAGACGCGACGGCACCAGCTCCAGGCGCGGCGGGCGGGGATAGTCCCACACCGATTCCGTGCCCGGTGGGCGCGCCTCGGGCACGACCACCTCGGCAACGCGCCCGGAGCTAGAACCGCACGCCGTAGGAGTAGCCGTGCCGGTTGGTGCGGGTGTGCGGGTCGCCGTCGGCGATCTGGTCAGTGAGCTTGCCGAGGATGATGACCCCGGTGGGGCAGCGGTCGACGCAGAGCGCGCAGCGGGTGCAGACGTCCTCGTCGACGATGAAGGCGACGTGGTCCTTGGGGTCGTCGCCGGGCTGCACGGCGCCGCTCGCCGAGTCGATGGCGTCGACCGAGACCATGTGGATGCACTTCCACGGGCAGATGTCGACACAGCCCTCGCAGAGGATGCACTCCGCCTGGTCGATGTGGAGGAACTGCTTGGGCTTGACCGACTGCGTGAGGTAGGCCGGGTCGACCTCGGCCAGCTCGTAGTCGGTGGCGAAGTCCGGCATGGGCGGGTTCGCATCGGTGCGGGTCACGCCCCCCAGGCTACCCGAGGGCTACGCCGCCACCACTGGCGCCGACCTGGTGCGCCCGGGCTTGTGCGCGGAGGCCATCCACCTCGCCCGCCACGGTGCGTCCCGGCAGCAGGTGCGCCGGCGGCACGCAACACGGGATGCCGGCGTTGCGGATCTTGCGCTTGGCCCGCAGGAGGCGCTGCGCCATCGTCGCCTCGGGCACCAGGGAGGCTCGGGCGATCTCGGAGGTCGTCAGGCCCACGAGGGTGCGCAGTGTGAGCGCGACCCGGGTGTCGGGCCCCAGCGCAGGGTGGCAGCATGTGAAGATCAACCGCAACCGGTCGTCCTCCACGTCTCGGCCGCCAACGGGGAGTGAGCGCGGCTCGTCGCCGTCTCGGGCGGTGCGAGGGAGGGCGACCCGGGGTGGTGACAAGCTGTGTTCGACCCGCAGCACGCGACAAGGGAAGCCGGCGTCCCGAGTGTCCATCCGAGGGGCCGAGGAACTGGACGGCGCGTGTGTCGCGAGCAATGTGACCGCCGATCTCGGGCCGAGGTGGTGAGGAAGCGCCAGGTGCCTACCTTCGAGGTTCGAGTGTCCCCGGTTCGCACGGCGAACGGACGCATCCGCGCGTCGGCGCACCTTCGCTCCCCGACGCGCGTCGCGGACGAGCTCTGGTACGAGCTCGACGGGACCGATCCGAGCGCCGTCGTCGCGCGAGCCGATCCCTTCGTCGTCGCCTCGCTGGTCCTCGCGATGCACGAGGGATGCGATCTGCACGTGCGTGGTGCCGCAACATCGACGTCGCTGCTGCGGAACCTCGAGGAGTTCCAGCAGGTCTGGCACGCCTGGTACGGCTATCCGATCATCGACCTCGTGGCCGAGGACGAGCGAGATGACGACCAGCAGCCGGGCCCGGCGGTCGTCGCCTTCTCGGGCGGCGTGGACTCGTCGTTCACCGCGTACCGGCACACCACGGGCCCGCCGGGGCGTGGCCCGGAGCTGCGCGCCGGTCTCATGATCCACGGAATGGACATCCCCCGCTCCGACACGGTCGGTTTCGAGGGCGCGCTCGCCCGATCACGGCGAATGCTGACCAGCCTGGGCGTCGACCTCATCAG
>Ga0136613_10000776_pt1 | contig 15432 bp, 12 predicted proteins | sample AntDrymUQ2722106_2_FD_106649 | JGI IMG/M metagenome (GOLD analysis project Ga0136613, IMG submission 106649) | Polar desert sand microbial communities from Dry Valleys, Antarctica - metaG UQ272 (21.06) | ecosystem: Environmental > Terrestrial > Soil > Desert | place: Antarctica: Dry Valley... | reverse complement strand
TTTAATGCAGCAAAATCAAACGAATACGATTGGCGTTTTATATATTAGTCCGATAAAAGCCTTAATTAACGATCAATTTGTCAGATTAAATGACTTATTAAAAGAAGCAGATATTCCGGTTTGTCATTGGCACGGTGATGTTGCACAAAGTCGTAAACAAATGTTATTAAAAGACCCTAGAGGTGTATTGCAAATTACGCCAGAATCTTTAGAGAGCTTGTTAATAAATAAATATATTCAACTAAATCGTTTATTTGGTGAATTGAAATTTATTATTATTGATGAAGTTCATGCTTTTATGAGTTCTGAACGTGGCGGTCAAATTCTTTGTCAATTAGCACGGTTATCTAAATTTATTTCCATTCCACCGCGTCGGATTGGCTTATCTGCAACTCTAGGCGATTATACTTCCGCCGCCAAGTGGTTGCAAGCTGGAACTAATCGAGAAGTTATTACTTCAGATATCCAAAATGGACATAGAAAGCTACATCTAGCTGTAGAGCATTTTTATACGCCAGATAAAGAGGAAGAATCTCTTACAAATCCTTACTATCAATACATTTTTGAGCGTACCAAGTCTCGCAACTGTCTGATATTTGCCAATAACCGCGCTGAAACAGAATCAGTTATTTCTAATTTGCGCCAAATAGCTGCAAATATCGGGTTTCCAGACATTTATCATGTTCATCATGGGAGTATTTCAACTAAATTGCGCCAAGACGCGGAATCGGCAATGCGCGATCGCACATCTTCAGCAGTAACGGCAGCAACTGTTACTCTAGAATTGGGCATAGATATCGGTCAATTAGAGCGCGTCATGCAACTAGGCGCACCGATATCAGTATCCAGCTTTTTGCAAAGGTTAGGACGTTCGGGAAGGCGTGGAGAACCGTCCGAGATGGGGTTTGTATGTACGGAAAAAGAGCTTTCTGAGGAATCCGCTTTACCTTATCAAATTCCTTGGCAATTGTTGCAGGCGATCGCAATTATCCAACTTTACCTCGAAGAACGCTGGATTGAACCCATCCGTCCGCTACAGTACCCGATGAGCTTGCTGTATCACCAAACTATGAGTATTTTAGCTGCAATGGGCGAACTTTCTCCGGCGGCGTTAGCAGCGCAAGTTTTAAAATTGCCAAGTTTTACAGCTATTTCTACCGATGATTTTCGTCTATTATTAAATCATTTATTAGAAATTGATCATTTACAGCAAATAGAAAAAGGTAATTTAATTATTGGGGTAAAAGGAGAGAAAATTGTTAACTCTTTCCAGTTTTACGCCGTATTTACTGATAACAAAGAGTATAAAGTTAGAGATGAATCTATGGAAATTGGCAGTATTATTATGCCACCTCCAGGAAATCGCTTTACTCTAGCAGGTAGAAACTGGGAAATCTTTGATATTGAGCCAAAAGCAAACACTATTTGGGTTAAACCCGTTGAAGGAATCGCAAATATTGCTTGGCGCGGTGGTAGCAGCAACATTCATACAAAGATTTTGCAGAAAATGCAGCAAGTTTTAGCAGAAGATACAGAATACAGCTACTTACAATCTGGCGCTAAAAAAAGATTGAAAACCGCGCGTCAATTGGCTAAAACTACAAAAATAAACCAATTCAATGTTTTACAAATAAAAAGCAATATTTGTTGCATTTTACCTTGGATGGGAACAGTAGCTTATCGAACTTTTGAAAGATTACTCAATTTATATTGCCGAGATACTTTAGAAATTAAAAGTATTACTGGTGTGAGTCCGTACTTTATGCTGCTTAAGGTAAGTAAAGATAAAATAGATGATACTTTTAACCAAATTTATTCTTTATGCACTCGACAAATAGCGCCCCAACAATTAGTTAGTAGTAAAGAAGTATTAAAGCTGCAAAAATACGACAGGTTTATTCCTACTCCTTTGTTGCATAAAGCTTTTGCTTTAGATTATTTAGACACCGAAGAATTACAAACAATTGTAAGAAGTTGGCAAACAAAAACCTAAGTAGGTTATTTCAAGTATTCTTAGTAACAATTAATATAAATTAACTACTTGACATCAAGTCAAAAGTAAGTTTTTCGTTTGTATATATTTACTAAATGAGTGCTTTTTATCTTAAGTATTTTTACGGATGGCGGTTTCGCTTACGAAAAATAAGATAGAGCGCAGGACAAAAGAATTAGGTTTAAAAATGTAGAAAAATATACCTCAATTTTGGCAACCCAAGAAAATAGCCTTAAACCTCTTAACCATGCAAACAGCACAACCAATTAATAGAATAAGCAAATAAGTAAATTATTTTCCGAAAGTAATCGCCTACTAACTGTAGTTATTGGCAGAGATTCCTTGTAGCACAAATCACCTTCTGACTTTTTTACCGACAGGAAGAAAAAAATATGGCAGTTTCCCTAACTAAAGGACAACGAGTATCCTTAGAAAAAGTTGCTCCAGGTTTAACAGAAATCTTTATTGGACTGGGGTGGGATATCAAAGCCACCGATACAGGTTACGACTTTGATTTAGATTCTTCAGTATTCTTGCTAAATAGTAACGAAAAATTAATTTCTGAGCATCACTTTATTTTTTACAACAACCTCACAAGTCCCGATGCTGACAAATCAATTCAGCATATGGGAGATAACCTCACCGGAGTAGGGGAAGGAGACGATGAAGTTATCAAAGTTAACCTCAAAAAAGTTCCTAACGAAGTCCAAAAGATTGTGGTGGCGGTAACTATCCACGAAGCGCAACAACGCAGTCAAAATTTTGGTCAAATAAGAAATGCTTTTGTGCGCGTTGTCAATGCTCAGACAAAAGTTGAAGTAATCCGCTATGACTTAGTAGAAGACTACTCTGTTGAAACTGCCCTAATTATGGCAGAACTTTATCGTAAAGATGGGCAATGGCGGCTGAATGCAGTGGGAGCAGGCTATCAAGGCGGTTTGCAAGCTATTCTCAATCGCTATAGCTAATTTGTACTGAGTAGTCACTCTAGCAACCAATAATTAGGATAATTTACATGGCAATCAACCTCGAAAAAGGTCAACGCATTTCTCTGTCTAAAGAAGCACCAGGGCTAACTAGGCTAATGTGCGGATTGGGCTGGGATGTAGCAAAACGTTCTAGTGGCGGCTTATTTGGGGCTTTTAGCAACACTCAAGATTGCGACTTAGATGCCTCAGTTATTTGCTTAAATGGAGAAGATAAAATTCAGGATAAAGCTAATGTAGTTTACTTTGGCAATTTATCCCACAAATCGGGAGCAATTACCCATTTGGGAGACAATCTCACTGGTGCGGGAGATGGCGACGACGAGCAGATTATTGTAGACTTGGCTCGGATACCTCAAGATATTCAAAAACTGGTTTTTACGGTTAATATCTATCAGTGTAAAACTCGCAATCAAGACTTTTCCTTAGTCAAAAATGCTTTTGTTCGCTTAGTTAATGCTGCTAATAATAAAGAATTAGCTAGATACAATTTGTCTGGGGGAGAGTACAAAGGCATGACGGGAATGATTATGGCAGAGATTTATAATCGTAATGATGAATGGAAAATGGCAGCTATTGGGAATGGAGTTCAAGCTAATGGTTTAGAAGAACTTGTAAAAACCTACGCTTAAATGTTAGGTAGAAACTATAGTTAGATTCTACTCCTAAAATAGACAATTAATGTCTATTTGCATCTTAGACAAAGCTACGAATCGTTGTAAAAAGTTAGGTAACAATCATGTCAATTAATCTCGGAAAAGGCGAAAGAATCAATTTATCGAAAGAAGCACCCAACATGAAAAATGCTGGGATTGGTTTAGGATGGGACATTAATGCTACAGATACAGGCGCAGCTTTTGACTTGGATGCCTCTATATTTATGTTGGGAACTAATAATAAAGTTCCTAATGATAAATATTTTGTATTTTACAATAATAAAACTTCCCCTGATGGCTCAGTAAAACATGAAGGGGATAGCTTAACTGGGGAGGGTTCTGGCGATGATGAAACTGTCCAAATAGATTTAGGTAAAGTTGATGCTTCTATTCAAGAAATAGTTTTTGTCGTAACTATTCATGAAGGAGAAACAAGAAAACAAAACTTTGGGCAAGTTAGAAATTCGTATATCAGAATTTATGACAATGCTACAGAAACTCAAATTGCTAAGTATGAATTAGATGAGGATGCCTCTGCGGAAACAGCAATTGAATTTGGCAAGTTGTACAAAAAAGACGGAGAATGGAGATTTCAAGCCGTTGGTGCTGGCTATAAGTCAGGCTTGCAAAGCTTTGTAGATAAGTATACTGGTTGATAAATATCCCCCTGTAATAAGGGGGAAATATTAAATATTTTGTAACAGACCTTTTTAAGTAAGAGTGCAACTACTGGTTATCAATTAAAAGACTTTCAAAACATCCTTTTGTATAAAAAGATCGAATTATGACCGCAACTAATGCCCTACCTTTGCCTGAAACTCTAATGCAAATGATTACGGGTGCGTGGGTAAGTCAAGCTATTTATGTAGCCGCCAAACTTGGGATTGCAGACTTATTGAAAGATGGGTCAAAAACTAGCCAAGAATTAGCAACTCTAACAAACGTTGACGCTAATTCTTTGTATCGAATACTACGGGCATTATCTAGTATAGGTCTATTTAGCGAAGGCGATAATTGCTCCTTTGAATTAACACCAATGGCTGAGTATCTGCGCTCAGATGTACCAGAATCGTTAAATGCGATCGCGATCATGATGGGTGGAGAGCCTTGGCACTGGAAACCCTGGGGAGATATTCTCTATAGTGTGAAAACAGGTAAACCTGCTTTTGACCATATTTTTGAAATGTCAGTATTTCCTTATCTCAGTCAAAACCCCGAAGCGGCGGCTATTTTTGATGCTTGCATGACTAGCTTTACAACTAGAGGTAGTGTAGAAATAGCAGCTAACTATGACTTTTCCTCTATCGATACCCTTGTTGATGTTGGTGGCGGACATGGTAGGCTGTTAGCCCATATTCTTGAATCTAACCCCAATCTTCAAGGTATTCTCTACGATTTACCCGCCGTTGTAGAGGGTGCAACCCAGCATCTCGACAAATTTAGCCAACGGACTCAAGTAGTTTCAGGTAGCTTTTTTGATTCTGTCCCCACTGGCGGCGATGCTTACATCATGAAACATATTCTCCACGATTGGGATGATGAAAAAGCGATCGCCATTCTCAAAAATTGTCATCAAGTAATGCCCGAAAATGGCAAGCTGTTAGTAGTTGAAGATGTACTTCCCCCGGCTAACCAACCATCAATGGGTAAACTACTTGATTTAGAAATGTTGTTAATGACCTCTGGAGGGCGGGAACGCACAGAAACAGAGTTTAATGAACTATTTGCTGCGGCGGGGTTCAAACTTACTAGAATCGTTCCTGCGGGGCTGGGAGCAAAGGTAATTGAAGGTATAAAAACATAGTGTGGTTATTTGCTGAATCTTTAGTGTCACTTAGTAAGATACTTTACAATTCTTTTTGTTCGTAGCCAATCTTTTAGATCCCTTGTTCCTCGAACTTGTTTAAGCCGAACTAATAAATATTTCCCCCTTTTTTAAGGGGAACGATAAGTATTGTAACTTACACTTACACTAAATCATCCTCACAAAATGCCCTTTACTTACAAAAGAGTTATTCGCTTTGGTGATACTGATGCTGCGGGAGTTGTTTATTTTGCTAACGTACTCTCAATCTGTCATGAAGCTTACGAAGCTTCTTTAATTGCAGCAAATATTAATCTCAAATTATTTTTTAGCAATTCTACACTGGCTATCCCAATTATTCACGCTCATGTTGACTTTTTTCGCCCGCTTTTTTGTGGAAATGAAATTAATATTACTTTGCAGCCTCAACAGTTAAGCAGCGATAAGTTTGAAATTCTTTATCAGGTGTTCGACGAAAAAAAACAATTGATGGCTAAGTCAATTACTCGGCATATTTGTATTCATCCAATTCTTAGAACTAAGCAAGACTTATCTACAGAAATGTCGTTTTGGTTACAGTTTTGTAGAGAGTGAACTTATACAAAATATTTATACTAAATTCTACCCTAAGATATTTGATTCTTCAACTATGGCATTTATTTGTTTATAGTTGACTTTACCTTGAGAATTGCGGGGTATTTGTTCCACTGCAATCCACTGTTTAGGTTGTTTGTACTTGCTTAATTTGTCGGCGATCGCTATTTGTAATTTAGTAGTAGAAACCTTTTGCTCTTTTTTGACGTAAATTGCAATCACTACTTGTCCCCAAAGGCGATCGCTCACGCCAACTACACAAACATCTTTAACTAGGTTAGTAGCTCGAATAGCGGCTTCTACTTCTATTGGGTAAACATTTTCTCCTCCAGTAATTATTTTATTACTACTACGTCCTACTAAGTTTAGATAACCTTTTGAATCGATGAACCCCAAATCGTCTAATCTAAAATTTTCTCTGTTTTCAAATAAGTTTGGATAATACCCAAGAGCTAGAGATTGAGAATTAATAGCAATAGTTCCTACTTCGTTTTGTTTTAAGTTTTCTCCTGCATCATTACAAATTGAAACTTTACTATGAGGTAGAATTTGTCCACAGTTACTTTCTCCCTTCAAAAAATCTTCTGGCTTTAGAATTGCTATCCCTGAAGCCGTTTCTGTCATCCCGTAAGTAAGAGCTAAATTAATCTGATATTGTCTAGCCGTTTCTAACAATTCTTGCCAAGCTGGTGCGCCACCCAACAACACCGCTTTAAATGTTGACAACCATTTGGCGCTGTCGGGCTTTTCTAGCAATCGCTGTAATTGAGTTGGTACTAATGATATAAAAAAATCGCTAACTGGAGCTTTAAACAGATTATTTTCTAACTGCTTAAATGGCTGAATTATTAGCTTGCCATTAGTAGTAAAAGAGCGCATAAATTGCATAATTCCGCTTACATGATATAGCGGCAACGTGCAAAATGAATTTATTTCTTGCAGTTGAAAATATTGCTGAAAACCTGCAACGGATGCTGTCAAAGTTTCCCAGGTATGAATAGCAAAGCGAATGTTTCCTGACGAACCACCCGTTGGAATCATTACCCAGTTGGGATTTAAAAATGACTGAGAGTTAGGATAATAATTGTTAATTTCTAAACCCCAATCCCCACAACCTAAAATTAAGTCTGGTTGAACTATTTTAAATACTTGCTGCCATTCTTGTTGTACCCAGTAGGGATTGCTTAAAAAAACTGGACAACCAGCCGCCGAAGCTGCAATAAAACCCGCTAAAAATTTTATAGGTTCTCGTTCTGCAATTAATACTTTTGGTGCTATTCCCTGCTGCGTCCATTGAGACAATTCTAAGTATAATTGCTCAGTTAATTGAATTAATTGCTGGAAATCTCTACCTAGCAGCCAGTTGTTAGCACTTTGTTGAAGATCGTTTAAGCGTTGTAGCATATACAAAATCTTTGAGACGCTGGGCGCAAATTACCTATCTACGCTTAAGAGCTTGCAAGCAATGTCATCAACCACATCTACATCGGTTCTCCAGGCTTCCTGCTCTTTATAGAGCCGATCTAACCCTAGCTAAATTTGTTTATAACTTAGAATTACTTAGTTTGCGATCGCTCTTGGTCAATTTCAGCTTGAATCCGTGCTAATTCCTCTGGGGTAAGCTCCTCTAACCTCTTTTGAAAATAGGCTTCTTCGTAGGCTTCCCGTTGCTGAATGTAAGTCATTTTGTTGCCTGCGGCTCTGGTAATGTAAGTCGCTACCCAGCCAATTAAGCCAGCTACCAACAATAATTGACTCCAGATACCCGCTTCTAGATTGTCTAAACCAGCTACCTGCAACACGATATAAACTAGCCCACCCGCCACAAAAATACCAACGCCAATGCCTAAAACATCAATTTTTCGCATGATTTACCCCTGAACTTGTCGTCGTTGGGGGCGAAAATTTGCAAAAGGTGACAGTAGTAGTAACCCTGGAAAAAAGAAAAATACTAAAAAGTACATAAACCCGCGCTCAAAAGAAGTAGCCGTATACCAACGTAGCCTTAAATAAAATAAAGTCCCGATCGGTAATACAAATAAGTAAGAGCCAGCCAGTATTAAGTAAAGTAAGGGTACAATCATGGGTTTTCTGTTCCAAGTGCCAAAGGCGATTTCACCTGCTATATTATTACGTTCTTTGCACTTTGATGCATGGACTACCTACAAAATTCGGTAAAGCTCGCGCGGAGTATCCCCCCGGCAGACTTTACGGCAATTTCAGCCTGAAATCAAAAATTCATATTTTTTTCTATTTACAAATGAATTGATTGTGTATATAGTTAGAAGTCGCGCTCAAATTAAGACCGGGGGCATGGCGGAATGGTAGACGCTGCGGACTTAGAAAACTGAGCCTTGACTGGAGAAATCTGTCAAGTGACCGCTCTCAAACTCAGGGAAACCTAAATCTGACAACAGACAAGGCAATCCTGAGCCAAGCCGAAAGCCTAGGTTTTCGGAAGGTGCAGAGACTCGACGGGAGCTACCCTAACGCAACGAGGCGAGGGTAAAGAGAGAGTCCAATTCTCAAAACCTGAAGATAAAATCTTTAGGCAGTAGCGAAAGCTGCAAGAGGATGAAAATCCGTTGATGTAAAAGTCGTGAGAGTTCAAGTCTCTCTGCCCCCATAACCAAACCATAAAAACCTCGCGGAATGCCAGAAACTCAGTCTTTTTAGAAATGAGAACAAGGCGTTTCGCGGGATAATTTATTACCTATCTATAATTTAGGGATACGGCAAGCCTTGCACAAAGGCGAAATCTAGAGTAAATTCTAGCTCACCTAAGACCAAAAAGCTTTTTGGACTCAGGGGCCTTTGCTAGGAAGCAATAAGCAGTAAGTCTTAGGCTTCTCAGTCACTAAATTGACTGAGATTAGGTCAATGCTACAATAAGCTTAATATTAAAAGTAATAACTTTTAATATTAAGCCAGGTTTTGGTATCGAATTGTTTACTTGTAGGCGTTAATCTGCAAAAAGCAATCAAATTATTTCTTTTGGTTAAATTGAAACTATATTGAGGCAAAAGTCTGTACATTTACTAAAATTGAGTTTTGCTAACATAATAGATAATAAAGTTATCAGTAAAATCTCGGTGGTATATGACAGTAGATAGAACTAGCTTTATTAATAATAAATTGGATTAAGTCAATGGCTTAAAACTATTTTACAAACAAAATTTATAATAATTATCCAAGTTGGCTAAGTATTAAAATAATTTTCTGCACTACTTTATACTTATTAAGTGCTGTTATGACAGACAATCAAAATTCTCAAGCAAATGTCAAAATAATTAGATCAAATGAAGATATTGAGCAAGCTCAAGATAAAATATATTCTTTTTTAATGAGTATTATTAAAAGTTGGTCGCCCGAAGCCGTTTTGCAAGAATTTAATAGTTTATTTATTCAGCATTTAGGTTCTATTAGTTCGGGGGCTGTTGAAGGTTTATATGAAATTGTGGTTGCTGGGGAAGAAGATGTATTTTATGCAACGCTTAAACGCTGCTGCTACATATTAATAAATAACTGGAAAACGACTAAACAAATCAAACATATACATGATTTAGTTGAGTTATTCAAAAACCCAAGTCTTGAAAAAACTTCGCTTTCACCAATTAGTAATTGTTTAAGAATTTGGTTAAAAAAGTTTGTAGGTAGTCAAGATTACCAAGAGATTAAACTATTTGCAGATAAAATTGTTAGCCAACAAACTCAGCAAACGCAAAAAACACGCCACTGGAGCGAACGTTATAGTTCTCATATATTTGTAGCTCAATCTGTCAATCCTAAAAATTCTTTAGAACACCGGGAAGCTGCTAAGGAAAGAGCAAAACATTTAAGGTATCGCTTCAAATTTGATTTGACAATGTACCTTGCTCGTTCAGACAATGATACTCAAAGCAATTTATCAAGAAACCCAACGAGTGTAAGTGATGAAGTTTTAAGGTTAATCAAAACCATCGTAGCCAAACGCGAACCAGCCACTTATAAGAAATTTGCGAAAATTTTTACAGCGCAGTCTAAAGGACAAAAATATAAAAATTTTAAGCAAAACCTGCATAAATACTTAAGTATATTCATTGACCATGAAGAACTATTAGATACGTTAAATTTAAAAATATTGCCACTCTATGAAAAGCATAATGAGGAAACTTTAACTGATTCTTTACTAATTATTACCTGTAATCGATTAATAGAGAATTTAACTACAGAAAATCATCGTCAGCCATCACCTTTATTTTTGTTATTAATTTCTCAAGGCAATACTTTGACTTTAGTAACAGTATTACTTAAGATTGTGCTTATTTGCAAACCTGCTTACTCTCATTTAGAAACTTGCATTGCCGATTTAATTCGTTACTACGAAGACTTTAAAGAAGAAGAATGCGATTCGATGATTAACTTTTTAGAAATGTACAACATTATACTGGCTATCTATGGAGATAGTACAACTTTATTGTAATTATTAATTTTTTAATTGTATGCAAGTCGGTAAATACTTTACCCTTAAAGATTTTTGCACTTGTACTAATACTTATCAGAAATACACTAAAGAAATTAATTGCTACCCGACCAACTTAAAATTGACCATAGCAGCAATACAAGCTTTGAGTCAATTTATTTTAGAGCCGATAATTGACTGCTTTGGAAAAGATAAGTTTCAGCTAACTTATGGCTTTTGTTCTTCAGACTTACGGAAATATTTAGACAAAAAAGATCCTTTTACAGGAATTAAAAACGGTCGAATAGATCCCCATAGAGATCAGCATATGGCTTACGAAGTCAAAAAAAACGGTAAGTATTACTGTGAAAGACTAGGCGCTGCTTGTGATTTTTTAATTATAGATGAAAAGAGCGATCGCATTGTTGAATGGATATTGCGATCGCGTTTACCTTTTGATTCTATCTATTTCTACAGCGCAGATAGACCAATTCATATTAGTTACGGACTTCAGCATAAGCGAGATATCTGGACATTTACCGCTAAAGGGACACCAACTAGAAAAGGGATAGAAAGTTGGATTGAGTTAGCTAAGTATTAAAAAAGTTTTTGCTATTAGCTCTTTTTTTGTTTAACGCCGAACGGAGTAATTTTAACTTATAAGGATCGGCATCTTTGCGCCACCGCAATTGATAATTTTCGATAGTAGCACAGTGTTCTATTAAACATTTTTGCCAACCTTGCAAGCGCTTAATTTCTTGCCAATTATCTAATAAACCCCAATCTTGTTCTTGATCGCTTAGTTTAGCAAATTTGGCGTATTGCGGATAGTCACAAGTAACCAAGGTGTCTTTTTGGTGCAATACCGGGGGATTAGAGTCGTCATCGTAATTTGTATAAAATACTTGCAAGTCCCGTAAATCTATCTGCATACTAGCGGATAGAGTAGGATGAGGTTCAAGATCGAAATTTGGGTAAAAATAGTAAGAAATTTTTGGTGCTTTAGTATGAAATTTAATGACATTAGCAGAGTCCATTCGTCCAATAGTACGACTAGCACAACCTTCGTAAAGTCGTAGCAAGGGATTGAGAGATTGTAGGCTAGAAACATGAACTGTTAAAGAATTGGGTAGTTTTTGACCAACTTCGGACTTTTGGCAACATTGGTCAATAATAGCCAAATTGCCGATGCCAAACAGCATCTCATCGGCGCTGAGGAGTAATTGCTTATAACTACCAAATAAAGCTTTAATATCTTCTTGAACTTGGGGTTTTAAATCTGCTAATTTTGGACGGTGGCTAAACTTGCTTAAAGCAAAGTACACTAACAAATCTTCTCGGCGTTTTTGCGCTATTTCTTCCCATTCTTGAGAGTCTGTGACTTGAAGAATTACTTGAAAGGCGCGTCTAAAACTAGCAAATTCTGTTAGTAGTTCTAACTGTTGCCCAATTTCGCCTTTTATAGGCAATCGTCCGCGATCGCTGATAAACTTCATTAAGGGAGTAAGTAACCCTTGGTAATCTTCAAACCGCTTACTAGGGACGCGAATTCTCGGCGTAGTAGCGCGAGAACGATAGCGAGAAGCGCGAAAACTTTGCCCAAAACTAGCATCTCGAAAGACAAAATAAATCCCCAAAGCTACCGGAATTGCCTCTACTTCTAATACCTGTTCGATGTAAGTTTTTAGTTCTTCTTGTTCGTAGTATTTTTGAAAAGTATTACGCCGCGTAACTACACCATCACCGTAAGCTATTTGTCCTCTAGTGCGATCGCTTATCAATACTTGCGCGGATACAATCAATACTTGGCGCGTAAGTTCCCAAGCTTTAATCAAAGCTTCCCGACGTTCTCCAGTATCTTCAATAACATTAATTACATAGCCCAAATTAACTACATCGGCGGCGACGGGGGGAGTGTCAGGGAAATAATAAGGATCCCATCCTGTACTGCTATAACCCAGCTTATCTATACAACGAATATCGCCACCGTAGCCGCAACCATAATCAAAAAAAGTAGTTCCCGAACTAAATAAGTCTGCCTCTACAGCAAGGCGTACCGGGCGGGATAATTCAGTGCGAGCGATCGCTGCTTTATGGCGCTCAATGCGGGGAGAATCGCATTGAGCGCGTTCTGGATGCACGATTAAGCTATGTCCTTGCAGTTCAACTCCTTGCAACTCTAAACGTTGCTCCCATAGAAGCCGCGTGCCAATTGCTGTAGGATTACGGAGCAATCCTAAAGCTTGTTCAAGGCGAGTTAAAGCTGCAAACTCTGAGTAAAGCGGATAATCGGGCGTGACAAAAGTTTCTTTACGGTGCAGTATGGGCGGATTATCGGAGGTACGGTAGTCTCGGTAGCTAGTTGCTAAAGTTTGTAAATCAACAACGATGCTTGATTGTAAAGCAGGATGAGGATCTGTATCAAAATCAGGATAAAACAAATAAGAAATTTTGAACTTATCTGTACTGAATTTGACAATATTTACATTCTGCTGCGCTCTGGCAAACTTGGCACTTTCTTCATAGCTTTGCAATACAGGATCGAGACTAGGTAAAGCCGAAACATGGACGTAAAGAGCCGACGGTAAACGCTTGCCAACTTCGCTCTGTTGGCAGAGTTCAGAAATAATGTCAAGTTGGTTAAGACTGTACATGACAAACTTAAACAGTAAATTTTAACGAGTAAAAATTAGTTGTACTTAAGCCAATATATAGCGATCGCCTACTCAAACTATGCAACAAGCCTTTGTAGTTTAAATTTACGTCTACTTTGCTGGAAGTTGTAGCAAAAGTTAGCAAATCTTTGTATTTGTATAATAAATATTTTTTCTCACTAAACACCACAAACAATCCTATCAATGGAAAGGTTGTAAATCTCTCTATAGTTAGATAACAGGCGTTTAATTAAGCAAATAAGAATGTGACCTTGGCTAGAGGTATCTCTTGCTACTGAATTGTTACTGTTAGCGATTGTTGGTTAATTATCAGCTAATTTAAGTAGATAGCGTGAAAACAGCTATTTTTTAGAAGCGATCGCATTTGCATAAATGTTTACCGTGTTTAAAAAATAGATTTCGGGCATAATTCGTCTTAAAAGCTACAAGGAGGAATGGGTGAATAAGTTAACTGCTTTTTTCAAAAAACTACGGTTACGTCAAGTTTTAACAGTATTGTTAGCAGGCGTATTACTAACAATTAGCACTGCTTGTAATTCCGCAAATGTTCAAGGTGCAAACCCAAATAACCCGCCCGCAAAAGCAGGCGGTATTCTCTATCCCGGTGCGGAGACACCAGCAGGAAGAGCGCAAAGAGAAACAGAGCTACCCATAAAAACCAGCAAAGACTTTATAGAGCCTAAATTAGGTGGACTAAATCAACGTAATGCAGATTTAGGCGAACGAGTAGAAAATCGTGTAGAAGCGGCTACTGATGCCTTTAAAGAAGCAGCAGGGTTTGTCAAAGATAAAGCTGATGAAGCTGGAAGAAGACCAGAATTTCAAAGTAACCCTGCTCTGCATAAATAAATAATTTGTATTTATTGCCCTGATTATTTTATGGATTAGGGCAATACCTAACTAAAGATTAATTTCATCAAAAAAACGGAGTAAAAGTATGAACAAGATAATTAATTGGGTGAAAAGAGTTAAATTGAGTCAAATAATTTTGACTTTTTTAGCCGGAGCTTTGCTAATATTCAACACTGCTTGTAACAGCGCCCAAGCTACCGCACCAAGTAATAGACCAAATGTGCCTTCTGGTGTGCAACCAGATAAAGGGTTAACTTCTGGTAAAAACCCCAGACCCGAAGTTCCTAATGAAGCGACAACTAACCGCTTTCAAAAAGGAACAATGAATGACTTTAGCGATCTAGATCCTAGAGCAGAAAAAGCTGAATCAGCGATAAAAGATAAAGCCGCAGCTTTGAAAGAAAATGCCGAGCGCAACGTTATCGATCAAACAGGAAGTCTTGCAGATAATACTAAGCGTATCCTTGATAAAAAAGGCGAAAACGCGGAAGATTTTGGTAAAAATCTGAAAAACAATGCTGAAGGTGCTAAAGACAAAATTCAAGGTACGGCGGAAGATTTGGCTAAAGGAACAAAGCGCGGTTCCGAAAATGTTAAAGACAATACCTTAGATGCAACTAAAGGTGTAAATAGAGCGGCGGAAAATGCTAAAGAAAACATCAAGCAAAATACTCCCGATGTTAGAAATTTAGCTAGAGATGCCAAAAGAAACATCGATAATACTGCCGATAATGCTAAATATTCAGGCAAAAACTTAGTTAACGATAGCCAAAACAATGTAGAAAAAACTGGAAATTTTTTGCAGAACAAATTAAATCAAGCTGCTAGAAGTACAAAACAGAATTTGGATAAAGCTGGAGATGCTGTTGATTAATGCAATAAAAAGTCAGCTTACAGGATGTTTTTAAAGGTGTAATTATTAACTTGCCTTTTCAATCTTTCCTGAAAAGGGGGAACATTTAAAACTTGTCTTGGGACGGAGATTTCCCCTAACCTACGTCAAAAAGCGGTCATATTCAGCTACACCGCTTTTTGATCTTTGAAAAAAGAGGAAAATATTTAAAGTCAGGTAATGTCCTGGCTTTTATTGTTTGCAAATAACTACAAACTGCTGTTTTTTTGTGCATACCAGCATTGCAGAGCTATTCTATGAACTTCTCGCCAAGAAATTCCCTCGCGTCTAGCTAATTCGGCGCAATCTTCATACTCTGGCTGGACGTTAGCAACTATCCCTTTTTTTGACCACGCAACTTTAACGCCAACTACACCATAATCTGTCTCGACTTGCTGAATTTCTCGCTCTAAAATTGTGCGTTGCTGCTTAGAGTGGCGAATCCCTAAAGTTGTAGTTTCTTTAAAAATAACCGCTTCGCAATCTGCTACTTTTTCCGATGGGCAAATAACTGTTAGCAAAGTTCCTAAACGAGACTT
>Ga0136613_10000772_pt1 | contig 15500 bp, 14 predicted proteins | sample AntDrymUQ2722106_2_FD_106649 | JGI IMG/M metagenome (GOLD analysis project Ga0136613, IMG submission 106649) | Polar desert sand microbial communities from Dry Valleys, Antarctica - metaG UQ272 (21.06) | ecosystem: Environmental > Terrestrial > Soil > Desert | place: Antarctica: Dry Valley... | reverse complement strand
GTTCTGGGCGCCGCCCTACCGCCCGAGGGCCGCCCGTCGCATGCCTACCTCTTCCATGGCCCGGCGGGCACCGGCAAGCGGGCGGTCGCCAGCGCCTTCGCGGCGGTCCTGCTCGCCGAGGGAGCGCCCGACCCCGACGGCGTGCGAGTGCGCGTGGAGCGGCGCTCGCACCCCGACCTGACCTGGGTCGCCCCCAGCGGGGCGCACGAGATGCTGCGCCGCGACGTCGACGAGGCCGTGGTCGCCGCCGCCGCCCACACGCCGTTCGAGGCGTCCTGGCGCGTGTTCGTGCTCGAGCGCGCCGACACGATGAACGACGAGGCGGCCAACGCGCTGCTCAAGACGCTCGAGGAGCCGCCGGCCTATGTCGTCCTGCTGCTGCTCTCCGACCGCCCGAGCCAGGTGCTGCCGACGATCGCCTCGCGCTGCCAGCCCGTGCGCTTCGACGCGCTGGGCGCGGACGCGGTCGCTCAGCGGCTGCAGTCGCGGGGCGTCGCCCCGCACGCGGCGCTCGCGTGCGCGCGGCTCTCGCTCGGCGACGGCGAGAAGGCGCTCGCGCTCGGGCTCGCCGACGGCCCGGCGCTGCGCGCCCATGCCGAGGCGTTCGCCCGCGCGCCGCTCGCTAGGCGAGCCTCCCAGCGGCCGTGGGAGCCGCTGCTCACGGCCGCCCGCGAGCGCGGCCGCGTGGCGCGCGAGGAGGTCGAGGCCGCGCTCGCCGAGGAGCTGGCCCACCTGCCCCGCAAGGAGCACCGCCGGCGCGAGACCGAGTTCACCGAGCGAGCCCGCCGCGCCGAGCGCCGCGCAGGCACCGGCGCGCTGGACCAGTCCCTGCAGCTCGTCGGCCTGTGGTACCGCGACCTCGCCTGCGTCGCGGCCGGCGCGCCGGAGCTGGTCCACCACTCCGACCGCCTGGAGGCGCTCGAGGCGGACGCCGCCGACCGCGACGGCGGCGACCTGCGCGCCGCCGTGGAGGTGGTCGACGACGCCCGCGCGCGGCTGGCGCTCAACGTCGACCCGCAGCTCTCCTTCGAGGCGCTCGCGTACCGGCTCGAAGGCGCCCTCGCGACGTGACCGAGGTCCACGTCCGCGGCGCGCGCGCGACCGTCCGCGCCGACGGCTTCGAGGACGAGGTCGCCGTCGAGGAGCCGCTGGAGATCCGCGTCGGCGGGGCCGCGCTGGCCGTCACCATGCGCACGCCAGGCCACGACGAGGAGCTGGCGCTCGGCTTCCTCTACGGCGAGGGCCTGATCGAGGCCGCGCGCCCAGCCGGCCCGCCCGTCGACCTCGCGGCCAACACGGTCGAGGTCGCCGGCCCGCTGCTGCGCGAGCCATCCGCGCGCTCGTTCTTCACCTCGTCCTCGTGCGGGGTGTGCGGGAAGGGGGCGCTGGAGGAGGTCGCGGTGCACGCCGAGCCGCTCCCGCCCGGGCCGGTGGTCGAGCGCGCGCTGCTGGCCACCCTGCCCGACCGCCTGCGCCAGCCGACCTTCGCTCGCACCGGCGGACTGCACGCGACCGGGCTGTTCTCCCCCGCCGGCGAGCTGGAGTGCGTGCGCGAGGACATCGGGCGCCACAACGCGATGGACAAGGTCGTCGGCTGGGCGCTGCGCGAGGGACGCGTGCCGCTGCACCCGCGCGTGCTGTGCGTGTCCGGGCGGCTCTCCTTCGAGCTGGTCCAGAAGGCCGCGGTGGCCGGGGCGCACGGTGCTGGTCGGCGTCGGGGCGCCGACGTCGCTCGCCGTGCGGCTCGCCGAGGACCGCGGGCTCACACTCTGCGGCTTCGCCCGCGGCGGGCGCGTCAACGTCTACACCCACGGCGCGCGCGCGGGCTGACCCGCACGGCCGATCCGCCCGAGGCGCACCTCGAGGCCGTGCACCGAGAAGGCGCGGAAGCGGGAGAAGCGATCGTGCGCGGGGCCGTGGAAGTCCGCCGAGCCGGTCGTCAGCAGCCCACGCTCGAGCGCGGCGGCGTGCAGCAGCCGGGTCTGCTCCTCGCTGTGGGTCGCGTAGAAGCACTCGACCCCGTCCAGGCCCGCGGCGGCGAACTCGTCCAGCGTCGCGAGCGCCTCCGCGGGCGCGACGACGTCCCAGAACGGATGCGCCCAGACCGCGACGCCGCCGGCCGCGTGGATGACCTCGATCGCCTGCGTGACGGTCGGCCGGCTGCGCGCGACGTACGCACGCGCGCCCGGCACCAGGTAGGTGGGGAACAGCTCGTCCTTGCCGTCGATGCCCTCCTCGCGCAGCCGCCGCGCGTTGGCGGGGTGGGCGAGGACCGCGTCGGCGAGGTGCGGGCGGCCGATCGGCTTGCCGGCCTCGCGGCGGGCGACGAGCGGGGCGTCGTCGAGCTGGAGGCCCAGCTCGCGCAGCCGGCCGGCCATCGCCTCGATCCGCCGCGCCCGGTCGCCGCGGAAGTCGCGCAGCGCGGCGACGAGGCCAGGGTCGGCGACGTCCAGCTCGTAGCCGAGTACGTGCAGGTCCTCGTGGGCGCCGTGGACCGCCGACAGCTCGGCGGCGGGCGAGAACGCGACGCCCAGCTCGGCCGCCCTGGCGGCCGCCTCCGGCACCCCGTCGACCGTGTCGTGGTCGGTCAGCGCGAACAGCCGGACCCCCGCGGCGGCGGCCAGCTCGACCACCGCGGCCGCCTCCAGCGCGCCGTCGGAGTGGCGGGAATGGGCCTGCAGGTCGAAGGGCGGTGGCTCCGGCATCGGGCCAGCCTACGGTTTGCTGCGCCCGCGGCAGCGGGAAGGCTAAGCCCAACCCCAAGGGAGGTACATCCATGTCCACAGGACTGATCATCGTCATCGTCGTGGTGGCGATCATCCTGCTCGCGGTCCTCGTCCTCATGCCCCGCATGCGCGAGAAGGCTCGTGTGCAGAAGCGCGAGCGCGAGCTGGGCCAGAGGCGCGACGCCGTCGCCGGCCAGCACCGCGAGGTCGCCGAGTCACGCGAGAACGAGGCCCAGAAGGCCGAGCGCGAGGCCCGCATGGCCCAGAAGAACGCCGAGCGCCAGCGCGCGGACGCGGAGGTGCACCAGGAGCGCGCGTCGATGCACGAGCAGGGCCAGGCCGATCACGAGCTGATCGACGACAGCGAGCGCGATCGCTTCGCCGGCACCTCGGCCGACGCGGGCGCCCGCGACGACGACGGTCGCGACGATGCCGGCTCTCGCACCGGCCGCGAGAGCGAGTTCGAGCAGGGCCGCGACGTCGGCCACGAGGAGGAGCGCTCCGGGCGCACTCCCCGCCAGTAGGCCTCAGCGGACCAGCGCGCCCTGCGTGAGCAGGGCGCGCGCGTCCTCCGCGGCCATCGGCGGGGCGACGTGGTAGCCCTGCACGAACTCGCAGCCCAGCACGCGCAGGTGCTGGAGCTGGTCGGCGGTCTCCACGCCCTCGGCGATCACCTCGAGGCCGAGGTTGTGCGCCAGCTCGACGATCGCCTTGACGATCTCGAACGAGCCGCCGTCGTGGCCCATGCCGCTCACCAGCGGCCCGAAGATCTTCACGGCGTCGCCGGGGAAGCGGTGCAGCAGCCGCAGTGACGACGCGCCGGTGCCGAAGTCGTCGATCTGCCAGCGCACGGCGAGCGTGTCGAGCACGTGCGCGAGCGTTCGGTGCGTCGGCTCCGGCTCGTTGGCGAGGTCGTGCTCGCGAACCTCCAGGCGCAGCGCGCGCGGGTCGAGTCCGGTGGCGGCGAGCACCGCCTCCAGCTCGACGGCGAAGTTGGGCTCCGACAGCTGGCGGTGGGAGACGTTCACGCCGACGACCAGGCCCGCGCCGCCGGGCAGCTCGCGCCACTCGGCGAGCTGGCGGCAGGCGGTCTCCAGCACCCTGCGCCCGAGCGGGACGATCAGCCCGGTCTCCTCCGCGATCGGGACGAACTCGGCGGGGTCGATCCTCTCCCCGTCGGGGCCGGGCCAGCGCGAGAGCGCCTCGAAGCCGACGATGCGGCCCGTCGCGGCCTGCACGATCGGCTGGTAGTGGACCTCCAGCTCCTCCTCCTCGATCGCGCGGCGCAGGTCGGACTCCATGTCCAGCCGGCGCATCACCAGCTCGTGCATGCGCGCGTCGAACACCGCGTGGCGGCCCTTGCCGTCGGCCTTCGCGCGGTACATCGCGACGTCGGCGTCGCGCATCACGTCGGCCGGCGCGGCGTCGGCGTCGGCGAGCGCGATCCCGATCGAGGCCGCGACCACCAGCTCGCGCCCGTCGAGGTGGAACGGCTCCTGCAGCGTCTGCTGGACGCGCTCGGCGATCATCGTCGCCTCGCGCGCGTCGCTCACGTCGTCGAGCAGCACCGTGAACTCGTCGCCGCCGAGCCGGGCGACGGTGTCGCCGGGGCGCAGCGTGGACTCCAGCCGCCGGGCGACGGCGATCAGCAGGCGGTCGCCGACGTGGTGGCCGAGCGAGTCGTTGACGAGCTTGAAGCGGTCCAGGTCGGCGAACAGCACCGCGGCGCAGGCCGCCGGCGCGTGGCGCTGGGCGCGCCGGATCGCCTGCTCGAGGCGGTCCAGGAACAGCACCCGGTTCGGGAGCCCGGTCAGCGCGTCGTGCAGCGCGTCGTGCTGCAGGCGCTGCTCGGCCTGGCGGCGGTCCGTGACGTCGGTCTGCGAGCCGACCACGCGCGTGGCGCGACCGGAGGGCTCGCGCACGGCGGTGCCGCGCGCGAGCATCCAGCGGTAGCTGCCGTCGCGGTGCTGGATGCGGTGCTCGGACTCGAAGTGCTGCGTCAGGCCGGTCAGGTGGCCCTCGAGCGCCTGGGTGAGCGCCGCCCGGTCGTCGGGGTGCACGCGGCCCAGCCACTCCCCGGGCGCGTCGCCGATCTCGGCCTCCGGGTAGCCCAGCATCGCCTTCCAGCGCGGCGAGAAGTACAGGCGGTCGGCGCGCACGTCCCAGTCCCACAGGCCGTCGTTGGCGCCCTGCAGCGCGAGCGCGTGGCGCTCCTCGGACTCGGCCAGGCGCTCGAGTGCGCGCTGGTGGGTGATCGCGTAGCGCAGGCTGCGCTCCAGCGTCGCCGGGCTGGGGTGGACGAGGTAGTCGGCCACGCCCGCCGCGGCGGCTGCGAGGTCGGTGTCGCGGTCGGCGACGTCGTCGAGCAGGATCACCGGCGCGTGCGGGGAGTGGGCGAGGATGTCGCGGGCGAGGTCGAGCCCCGAGTGCCCTGGGTCGTGCAGCTCGCGGTCGACGAGGAACGCGTCGTGCGGGTGCTCCTCCAGCGCGGCCAGGGCGGCGCCCGCGGTCGTGACCCAGTGAACGTCGTAGGCGGTGCCCGCGATCGCCTTCAGCGCGGCGCGCACCGGCGCGTGCGCGGCCTCGGCGGCCTGCACGGCGAGCACGGTCAGGCGGTCGGCGGTCGGGCCGCTCACGTCGCCTGCCCCTCGTGCGGCGGCGGCAGGACCGCCGTGTCGAGCCAGTACGCGGTGAACACCTTCATCAGCTTGACGAGGGCGAGGAACGTGATGGGCTTGGCGAGGTAGGAGTTGACCCCGGCGTCGTAGGCGGCGGCGACGGCCTGCGGGTCGGCGTCGTCGTCGGTCAGCGCCACCACCGGGATCCGCTTGAGGTTCGGATCGGACTTGATCGACCGGACGGCCTCGAGCCCTCCGAGCCGCGGCAGGGCCAGGTCCAGGACGATCAGCGCCGGCCGCGGCGAGCGGATCGGGTCCAGGTGCGGCCCGCGCCGCTGCAGGTAGTCCAGGAGGTCCTGACCGTCGGTGGCGAAGCGCAGGTCGCTCGGGCTGCGACCCTCCAGCAGCGCGTCGCGCGCCATCGCGCGGTAGTCCTCGTCGGCGTCGGCGAACAGGATCGTCGGCAGCAGCACGGCACGCTCGTGCACGGAGTCGCGCCGCCGCCCCTCGGACGCGGGCAGGAAGCGGTCAGACACGCGGCGCCGGTCTTCCGCGCGCCCGCATCCCCAGACCGTCCGGCGCTGCCGGTCGGTCGGCCTTCCGTGGCGACCCCTTCTGCAATGTGATCCTTCTTCATCGAAACGCGGGCGCATCATGCGCCCGCTGCGGCGAGCGTAGAAGGCCCCCTCGGGGGGCCGCAATGCGACGGCCTGAGATTCGGCGAATGTACGAGCCAGTTTTCCGGCAAATCGGGGGCTTCCCGAGGGCCTCGTCCGTCAGGCCGGCCGCACCGGGAGGTCTGCCGCCGTCCTCACGCAGCGGCGGACACGCGGCCGGCGCAGGCGTCGGCCCGCGCCGCATCGACGGCGGCCAGACGTGCGATCGCTCCGCGGATCAAGCGCGAGACGTGCATCTGCGAGCAGCCGATGCGGTCCGCGATCTCCTTCTGCGTGAGGTCCTCCTCGAAGCGCAGCCGGAGCACCTCGCGCTCGCGGGCGTCGACGTACGGGAGCAGGCAGGCAAGCGTGGCGGTATCTTCGGCGGCGGCGAACCCGGCTTCCTCGACCTGGTGGACGTCGATCCTGCGCACACCGCCCGGCCCGCCGTCGCCGCGTACCTCGTCGAGCGAATCGGTGATGCGGGCGAGCGCCGCCATGCGGGCGTCCAGGACTTCTTCGATGCTCACCTCGAGAGCGTCGGCGATCGCCGCCGTGGTCGGTGAGCGACCGAGCGCGTCCTCGAGCTCACGCTCTGCCCGGGCGATCCGCTGGACCGCCTCCTGCTCGCCGCGGGGCAGCTTCACCACCCAGATCCGGTCCCTGAAGTGGCGCTTGACTCGCCGGCGATCGTCGGGACCGAGTTCCCACCGAACGCGTCCGCTGCGCCGGCCCTGCGGGGCCGCGGGCGCGCGAGCTATCCTCAGCCGGCCCCGCCGACGTAGCTCAGCTGGTAGAGCACTTCACTCGTAATGAAGGGGTCCCCGGTTCGAGTCCGGGCGTCGGCTTGGCGCTCCGGCGCGATCTTCTGGTTCACGGCGATTGCGTTCGGCGTCCTGGCGGCGCTTCCGCGGAAGCGCATCGCCGACGTCGTCCTGCGAGGCTTCGCGGGCAGCGTCGCGTACTTCGCACTCTCGGGCGGGCTCGGCGTCGCGCTCGGGACGCTGACGCGCAACCAGGTCGGCGCGGTCGCCGTGGTCGCCGTGGTGATCGGGGTCATCGACCCGGCGTTCGCCGCGCTCGTCCCCGAGGCGGGGAGATTCGGGCCGTCGGCGCTCGGCATCGCGCTGAGCGGCGGCGCCGCGGACCCGGAGGGCCCTTCCAGGCGATGCTGCCGTCGGGACAGCCGCGCTTGTGTACTTCGCGTACGCGGCGACCTTCGTCGCCGCGGCGGCAACGCTCGCCGCGCGGCGCGACGTCCGCGCATGACCTGACCCGCGAGGGAAGCGAGGACGGGCGGCTCGTGCCTGATCTCCCGTTGGCCGGGCGGTCTTGTGCGGCGGGTTCGTGGCCCCGTCGCCTCGCTTGGGAGAGCGGCTTGACGGTCGATGAGCGTGACGGGTTCTGAGCGGAAGTCAGCCACGTACGGGTGATCCCCAATAGACGTGGCGCGGCGAGCTCGCGAAGCTGCGCCCATGTCCCGCTTCCCCGGCCCTCGCCGTCGGCTGCGCCCCACGCCGTCTGTGTGGGCGGGATACGCAGCTGCCGCGTGGGCGATCCTGTTCGCGATTCGAGGCGCCTACTGGGCGTTGGGGGCTCGGTCGGTCTCGGGACCCTGTCACCCGAGATCCAGCAAGCAGCCGATGAAGGTGATCCCACGCTGTTCGCCGCCCTCTGGATCACCGACGCCCTCGAGCTGTTCCTCCGAGTCCGGCGCGGACGCGTACTGGTACGTCCGCTTCTGGGGGCCGTGGTTCCTGCTCGGCGGCCTCCTGTTCATGACGGCCGGCTGGGCGTACATGCGCAACTCGTCCAATCGGCGGATCGCGGTGGGGGCAAGCGTGCTGGGCGGTCTCGGCGGGTTGGCGGCGGTGGCCGCGCCGCTCGTCGTCTCAGCTCTCGCGTCCCCGGCTTGACGGGTCGCCGGGTCGATGCGATCGATGGGCAGCCGCGCCGACCTGCGCGGACACGTCCGCGCGCCGCTTGAAATCTCACCCCTGGGATGCGCTCGCTCTGCTCGTCGGCTGACGCGGCCTCGTCGCGTCCTGCCTCGCGCTCGTCGAAAGCCGACGATGCAGGGGCGAAGCCCAGGGTCTTCCCCGTAGCGGACGCGCCCTCGCGCGGCGGAGCATCCCTCAGGTCGATCCCACGTCTGACCGGAGGCCACGATGCACCCGACCACCGCCCGCGAACCCGATGCAGCCGTCACGCGCTTCCTCTCGAACGCCGGCGTGACCGTCTGCCGGGCGCTGCCGCATGTCCCCGTGATGGCGCTCTTGGTGCCGCCGCACGAGTTCCACGTGCCCTGGCGTCGGCGGCAGCGGTCGAGCACGCGCCCGAGCGCCGCGCGTTCAGCCGTCCGCCGCCATGGCGGCCGTCAGCTCTCGCCGTGAGCCGATGTCGAGCTTGCGGTATGCGTGCCCGAGGTGCATCTCGACGGTCTTGACCGACAGGAACAGGGTCTGGGCGATCTCCTTGTTGGTCGCTCCGTCGGCCGCCATGCGGCTGATGCGGCGCTCCGATGGCGTCAGCGCGTCGGTCCCCGAACTGGGCCTCGACGGGACTCGGAGCCCGCTGGCCCGTAGTTCGTCGCCGGCGTGGGACGCGAGTCCGTCGGCGCCGCAGTCGCGGGCGAGCGCCAGGGCTTCCAGCAGCGGCTCGCGCGCATCGCGGCGTGCCGCGCGCCGGCGCAGGAGCCCGCCGAGGTCGGCGAGTGCGGTGGCGTGCTCGAGGCGCAGCGGGGAGTCCGCCAGGCGGGCGACGGCGCGGCGGAGCAGTTCGACGTCGCCGGCGATGAGGCCCTGAACCCGGAGCGCTGCGCCGACGGCGCCCGGCGTGCCCCAGCGCTCGGCGATCGCCAGACCCTCGGCAGCCGTCGCGGCGGCGGCTTCGCGCTTGCCCACGGCATGCTCGAGCACCGCCGTGTGCAGGCGCGGGGGCTGGTCGTTCATCGACGCGGGCCCGAACGCGCGCAGCCGCCGTGCCGCCTCGCCGAGGTCGTCGAGCGCGCCGGCGGCATCGCCGCGCGCGTGTCGCAGCCGCGCGCGGACGACGAGCAGCTCGATCAGCGGCCGGACGTCCGGCACGTCCTGCGTCAAACCGAGGCGGTTCCACGCGCCCTCTGCCTCCGCTCGCAGGCCGCGGTCGAGCAGGACGCTGACGAGGCTGGCGGTCGGCAGCGCGTTCATCCACCCGTCGCTCGCGGCGACGGCTTCGACGGCGACGCGCGCCTCGGCCTCGGCTTCGTGCAGGTTGCCCGCGTCGCGCAGGAGACGAGCATGCGAGTGCGAGGTGAGGCCGAACCAGGTCGGCGAGCCGTGCTCGCGCGACGCCTCCTGCATCGAGCGGGCGACGTCGCCCGCTTCTGAGAGGCGCTCGCCCGCCTGCAACACGGCGATCGTGAAGGGGAACCACAGGCTGGGCGGGATGGCACGGTGGACGCCGCCGGCCGCTGCGGCGCCGCGCCGCGCATACGCCACGCAGTCGTCGGCGGCGTGGCCGGTCTGCATGCGCCACAGCGCCGCGTGGGCGAGCAGGTCCGGGTGCTGCGACGCCTCCTCGGAGAAGAGGCCGAGTCGCTCGGCCCGGGCGACGGCCTCGGTCATCGCCGGGATGGAGCGGCACGCGACGGCGAGGCGCACGGCCTCGGCGCGGACGCGCAGCTCGTCCGCCTCGCGCGGTAGCGAGCTGATCAGCGCGTCGATCTCGGCCAGGTCGGCCTCGACGGCCTCCGGCCCGAGTCCCCACCACCACCCGCGGGCCTCGAGCGCTCGCGTCCGCACGTGCGGGTCGTCGCTCGTGCGGGAGGCCGCGGCGAAGAGCGATTCCGCCTCGGGGTCTCCCGCCATGGTCTGCACCTCGCCGAGGGTCAGCAGCATCCGAGGTCTCTGCGACGTCTCGGGAGGCTCTCGCAATGCGCGGCGCAGCAGTGGCGCGGCGGACGCCGGCGCGGCGCGCGCGAGCGCGCGCGTGGCGGCATCGAAGAGGACGTCCGCGACCTTGCCGTCCGCGGCAGGGGGGCAGGCTGCGAGGTGCATGGCCAGACGCTCGACGTCCCCGCCGGAGGACTGGACGAGGACGGCTGCGCGCGCGTGCCAGGCCGCGCGCCGCGTCGGGGGCATGCCGGCAGTGACGGCGGCGGCGATCAGCGGATGGCGGAAGCGTAGGTCGGCGTCCTCTGCGAGGACGCCCGCGGCTACCAGCTCGTCGACGGCGTCCTCGGCGGCGTCCAGCTCCGCGAGCGCGGCGCACTCCGCCGGCGTCGCGCGGTCGCCGATGATGACGAGCGCGCAGGCGAGGGCACGAGCCCGATCGCTGATGCGCGCGAGCACCTGACGACCGAGCTCACGCGGCTCGACCTGCGCGACCGCCGCGGCGTCGCGCCTGTCGCCGAGCTCCCGCAGCAGCTGGTGCAGCAGGAAGGGGTTGCCGCCCGTCGCCCGGACCGCCGCCTGGACGAACGCCTGATCGTCGCTGCCGCTGAGGGCGGCCACCGCTTCCCTCCCGAGCGGGTCCGGGGTCAGGCGCTCCGCCGCCGCGTCGGCGACGAGCGCGGCGAGTGCGCCGTGGCCGTCGACGTCCGGCGGCCTCGTACAGACGACCAGCGCGACCGGCAGCTGCTCGAGACGGCGGGCGAGATAGGCCAGCGCCTGGACCGACGATTCGTCAGCCCAGTGCGCGTCGTCGACGGCGAGCACGAGCGGGCGGCGCTCTGCGAGGTTGGCCAGCAGCCAGTACAGCCCGTGGAACAGCGACTCGGAGCTGGGAGCGGAGCGCGCCGGGTGCAGCAGCGGGATCGCATGCGCCGCCTGGCCGGCGGTGACGGCGTCGCGGTGTGCGTCGTCGAGCTCGGCGAGGGGGCGCTCCAGCGCCTGGCGCAGGACGCCGAACGCGAAGTCGTGCTCGAGCTCGGAGCCGCGGCCCGCGAGGATCTGCATCCCGGCCAGCTCGGCCTGCACCCGGACCTCGTGCAGCAGGCGCGTCTTGCCGATGCCCGCGGGTCCTTCGATCACGGTCAGGCCGCCGTCGCCGGCGCATGCCTCGACGAGCCGGCCGGCGATCCTGGCCCGCTCCTGCGCCCGCTCGTAGAGCGTGTCGATTGCCGGCGGCGCCGCCACCCTAGGGTCGCAGTCTAGGGTCGCCCCCGTAGCGGCGTACGTCGCCCGGCCACGAAGGTGCTCGGCCATGAGCGACCACACCAACATCGAGCTGGCCCGACGCATGATCGCCGCCTTCGAGGCCGGCGACGACAGCGTCGTGGACGAGCTGGTCCACCCCGAGCACCGCGAGCACGCCGCGACCGACGGCCGGTCGGGGCAGGAGGGCGTCCGCGGGTCGATCGCATGGGTGAACGACACGTTCGGCGACCGCACGCTGGTCGTCGAGGACCTGATCGCCTCCGGCGACCGCGTCGTCGCGCGCGTGCGGTTCGGCGCCACCCACGTGGGCGAGCTCAACGGCATCGAGCCCACGGGCCGCCGGTTCGAGGTGGACCACGTCCACATCTGGCGCGTGGCCGAGGGCCGGCTCGCCGAACACTGGATGCTCCGCGACGATCTCGGGACGATGCGCCAGCTCGGCGTGCTCGAGCGCGTGGCATGAGGCGCGCGCGGCTTGACGCCCGGGGTCGGTTTCGGGGAGGCTCGAGGCCCGAGAGGAGAATCATGTCCCTGCGCTCCATGGGCGGCGCGCTCGCGCTCGCACTCTTCGCCCTTCTCACCCCGCCTGCGGCCGCCACACCGCCGGGCCAGAACGGGCTGATCGCCTGGCAGCGGGAGTCGCGGACGACGCCTCCGCATCTCTGGGTGGCCAATCCCGACGGTTCGGCGGCGCGGCAGGTGTTCGGAAACGCCCGGAGCGAGGGTGAGTTCGAGGTGGCGCTGTCGCCGACGGACCCGAACCTGGTGTTCTTCAGCGGGTTCTTCGCCGGACCGTTCACCGAGGACATCTTCAGCGGGAACCTCGCCACCGGGGTGGTCACCCGCGTCACGACGGCGAACTCGGCGGACATCGCGCCGACGGTGTCGCCTGACGGTGCGAAGATCGCGTACTTCGGCGTCAGGCGGCCGGCCCGGATCAGGCCGAACGTACCGCCGCCACCGGAGCGGATTCGCATCGCCGATGTGGACGGCAGCGGCGACCGCGCGATCACCCCGCGGAATCAGCGCAGCCTCGACCCCGACTGGTCTCCTGACGGCACCCGGATCGTCTACACGCAGGCACGCCTCGTCGGGCCGCGCCGGCAGCGCGCGCAGAACCGCCTGGTCGTCATCAACGCCGACGGCACCGCCAGGCGACCGATCACCGCCTTCGGGGGAGCCGACGAGATCAACCCGAAGTGGGCGCCCGACGGGCAGACGATCGTCTTCGAGCGTCTCCGACGGCGCGACGCGGACATCCGCGCCATGAGCCCGAACGGCGGCGCGGCGCGCACGATCCTCGCGACAGGCGCGTGGGAGACCAACCCGGTCCCCTCGCCCGACGGCACCCGAATCGTGTTCACCAGCGACCGCGACCGACGCGGCCCCGACCGCCTCGGGCGCGGCTTCGAGCTCTACACGATGGCGATCGACGGTTCGGACATCTTCCGGCTCACCGATAATCGCAAGGCCGACATCTTCCCGGATTGGCAGCGGATTCCCTGAGGGGTGATCTGAGGCATGGAGACGGCCGCGGGGGGTCGCGCACACGGCCGGGAAGCCGCGTCGCGGGCCGATGCGCGGCCTCATCATCGTCTCGCCCGGCGGGGCGGAGCACATCTTCGAGCCGGTCGAGGGCGACCCGCAGACGTAGTCGGCCGGTGTGCCGCCCGGCCGGCGCTCAGGCGGCGATCACGGCGAGGAGTCGCGCCGGCGTGAGCGTGCGGCGCTCGCGGACGAGCTGAGGCTGGTGGCGGGCGCTGTCGCGGCGCACGCGGCGTGATCGCAGCTCGGAAGGCGCGGCGAGCCGGCGCGCCATGCTGCACAATCCCCGGCGTGTCCGCGCGCGACGACGAGGAGGTCCATCCGCCGCTGGACTCGCCGGACTACCGCTCCACGCGGCTGCGCCACCCGAAGGAGCCGCTCGTGTACCTCCCGCACGCCGTGGCGGAGCAGGCGGGACCGCAGCTCGGCGACCTGCGGCCCGGGCCGCTGGACCACGACCTGACCCGCCAGCACGCCGGCGAGCCGGTCGGCGAGCGGATCACGGTGTCGGGGCGGCTGCTCGACGGCGACGGGCGCCCGCTCCGTGACTCGCTGGTGGAGATCTGGCAGGCCAACGCGGCCGGACGCTACCGGCATCGCCGGGACACCTGGCCGGCGCCGCTGGACCCGAACTTCTCCGGCGGCGGGCGCTGCGTGACCGACGCCGAGGGCCGCTACGCATTCGTGACCGTCAAGCCCGGCCCGTACCCGTGGGGCAACCATCCGAACGCCTGGCGCCCGGCGCACATCCACTTCTCGCTGCTCGGGACGGCGTTCGCGCAGCGCCTCGTGACGCAGATGTACTTCCCGGGCGACCCGCTGTTCGCGTTCGACCCGATCTTCAACTCGGTGCGCGACCCGAAGGCACGCGAGCGGATGATCGCGCGCTTCAGCATCGACGGCTCGCAGGAGAACTGGGCGCTCGCATACGAGTTCGACATCGTCCTGCGCGGCCCGGGCGAGACACCGATCGAGGCTGGGCATTGAGCGGCGCGTCGCCGCTGACGCCGGCGCAGACCGTCGGGCCGTTCCTCGCGATCGGCCTGCCGTGGGAGGCCGGGCCGGTCGCAGACCCCGGCGGCGTCGTGATCTCCGGGCGGGTGCTCGACGGCGCCGGCGACCCGGTGCCCGACGCGCTGGTGGAGACGTGGGACCCGGCGTCGCGCGCGTTCTGCCGCTGTCCGACCGACGACGACGGGCGCTGGCGCGTCGTCACGCCGCCCGCCCCGCAGCTCGCCGTCAACGTCCTCGCCCGCGGGCTGCTGCACCGCCTCGTGACGCGCATCCACTTCGCGCCGGACCCCGACGACCCGGTGCTCGCCCGCGTACCCGAGGCGCGGCGCCACACGCTGCTGGCCGAGCCGGACGGCGGCGGCTACCGCTTCGACATCCGCATCCAGGGAGAGGGCGAGACCGTCTTCTTCGCGCTCTGAGGCCACGCGCCGACCGGCCGCGGGTCGGGCGCCGGGTGCTCAGCCCGCCTCGAGCACGGCCACCACGCAGGCGTTGCCGTCGAGGCCGCCGACGCCGCCGCCCATCGTCTCCAGCACCGCGATCCGCGCGCCCTCCGTCTGCCGCGGGCCGGCGTCGCCGCGCAGCTGCCAGACGAGCTCGGCGGTCTGGGCGAGGCCGGTCGCGCCGAGCGGGTGGCCGCGGGCGATCAGGCCGCCGGAGGGGTTGACCGGAGTGTCGCCGCCGATCGTGAAGCGGCCCGCGGCGAGGTCCGCCGGCGCGCCCCCGTCGCCGGTGATCCGCATCGCCTCGAGCGTGGCGATCTCGCCGATCGTGAACGCGTCGTGGACCTCGAGCACGTCGGCGTCGCCCGGCTCGATGCCGGCCGTGGCGTAGGCCCGCTCGGTGACGTCGCGTACGAGGCCGGAGCCCCACGTGCCCGTCGAGTCCTGGTCCCACGGCCGGCCGGAGCCGATCTCGATCCCGCGGATGCCGACGTCGCGGCTGGACCGGCGCCTCGGGCCGAGCACGGCGGCGGCCGCGGCGTCCGAGAGCCCGGTGCACTGGTACAGCGTCAGCGGCTCGGCGATCATCGGCGAGGTCAGCACCTCCTCGCGCGTGCGCGCGATCTGGCGCTGGGCGCGCGGGTTCAGCGAGCCGTGGCGGGTGTTCTTGACCGCCACGTCGGCGAGGTCCTCCACCGTCGCGTCGTGGTCGTGCAGATAGCGCGACGCCGACATCGCGTAGAGGCCCGGGAACAGCAGGCCGGTCGACTGGTCGATGTCGGTCGGGTCGGAGTCGATCGGCCCCGCGTAGCGGCTCGTGAGGTGCTCGACGCCGAGCGCCAACACGTGCTCGTAGCGGCCGGCGGCGATCGCGTGCGCCGCCTCGTGCAGCGCCGTGGTGCCGCTCGCGCAGGCGTTCTCGACCGTCACGACGGGGATGCCGGAGAGCCCGACGCCCGCCAGCGCCCGCTGGGCCATGCCGAGCGTGCCGAACACCGTGCCGACGTAGGCCGCGTCGATCTGGTCGGCATCGACCTGCGCGTCGGCCAGCGCCTCCTCGACCGCCTCCCAGCCCAGCTCGGCCGGCAGTCGCTCGGTCTGGCGGCCGAACTTCGTCGTCCCGACGCCGTAGATCCACGCGTTCATCGCGTCACCTCCACCTGGGGGTCGCCGTGGCCGGTCAGCCCGGCGAGCCGGACGCGCTCGGCGACCCGCAGCGCGAGCGCGGGGCCGTCCTCGACGTGCGCGAGCAGCCGCGGGCCGTCGTCGAGATCGACGTAGGCCAGCGTGTAGGGCGCCTCGCGGCCGCCGCTCGCCACGTGCAGCGTGGTGGTCGCCCAGACCGTTCCCTCCGGTCCGT
>Ga0136613_10000771_pt1 | contig 15500 bp, 15 predicted proteins | sample AntDrymUQ2722106_2_FD_106649 | JGI IMG/M metagenome (GOLD analysis project Ga0136613, IMG submission 106649) | Polar desert sand microbial communities from Dry Valleys, Antarctica - metaG UQ272 (21.06) | ecosystem: Environmental > Terrestrial > Soil > Desert | place: Antarctica: Dry Valley... | reverse complement strand
TGGCCCATCTGCCTCCGGTCGGCTGGGCCGACGTCGCCACGAAACGCGACCTCGACGCGCTCCGCGGCGAGCTCCGGGCTGAGGTGGCGAACTTGGGCCGCACCGTGATCTTCACGAACATCGCCTGCATGATCGGGGTGGGCGGCCTTGTGCTCGCCGCCGCCCAGCTCGCCTGAACCCGACTCAACGGTCGACGCCGAGGACCACCGCGCTGGTCGGGACCATCGTCCCCGCGGTGACGAGCACGTGCTCGACCCCGTCGACCTGGTTCACCGACGTACCCCGCACCTGGCGCACGCCCTCCGCAATGCCGTTCATGCCGTGGATGTACGCCTCGCCGAGCTGGCCGCCGTGGGTGTTGATCGGGAGCTTGCCGCCGAGCTCGATGGTGCCGTCGCGCACGAAGTCTTTGGCTTCGCCCCGCGCGCAGAAGCCGAACTCCTCGAGCTGGGGGAAGACGAGCGGGGTGAAATGGTCGTAGATGATCGCGGTCTGCATGTCGTCGGGGCCGAGACCGGTGGTGTTCCAGAGCTGACGCGCGACCAGGCCCATCTCGGGCAGCCCGGTGATGCGCTCGCGGTAGTAGCTGGTCATCATGTCCTGGTCCTCGCCCGCCCCCTGGGCCGCCGACCGGATCACTGCCGGCGGATTGGGAAGATCGCGGGCGCGCTCAAGCGAGGTGACGACGAGCGCCTGGGCGCCGTCGCTCTCCTGACAGCAGTCGAGCAGGTGCAGTGGCTCGACGATCCAGCGCGACGCCTGGTGCTCGTCGAGCGTGATCGGCTTGCCGTAGAACCAGGCCTTGGGGTTGGTGGCGGCGTGCTTGCGGTCCGCCACCGCTACGCGCCCGAAATCCTCGCTCGTCGCCCCGTACTCGTGCATGTAGCGCGTCGCGAACATCGCCACCCACTGCGCCGGGGTCAGCAGCCCGAACGGCGCGTACCAGGAAAAGTGCGCTTGGTCGGCGGTGGTGACCGGCGGGCGGTCGTGATCCGCAACCCCCAGAACTCGGAGTCGTTGGTCCTGCACGCCGGCGCCGAAGCGCCGCCCCGACCGCTCGTTGAACGCCCGGTAGCAGACGACGTAGTCGGCAACGCCGGCGTTCACGGCCAGCACCGCCTGCTGCACGGTGCCGCACGCGGCGCCGCCGCCGTGGTGGATCCGGGAGAAGAAGGAGAGCTCGCCGATGCCGAGGTTGCGGGCGATCTCGATCTCGGGATTGGTGTCCGCGGTGTACGTGACCATCCCGTCGATCTGGCTGGGCTCGAGGCTGGCGTCGGCGATGGCGGCTTCGACGGCTTCGCACGCGAGGCGGAGCTCGGAGCGACCCGATTCCTTCGAGAACTCGGTGGCGCCGATGCCGACGACCGCGGCCGCGTCGCGCAGCTCGTTTCTCTCGCTCATGGCAACTCGAGCGTGACCGTGCCGGTCACGTGGTCGCCGAGTTTGTTCGCGCCCCGCACCTCGACCTCGACCACGCCGTCGTCCTTCTTGGCGATCTTGCCGGTCATGGTCATGGTGTCGCCCGGGTAGTTCGGAGCGCCCAGGCGGATGTTCACGCGCTTGAGGACGGCGTCGGGCCCGGCCCAGTCGGTGATGAACCGTCCGACGAAGCCGTTGGTCGAGAGGATATTCATGAAGATGTCGGGCGAGCCCCGCTCCTGGGCCAGGCCGGGGTCATGGTGCACGTCCTGGTAGTCGCGCGACGCGATGGCGGTCGAGACGATCAGGGTGCGGGTGAGGGGGATGGCGAGCTCGGGGAGCTGGTCGCCGACGTCCACGTCGTCATACCGGAGAGAGGTGGTCGCGGTCATGCCGGTGTGTAGTCCTTGAGCGTGCGTCCGAGCCGGGCCAGCTGGGCGCTGGCGCCGCCCAGCGTCACCTCGATCTGCTTGCCCCAGAGGAAGTAGCGGTGCACCGGGTAGTCGACGTCCGCGCCCATCCCCCCGTGGAGGTGCTGGGTGATGTGGACGACCCGCTGGCCGCCCTCGGCCGCCCACCACTTCGCCACCATCACCTCACGGGTCGCGTCGAGGCCGGCGGTCAGCCGCCACGCCGCCTGCCAGAGGGTCACGCGCATGGCTTCGGTGTCGATGTAGGCGTCGGCGGCCTTGAGGGCGACGCCCTGGAAGGTGGACAGGGGCCGGCCGAACTGCTGGCGCTGCGACGTGTAGTCGGCGGCCAGCCGCAGCGCGCCCTCGGCTACGCCGACCTGGAGCGCGCCCAGACCGACGAGGGCGCGGTCGACCATGCCCGTGAGGATGCGGGAGCCATCGGCGACGTCGCCCAGCGGCTCGGCGGGCGCGCCGGCGAACGTGAGGTGCGCGACCCGTGACCGGTCGGTGGTCTCGGCGACGACGCGCTCGATGCCGGATCCGGTCGGGTCGACGAGAAACACGCCGACCTCGTCCTCTCCGATCGACGCGGGGATGAGGACGCGGGTCGCCACGTGCGCTGCGGGCACGCTGGGCTTGGCCCCGTCGAGTCGCCACCCGTCGCCATCGCGGGTCGCGGTGACGGACGAGCGGAACGGGTCGTTGGCGCCGGGCTCGGCGAGCGCGGCGGTGAGGATGAGGTCGCCGCTGGCGACGCCGGGCAGCCACTCCTGCTGCTGGGCAGGGGTTCCGTGTTCGGCGATCGGCAGCGCGCCGAGTACGACCGTGGGCCACAAGGGAACCGGGGCGACGTGCCGGCCCTGCTGCTCGAGGAGGAGGCACAGCTCGATCAAACCGAGGCCGTTGCCGCCGAGCTCCTCGGAGACGGCGAGGGCGAGCAGCCCCGCGTCAGCGAGCGCGCGCCACAGCTCCCGGTCGATCCGCTCGTTACTGCGCTCGATCTCCCTGACCCGCTCGACCGACGCGTGGCCGGCGAAGACCTGGCCGGCGAGTTGCTCGACCGTCTCCTGCTCCTTCGACAACGAGAAGTCCATCTCTATTGCTCCGCTCGCTGCGGGCCGGGCCATCCCTCATCGGGTTGGCCGGCCCGCGGGCGCTCGCTCCGCACTGGGTGGAAGGCGGGCAGCGTGAGGTCGGGGTCGTGCTCGATCCATTCGACTTCGACCGGCATACCGACCCGCACGTCGGCAGCATCGACGCCGACCAGGTTCGCGACCAGGCGGGTCCCCTCGTCGAGCTCGATGAGCCCGATCGGCAGCGGGTAGTCGAATGCCGGCACCTGCGGGTAGTGGTTCACGACGTAGCTGTATACGGTGCCGCGCCCGCCAGCTTCGACCGCGTCCCACTCGTACGACCGGCACTTCGCGCACACGGGTCGGGGTGGGTGGCGCAGCTCCTGGCACTGCGTGCACCGCTGGATGAGGAGCCGGTGCTCCTTGGCTCCCGCGAACCAGAAGGCGTTGTCCTGCGTGAGCGCGGGTCGGGGCCGCTTGGGGCGGGGCTTCGACCCGTCGCCGTCCTGCGTCGCGCCCCGTCCGGTCCCCGGCTTGAACTTCAGGATGCGGAACCGCATCGTGCCGACGAGCTCGCCGTCCTCGGTTCGGTACTCGACCCGGGTGGTCACGAAGTGCCCCACGCCGAGGCCGGTGGCCTTCTCGTCGGAGACCGCCTCGATGATCGTGCTCGTCGACAGGTGATCACCGAGGTGGAGGTAGCGGTGGTACTCCTGCTCGCAGTTCGTCGCCACCACCGACGTGAACCCGGCCGAGTCGAGCAGGTTCATCAGCTCGTCGCGGGGGTTGCCGCCATCGGTCGGCCGAGGGCGGACGCCCCGCATGACCCAGGCCTGGAGCATCACCGGCGGCGGGACGATCTGGCCGTGCACCGAGTTCGCGGCAGCGTCGGCGTCGACGTAGACCGGGTTGTCGTCGCCGATGGCCTCGACCCAGTGGCGGATCATCGGCTGGTTGACCGGGTCGGCGCCGCGCTCGGGCCCGCCGGCCTCCTTGCCCTCGAACGACTTGAGCTGGGCGACGAAGTCGGTCGCGTCGGCAGTCGTGGTCATCGGGCCTGTCGGGCCATGCCGAGACCGGCGGTGGCGACGATCTCGCGCTGGATCTCGTTCACGCCGCCGCCGAACGTGTTGATCTGCGCCGCCCGCCCGGCCCGCTCGAGGTCACCGTGGAGCACCGCGCCGGGCGAGCCCTCGGTCAGGTAGCCGGCGGCGCCGACGATCCCGAGGAGCGTGCGGTACACGTCGACGAGCGTCTCGGTGCCGTACACCTTCACCGCCGACGAGTCGGCGGGCGCGAGCGTCTCGGTCGCGACCGCGCTCGCCATCCGCCAGTTCAGGAGCTTCATCGCCTCGAGTCGCGCGTGGGTGCGGGCCAGGTCCATCTGCACCCACGGGAGGTCGATCATCACCCCGCCCTCGCCGGAGTCGGTGTCGCGGCACCACTCGAGCACCTCGCCCCAGAGCCGGTGCGCGAGCCCGCCCATCGCCGCCAGCCCGACCCGCTCGTGGTTGAGCTGGGTGGTGATGAGCCGCCAACCCGCGTTCACCTTGCCGACAACATTGTCCTTGGGCGCACGGACGTCGTCGTAGTACGTCGCGGTGGTGACGTTGCCACCGACGGTGACGATGGGCGTCCACTTGAACCCGTCCGACGAGGTGGGCACGACGATGATCGAGATGCCCTTGTGCTTGGGCGCGTCGGCGTCGGTGCGACACGCCAGCCAGACGTAGTCGGCCTGGTTGGCGCCGCTGGTGAACACCTTGTTGCCGTTGATGACCCACTCGTCGCCGTCGAGCACCGCGCGCGTGCGCAGCGACGCCAGGTCGGTGCCGGCCTCGGGCTCGGTGTAGCCGATGGCGAAGTTGATCTCGCCGGCGAGGATGCCGGGGAGGAAGAACGCCTTCTGCTCGTCGGAGCCGAAGCGCATGATCGTCGGCCCGACGGTGTTGAGGGTCACGAACGGGAACGGCGCGCCCGCCCGCTGGACCTCGTCGAAGAAGACGAACTGGTCGGTGGCGGGGCGGCCCTGGCCGCCGAACTCCTTGGGCCAGCCGACACCGAGCCAGCCGTCCTTCCCCATGCGGCGCAGGAGCGAGTGGAACAGCTCGCCGCCCTCGCCCGGCTGCCCGAGCTCGTCCCGCACCTCGGGAGTCAGCAGCGCGGCGAAGTACTCGCGCAGCTCCTTGCGCAAGGCCTGCTGTTCGGGGGTGTACTCGAGAAACATAGAACGAGTTCTAAATCTAATGCAGCGTCGCCGGAGGCGCCGCGGGCCCTACGTTTGCCCGATCGCAGAGCCCGAGTTCGACATCGAGGCGGTCGTCGCCGAGACGATCGAGTTCGTCACCGTCCGCCCCGACGGCGACGCCTGGGTCGGCGACGCCCCCGACTGGTGGGGCACGCAGCTCTTCGGCGGGTTCATCCTCGGCCAGGCCACCTACGCCGCGACCCGCGTCGCGCCGGAGGGAAGGCGCATCCACTCGCTGCACGGCTACTTCCTGCGGCCGATCATGGCGGGCGCGCAGCTGTCGTACCGGATCGCCCCGGTGCGGGAGGGACGCACGTTCTCCATCCACCGGCTCGAGGCGAGCCAGCAGGGCAAGCCGGTGTTCACGATGACGTACTCGTTCACGGCCGACACCGAGGGGTACGAGTACGAGCTGCCGATGGCCGACGTTCCCCCGCCCGACGATCTGGAGACAGGGTTCGGGCCCGGCGGTCCCTGGGAGGGCGCCTGGCTGGGGCCCACGCCGCCGGAGCCGGACGGCACCATGCGCTCGACCCACCGGGCCTGGAATCGGATCGGCACGCCACTGCCGGACGATCGCCACCTGCACGCCGCGCTCATCGCCTTCGCCACCGACACCACTGGCACCGGCGGCCGCCCTCTCCATCTCGACGGTGACGTCCGCGGGATGATCAGCATCGACCACGCCGCCTGGTTCCATCGCACGCTGCGCGCCGACGACTGGCACTTCTACGACGTGCACTCCCTGGTCAACACCGGCGGACGCGGACTCTTGCGCGGCACGATGTACGGCCCCGACCGGCACGTCGCGGTGTCGGTTGCGCAGGAGATGCTGCTCCGCCCGTACGAGTCCTTCCCTGATTGAGGCCTGGGGAGTACCGGTTCAGGTCGACTGGATGAACGACTTGACCACCGCGACGTAGTCGTCGGCGTGGGTGAGCTGGGGCACGTGGCCCGCGCCCGCGAACGTGTGACGGTGGGCGCCGGGCAAGGCCCGGGCGAGTCGCTCGATGATCGGAGCAAACATCGGCGGACTTTGGTTGCCGTGGCTCAGGAGTACCGGAGACGACACCGCCCCGAGCGCCCCGAGGTCGATCATGAGGGCGTCGGGATCGTTCAACTCGCCGAGAAACGTCGGGGCGTGCCGGACGAACATCTCTTGCATCGGAGGCGGGATCTCCGACCACATGCCGGGCCCCAGCGCGACGGTCTCGACGAACTGTTCCGCGCCGGTGGCGTGGGCGCCCGCTTCGAGGAGCTGACGCACCGCTTCGATGGACTCGGCCGACGTCTCGAGGATCGCCTTGGCTTCGGGATCATCGGCGAGCAGCGGCAAGAACGGCGGCTCGTGACCCGCGGTCCGCCGCACGAGCTCAGGCCGTTCAACCGTCAGGCGCAGCGCGATGCAGGCACCGTACGAGTTGGCGACAATGTTCGCCGGCGCGATTCCGAGCTTCTCGATCAGCGCCACGAGGTCGGCGACGTCATCGTGCACCGTGCCGTCCTCGGGTGGACCGCTGCTCCGCCCGTGCCCGCGGCGGTCGTACGTGACGACGCCGAAGGACTCGGCGAAACCAGGCACCACGAAGCCCCAGGTCTCGCCCTCGCCCCAGGAGCCGTGGACCAGCACCAGCGGCTCCCCTCGGCCCATCTCTTCGTAGCTGAGCGGCGTCCCGTTGATGTCCTCGACCGGCACGATCGTCCCCCTTTCTCGACGTTCGACAACTCCTAGTCGAGCGCGGTCTTGACTTGGGCGAGGTCGTCGGCGGCGAACACCAGCCGGGTGCTCGTCGCCATGTAGGCAAGGGTGAGGTTCACGCCGGCGTCGCCGAGCTTGCGGCTCACCTCGCCGAGGACCCCCGGGGTGTCTTCCACGTCGACCACCGCCACTTCCTGCTCGGAGGCGATTTCGATGCCCGCCGCCGTCAGTGCGTCGAACGCAGGCGTGGGGTCGTCGACCAGCACGTGGATCTCGGCCTGTCCCCCACCACTGGTCACGGCGCAGAAGCCCTCGATGTTGACGCCGGCCTCGCCGAGGACCTGGCCGAGTCTCGCCAACTCGCCCGGTTGGTCGTCGAGGTGGATGGCGAGGTCCGACGCCATGACGCCAGTCTCGCGCCTCAGATCGCGTCCAACACGTGGGCTCGACCGTTGGCGACGAACTCCTTGCGGATGGCCTCGGCGTCGGCGGCTTCCAGCCGCCGGTACCTCGCGTCCTCGGCGCGGATCCACACCAGGTCATTGGTCTCCCACCGCTCGGACCGCACCGGCTGCTTGTTCACCTTGTTGTTGGCGGTGAGCGGCATCCGCTCGACGACGCGGATGTAGCGCGGCGCCCACTTCGTGCCGAGGTCGGGTTGATCGGCGAGGAACGCCGCGAACGCGTCGGGATCGAACTCGGTTCCCGGCGTCAGCTCGAGCGCGGCCATGACCTGGTCGCCGGTGCGGGTGTCGGGCACCGGGTACACCGCCACCATCACCGCTCCGGGCAGACGTGACAGGATCCGCTCGATCGGAGCGGCGGCAAAGTTCTCGCTGTCGACGCGCAGGCGGTCGGAGCTACGGCCGGCGAAGTAGAACCAGCCGTCCTCGTCGCGATAGCCGAGGTCACCGCTCCAGAACCACCCGTCGCGCAGCCGCTCGGCGTCGGCCTCGGGGTTGTTGTAGTAACCCTCGAACCGCGCCCCCGTGTCGCGGCGGACGAGCTCGCCGATCGACTCGTCGCCATTCAACAGGCGCCCGGTAGCCGTATCGAAACGCGCCCGGGGGCACTCGCGCCCGGTGTCGGGGTCGATCACCGCGACATCGGCGTTCTCAGCCGGGCGGGGCTTGCCCAACGCCTGCTCCGGACAGCCCGGCAGCCGCACGAGCGCGATCGCCCCCTCGCTCGAGCCGTAGTTCTCGATGAGCTTGCACCCGAAGCGGGCCTCGAAGCGCTCGCGATCGAGCGCCGACGCCTCGGTCCCGAAGCCGAGCTTCAGGTCGTTGTCGGCGTCGTGGGGTGTCTCGGGCGTGGCGAGGATGTACGACAGCGCCCGACCGACGTAGTTGAAGTAGGTGGCGCGGTAGCGGCGGACGTCGGGAAGGAAGCCCGATGCCGAGAACTTCCGCCGCAGCGCAACCGTCGCCCCGGCGGCCACTGCTTCGGTCCAGTTGGCCATGAGCGCGTTGCCGTGGAAGAGCGGCATCGACTGGTAGCAGACGCTGTCTCGAGTGATGCCGAACGCGGGCGCGCTCACGATGCCGGCAGCAGCGAGTCGCCCCGAGCTGCAGACGACCGCCTTCGGGGCGCTGGTCGACCCGGATGTGAACAGCAGCAGGAGGGAGGTGTCCCATGCGGGGAGCTGCTCGGGCACCGGCACACCGGCGTACCCGCGCACGCGCTCGTCGTAGGCGGGCGTCTCGATGGTGAGCAGCGACCCGTCGTCGATGCCGAGGTCGAGCCCGGCCAGCAGCTCGGCGCCGCTGCCGTCGGTCACGAGGAGCTGACAGTCGGTGTGGCGTACGTCGTGGGCGAGCTCGTCGCCGCGCCGGGTCGGGTTGATGCCGACCACGGCCGCTCCCGCCAGCGCGGCCCCACCGATCCAGTACAGGTACTCGGGAACGTTCTCGAGCAGGACGCCGATATGGAACGGCCCCGGGCGGCAAGCGTCCGTCAGCAGCGCGGCGCGCGCCGCGGCCGCGGCGACGAACGCGCGGTAGCTGATCGTCTCGTCCTCGAAGAAGACCGCCGGATGGTCGTCCTCGGCGCGGGCGACGAGCAGGTCGCCGAAACCCGGCGGCGCCGTCTCGGCCATGGCTCAGCTCTCGACCAGCTCGCGGAACGGGAGCGACTTGTCGGGACGGGGCTCGGCGGGCAGGCCCAGCACCCGCTCGCCGATGACGTTGCGCTGCACCTGGTCGGTGCCGCCCCCGATGCGCACACCCCATTGTCCCAGGAACTGCTGCTGCCAGAACCCGCCGTGGGGGGCGTCGTCGTGCAGGAGCGCGCCGGCCGGGCCTTCGAGTACGAGGGCGAGGTCGCCGTTGAGCGCGACGTGGCGCGAGACCGCCAGCTTCAGCACCGAGCTCTCGGGCCCGGGCGCGCCACCTCGACGCGCCGCCGCCTGCGCCCGCAACCCCAGGTACTTGATCACCTCGAAGCGCATGTACGCGGCCGCGAGCCGCTGGCGCAGGACCGGGTCGCCGACACGACCCTCGCCCTCGGCGAGGCGCAGGAAGTCGCGGAAGCCGACAGCGGTGCCGCCGCCGATGAGGTTGCGCTCGTTCGCCAGCGTCGTGTGCGCGACCGTCCACCCGCCGTCGACCTCGCCCACGACGTTCGTGTGCGGGATGCGCACGTCGGTCAGGAAGACCTCGTTGAAGTGGGCGACCCCGTTGATCTGGCGGAGCGGACGGATCTCGACACCGGGCGAATGCATGTCGAGCACGAAGTAGGTGATGCCGCGGTGCTTGGAGGCGTCGGGGTCGGTGCGGGCGAGGAGGATGCCGAGGTCACTGTGGTGCGCGCCCGAGCTCCACACCTTCTGCCCGTTGACCACCCACTCGTCACCGTCACGCTCGGCGCGCGTGCGAAGTCCGGCGAGGTCGGAGCCGGCGCCGGGCTCGCTGAACAGCTGGCACCACACCTCGTCGCCCCGCAGCAGCGGACGCAGGTAGCGCTCCTGCTGCGCAGGCGTCCCATGCGTCATCAACGTGGGGCCGACCATGGCGATCCCCACCGCGAACACGCCGGTGTCGACCTCGAAGTGCGCCTGCTCCCGGGCGAAGATTCGGGCCTCCCCGACCGTTCCCCCGCGCCCGCCGTGGGCTTCGGGCCACGAGATCCCGGCCCAGCCGGCGTCGTAGAGCTTGCGCTGCCACTCCTGGCAGCGCCGCACGTGCTCGGCGTCGGCCCCGGGGCTGGGGTCGCCGGAGAAGTGGAAGCGCGACCAGTCCCGTTCGTCACCGGAGCGGCGCCGGGCGTGGGCCTCGAGCCAGGCCCGGACCTCGGTCCGGAAGGCGGCGTCGGCGGGCGACTCGGCGGTGCTCAGGTTCCGGGGGGAGGAGCGATCGACTTCAGCTCGAGATAGTGCTCGAGGCCCTCGCGCCCGAACTCGCGCCCGATGCCCGAGCCCTTGTAGCCGCCGAAGGGAGCCATGAAGTCCATCGTGTACTGGTTGACGCCGTAGGAGCCGGTGCGCACGCGCCGGGCGATGTCCATTCCTTTCTCGACGTCGGCGGTCCACACGGAGCCGGCCAAGCCGTAGTCGCTGTCGTTGGCGATGCGCACCGCGTCGTCCGCGTCCTCGTAGGGGATGACCGCGAGGACGGGGCCGAAGATCTCCTCCCGGGCGATGCGCATCGAGTTGTCGACGCCGCTGAAGAGGGTGGGCTTGACGTACCAGCCCTTCTCCATCCCGGCGGGGTGGCCGTTGCCGCCCACGTGCACCTTCGCGCCCTCCTCCTGGCCCAGCGCGATGTACTTCTCGACCCGCTCCTGCTGCCGCTCGGCGACGAGCGGGCCGACTTCCGTTGCGGCGTCGTGGGGGTCGCCCACCACGAGGTCGCCCATCATCCCGCCGATCGCGTCGACGACGTCGTCGTAGCGGTCGCGGCTGGCGAGGATGCGGGTCTGCGCGACACAGGCCTGACCGTTGTTCATGAGCGAGGCGAACTTCAGGCCCGCCACGGTCTGCTCGAGGTCGGCGTCGTCGAGGACGATCGCAGCCGACTTGCCACCGAGTTCGAGTGTGCACCGCTTGAGCTGCTCGCCGCAGATGCCGGCGATGCGTCGACCGGCGGCGGTCGACCCGGTGAAGGCGATCTTGTCGACGCCGGGATGGCGCACGAGGTGCTCTCCCACCTCGCGCCCCGCCGGGATGATACTGACCACACCCTTGGGGATGCCGGCCTCGTCGAGCAGCTCCGCCAGCTTGAACGCGTCGAGGGGCGTCTCCGGCGACGGCTTGATGACGATGGCGCACCCGGCAATGAGCGCGGGCGCGAGCTTCGACATCGTCACGAACTGGGGAACGTTCCACGGCACGATCGCGCCGACGACACCGACCGGCTCCCGCCGCACGATCATCTCGCTGCTGAGGACGCCCGGCCGGGTCTCCTCCCACGGGAAGTCGGCGCCGACCTTGAGGAAGGCGTCGAGCATCATCCACGGGGCCGGCGACTGCGCCAGGTTCGAGAACGTGATCGGCGAGCCCATCTCCTCGGTGATGACCTCGGCCATGTCGGGGATGTGGGCGGCATACACCTCGCTGAACTTCTGGACCGCGGCGATGCGCTCCTCTGGCTGCAGGCGGGGCCACTCGCCCTGGTCGAACGCGAGGCGCGCCGTCTCGACCGCCCGGTCGATGTCGGCCTCGGTGCCCTCGGGCACGCGCCCGACGACCTCCTCCGAGTGCGGCGAGATCACCTCGATGGTGCCCGTGCCCGCCGGGTCGACCCACTCGCCCCCGATGTACAGCTGCTTGTGCTCGTGCACGGCGCGCTCCTCTACCTCTTCTAGGTGGCTGCCGAGAAAGTCGGTAGCCGAGATCGGAGACACAACATGGAGTACACCGCAGCGATCAGGCACCGCGACATGTTGTGCTCTCACACGCGTCAGCACTTTTTCTCCAGCCACCTAGCTGGCTCTTGTGGCTGGCTCTTTCGGACGGTTCGACCCGCTCAGAGTAGAACCGGTTCTAGGCGAGCGACAACTAGACGTCGCGGAGAAGGAGGCGGGCGGCCGACTCGAGCTCGTCGCCGACGGCCCCGACGTTGGTCCAGCCGTTCACCCAGCCTTGCAGCGCCGAGAACCACACGTGCGAGAGGGCGCGAATGATCCCTTCACGGAGAGCGGGATCGACGTCGCTCATCGGCTTGGCCAGGATCGCCGCCATCACCTCAGTGATCTCGCGCTGACAAGGAGAGACCGCAGGGTCGGGTGACGAGATGGCGGTGACCATGGCCGCCATCAGCCGGGGCTCGCGCTCGGTACGTCGGGTGGCGCGGCGCAGCACGTCGACGACGCGGTCGGCAGCGGTGTCGCCTTCCGCCGGATGCTCCTCCAGTCGCCGCTGGACGTCGCGAGCGAATGCCACCTGGCACGCCGCGAGCAGGTGATCTTTCGAGGCGAAGTACCGGTAGATCGTCCCGAGCGCGACACCGGCCTCCCGAGCGACGTCGCGCATCTGCACCGCGTCGTACCCGCCTTCGGCCGCGAGCTTCATCGCGGCATCGAGGACGGCCTGGCGGCGCGCCGCCTGGTTGGGCGTCAGGGTCTCGACTTCGATCTCGAGCGCCATCGTCACAGGGTACGGCCTGCCAGAAGCGCCGAGACGGTTGTGAGGTCGCGATCGAGGCGGGCCACGGTCGCGCGGTACACGTCGAGCGGCTCGCCCACGGGGTCGGCGACCTCGTCGACGGCCCGTCCCAGTGGACGGTCGGCCGGTCGCGCCGCGGCCACGCGCCCGACCCACGCCGCCACCGGCTCCCCGGCGTCGCGGGGACCGACGCGCTCGCCCAGCCGGGCCAGCTCGCCCACGAGGAACACCCGGCCGCCGGCGTCGGGACAGCGCATGAGAGCGAATGACACGTGGTCCCGGGTCATACCGAGCACGAGATCAGCCTGCTCGACGAGATCGGCGGTCAGGCGACGGTTTCGATGGCCGCCAATGTCGAGCTCGCGCTCGCGCATGACGGTGATGGCGTCGCCGGTCGCACCCGATCCCCACGGGCGCGTGCCGGCCGACGAGACGCTGGCGCTGATGCCCAGGTCTTCGAGTTGGTGTCGGAGGATCGCCTCCGCCATCGGCGAGCGGCAGGCGTTGCCGGTGCACACCACGAGGATGTCGATAGTGGCGGAGTGTACGACCGCCTCTCCAACGACCGCCCGTCACGCGTCGATGTGCGCGGCGTCGTGTGCACGGCCATTGAGCCGCAGACCCGGACAGCTACGAGCACGGCCACCGGACCGCTCCGGACCGGTTGCATCCGGGCGAGAAACCTCACTCGCCGAAGACGCGGCGCAGGTCGCGGGTGACGGCGCGGTAGTTCGGGTCCAACCAGTGGCTGCCACCACACTCGCCCCGACGCCCGCGAGCAGCCCCAGCGGGAAAACCGCGACGACCATCCCCGCTGGCTACCAGATCAAGCCGGGGGTCCCGCGCACACCCGGGTCAGGCCATCAGCCGAGGTGGTCGCGCACCAGCTGCTCGGCCCGGTCGGTGTCCTCCTGGAGGAAGAAATGCCCGCCGGTCAGCGTGACGAGCGGGGCGTCGGCCCGATCGGCCTGGGCCGCGAACCACTCGCCCGGCAGGTCGCCGGCGGTGCCGCGGGCAACCGTTACCCGGGCGCGCACGTCGGGAAGGTGGTTCCACGCGCCCGCCGCGCCCTGGGCGGCCGAGGACACCTCGAAGATGGTGGCCTCCACCTCGGGCGCGCACGCCAGCTCGATCTGCCCGTCGGGCCGGTCGTGGAACCCCCAACGCACGTACGCGGCCAGCGTCTCGGGCGCGAGCGCGTCGAGCGGCGGGCGGCTGGCATAGGACTCGAGGACGGTGGCGCGGTCGCGCCAGACAGCGCGGCGCTTGCGGGCGATGGTGGACATGTAGTTACCGCCGTCGCCGGGACCGCTGCCGGGGGGACGGGGCGGGCCCGGCATCTCGCCGATCGCGAACGCGACCGCCTCGCACAACAGAAGCTTGCGGATCGCGCCCGGCCGCAGCTTGTCGACCAGGCTGGCGACCCCGCCACCGAGGGACTGGCCGAGCGCGACGACGCGGTCGATGCCGAGATCGTCGAGGACCGCGAGAACGTCGGCGGCCATGAGCTCGAACGCGTAGCCCTCCGGGGACGCGGGCGCGTCGCTGTCGCCGTGACCGCGAAGGTCGATGCCGATCGGTCGGAACGAGTCGCGCAACCGCTGCGCGACCGGGTCGAACAGGCCGGCGCAGAACCCGTTCGGGTGCAGGAGCACCAGCGGCTCGCCGGCGCCGCCCCAGTCGAGCGCGGCGACCCGGAGGCCGTCGCGCTCGATCGCGAATGGGGTCGGGTCGTCGATCAGACCGGCTCGGCCGCGAGGATCGCGCCCAGCTTGAGGAGCTGCGGGGTGGCGCCGCCGAGGGTGAGCTCGAGGTGCTTCGCCCACAGGAAGTAGCGGTGCAGCGGGTAGTCGCGGTCGACGCCGATGCCGCCGTGGAGGTGCTGGGCCGCGTGCACCACCCGCTGGCCGCCGTCGGCGGCCCAGAACTTGGCGATCGCGACCTCGGCCGCCGCCGGCAGACCCTCCTCGAGTCGCCACGCCGCCTGGAGGGCGGTCAGCCGCACCGCCTCGGTGTCGATGTACGCGTCGGCCGCCCGCTGGCCGACCGCCTGGAATGTCGCGATCGGCCGCTCGAACTGCTCCCGGGTCTTCGTGTACTCGGCCGTCATGTGCAGCGCCTGCTCGCACACACCGGTGGCGATGGCACCGAGGGCGGCGTTGGCCCGGTCGACGATCCACTCGACGATCGCCGCGCCCGAGGAGGGGTCGCCGAGCACGTCGGCCGCGCCCACCCGCACACCGTCGAGGGTGACACGCGCCTCGGGGATGCCCGTCGTCGTGTCCTGGCGCTCGCGGCTCACTCCGTCGGCCTCGGGATCCACGATGAGCACGATGATCGAGCCGTCGTCGCCGGTACGTGCGGGCACGAGGATGCGGTTGGCGACCAGGCCGGCGGGCACGCAGGTCTTCTCGCCCTCGACGACCCAGCCGTCACCATCCTGCTTGGCGGCCATCGTCGGGTGCAGCGGATCGGTGCCGACCTCGACCAGGGCAGCGGTGAGAACGGAGTCGCCCGCGACGACCCCCGGCAGGTACTGCTGCTTCTGCGCGTCGGTCCCGAACTCGGCGATCGGGAGCGCGGCGAGGACCACCGTCGGCAGCACCGGCACCGGCGCGACCGTGCGACCGACCTCTTCGAGGAACAGGCACAGCGCAACGAACCCGAGGCCGCTGCCGCCGACGTCCTCGGGCAGCGCGATCCCGAGCAGACCCGCCTTGGCGAGCTCGGCCCAGGTCTCGCGGTCGAACGACTCGCCACCTGCCTCCATCTCCTTGAGCCGCTCGTGGGTGACGCGATCCTCGAGGATCTGCTTGGCCAGGTCGCGGGTCGCTTCCTGCTCTTCGGTCAGCCCGAAGTCCATCGAATGCCTCTCCTATCGCTTCGCCATCGGCATGCCCAACCCGAACACTGCGATCAGGTCGCGCTGCACTTCGTTCACGCCGCCGCCGAACGTGAGGATCAGCAGACTGCGGTAGTAGCGCTCGAGGCGCGACTTCAGCACCGAGTCGGGTGCATCCTGAAGCAGGTAACCCCGCTGACC
>Ga0136613_10000766_pt1 | contig 15522 bp, 15 predicted proteins | sample AntDrymUQ2722106_2_FD_106649 | JGI IMG/M metagenome (GOLD analysis project Ga0136613, IMG submission 106649) | Polar desert sand microbial communities from Dry Valleys, Antarctica - metaG UQ272 (21.06) | ecosystem: Environmental > Terrestrial > Soil > Desert | place: Antarctica: Dry Valley... | reverse complement strand
CGTGTCGCGCTCTTCTTCCGCGAGGACGCTCCTGCTCTCGGCCGGCCCGGGGCGCTCCCTCCGCCCGAGGAGGAGTCTCACGATGCGATCCGCGCGGCGCTCGAGCAGGGCGCGCTCTTCTGGTACGACCTCTTGACCGAGACCTCGCTCGAGGCGGTCGTCGCGCTGCCGGCCCTCTGGGACCTGGTCTGGGCCGGTGAGGTGACGAACGACGCATGGCAGCCCCTCCGGGCGTCCAGGCGCTTCCAGACGCCGCGTCCCGAGCGGCGCCAGCGCCGGTTCTCGCGGCAGCGCTCGAACGCGATCACGGCGACGCAGGGACGCTGGTCGACCACGGGGCGGCTTTTCGCGGGCGAGGTGGATCCGCGCGCGCTCGCCGAGCTTCTCCTCGAGCGCCAGGGAATCGTCACGCGCGACGGCGTGCGCGCGGAAGGCGTGCCCGGCGGCTACAGCCGCGTCTACCAGGAGCTCCGCAAGCTCGAGACGCTCGGCGTCTGCCGCCGCGGCTACTTCGTCGAGGGCCTCGGCGGCGCGCAGTTCGCGCTCCCCGGCGCGGTCGAGCGTCTGCGCGACAAGACCGGCTCCGAGACGCCGCTCGTGCTCCCGGCCGCAGATCCCGCCCAGCCCTACGGCGCAGCGCTCGCCTGGCCCAAGCGCGCGGGCGCCCGGGCCGCCCGTGTGGCCGGCGCGCACGTCATCCTCCTCGGCGGCGAGGCGGCTCTCTTCGTCGAGCGGGGCGGCCGCTCCCTCGTCCCGCTCCGCGACCCGGAGGAGGAGTGGCTTCGCCCGGCGCTTGCGGCCCTTGTCGAGCACGTTCGCGCGAGCGGTGCCAAGCGGCTCGCGGTCGAGCGCTTCGACGGCGAGCCCGTCGCGGAGTCCACCGTCCTGCCGCTCCTCGTCGAAGCCGGCTTCCTGGCCGGGCCTCGCCGCGCCGTCCTCCGTGCCTGAGGGGGACTCGCTCCACCGGGCGGCCGCGCGGCTCCAGCCGCTCGTGGGGGAGACCCTGGCCGTCGAGTCGCTGCACCCGCGAGCACAGGTGCTTCGAATCGCCGAGGAGATCGACGGGCTGCGGCTCGAGCGCGTCGAAGCCGTCGGCAAGAACCTCCTCCTCATCTTCGAGGGCGGCCTCGTCCTGCGCAGCCACCTGCGCATGACCGGCCGGTGGGGAATCCGTCCGGCCGGCGCGGAGGTGCGCGGCCGCCCGTGGCTCGTGCTGCGCGGGAGCCGGCACCAGGGGATCCTCTGGAACGGCGCCGTGCTGCAACTCGCCCGTCGGCACCCCAGGGTCGAGCGGCTCGGACCGGGCATCATGCTCGACCCGCCCGACCTGGACGGGATGGTCGCCCACCTGCGCAGGGCGGATCAGGATCGCGAGGTCGGAGACGCGCTCCTCGACCAGCGGCTCGTCGCCGGGATCGGGAACATGTGGAAGGCGGAAGGGCTCTTCCTCGGCGGGGTCTCTCCCTGGTCTCGCCTGCACGAGGTGAGCGACGAGGAGCTCCGGCGCGTCCTCGACGAGACGTCCCGCGCCATGAGGGCCCCGCGCCGCCGGCGGCACCTCGTCTACGGCCGGGTCGGGCTCCCGTGCCGGCGCTGCCAGACGCTCGTCGACGCGTGGCGGCAGGGCGACGACGCGAGGACGGCCTACTGGTGCCCTTCCTGCCAGGCGGGCCCGCGGGAGCCCCGACGTCCAATACGAGGCACGAACAAACTCTCGACAAAGACTTGACAAAGATGGGACGGAACCCGTAGTGTCCCGCCCATGGCATCCCACGCCGCCGCGCGAACCGAGGAAGAGCTCCTGGCGGCGATGGCAGCCGGCGAGGCAGATGCCCTCGCCGAGCTCTACGACCTCGTCGGGCGGCACGCTTACGGCCTAGCCGTTCGGATCGTCCGCGATCCCGACCTCGCGGAGGACGCCGTCCAGGATGCCTTCCTCTCGGCCTGGCGATCATCCCGCACGTACCGGACGCAGGGCGGAAGCGCCCGCTCCTGGATCCTCATGCTCGTGCACCGCCGCGCCGTCGACCTCGTGCGGAGAGAAGAGCGCCGGGCGGCCGCACCGCTCGACGAGCTCTCGCTCGTCGGCGAGCCGGACTCCACGCCCGATGGTCTCGAGCGAGCGCGCGTGCGCGCGGCGCTCGGTGCGCTCCCGCCCCGCGAGCGCCAGGCCCTGGTGCTCGCCTACTTCGGCGGCCTGACCCAGCGCGAGGTCGCGGCAAGACTCGGCATCCCGCTCGGGACGGTCAAGACGCGCACGTTCTCGGGCCTCGCCAGGCTGCGAGAGGCGCTGGCCGACCCGGCCTTCACGGCCGCGGCCTAGGAACCTCGAACAGAACGAAGCCTTGAGCCCTCCGGCCGCGCTGAACGGCGCGATGCTGCGTCCTCGGCCGCGCCCGTATCCACTGGATACGAACGCGACGCTGCGTCCTTGCCTCGCGCCGCCCAGCGCACCCGGAAGACGAAGCGTCATTCCGTTAGAGGTTCTAAGACCTCCGTCCGTCAGTCCTAGGGCGCGCCGAGAACGGTCTCACAGGTCGTGAGGTCGTCCGTGCCCGTGCCGCCGTCGCAGCGGTCCGTGTCCGGGCCGCCGTCGACGCGGTCGCGCCCGGCGTTGCCGTAGAGACGGTCGGGCCCTCCGCGTCCCCAGACCTCGTCCCCGCCTGCCCCGCCGCGGAGCGTGTCGGCTCCCGAGCCCCCGTCGAGCGCGTCGTTACCGCGCCCGCCGCTCGCCGTGTCGGCCCCCGTGCCACCGGAGAGGTAGTCGCCTCCGTCCGCGCCGACCAGCGCGTCGTCGCCGGCCTGGCCGAGGAGCCCGTCCCAGCCGGGCCCGCCGAAGACGCGGTCTGCGCCCGACCCGGCGCAGACGATGTCGTCGCCGCCGCGCGCGTAGATCGTGTCGGCCCCGCCGAGCGAGACGATCACGTCGAGGGCTGCCGTGCCGTGGATCGTGTCCCGCCCGGGCGTCCCGACGATCGTGGCCGTCCGGCCCCCACAGGTGGGCGCTCCACCCGGCACCGCCTGGGGCGCGAAGGCGAGACAGACGGTTGCAAGGGAGAGGACGAGGAGAGCGCGCACGCCCTGGAGCCAAGCAGCCTTCCGCCCCCCGGTCAAGCCGCGTCGAGGCAGGAACCTGGGCGTCCAGCGCGTATCCGGTCGTCCGTGGGTTCACCGCCTCGCTCCCCGTCGCTTCGACGCGCCCTCCGTGCTTTTTGCCTGGGGACGTTCTTCGATTGCGGAGCCGAGCTCGAGGCGGGAGCGGACATTCCCGTCGCCCTCGAGGAGCACGCGGCGCCGGGCCGTCCGACGCTCTACGAGTACCGGCCTTTGCTCGGGAGCTTCGTTGAACAGCGCGCCGAGCGGCTCGGGCTCAGGGAGGACGCGCTCACTGCGCTCCAGGCGCTGAAGGACGAGCCCGCCGCGGGCATCTTCGCGCGCGCACACGCGGGCGAGCGGGCGAGCGAGGATGAGGCGCTTCGGCGTACGGTCCTGGTTCCGCTCCTCATTCGCACCGCCGAGAACTGCGGTGGCTTCGACTGGGACGACGAGGCCTTCGAGCGCGCCTACGCGGAGCTCGAGCGTTCGCTCTTCGGGGCGACGCGCGTCTACGCAGCCGTCGTCCCGCTGGTGGGGCTCACCGCCGGTGGGACGATCGAGCTCGGACGAGGGGTGCGCGTCCGGCCCGCGGCAAGCGGCGAGCTGGCCGCGTCTTGGCCGGAGTCCGCTCGCCTCCTGCCGCGCGACTTCGGCCGCGAGGTCGACCGGACGCTCGTCATGGAGATAGAGACCGAGCTCGACGGAGCAGCCTGCGTCGTGCCGGACACGCCTCAAGAGGTCGCGCGCGCGGTCACCGCTCTTCGCCTTGCAACGCCTGGCGCGATCGCCGCGGGGCCCGTGCTCTTCGAGCGCCTCGACTGGCGCCCGTACGGCGTTCGGCCCGTCCCGCCGCTCGCCGCCCAGCTTCCCCCAGGTGAGCCGACCCGTCTCGACCCCTTTCGCGCTCGACTCGTCGCCGAGCTGCAGGAGCGGCTCGCCGGCGGGGCGGACGCAGACGTCCTCGAAGCTCTCGATCGGTGGGAGCTCGCGCTCTTCCACGAGGGCCCAGTGCGGGCCGACGAGCTTCGGGAAGCGCTCGAGTCGCTTCTTGGCTGCGAGGAGGGGGCGTGGGCGGCGGCCATGCGCGCGGCTGTCCTCCTCGGGGAGAACGGCCGGGAGCGCGAGGAGCTCGTCACCGCCCTGCGCGCGCTTCTCGACGGCGACGGGCCCGGGGCCCGCGCCGAGGACGCGGTGCGGCGGGCGCTCGTCGAGACCCTCCTCCACGACTCGCGGATGGGCCTCGTGGCCGACCTCGACGAGGTGCTCCTCGGCGTCAGGCCTCGGGGCTCGTCGATCGCAGAACGCGTCTTCGCGACGGCCTGACCCTCGCCATCGGCGCAAGTCGGCGCGAAGCCGCGCGGAACTCGGCACGAACGGCGTCCCCCCTGTGCGTTCTCGTTTCCTAGCCTCAGGCCATGGAGGAAGCGCGGCGCATCATCGACCGGCTCGAGCGCATCGAGCGGCTGCGGGAGGGCGGCGGCTCGCGGCTCGTGCTGCTCGGCGAAGTGCGGCAGCTCCTGGCCGAAGGCGAGAGGTGGATCGCAACGGAGCCCGCCGGCACCGAGCGCGCCTCGGCGCTCCTCGACGAGTGCCGCGCCCGTCTGGGCCGCTCCGGCGACGAGGCCGCGTTGCCTGCCTGAAGTCCTCCCACGTCCGCTCCGTTTGTTCCATCCGGGTCGGGGGAACCGTTCACGCGCTAGCAACGAATACGTCTGGACGTCTGAACGGACAACGGGAGGTAACGCATGCGACGTGAAGGTGGAGTGGCGGGGGAGAAGACCGACGTCCAGCGGGCCGCGATGCTCTTCGGAGCTGTCTTCGCGCTCGTGACGATCCTCGGGTTCATCCCCGGCATCACGACGAACTACGACGGGCTGACGACGTTCGACGGCGTTGGGGCCGAGATCTTCGGGATCATCGGCGTCAACATCCTCGAGAACGCCGTGCACGGCCTCTACGCGATCGCCGGCTTCGCGGCCGCCGCGAGCTGGGCTGCCTCGAAGAACTACTTCATCTGGGGCGGCGTCGTGTACCTCGCTCTCTGGCTCTACGGCCTCCTCGGCGGGAGCAACGACGACAGCTCGGCGAACTTCCTCGGCATGAACTCGGCGTCCGACTGGCTGCACTTCGTCCTCGGCGTCGCCATGCTCGGGATCGGCTTCGTGCTCAGCCGGCGGGTCACTCGCGACCGCACCGCCACGGCCTAGGGCATTTCGCACCGAGCCGAAGCGCGCCGGATGTCGGCGCGCCTTCGGCTCGTGCCGCGAATCCTTCGTCCTCTGGTTTTACGGGCTCCTCATCACGAGGACTCTCGGCGAACTTCGTCCCGTTCAACGTGCACGACAACTGGCTCCACTTCGGGCTCGGAGTCGCGATAGATCGCCGCCGGCTACCTTCTCAGCAGCCGCGTCGTCGCGAACCGCGCAGCGACCACGTAATTCCGCGGATTCGCAGCCGAAAAGGAAAAGGGCGGGATTTCGATCCCGCCCTTTCTTTTTGCCGCAATTTGCGGCAATCTGGAGCGCAGAAGGATTGTGCTAGCCTCGAACGAAAGGGAAGGCCTCAGTGAGCCTTCTTAGCAACCTCTCGCGTTCGCTCGGTCGGACGCCCACCTCGAACGGAGTCGCCTTGGGTCAAGTCATCGCGCTCGCCAACCAGAAGGGCGGCGTGGCGAAAACCACGACGACGCTGAATCTCGCTGTCGCCTTCAAGGAGCTGGGACATGAAGTCCTGGTCGTCGACCTCGATCCCCAGGGCAACCTCACGATGAGCCAGGGGATGAACCCCGACGACGTCGAGCGCTCGATGTTCGACGTGCTCGTGCACTCGCTTCCGATCGAAGAGGTGATCGTCCGCGCGGAGGTCGACATCGCCGTCTCCTCGATCGACCTCGCGGGGGCCGAGCTCGCGCTCTCGAGCATGATCGGCCGCGAGCGCGCGCTCCAGAAGGCGCTGCTCCCGGTGCGAAGCCGCTACGACTACATCCTGATCGACACCCCGCCGTCGCTCGGCCTCCTGACCATCAATGCGCTGACGGCTGCCGACAACGTGATCGTCCCCGTGCAGTGCGAGTACCTCTCGCTCCGCGGCCTCGTTCAGCTCGAGGGAACGCTCTCGATGATTCGCGAGAACCTGAACCCCACGGTCGAGATCCGCGGGATCCTGCCGACGATGTACGACTCGCGGACGCTGCATGCGCGCGAGGCGATCGAGATGCTCAAGGAGAACTTCGGGGACCTCGTGTTCGACACGCGGATCCGGAAGACGATCCGCTACGCCGAGGCGCCCGTCCAGGGCTCGTCCGTCCTCAAGTACGAACCGTCCGGCCCGGCCGCCGACGCGTATCGCCAGCTGGCGAAGGAGGTGCTCAATGGCGCGAAACCGCGCACGCGCGAGCATGCGTGAGGGCCCGCTCGCCGAGCTTTTCAAGGCGACCGAGGCTGCGCAGAGGCAGGCCGAGAAGGAACACGGCCCGGGTGGCGCGGTAGACGCGCCGACCGTCGAGCACGCCGGCCCCGAGCAGCCTGCCGAGATCGAGGCAGCGCTCTCCGCTCCGGCGAAGGCCCAACCGACAGCCGTCCCCGAGCTTCGCCCTGCCGCCCACCTGACCGAGGCGCCTCCGCGCGTCCATCGCTCGCCGCGCGCCGACTCGGCCGCCTACCTCGCGGTCATCCGCGTCGTCGGCGTCGGGGGCGGAGGACTGAACGCCGTCAACCGGATGATCGAGGCCGGCATCTCGCAGGTCGAGTTCATCGGGGTCAACACGGACATCCAGCAGCTGCGTGGCTCCGAGGCGCCCATCAAGCTCCACATCGGGCGCGAGCTCACCCAGGGCCTCGGCTCGGGCGCAGACCCAGACGTCGGCCGCCGTGCCGCCGAGGAGGCCTACGACCAGGTCAAGCACGTCCTGCGCGGATCCGACATGGTCTTCGTCACAGCCGGCGAGGGTGGAGGCACGGGCTCAGGGGCTGCTCCCGTCGTCGCGCGCATCGCTGGGGAGCTCGGCGCGCTCACGGTTGGGATCGTCACCGTCCCGTTTCGCTTCGAGGGCAGCCGCCGGCGCAAGCAGGCGGAGGCCGGGATCGAGGCTCTCCGCGCGGTCTGCGACACGGTCATCGTCATCCCCAACGACCGGCTGCTCGAAGTGCTCGACCGCTCCACGTCCATGCTCGAGGCGTTCCGCATCGCGGACGACGTCCTCCGCCAGGGCGTGCAGGGGATCTGCGACCTGATCACGACCCCCGGCCTGATCAATCTCGACTTCGCCGACGTGCGGACGATCATGAGCGATGCGGGAACGGCCCTGATGGGAATCGGCTTCGCGACGGGCGAGAACCGCGGCCGCGAGGCAGCGGAGCGCGCGCTTCGCTCCCCGCTGATCGACACGGAGCTCGTCGGCGCGCGCGGCATCCTCCTCTCGGTCGCAGGAGGCCAGGACCTGACACTCCTCGAGGTGAACGAGGCCGCAGAGACCATCCGAGCCGCGTCGACCGAGGAGACGAACATCATCTTCGGTGCGACGATCGACGAACGGCTTGCGGGCCAGGTCTGGGTGACGGTCGTCGCAACCGGCCTCGGGAAGCAGGGCAGGCGCCTGCAATCCCTCACGGCGCCCGAGCCCGCCTCTCCGGTCGAGAGCCCGCGGGACGAGACGCTCGAGCCTCCGAGCTTCCTGCGCAGTTAGGGAGAGCGGGCATCGGCCCGCGTTACCCTCAATCCCGTGAACGGCGCGATCGCCGCAGGACACCCGCTGACCGCGGAAGCGGGCGCCCGGATCCTTGCCGAGGGCGGGAACGCGGTCGACGCGTGCGTGGCCGCCGCCTTCGTCTCGTGGGTGACCGAGAGCCCGCTCACCGGGCCTGCGGCCGGAGGGTTCATGCTCGTGCACCGCGCACGCGACCGGACCGATCGTCTGCTGGACTTCTTCGTCGCAGTGCCGGGGCGCGGTCTCGCCGGCGAGCCGGCTCCGGTGGAGCCGGTCGACGTGGCGTTCGATGCGACGAACGTGTACCGGTACTACGCGGGTCCGGCGTCCTGTGCCGTGCCGGGAGCTCTCGCCGGGCTCGCGGAGGCGCACCGCCTCTACGGGCGCTTTCCCTGGCGCGAGCTCGTCGCGCCCGCTGTCGCTCTCGCACGCGACGGGGTGGCGCTGAGCCCCGCACAGGCGCACCTCCACGCGATCCTCGACCCGATCCTGCGCCGGGAGCCCGGGGGGCGCCGGGTCTACGGCGAGAGCGAGCTGCTGGGCACTGGGCAGGTCCTGCGCATGCGAGACCTCGCCTCGACGCTCGAGCTCTTGGCAGAAGAGGGGGGAGGCGTGCTCTACGGTGGCGAGCTGGGCCGCCGCGTCAGCGAGCACTGCCTTGAGCGCGGCGGGAGGATTACCGCTGAGGATCTCTCCTCTTATCGCGTCGTCCGGCGGGTGCCCGTCCGCGCTCAGTTTCGCGGTCACGAGCTCGTCTCCAACCCGCCGCCCTCGTCCGGCGGAGTGCTGATCGCCTATGCGCTTCGTCTCCTCGCCCTCGACCCGCGCGTTCCCGAGCCGGGGACGGCGGCGGCGCTGGCGCGCATCGCGGGCGTGATGGGGGAGGCGGCGCGCGCCCGCGGTGGCCGGTTCGCGACCGACCTGCACCGCGGGGGCCTGGCGACGCGACTCCTCTCAGACCGCTCGATCGAGGCGGGCGCCGCCCGGCTTCGCAACGGGGGGCCCGGGGACGCGGCTGAGCCGGCCGGGCTCCCGTCGACGACGCACATCAGCGTGGTCGACGCGGCTGGGAACGCCGCCTCCCTTTCAAGCTCGACCGGCACGGGCTCCGGCGTGGTCGTCCCCGGCACCGGGATCCACCTGAACAACATGCTGGGCGAGGAGGACCTCGCAGCGAGCGGCGAGCGGTGCGCGCCGGGGCGGCGGCTGACGAGCATGATGTCGCCTTCGATCGTCCTGCGGGACGGCCGTCCACGTCTCGTCGTGGGGAGCGCCGGCTCCTTGCGCTTGCGCGGAGCGATCGTCCAGATCGTCAGCAACATCTTCGAGCACGGCCTGCCGGTGCAGGAGGCGATCTCCGCCCCGCGCATCCACGTGGAGGGCGCGCGGCTTCACATGGAGGAAGACTTCTCCACAGCCGCGGTGGACGAGCTGGAGCGGCTCGGGTACGAGACGGTGCGGTGGCGCGGGCGCAATCTCTACTTCGGCGGCGCGTCGGCCGTCACGCTCGAGGAGGACGGCCGGCTCGAGGCAGCGGGCGATCCACGCCGGGGCGGCGCTGGCATCGTGGTCGCATGACGGAAGACACCTTTCGCATCCGACACGCAGAGCCAGGCGACGCGGCGGCGCTCGTCGACCTGGCGAGCGCGGTCGGAGCAGAGCCCGAAGGATGGCTGATCACGAACGGCGAGTGGCGAAGCGCGTCCGACGAGCGGCGCTACCTGCGTGCCATCCGCCGCTCGCCCCACGCCGCGGTGCTGGTCGTCGAGGTCGGGGATGGTGTGATCGGGCGCCTCTCGATCTCGCGTGACCCACACCCTGCGAGCAGGCACGTCGCGGACCTCGGCCTGATGGTCGCGCAGGGCTACCGGCGCCGAGGCGCGGGGCGCGCGCTGATGGCCGCCGCGGAGGAGTGGGCCCGGGAGGTTGGTGTCCGCAAGATCGAGCTTCACGTCTTTCCGTACAACGCCGCGGCGATCGCCCTCTACGAGCGGCTGGGATACGAGCGCGAGGGGTTGCGGAAGGCCCATCTGCGCCGAGGCGACGAGCTCGTCGATGCGGTCCTGATGGCCAAGCGGGTCGAGCCGTGAGCGAGTCCGGGGTTCCGGAGCGCGGAACGCTCCTCTTCGACGACACGGAGCTCGCCGAGGAAGCCTCCCTCTGGACGGACGACGGCGCGGGCGACCACGCGGGCTGGGCGTGCGTTCGCACCGACCCGTTCCCCTGTCCGGCTGCGGGGTGCACCTTCGTCGCGGAGTTCATGACGGCTGCCCACCTGATCCTCGTCTGGGAGGAGCGCGACGACCCGAACCTGCTGCGCCACGCCCAGCGCGCGCAAGAGGTCGGCCGAAACCCTGCGGTCGTCGACTACCTCCCCGAGTACGGGCCGAGCGCGTCGTACTACGCCTGGGAAGCGGCCGGCCGCCCGGTGCACGGCGTGCGCGACCGCTAGCGCGTCCCTTTCGGCACACCACCGTTACGGGAGCGGCACAGATCGAGCACCACCCGCGCGCTCTTCGACCATAGGATGAACCTCGAGCAGGGGGCGGGTCGGGACCCGTATTCAGACGCGCGCGTAACTCTTTGGTGCGTAGGACGAGCGGCCTAGAGCGCTTCGACCCGGCCGTTCGAGGACGCTCGCTCGCGGATCTCCCGCTCCCTCGCGACCGCGGTCGCGGCCCGGTCGAGAAGAACGGCGAGGCGCACGATGCGCTCGCGCTCCGAGCGGGTCTCGAGGAGCTCCTGCTTCACGTCCGTCCCCAGGTCGATCCGCCCTGCGATCTCGAACGAGAGGAACTCGGACTCTCGGTCGAGCTCGTCGAGCTCGGCGTCCGCGGCGGCGACGACCCGGTCGAACGCCTCCAGGCAGCGTGCGCGCTCCTCCTCGGTCGGCTCGTCGCCCGCGTCGTCGACCTCGTCCACCTCGGCCGTCGCGAACGAGCGGTTCTCGGTGACTTCGAGCACCCGGAAGCGCCCACGGCCTTCGACGACGACGTTGAGGCGCCCGTCCGGGAAGCGCTCGAGCACTTCGACGACCGAGGCCCGCGTGCCGACGACCCGCATCCCCGCATCGTCCGCGAGGACGAGCCCGAAGTCGGCGTTTTGGTCGAGGCACTCCGCGATCAGCTCGCGGTAGCGCGGCTCGAAGATGTGGAGGGGCGCCTGCTCGCCCGGCATGAGCACTGCCGGAAGCGGGAAGAGGCCGATCTCGTCCATGTCCGAAGCGTAGAGGGACGAGGCCCTCGCCCGTCGGCTCCCCCCGCGCGGGCGATTAGGGTTCGCGCCGGTGGCCCCCCGCGACTTCTTCCGGCCCGCGATCGCGGACCTCGTTCCGTACGAGCCGGGAAAGCCGGTCGAGGAGGTCCAGCGGGAGCTCGGGCTCGACCGCGTCGTCAAGCTCGCCTCGAACGAGGGGCAGTTCGGCCCCTTCCCGGCTGCGCTCGCCGCGATCGAGCGCGGGCTCGCGGAGTCGAACCGCTATCCCGACGGCGGCGCGTACCGCCTGACTGTGGCCCTTGCTGAGAAGCACGGCGTCCCGCCCGAGAGCGTGGCCCTCGCCGCCGGCGCCGACGGCGTCCTCATGTACCTGTCGCTCGCCGCGCTCGACCCTGGCGATCAGGTGGTGTGCGGGTGGCCCTCGTTTCCGAGCTACGTCCTCGACGCGATCAAGCTCGGCGCCGAGCCGGTGCGGGCCCCGCTCCGGGACGATCGCAACGATCCGGAGGCGCTCCTTCGGGCGGTCACCCCCCGGACGAAGATCGTCTACATCGCGAACCCGAACAACCCGACGGGCACGATGGTCGGCCGGGCAGCGCTCGACGCCTACTTCGAGAACGTCCCGGAGCACGTCTTGACCGTGCTCGACGAGGCCTACTTCGAGTACGTCGAGGAGGTGGACTACCCGGACGGGATCGAGGAGTACCTGAAGCGGGACGGTCGCCAGGTGCTCGTGCTCCGGACCTTCTCGAAGATCTACGGCCTCGCCGGCCTCAGGGTCGGCTACGGGATCGGGCCGCCCGCGGTCGTCCAGGCCGTCCGCAAGGTTCGAAACGCCTTCGACATCAGCCAGCCCGCGCAGGACGCCGCGCTCGCGAGCCTCGGCGACGGGGCCGAGCTCGAGCGCCGTCGCACGATCACCGCGCGCGGCCGCGACCAGCTCCTCGAGATCTGCCGGGGCCTCGGCCTGCGCGTGGCAATCCCGGCCGTCGCGAACTTCGTCTTCGTCTCGGTCGGAGGCGACTCGCGGCCGATCTTCGAGGCGCTCCTCCGCGAAGGCGTGATCGTCCGCCCCCTCGCGCCCTTCGGCGCGCCCGACGCGATTCGCGTCACCGTCGGGACGACCGAGGAGAACGAGCTCTTCGGCGAGGCCCTGGCGCGGTGCCTCTCCCTCTCGCCGCGGTGATCCGGGACCTCGCCGCCTCCCGCCTCGGTCTCCTCGGGCGCGCTCCCGGCTACCGCCTGCTCTTCCTGGCCGCGCTCGCCTCCGGGATCGGAACCTGGCTCGCCTACGTCGCGCTCGTCATCGACGTGATGGACCGCACGGGCGATGCCCGCTGGGTGAGCGCGCTCCTGATCGTCGAGTTCCTGCCGATCGTCGTCGTCGGCCTGCTCGCCGCGCCGCTCGTCGATCGGCTTCCACGGCGGAAGATCCTCGTCTCGTCAGACCTCCTGCGCGTTGCGGTCTTCGTGGCGCTGCCCTTCGCGAACGGCGCGCTCGCGATCGTCCTGCTCGCGCTCGTCGCGGGCGTGGCCACCAGCCTCTTCCGCCCGGCGAGCTACGCCGGCCTGCCGAACCTTGTCTCGGACGAGGACCTGCCGGAGGCCAACGGGCTGCTGCAAGCCGCCGAGAACCTCACCTGGGCGCTCGGCGCCTTCCTCGGCGGGGCGCTCGTCGCCGTCTCCGGGCCCGACCTCGCGTACTGGGTGAACGCGCTCAGCTTCGCGGCGTCGGCGATGCTCCTGCTCCGCATCCGCGGGACGCTCGAGGCGGGAAAGATGGTGAGTGAGGGCCATCTGCGCGATCTCGTCACCGGCCTCGCGCTCGTCGTGCGCTCCCGCCCCCTCTTGACCGTGCTCGTGGCCTGGAGCGTCGTCATGCTCGCGAACGCGGGCATCAACGTCGGTGAGGTCTTCCTCGCCCGGGAGGTGTTCAATGCGGGCGACTTCGGCTACGGCTTCCTCGTCGGGATGGGCGCGCTCGGCCTCGTCGGCGGCAGCCTGGCGTCGGGCGGGCTGATCGACCGCTTCGGCATGCGCGGGCCCTACGGCTTCGCGATCGCCCTCATGGGGGCGGGACTGCTCGCCGCTGCAGCGTCGCCCAACGTGTGGGTGGCCTCGGCCTTCGTCATCGTCGCCGGCCTCGGGAACGGGGCCGCGGTGGTCTTCAATGCGGTGCTCGTCCAGCGCGGAGCGCCAGACCGGTTCCGGGGCCGCGCGTTCAGCGTCCTCATGAGTACGGGCTACGGGATCCTCGGGCTCGGGATGATCGGCGCCGGTCCGCTCATCAACGAAATCGGCCCTCGCGCAGTCTGGGTGGCGGCCGCGGGGCTCTGCGCGATTGGAGCCGGTTTAGGATTCCTCCTTCTGAGCGGGGAGCCGGCCCGGGCGACAGCCGGCGCCGAGCCATAGTGGCGGCCTGGACGCGCAAGGCCCTCGTCGAGGGCGTCCGAGCCGGGGACCGCCGGGCGCTCGCACGCGCCATCTCGCTCGTCGAGAACGGTGACCCGCTCTCTCTCGAGCTCGTGCGCGAGGTCTACCCGGACACGGGCCGGGCCTTCGTGATCGGCATGACCGGCCCGCCGGGGGTCGGGAAGTCGAGCCTGGTGAGCGCGCTCGTCCGCCATGTCCGCGCAGCGGGCCAGACGGTGGGCGTCATCTCGGTCGACCCCTCGAGCCCGTACACCTCGGGCGCGCTCCTCGGCGACCGGATCCGCCTCGCCGATCACTTCCTCGACCCCGACGTCTTCATCCGCTCGATGGGAACGCGCGGGCACCTGGGCGGCCTTGCCGAGGCGACGCTCCAGGCGGCGCTCCTCCTCGACGCGTCGGGAAAGGATCTCGTCTTCGTCGAGACGGTCGGCACGGGCCAGAGCGAGGTCGAGATCGTCGGGATCGCGGACACGGTCGTGCTCGCGCTCATGCCCGGGTCGGGCGACTCGATCCAGGCGCTGAAGGCCGGGATCATGGAGATCCCCGACGTGATCGTCGTGAACAAGCGCGACCATCCGGCCGCGAAGACGATGGTGAACGAGGTGCGTTCGATCCTCTCCCTCGAGGCCGAGCGCGAGTGGCGCCCGCCCATCGTCCTGACCGAAGCCGTGCGCGAGGAGGGGATCGACGAGCTCTGGGGCCACATCGAGGAGCACCGGGCCCACCTGGGCGAGGAAGGACGTCTCGAGGTGCGCCGCGCAGCGAACCTCGCGGGGGAGGTGTTCGCCGTCGCGGGTGCCCGTGCAAGACTTCACCTCGAGCGCGCCGTCGCCGGAGACCCCGAGCTTCGGCGCGTGCTCGACGAGGTCAAGGAGCGGCGCCTCGACCCGCTGAGCGCGGTGCGTGAGATCCTGGAGAAAGTGTTCCACCTTGGCGATCCCGACACGAACAGGCCCGACACTCGCTGAGATCGAGGCGGCGCGCGCCCGGATCGACGGGATCGCGCGCGTCACGCCGATCTATTCGTCCGAGACCCTCAGCCGGCTGACCGATCGCCCGGTCTTCCTCAAGGCGGAGAACCTCCAGCGCACCGGCTCGTTCAAGGTGCGCGGCGCCGTGAACAAGCTCGCGAGCCTCTCGGCAGAGGAGCGCGAGGCGGGCGTCGTCGCCGCAAGCGCCGGAAACCATGGACAGGCGGTCGCCTGGGCCGCGCGCGAGGTAGGGGTGAGCGCCACGATCGTCATGCCCGAGGACGCGCCGATGGCGAAGGTGGACGCGACCCGAAGCTACGGCGCCGAGGTCGTGCTCGCCGGCCTGGGCTACGACGAGGCGCAGGAGGCCGCGCGCGAGCGGATCGAGGCGGGCGCCACGCTCGTCCACGCCTTCGAGGACGAGACCGTGATCGCCGGCCAGGGGACGCTCGGGCTCGAGCTCGGGGATCAGCTCCCGGACGCCGAAACCGTGATCGTCCCGGTCGGCGGCGGTGGCCTCGCCTCCGGGATCGCGATCGCGCTCAAGGAGGCGCGGCCGGAGATGCGGGTGATCGGTGTGCAAGCCGCGAACTGCGCGCCGCTCGTCGAGGGGGGCGAGATCGGCTACACGATCGCGGACGGTATCGCCGTCAAGCGGCCGGGCGAGCTGACCCAGGCGATCCTCCAGGAGCGTCTCGACGAGTGCGTGTCGGTGACCGACGACGAGATCGCCGACACGATCGTCCTTCTCCTCGAGCGGGTCAAGCTCGTCGTCGAGGGTGCGGGGGCCGCCTCGGTGGCCGCGCTCCTCGCCGGCAAGGTGGAAGGGCGGGGCCGCACGGTCGCCCTCCTCTCGGGCGGGAACATCGACGCGAGCCTCCTGATCGAGGTCGCGCGCTATTCGCTGACGCAGGCGGGCCGCTTCCTGATCCTCCGCACCTACGTCCGCGACCGGCCCGGCGGCCTCGCGGAGCTCCTCGGGCTGATCGCCACGGAGCGCGTCAACGTGATCGCGGTTCAGCACCAGCGCGAGGGCCTGCGGGCGAAGCCCGCCCAGACCGCCGTCGAGCTGACGCTCCAGACCCGAAACGAGGAGCACTG
>Ga0136613_10000764_pt1 | contig 15543 bp, 21 predicted proteins | sample AntDrymUQ2722106_2_FD_106649 | JGI IMG/M metagenome (GOLD analysis project Ga0136613, IMG submission 106649) | Polar desert sand microbial communities from Dry Valleys, Antarctica - metaG UQ272 (21.06) | ecosystem: Environmental > Terrestrial > Soil > Desert | place: Antarctica: Dry Valley... | reverse complement strand
TCGTCGGGGCTGCGGACGTCGACGAGGTTCTTTTTACCGATCGCGTCGAGGGTCTCCTGGCGGAATGCCCGGATGGAGTTGTCCGGCTCCTTGGCCTGGTAGCTGGTCTGCTGCCGGCTGGTCTCGTCGGTGGTCAGCGTGCGGCCGTCGAGCTCCCACTTCTTGCGGCCACCGTCGAGCAGCTGCACCTTGTCGTGGCCGTAGAGCTTGAAGTACCAGTAGGCGTACGCGGCGAACCAGTTGTTGTTGCCGCCGTAGAGCACGACGGTGTCGTCGTTGCTGATGCCCTTCTCCGACAGCAGCTTCTCGAACGATGCGCGGTCGACGAAGTCGCGGACCACCTGGTCCTGCAGATCGCTCTTCCAGTCGAGCTTCACGGCGCCGGGGATGTGCCCCCCGTCGTATGCGGAGGTGTCCTCGTCGACCTCGACGAACACCACGCCGGGTGCCTCGAGGTTCTCTTCGGCCCAGTCAGCGGTGACCAAGGCGTCCTGGCGACTCATGCAGTTGCTCCCTGTCGTGTGGTTGTTCCCCGTTTGGTGAATCGAATGATCAAGCCGTATACCTCGCAGCCCATGCAGAAGTTGAAGGCAGCGTTGAGGAAGGCCGCAGCGAAGGCCAGCGCCGCGGCCACGATGCCGACGGTCGTGAATCCGGTGAGGTAGCCGACCGCGCCGACGGCGGCGAAGCCGAAGCCCAGTGCCTGTGAGAACTGCACCGGTGCGGCCGGCTCCCGCTCGGTAGGCGGGGCGAGCCGCGGCGCGACCAGCCGCCGGTACAGCACCGAGTAGGGCGCGTACCGAATCCCGATGAACCCGCCGATTGCGAAGACCACGGCCTGGGCCGCCAGCAGCCAACCGCTGCCTGTGATCAACACGACGGCCGCCACGATCGCGGTGATGGTGGCCGCGAAGCGCGGACCACGTGGGTCGAGTCCAGGTTCGTTCGACATTGATGCCTCCTGAGGGGGTGGATGGACTCCAGCTCAGGGGCGACGTGAGTGCGACGCCCCCCTCAGAGGGGCGGACACAGGCAGCTGCCGACGCGGCAGAGATCCACAGCGCGTCGTCGGGTCAGCGGCCAATGCACGTCAACGAGGGTAACCCAGAATCCCGGCAACCGGGAGCGCCCTTCCGAACCGTGGGATAGCCCCACCGCACCCCGCCACTTATGTGGCTTAACTTGCTCCCAGCGCGTGTTCTGTCACACGAGTGCCACCGCGATGGCGCCGGGTCAGACGGGTGAGAGCTGGGGGCGCAGGGCGGTGATCAGCTCGCCGGTCCGCGGCACGCCGGATACGCGCAGCAGCTCGCGCCCTGCGCGGTCGAAGGCGACGATCGTCGGGGTGCGCATCACGCTCAGCGCTACCGCAGGCGACGGGTCGTCGGCGATGTCGATCTCGACGTGCCGCAGCCCGGTGTGACGCTCGGCGAGGTCGGTGAGCACCACCGCGGCCTGCCGGCAGGGCGCGCACACCGGGGTGGACAGCTGCAGCAGCAGGACCCGGTCGCCGGCGCCCGCGTCCACGCCCCAGCGCGCCCACTCCGCAGACGTGCTCCGGCCGGCGCGCACCCGCCCGGCGCGCGCCCGCAGCACGAGTCCGACCGCGGTCGCCACCAGCACGGTGCCGACCAGCACGGCGAGCCCGACCATGGTCATCTGTTCAGGGTAGCTGCGTTGTCGCCGGCTCCACCGATCACGAGGTTGGTCGCGACGCCGGAGACCTCGAGCACTCCGTCGATCGCGCGCACCTTCGTCGGTGTGACCTTGAACGGCAACGTGCCGGGGTTGATCCGCACGGTGAACAGGTTGCGCAGCGTCGTCTGCACCGGCTGCGGCAGCGCGATCCCACCTTCGCCGACCCGGATGTCACGCGGCTGGATGACGATCTGCTGCCCGTTGAGCTGCAGCACGACGATCGCCGAGACGACCTGCTGCTGGCCGAGCACGTTGACCGTGGCGACCAGCCTCGCGGCGGTGTTCGGGTCGATCGCGCCGACCGACGGGTCACTGGCCTGCGCCGCCTCCTGGGCGAGCTCCTTGGGGGTCAGCGCCTCGATGCCGAGCTTGGTGACGCCGGGGAGCTGGCGGGCGAGGTCGCTGCCGTTGATCCGCGCCGCGCCGACCGCCTCGTCCACCCGCAGCGTCTTCTCCCCGGAGCCCAGCAGCTCGCTGAGCTCGATCCGGACGTGGTGCAGCACCACCTGCGCCCCTACCTCGCGCAGCGGGCCGACGGTCAGCCGCTCGGCGGAGACCACGACCTCCTCGTAGTCGCCTCGCAGTGCCTGGGCGCTGAACGGGAAGCCGCGGACGGTGACCGACGGGTCTTCGGACAGCGCCAGCTTCTCCCGCATCTTCTGCGAGACCTGGTGCTCGGCGGCGGCCGCGACAGCGAAGTCGGCGGCGACCAGCAGGCCGATCAACACCAGCAGGACGATGATCGTCCGCTTGAGCCCGCGGCTCATGCCACGTCTTCGCTGATCGGTGCGCACGACCTGGTAATCCACCAGACCAGTCTGCCAGCGAGCTCGGGGCTCGTGCCGGACTCACCGTGGCCCATCCCCGGCTCCACCCACAGCTCGGCGTGCTCGCGGCTGGCCCGCCGCAACGTGCGGGCGTGCTCGGGCGGGAACCAGCGGTCGGCGTCGCCGTGCACCAGCAGCAGCGGAGTCGGCGCGATCCGCCCGATCACCTCCACCGGTGACGCCGGCACCTCGTCCCACGCGGCCCGGCCAGTCGCACGCCGAGCAGCCGTCCGGTGGCCCGCCCGTGCGGCTGCTCGATCAGCCAGTGCAGCTTGCGCATCGCCGCGGTCTCCCGGATCCACCACCGCGACGGCGCGCTCACCGCCACCACGGCGTCCGCCGGGTGCTCTGGGTCCAGCCCGGCGTGCCGCAACGCCACCGCCGCACCCATGGAAAAGCCCAGCGAGGCCACCCGTGGGTAGCCGGCTCGGCGGGCCCAGCCGACCGCGGCGTCAGTGTCCAGCCGCTCGACATCACCCACCGTGCACCGCCCGCCGGAGTCGCCGTGGCCGCGGAAGTTCACCGACACGACGTCGACGTGCTCGGCCATCGCGGTCAGTAGCTCGCGGGTCGGGGTGCGCGCGACGCCGTGGGTGAAGCCGTGGCTGACGACCACGGCGAGGTCCCGTCGCGGCGTCGTAGCCAGATGCATACCGCGGAGTAACACGCCGTCGCTCGTGTGCACGCTCAAGTAGCTCAGAGTGAGCTGCGCCGCTGACATGGGTAAAGAAGGCCCCACGCCGGTTATCCTCTCTGAAACCCGCGCGCCAGTGCCGGCCCGGGGCCTTATCGGCTCGGCGGAAGGGGGCAGGCGTGGAGCTGTTGTTGCTGACCGCCGACTCCAAGCCGGAGGCGGTCCTCCCGTCGCTCGCACTGCTGCCGCACGGCGTGCGTACCGCGGCGCCCGAGGTGGCTGCGCTGCTCGACGCCGGCCCGCACGACGCCGTGCTCGTCGACGCCCGCACCGACCTGGTGGCCGCGCGCAGCCTGTGCCGGCTGCTCGGCACGACCGGCATGGACGTACCCGTGATCGCGGTGCTCACCGAGGGTGGGTTGGTCGCCGTCACCGGCGACTGGGCCGTCGACGAGATCCTGCTACCCAGCGCCGGCCCGGCCGAGGTGGACGCCCGGCTGCGGCTGCTGCGCGCCCGACCCGGTGCCGACACCGCCGCCGGCAGCGGCGCGTTGGTGCTCGGCGAGCTGGTCATCGACGAGACCACCTACATGGCACGTCTGCGCGGCCGGCCCTTGGAGCTGACCTACAAGGAGTTCGAGCTGCTCAAGTACCTCGCCCAGCATGCAGGGCGGGTGTTCACCAGGGCGCAGCTGCTGCAGGAGGTCTGGGGCTACGACTTCTTCGGCGGCACCCGCACGGTGGACGTCCACGTGCGGCGGCTGCGCGCCAAGCTCGGCGTGGAGCACGAGCAGCTGATCGGCACCGTGCGCAACGTCGGCTACAAGTTCGTCCGGCCCGGCCGTGGGCAGCTGGCCGCGGCCCCGGCGCCGCTGGTGGCGCCGCCGCCGGCCCAGGACAGCGAGGCCTCGGAGCCGTTGTGGACGCACACCGGCGGCTGATGCCACTCCAGCCCGACCAGCCGGCCCGGTGCCTGCCGGGGTCAGGTCAATGCGCAGCCGCTCGGCCGGCGCGACGTCCGACGATGGCTACCCCGGCGGCGTGGGGGCGCCTGCTCGCCGGCGCGTTGAGGTGCGCCTGGTTGGTGCCGGTTGGCCGCGGTGGGTGATGTCGATCTCGCAGACGTGGACGGCGACGCTGGTTACCGCCAGCCCGGTCCGGGTGGTGACGGCCTCGACGACGGCGCGCTGTGCGGCGGCGGCGATCGAGGCGGCCGGGTGGCGGCCGTCGGTGACCAGAGTCAGCTCGATCGTGGCCGACTCGTCGTCCAGCTGGACCTCGACGCCGGCCACGTCGGGGTAGGGCTTGCCGGTCACCCGCTCCCAGACCTGCTGGGAGAAGCGCCGGACGAGCCCCCACAGGTCCGGCTGCAGGCGTACCACACCGGGGGTCGCGCGGGCGGCCTGGGCGGCGGCGGCGGCCACCCGGATCTCGGTGACGATGTCCTGCTCGCTCATGTCCGCGACCATCGCCGCTCGTAGGGCCAAATGTCGACCAGCTCAAGGTCGACGGTGTGAGCGGTCAGGCCGACCTGGCCGGACAGGGCGGTGCTGACCCGTCGCCGTACCTCGGCGACCAGCGGCTCGACCGGCCCTGACCCGTAGCGCAGCGACAGCGACATCCGGATCCGTACCGTGCCGGGCCTGGCCGGCTCGGCCGCGATGCGGCAGCTGCGCGCCCACACCCCGGCGACGCTGTCCGCGGCGTAGCGCAGCACCACCGCCACGGCCTGTTCCGACACCTCGGCCGGTCCGAGTTGGGCTGGCAGCGGAAGCGCGGCACCGCGGCGCAGCTCGGCTCGGACCGCCGCCATCACCCGGTCCAGCAACCCCGGTGGCGGCTCGGCCGGGTCCTCGACCAGCAGCCGGGTGGCCTCGGTCAGCTGGTGCAGGCTGCGTCGCGCGGTCGCACAGTGCTCACACTCGGCACTGTGCGCGTCGGTGCGTCCGGTCTCCACGTCGTCGAAGACGTCCTCGACCAGCCGCCCGCACGGCAGCGGGTGACCGTCGATGCGACTGTTCACCGCCACGACTGCATCACCTCCGCCAGGTGCACGCGGGCCCGGGCCAACCGCCCCCGCACGGCATGCGGGGTGGTGTCGAGCAGGCGTGCGATCTCGTCATAGGACCGGCCATGGGCTTCCCGTAGCAACCACACCGCCCGCTGTTGCGGGGTCAGTGTCGTCAGCGCAGCAGACAACGCCACCAGCTGCTCGGTGGCCTCGGTGCTCCGCTGGGGATCCTCCGAGCTGCTCACATCGGCTGTGGTCGTCTCGTCCAGCTCGGCGGTCGGGCGGCGCCGCCGCAGCAGGTTCAGGCATCGGTTGGTGGCCGTGCGGTACAGCCAGCCGACGAACGCGGCCTCCTGCCGGATCTCCGGCAAGCGCCGCCACGCGGTCAGGAATACCTCCTGGGTGATGTCCTCGGCGTCGCCCGTGCTGGCGGTCATCCGCAGCGCCAGCTGATAGATCCGCCGCTGATATCGCCGCACCAGCACCTCGAACGCCGCTGGGTCACCCTCCCGGGCCCGCACCACCAGGGTGGCATCGTCCGGGCCGGCATCAATGGCCGTCGCGCCCTGACCCGTCGTCGTGCGAACTCCAGCCACACTCCGCGCTCCCGTCGTCTGCTGCTGCATATGCTCAGACACGGCCGCGGGCGGAATGCTCACGGGCTACGGCACCCCCTATCAGGTGGCGGGGATCACACGCCAACGCCTGACATTATTCCAGGTAGCAATGTCTGGATGTCACGGAGCCCGAAGTAGTCCTCGACCCTCGGCGGCCCGGTGTCGTTTGCCCGTGGCAGGTGGCTTGTGAGCTGGATCTCGCGGCGGGATCTGCCCTGGCCGTGACGACGGCCAGCGCTCAGGTGTCTTCCGGGTGTAACCGTCCAACACTCCACCTGAACTGAGCACTCGAAGGAGACGCCCGTGAGCACCCCTACCTCTAAGACCCCTGCCAGCACCCCTACCGCGCAGTCCGGCGGCGGGAGCCAGGCGGCCACCAGCCATGGCCGCACCCAGATCGCCGACATCGTGGTGTCGAAGGTCGCCGGCCTGGCCGCCCGCGAGATCAGCGGCGTGCACACCTTGGGCGGCGGCGCGGCCCGGGCCTTTGCCGCGATCGCCGAGCGGATTCCCGGTGCCAGCAGCAGCGTCAGCCAGGGCGTCGGGGTGGAGGTCGGCGAGAAGCAGGCCGCGGTCGACCTGGACGTCGTCGTCGAGTACGGCGTGGCCATCACCGACCTGTCAGCCGCGATTCGCCGCAACGTGATCGGCGCGATCGAGCGGATGACCGGCCTGGAGGTTGTGGAGGTCAACATCGCCGTCAACGACGTGTACATCCCCTCGGACGACGGCGGCGACGAGCAGGCCCCGGCACCGTCGCGGGTCACGTGACCCAGCCCGATGTGGACCGGATCGCTGCTGCCGTGCTGGCCTGCCCGCTGGTGGCCGGCCTGCACGGCGGTCGGTTCGGCGAGGCCGCTACCTACCTGCCGGGCCGGCGCGTTGCGGGCATCCGAGTGACCGCTACCGAGGTGTTCGTGCATGTCACCGGCCGCTACCCGGCCACGGTCAGGCAGATCGGTGACGCCGTGCAGGCCTGCGCCGGGACTCACACGGCGGACCTGCCCCTCACCGTGACCGTCGAAGACCTCGACCTGCCCACTGTCCAGCCCGGGCCAACACCCCCCAGCCCAGTCAAGGAGCCCAGCCCGTGAACGCCACCCTGCTCGGACTGATCGCCGGCCTCGCGCTCGGCTTCGCCAGCGCCTTCGGCGGCTTCGCCGCCTTCGCCATCGTGCTGATCTTCGGTGCCGCCGGCCTGCTGGTCGGCCGCTACCTCGACGGCCAGCTCGACCTGTCCGAACTGACCGGTCGGGGGCGCGGCCGACGATGACGCTCACCGACACCCTGCCCCCGACCCAGCCCGGCACACCACCGCCCAGCAGCCACGGCCTGCCCGTGGTGGAGTCCCGTGGCAACACCACGATCGATGACCAGGTTGTGGCGAAAATCGCCACCCGGGTCGTCACCGAGGTCGAGAACGTCGGTGGCGCCGCCCGCCGGGTGCTCGGCGTGACGGTGGGCTCAGAGGCCGCCGCGCAGCGGCCCCGGGTGCAGGCCACCGTGACCGGCACGGCGGTCACCGTCGACGTGCGACTGTCGATCACCTACCCGGCACCAGTCTCCCAGGTCAGCCAACGGGTGCGCACCCGCCTCATCGACCGGATCACTGAGCTGACCGGGCTCACCGTCAGCCAGGTCGACATCACCGTCACCGCCCTGACCACCCCCCTCGCCTCCACTCGCCGGGCGCTGCAATGATCCGCCGGCCCCGCCGCTCCCTGCCGGCTCTGCTGGTCGCGCTTGGCCTGCTGGCAGCCGCGGTGCTGACCGCGATCTCCTGCATCCAGTTGCTGCTTGGCCAGCCACCGCTGCTGCCTTTCGCCGAACTGGCCCGGACCGCCAGCGGCCTGAGCTGGCACCAGCCGGTCGTCCTGGCTGGTGCCGCCGTCATCACCCTGCTGGGCCTGATGCTGCTCGCCGCGGCCCTTGTCCCCGGGACCCCCACCGTCCTGCCCCTCGCGCCGGTCGCCGACCAGCCCGAGACGGGGGTCACCCGGCCCAGCCTGTCCCGGTCGTTGGCCAACGCGGCGGCCGCTGTGGACGGCGTCGACCACGCTCAGGTCCGGGTCCGGGACCGGCGGGTCACCGCTACCGTCCGCACCCCGCTGCAGGATTCCCCCGGGCTGGACGAGCAGGTCCGCGCCGCCCTCGCCGAACGTCTCGATGACATCGCACCGGCCCGCCACCCCCAGATCCGGGTGCGCCTGTCCACGGCCAGGAGCAGCTGATGAGCAACCCCAACCGGCCCGCCCGCCTCAACCGCGTCCTGCTCGCCCTGCTCGGGCTGGCCCTGGCGGGGGTCGGCGGCGCGGCCCTGGCCCTCGGCCTCGGCCAGCTCCGCGGTGTCCTACCCGCCCTGGACCCCGCCGCCCCGCTGATCCCCGCCGGCACCGCAGTGCAGCCCTGGGTGCCCTACCTGGCCGCGGCAGCCGCGGTCGCGGTAGGCCTGCTATGCCTGCGCTGGCTCCTCGCCCAAACCCTGCGCCGCCCCAAGACCGGGACCTGGCGCCTACCCAGCGACGACCCGGCCCAGGGCACCACCCGTATCGACACCGACGTCGTCGCCGCCGCCCTGGCCACCGAAATCGAGCACTACCGCGGAGTACACAGCGCAACCGCCCATCTCACCGGCACCAAGACCGCGCCAGCACTGCACCTCGTCGTCAGCACCGAAGCAGGCACTCCGCTCAGCCCGCTACGCGAGCACATCGCCGACCAAGCCATCCCCCGGCTCCGCCGCGCCCTGGAGCTGGACACCCTGCCAACCGAGCTGCTGCTGCGCATCGACGCCACCAGCGCCACGACGGCCGTTCGCTGATCCGCTGAGCACCCCGCTCGCGCCCAGGGCTTGGGGTGGCCTCGGGTCAGGCGATCGTGGTGACGCCTAGTTGGCCGAGCAGCTGGCGGACGCGCTGCTCGATGTCGCGTCCACGTCACCGGCTGACCGGCCGTCCACCGCCCCCAAAGATCGCCGGCGACGTGGCGCTCGTGACACAGTGCGCGAGGTGACTGGTCGCGGTGATGCTGGCTTGAGCGGTCCATCGCGCCGGTCGTGGTTGACGCCGGGTGTTGGCGGTATCGGCACGGCTAGCTTCTTATCCGATGTAGGCCACGAGGTCCCGACCTCGCTGATGGCGAGCTTTGTGACGGCCACGCTGGGCGCACCGGCGTCGGCGCTGGGGCTGCTCGAGGGCATCTCCGAAGGCTTGGCCGGTGCCGGCCGGTTCGTCGGTGGCGCGCTCGCGGACGATCCAAAACGGCGTCGAGCAGTCGCGGTCGGCGGCTACTCGGCCACAGCGGTGCTGTCGGCGCTGATCGGCACCACGACGTCCGTGCTGCAGGTCGGGGTGTTGCGTGGTGCGGCGTGGGCGGCCCGTGGCCTGAGGGTGCCGGCTCGGAATGCGCTGCTGGCCGACGTGGTGCCGGCGCAGGCCTATGGGCGGGCCTACGGCTTCGAGCGCACGATGGACAACCTGGGCGCGATCGTCGGCCCGTTGCTGGCCTTGGGGCTGGTGTCGCTGTTCAGCGTGCGCACCGCGATCCTGATCTCGGTCATCCCCGGGCTTCTCGCGGCCGTCGCGATCGTCTACGCGATCCGCCAGGCGAAGCTGCCCAAGGTGACCGAACGCCGCAAGCTGCGGTTTCAGATCCGCCCGGTGCTGCACGGCCAGCTCGGGCGGGTGATGGCCGGCTTCGCCGCGTTCGAAGTGGGCAACGTCGCAGCCACCTTGCTTATCCTGCGCGCGACCGATGTACTCGCCCCCGATCGCGGCATCGACGCGGCGACGCAGATCGCGATCGCGCTGTACGTGATCTACAACGTCGCCGCCACCATCACATCGTTCCCGGCCGGCGGGCTCTCCGACAAACTCGGCCACCACGGCCCCCTACTAGTCACCGCTGCCGGCGTCGCCGCGTTCATGCTCGCTTATTCACTTTTCGCGATCTCCGGGCCGGTGATCGTGCTGCTCGCGGTGGCGTTCGCGCTCGCCGGCGTGGGCATCGGCTGCGCAGAGACAGCAGAGCACGCCGCAGTCGCCTCCCTCGCACCCGAGGAGATCCGCGGATCTGCCTTCGGACTCCTGGCCACCGTGCAAGCGATCGGGAACGTCGCGGCCAGCGCGGTCGCCGGGCTGCTGTACACGCTGGCATCGCCGTCAGTCGCGTTCGCGTACCTGGCGGCGTGGATGCTCGTCGCTCTGGCAGCGCTCGCCTGGGCCGCCCTCCCACGCACGACAGCTGCCTAGCGATCGCACTGCCGCCGGAATCAGGCGGTGGCGGCGACGTCCAGCTCGGCCAGCAAGGTGCGCACGCGCTGCTCGATCTCGTCGCGAATGGGTCGCACGCTGCCCACCCCGAGCCCGGCCGGGTCCTCCAGTACCCACTCCTCGTAGCGGCGACCGGGGAACACCGGGCACGCGTCGCCGCAGCCCATGGTGATGACGACGTCGGCGGCGCGCACGATCTCGTCGGTCCACGGCTTGGGGTACTCGCGGGAGATGTCGATGCCGCGTTCGGCCATGGCGTCTACGGCGGCCGGGTTGACGCTGATGCCCGGTTCGGAGCCCCCGGACCACGCGATGGCCTGGTCGCCGGCGAGGTGTTCGAAGAATCCCATCGCCATCTGCGAGCGGCCGGCGTTGTGGGTGCACAGGAACAGCACGGTGGGCTTGCCATCGTGGGACTTGCCCTCGACCTTCGCCAGCGCGTGCAGCCGTTGCCGGGCGAAGCGCTCGGCCAGCAGCGGTAGGAAGTTGGGCACCGACGCCCTGGTGGCGAACTGGTCGTAGGAGGAGTGCAGGAACCGTTCGATGGTCTCCACACCGAACATCTCGGAGAACTCGCTCACCAGGTTCGATGCGGCGGTCTTCAGGGCGAGTCGCTGGTCGATGGACAGGTCCGGGTGCTGGAAGGTCTCGGTCATCGCTGCCTCTCAGGGCTGGTTGACGCGTGCGGCACGGTGATGTCCGCCGCCGCCATTGCGGCGTCGGGGTAGAGCGCGACGGCCAACCCGAGCCCGGCGAGTCCGCCGATCACCTGGGCGGCGACGAAGCCGGGGGTCGAGCCGGGAGAGATGCCGGCGAAGGTGTCGCTGAAAACCCGGCCGACCGTCACAGCGGGGTTGGCGAAGGACGTGGACGAGGTGAACCAGTACGCCGCCCCGATCCAGCTGGCCACCGCCACCGCGGACAGCGCCGCCCGCCGGCTGCGCGCCAGGCCGATGATCAGCGCGACCAGGCCGGTGGTGGCGACGACCTCGCCCACCCACAGGCCCAGGCCGCCGCGCTCGGTGGTGGAGACCTGCACGGCGGGCAGCGCGAACATCACGTTTGCCAGCAGCGCACCGAGCACCGCCCCGACGACCTGAACGCCGGAGTAGGCCAGCGTCTCCCGGCCGCTCAGCCCGGTGCCCGCGCGCCGCCCGAGCAGCCAGTCCGCGGCCGAGACGACCGGGTTGAAGTGCGCCCCGGAGACCGGCCCGAACAGCAGGATGAGCACGCCCAGCCCGAACACCGTGGTGAGCGAGTTCTGCAGCAGCTGCAGCCCGGTCTGACCGGGCGAGAGGTTCTGCGCGGCGATCCCCGAGCCGACGACCACCGCCACCAGCAACGCCGTGCCCAGCAGCTCGGCAACCAGCCGCCGCGGCAGGTCAGCCTGGGTCATGCCGTGACCGGAGCGGGCGCCGGCAGCAGAGCCTCGGACAGCGCCGTGAGCGCGTCCGGCAGGGCGCGGTAGTAGATCCAGGTGCCGCGGCGCTCGCCGTCGATCAACTCGGCCTCCCGCAGCACCTTGAGGTGGTGGGAGATCGTCGGGCCAGAGACCTCAAAGCCCACGGTCAGCTCGCAGACGCACGCCTCGCCGCCCTCGTGGCTGGCGATCATGCTCAGCAACCGCAGCCGCACCGGGTCGCCCAACGCCTTGAACCGCCGCGCCAGCACGTCGGCCTGCCCAGCACTCAACGGGTCGCGGGCCAGCGGCGCGCAGCACGCCGCATCGTTGAGCAGCTCGATCAGCTTCGGTTGTCTCGACACCCTTCTATCTTGACAGTTCTCGAACCATCAGGCAATGTCTGTCTAGGTAACCATCGAAACAACGAAAGGCCACGACCATGACGCAGCAGGCCGACACCACCCGCGAGCAGGTCCGGGAGCGTTATGCCGCCGCCGCGACGGCCGCTGCCACCGGAGAGACGGCCAGCTGCTGCGGGGTCGGCGCGGACGGAGTGGCCTATGACGTCGAGATCGGCGAGGGCTTCGGCGCCGAGCTCTACGACGACGCCGAGCGAGACGGCCTTCCGGCCCAGGCGGTGGCCGCGAGCCTCGGCTGCGGCAACCCGCTGGCCGTCGCGGAGCTGACCGAAGGCCAGACCGTCCTCGACCTCGGCTCTGGCGGCGGCATCGACGTGCTGCTCTCCGCCCGCCGGGTCGGCCCCACCGGCAAGGCCTACGGCCTGGACATGACCGACGAGATGCTCGACCTCGCACGCCACAACGCCAAGCAGGCCGGCGCGACCAACGTCGAGTTCCTCAAGGGCGCGATCGAGGACATTCCGCTGCCCGACGGCTCGGTCGACGTGATCATCTCCAACTGCGTGGTCAACCTGTCGGTCGACAAGCCGGCGGTGTTCGCCCAGGCCCACCGGGTGCTCGCGCCGGGCGGGCGGCTCGGGATCAGCGACGTCGTCGCCGAGGACGGCCTCACAGCCGAGCAACGAGCCGAGCGGGGCAGCTACGTCGGCTGCATCGCCGGCGCGCTGAGCATCGGCGAGTACCGCGACGGCCTCATCTCCGCCGGGTTCACCGACGTGACGATCACGCCGACGCACGACGTCGCCGACGGTATGCACTCGGCGGTCATCAAGGCGACCAAGCCCGCGGCGGCGGACTCGTGCTGCGGCGTCGCCGGCTGCTGCACGGCGGGCGAGCACGCCGTCGACCCAGACCGGACCGTCATCGAGGCCAAGGCAGCCAGCGGCTGCGGGTGCGTCAACTAGAGCACCGACTCGACGGGCTCCGCCGGCTGCGGCGGGGCCTCGCACAGCGACAGCTGCCACCAGCCGACGTCGATCCAGGCGCCCTGCTTGTGTCCGACCTGCCGGTACACCCCCACGGGCGTGAAGCCGAGTGCCTCGTGCAGCCCGACGCTCGCCTCGTTCGGCAGCGCGACCCCGGCGAACAGCGACACGTAGCCCAGCTCGCGCACCTCGGCGAACAGCCTCTCGTACAGCGCGCGCCCCAACCCCTTGCCGCGGGCGCCGGCGTCGAGGTAGATGGAGCAGTCCGCCGACCAGCGGTACGCCGCCCGTTGCCGGTGCTGGCTGGCGTAGGCAAACCCGACGACTCGCCCGCGCAGCTCACCGACGAGCCACGGCAGCCGCGGCCGGGCCAGCATCCGCCGCGCGAGCTCATCCGCATCCGGTGCGGTCTCCTCGAACGAGATCACCGTCTGCTCGACGACCGGCGCGTACACCGCCGCGATTCCCGTCGCATCCGCCGGGCCGGCCGTCCGAACGATCACGTCCTCCGTCACCATCCACCCATGATCACGGTTTGTGGAGCGACACGTTCGCTCGGCGAACGCCCCGCTCCACAAACGGCGATCATGACGGTGGCCCACCCGCCGCGGTTAGGGTCGAGGACGTGAGCGCACCGGCGGAGCTGAGCTGGCGGGGCGGGCTGGACGACGGCGAGACCGCCGAGGTGCTCGCGCTGGTTGCCGCGGTGACCGAGGCCGACGGAACCGCCCCGGTCTCCGAGCACGTGCTGCTACACCTGCGCAAGGGCGGCGACGCAGACGCCGAGCACCTCCTGGCCCGTGACGACGCGGGCACCCTCGTCGGCTTCGCCCACCTGGACACGACCGACCGGGTGGCCGGCGCCGCCGGTGAGCTGGCCGTGCACCCTGCTCACCGTCGCCAAGGCATCGGCAGCGCGCTGGTCCGCGGCCTGCTCGAGCACACCGCCGGCGGGCAGCTGCGGCTGTGGGCGCACGGCGAGCACCCGGGCGCGGTCCGGATGGCGCAGCAGCTCGGCTTCACCAAGGCCCGCCAGCTGCGGCAGCTACGCCGCAGCCTGCTTGGCCCGCTCCCGGAAGCCGAGCTGCCGGCAGGAGTCACGATCCGCCCGTTTCGGGTCGGCGAGGACGAGGCCGAGTTCCTCAGGGTCAACAACGCCGCCTTCGCGGCGCACCCCGAACAGGGTGGGTGGGACGTCGCCCAGGTGAAGCTGCGCGAGGCCGAGCCGTGGTTCGACCCGGCCGGTTTCCTGCTCGCGACCGACGACGACACGGGCGAGCTGCTGGGCTTCCACTGGACGAAGGTTCACGGCAGCAGCGGCGGTAGCCACCCGCACGAGCCGATCGGCGAGGTATACGTGGTCGGCGTCGACCCGTCCCAGCGAGGCCGCCACCTCGGCGCCGCGTTGACGGCAGCCGGCCTGCACTACCTGCGCGAACGCGGCTTGCGCCAGGTGATGCTCTACGTCGACGCGGACAACACCCCCGCCGTCAAGCTCTACGAGCGGCTCGGATTCACCCGTTGGCACACCGACGTGTCGTTTCTGCGCTGAGCAGCCACCCAGCTCAGCGATCAGTCACGGTCAGGACACGGCTTAGCCACGGCAATGAGGCAACAGCGTGTTATGAGGCACTCCCGGTGACCTGTTCACCGCCCGTTCACCGGATCGGGGGTTTTCGTCTACCGGCCTTACCTACCGTCCGATCCGAGCGGCCAAAGAGCCGCATTCATCCCCGACTCGGAGGACCTTTCGTGAAGCTTATGCGGCGCGGCGTCGCGCTCGCCCTAGTGGCGGCCGGCGCCATGGTGCTGTCCTCATGCGGCAGCAATCCCACGACATCGAGCAGCTCCAGTACCGCCTCGGTGGACTGTGGCGGCAAGACCAACCTCACCGGCGAGGGCTCCTCGGCGCAGAAGAACGCCATCGACGTGTTCGTGGCGGCCTTCGCGGCCAAGTGCCAGGGCCAGAACGTGGCCTACAACCCGACAGGTTCGGGCGCCGGTGTGAAGCAGTTCAACGCAGGGCTGGTGGACTTCGGAGGCAGCGACTCCCCCCTCAGCGAGTCCAAGGGTGAGGTCGCCGCGGCAGCCACTCGCTGCAAGAACAACCCGGCATGGCACATCCCGCTGGTGGCCGGCCCGGTGGCCGTTGCCTACAAGCTGGACGGGGTGAGCAGCCTGACGCTCAACGGCGAGACCATCGCCAAGATCTTCAACGGCGGGATCAAGACCTGGAATGACCCGGCGATCGCCGCGCTGAACAGCGGCGCGAGCCTGCCGGCCACGCCGATCGGCGTCATTTTCCGCTCGGACGAGTCGGGCACCACCGACAACTTCCAGCAGTACATGGAGGCCGCCGGTAAGGGTGCATGGACCAAGGGTGTCGGCCGCAAGTTCAACGGCGGCGTCGGTTCGGGCGCGGCCCAGTCGGCAGGTGTGGCGCAGGCCGTGAGCGGCGCGAACGGCTCGATCACCTACGTCGAGAAGTCCTTCGTCGACCAGAACAAGCTCAGCGCGGCGAAGATCGACTCGGGTGCGGGCGCGGTGGAGCTCACCGAGCAGTCCGCAGGCAAGGCGCTGGACGGAGCGACGCAGAAGGGAACCGGCAACGACCTGGTGCTCGACCTCAAGTCGGTGTACGGCACCACGGCCGCGGGTGCATACCCGTTGGTCCTGATCCCCTACGAGATCGTCTGCTCGAAGGGCAACGACGCGGACACCACCAAGGCGCTGAAGGC
>Ga0136613_10000763_pt1 | contig 15544 bp, 17 predicted proteins | sample AntDrymUQ2722106_2_FD_106649 | JGI IMG/M metagenome (GOLD analysis project Ga0136613, IMG submission 106649) | Polar desert sand microbial communities from Dry Valleys, Antarctica - metaG UQ272 (21.06) | ecosystem: Environmental > Terrestrial > Soil > Desert | place: Antarctica: Dry Valley... | reverse complement strand
TCCCACGTGTCGATCTGGGTGGTGGTGCTCTTCGGGCCCAGCCATTGCGCGACCAGGTGCGGGTCGGTCCACGCCCGATAGACCCGGCCGGCAGGTGCGTCGAAGTCGCGAATGATGCGGACCGTCGGCAGATCGGGGTCGGCCTCGATCCGGGTCTCGTTCGTCGTGATGGGGGTCATGATGCCGCTCCTTGGTGGTGGTGGTGGGTCGTGTGCTGGTCGTCCATGGCCGCCAGCACGGCGTCGAGGCGGCCGAAGCGTTCCTCGGCCTGCAAGCGGTACCGCTCGATCCACTTCGTCATCAGCTCGAAGGTCTCTGCTTCGAGGTGGCAGGGCCGGCGCTGGGCATCCCGGCTGCGGCTCACCAATCCGGCGTCCTCCAGCACCTTGAGGTGCTTGGAGACGGCCTGGACCGAGACGCCGTAGGGCTCGGCCAGGTGACCGACCGTGGCGTCGCCGATCGAGAGCCGGGCGACGATGTCGCGGCGAGTCGGGTCTGCGAGGGCCGCGAATACCCGGGAGAGCGGATCGCCTGTCACAGTACGTCTCCTGCCGTCGTACTCAACCGATTGGTTGGGAACGACAGTACGACCGAGGGCAGATCGTTGTCAACCATCTGGTTGACGACAGCCGGTGGTGCATCGTCAGAGAGGAGGCGGAGGCGGGCGGCTGCTGTGGCTCTGGAAGGGCCTGTGGTCTGGTGGAGCTTAGGGGATTCGAACCCCTGACCTCTTCCATGCCATGGAAGCGCGCTACCAACTGCGCCAAAGCCCCTTGACCGGTGCGGGTGAACACCTGGTGAAGCGGCACCCAGCATAGCGCCGGCATCCCGGCGCACGAAATCTGACTACGCGTTGTCACGCTCGTCGTCGGACAGCACCGGTTCGGGGAGCGAGCCGGCGTTCCACTCGGTGATGCACCACCCCCGACGGCGGTCCGCAAGGACCGCCCACGAGCAGTTGGAGAAGCCACCGAAGCGGAACCAGATCTGCTCCGGCACCGCCAGGAAGGCACAGATCCCGACTCGCATGGCCGCTCCGTGTCCCACGAGCACGCCGGTCTGGCCCGGTTCGAGTCGGGCGCAGCTGTCGCGGATCGAGGCGGCGACCCGCCGACCCACCTGGGCGTACGACTCGGCTCCTGGCAACAGGGTCGACGGCTCGGCCACGAAGGCGGCCATCGCCTCGGGGTGCTGCTCGAACGTCTGCTCGTGGGTGAGTCCCTCGCGGATGCCGAAGGCCATCTCACGCAGCCGTGGATCACGTGTCACCGAGAGCGCGACCAGCTCAGCGAGCGCCTCGGCCGTGTCCGCGGCACGCGACAGGTCGCTGCTGACGATGAATGTCGGACTCAGCGAGGCGAGCCGGGCTGCTGCGTCACGCGCCTGCGCGCGACCGACGTCGTCCAGCGGCACGTCGGTCTGGCCCTGGATGCGTCCAGAGGCGTTCCAGGCGGTACGGCCGTGCCGCCACAGGACGAGCTGACGCAGACTCACGCGCCGGCATCAGCCGGGCGGCCGCCGGCCACGGACGCTGGCAGCTCGATTTGGGGGCAGTCGCGCCAGATGCGTTCCAGGGCGTAGAACAAGCGCTCCTCCTCGTGCTGGACATGGACCACGATCTCGACGTAGTCGAGCAGCACCCACCGTCCCTCGCGGTGACCCTCCCGACGGACCGGGCGCTCTCCAGCCGTACGCAGCGCCTCTTCGACGGCATCGACGATGGCGCGTACCTGCCGGTCGTTGGAGGCCGAGCAGATGAGGAAGACATCGGTGATGGCGAGCCTGTCGGAGACGTCGAAGGCCACGATGTCATCGGCCAGCTTGTCCGAGGCCGCCTGCGCGGCGAGTGTGGTCAGCTCGTGGGCCTGGGAGGTCGCGGTCATGCAGTTCCTTCGATGGCGGGGGTCGCGGTGGAGGTATAGAGCCGGTGCTTGGCGATGTACTGGACGACGCCGTCGGGCACGAGGTACCAGACCGGCTCGCCACGATCGACCCGGGCGCGACAGTCCGTCGAGGAGATCGCCAGCGCCGGGATCTCCACGATGCTCACCCGGTCGTGCGGCAGACCGTCCAGCGTCGAGTCATTGATGGCGTGTCCGGGTCTCGTGCACCCGACGAAGTGAGCAAGCTCGAAGATCTCGCCGTGGTCACGCCATGTCAGGATCCGAGCCAGTGCGTCGGCACCGGTGATGAAGTAGAGGTCGTTGTCATCGAACCGGCCGCCCAGGTCACGCAGGGTGTCGATGGTGTACGTCGGGCCCCCCCGGTCGATGTCCACCCGGGACACCGTGAACCGCGGGTTGGACGCGGTTGCGATCACCGTCATGAGGTAGCGGTCCTCGGCGCTGGAGACCGTCCGGCCCACCTTCTGCCACGGTTGCCCCGTCGGCACGAAGACCACCTCGTCGAGGTCGAACCACGCCTGCACCTCGCTGGCAGCGACGAGGTGGCCGTGGTGCACGGGGTCGAAGGTGCCGCCCATAACTCCGACCCGGCGCCGCCGCCCTGCCATCACTGGTGACCCATCAGGAGTGGGGGCGTCCCTTGCCGTACCCGAGGGTGAAGAGCAGCAGGGCCATGAGGAGGCCGAAGGCGATCACCCCGACGAGAATCGGGTGGACGGCCGGGTCGCCGTGCTCCGCGGTCTCCTCGGCGGCCAGGTAAAGGGCGTTCATGAGGGACAGGCTATCCCGGCGCGGCGTTGCTCAGCGCACGTGGCCGGATCCCGACATCACGTACGTCGTGGTGGTCAGCTCCGGCAACCCCATGGGTCCTCGTGCGTGCAGCTTCTGGGTGGAGATGCCGATTTCGGCCCCGAAGCCGAACTGCGCACCGTCGGTGAACCGGGTGGAGGCGTTGACCATGACGGCAGCCGCATCGACCTGCCGTGCGAACTGCCGGGCCGCGGACAGGGAACCGGTGACGATCGCCTCGGTGTGCCCGGAGGAGTACGTCCGGATGTGCTCGACGGCGTCGTCGAGCGAGCTCACGACCGCGGCCGAGATGTCCCACGAGAGGTACTCGGTGGCGAAGTCCTCCTCGGTCGCGGACAGCACGTGCTCCGAGGCATCCTGGAAGGCCGCGTCCCCGTGGATGGTCACACCCGCGGACTGCAGCGCGTCCACCAGCACCGGGAGGAAGTCCTTGGCGACCGCCTCGTGCACCAGCAACGACTCCGCGCTGTTGCACACGCTGGTGCGGTGGGTCTTGGAGTTCAGCACGATGGCCAAGGCCATGTCGAGGTCGGCGGCGGCGTCCACGTAGACATGGCAGTTGCCGACCCCGGTCTCGATCACCGGCACGGTCGACTCCTCGACCACGGTACGGATCAGCCCGGCACCGCCGCGCGGGATCACCAGGTCCACCAGCCCACGGGCCCTCATCAGGTGTGCCGCCGAGGCCCGGTCGGCGGCGTCGACGGCCTGGACCGAGTCCGCGGGCAGGCCGGTCGACTCCACAGCCGAACGCAGGCTCTGCACGATGCTCGCGTTCGTACGGGCGGCCGAGCCGGACCCGCGCAGCAGCACGGCGTTGCCGGACTTCAGGCACAGTGCCGCGGCGTCGGCGGTCACGTTGGGGCGGGCCTCGTAGATGATGCCGACGACGCCGAACGGGACCCTGAGCTGGCGCAGCTGCAGGCCGTTGGGCAGCGTCGAGCCGCGTACGACCTCACCGACCGGGTCCGGCAGGCCGGCGATCTCCCGGGTGCCCTCGGCCATCGCGGACATGCGAGTGGAGTCCAGCTGGAGCCGGTCGACCAGGTGCTCGTGCGTACCGCCGTCCCGGGCCGCCTGCACGTCGGCGGCGTTGGCGGCCAGGATGCTCGGCGCATCGGACAGCAGCGCATCGGCCATCGCCTGCAACGCGGCGTCCTTGGCCGTGCGGTCGGTGTCGGCGAGCACGCGAGCGGCCACGCGGGCGCGCCGGGCCAGTTCGTGCACTGTGTCGGCCACGGGATCATTCATACGTCCGAGTCTAGAGACGTGACCTCGTCGAGATCCGAGTTGTCCGTCACGCGGGCGATGGTGCGTGACCAGCAGGTCGGATCTCGGCCGGGGTGCTGGCGGGTCAGAACGGGACGGGCTCGGGATTGCGCAGCCCCAGGCCGGTCACGCCGTGGTCCAGTGCGCGCCGGTTGAAGGTGTCACGTTCGAGCACCTCGAGGCCGACGACCTCCCACTGCGGCAGGCCGGCTGAGTCACGGTGCTCCATCCAGACCCGCAGCGCCATGGCAGCGGCATCATGCATCTCGTCGGCCTCCTCCCAGTACGAGACCTCCGCCCGCTCCCGGGAGTAGCGCAGCGAGTGCAGGAACGCGTGCTGCTCGGCGAACCTCACCAGTGCTGTCTTGACGGTGTCGGGCTCGTGGGTGTCACCGGCGAACGTCATCGTCACGTGCCAGAATCGGCGATCGCCGCTCAACTGCTCCACCTCTGTCCTCATCGGGCACGCCGGTCGATACCCACGTTGCCTCCGCACGGTCAGTCTCCGACACGAACGGCCGACGGTGTGGGAAAACGCTCCAACGATTTACGTCACAGGTCGGTCGCGACAGCAGCGGACCGGCGAATGCATGCTCAGCCGAGCAGGACCAGGTCGTCGCGGTGCACGACCTCGCGCTCGTACTCCGGGCCGAGCGCCTGCTTCAGCTCCCCCGTGGAGCGGCCGAGCAGCACGGGCACCTCGACGCTGTCGTAGTTGACCAGCCCACGCGCGACGGGTGTGCCGTCGGGGCCGACCAGGTCCACCGGGTCGCCGGCGGAGAAGGTCCCCCGGACCCCGGTGATCCCGGCTGGCAACAGCGATGCACGCCGCTCCAGCACCGCCCGTACGGCGCCGGCGTCGAGCTCGAGGCTGCCCAGGGGCTCGGTGGCGTGGGCCAGCCAGAGCAGGCGGGTGGGCCGGCGGCGTCCAGTGGCGTGGAAGACGGTGCCGACGTCGGCGCCGGCCAGCGCTGCGGCGACTTGATCGGCCCTGGCCAGACGTACGGAGATTCCCGCCTGGGTCGCGATCCGCGCGGCCTCCAGCTTGGTCACCATCCCGCCACTGCCCACGCCCGATGACGCGGACCGGCGCACGTCCACCCCGAGGAGGTCCTGGGCGCCGAAGACCTCGCTGATGCGGCGGGCCCGCGGTTCACGTGGGTCGGCGTCGTACAGTCCGTCGACGTCGGAGAGCAGGACGAGGAGGTCGGCGTGCACCAGGTGCGCCACGAGCGCCGCGAGCCGGTCGTTGTCACCGAAGCGGATCTCATTGGTGGCCACCGTGTCGTTCTCGTTGACGATCGGGGTGACACCGAGCTCCAGCAGCCGGGCGAAGGTGCGGTACGCATTGCGGTAGTGGCTGCGTCGGGTCACGTCGTCGAGGGTCAGCAGCACCTGGCCGACTGTGTGACCGCGCCGACCGAAGCCGTCGGTGTAGCGCTGCATGAGCAGGCCCTGGCCCACGCTGGCCGCAGCCTGCTGGGTGGCGAGGTCACCGGGCCGACGGGCCAGCGCGAGCGGCGCCAACCCGGCGGCGATGGCGCCGGAGCTGACCAGCACGACCTCGTCGCCACCGGAGCGGGCCGCGCTCAGCGCCTCGACGAGCGAGTCCACGCGGTCCGCGTCGATGCCCCCGGCCGTCGTGGTGAGGGAGGAGGAGCCGACCTTGACCACGACCCGGCGGGCGGCGCCGGCCGAACCCTTGGTAACCTCGGCGGCCGATCCGGTCACGCTCAGCGGCCCTCCAGCCGCGGATCCTGCCCGCGCCGGCCGTAGAGCACCTCGGCACCGGCCTGCACCTGCGGGTCGAAGTCGAAGAGCACGGCGTTCTCGGCCGGTCCGATGAGGATGTCGTCGCCGGGCGCGGCGCCACGAGCCAGCAGCTCCTCCTCGACACCCAGCCGTGCCAGCCGGTCGGCGAGGAAGCCGACGGCCTCGTCATTGGAGAAGTCGGTCTGCCGTACCCACCGCTCGGGCTTGTCCCCCAGAACCTGCCAGCGTCCCTCAACGTGCCGGATCTCGAAGTCCGGACCCTCGGCGGCACTGGGCCGGATCACCACGCGAGTCGGCATCGGTATCTCGCTCGCCGCGCGGGCGTCGGCCACCACCTGCGCCATCGCGAACGTGAGCTCGCGCAGGCCCTCGTGGCTGGCCGCCGACACCGGGTAGACATCGATCCCGCGGGCCCGCAGGTCAGCGATCGTGAGGTCAGCGATTCCTCGCGCGTCTGGGACATCGATCTTGTTCAACGCGACGAGGCGCGGACGGTCCTGCAGGCCACCGTAGGAACGCAGCTCGTTCTCGATGACCTCGAGGTCGCTGGCCGGATCACGGCCGGGCTCCGGGGTGGCGCAGTCGATCACGTGCACGAGGGCAGCGCAGCGCTCCACGTGTCGCAAGAAGTCGTGACCGAGGCCGCGACCCTCGCTCGCGCCCTCGATCAGGCCGGGTACATCGGCGACCGTGTACGTCGTGTCGCCGGCGGTGACCACGCCCAGGTTCGGGACCAACGTGGTGAACGGGTAGTCGGCGATCTTGGGTCGCGCCCGAGACAGCGCGGCGATCAGGCTGGACTTCCCGGCGCTGGGGAAGCCCACCAGTCCGATGTCCGCAACGACCTTCAGCTCGAGGGCGATCGTCTGCTCGTGACCGGGTTCGCCGAGCAGCGCGAAACCCGGTGCCCTGCGCTTGCTCGAAGCCAACGCGGCATTGCCGAGACCGCCCCGACCGCCGGCGGCGATGACCATCTCGGTGCCTGCACCCACGAGGTCGGCGAGCGCCCGGCCACGTTCGTCCTTGACGACCGTGCCGTCAGGGACCGGCAGCACCAGCGGCTCTCCCTGGGCGCCGCTGCGATGGCCGCCGCTGCCGTGGCCGCCGCGCCCGCCGCGGCGGTGCGGCTCGTGGTGGTAGTCCACCAGCGTGGTGACATCGGTATCGACCCGAAGCACGACGTCGCCACCGTGGCCGCCGTTGCCACCGTCCGGACCGCCAAGGGGCTTGAACTTCTCCCGGTGCACGGAGGCGACGCCGTTGCCCCCGCTGCCGGCCGAGACGTGCAGGACCACCCGGTCGACGAACGTCGGAACCGCCATGACTGCCGCCTTCTCCTGCTCCGTGGTTCAGCCGGGTGGGTGACACGGCGAAGGGGTGGCCGCTCTGTCGAGCGGTCCACCCCTTGCGCGTGCTAGCTGCTGTGCGGGTCCGGTGTCACTCCGCGGCGACAGGCACAATGTTGACGACCCGACGACCGCGACGGCTACCGAACTCGACGTTGCCCTGTGCGAGTGCGAACAGCGTGTCGTCCCCCCCACGTCCCACCAGCGTGCCGGGATGGAAGTGCGTGCCGCGCTGGCGGACGATGATCTCGCCGGCGTTGACGAGCTGGCCGCCGAAGCGCTTCACGCCGAGCCGCTGGGAGTTGCTGTCGCGACCGTTCCTGGTCGACGCAGCACCCTTCTTGTGTGCCATGAGTTCAGTCCTCGCAGTTCAGTTTCTGCCGGTCAATCCCCGGGGGGATCACCCGGAGCTGATGTCGGTGACCTTGACCTGGGTGTACTTCTGCCGGTGGCCCTGGCGCTTGCGGTAGCCGGTCTTGTTCTTGAACTTGACGATGTTGATCTTCGGACCCTTGGTGCCACCGATAACCTCGGCCGTCACGGTGGCCTTGGCCAGTGAGTCCGCCTTGGACGTGACTGCGTCGCCGTCGACGAGCAGGACGACCGGAAGGGTCAGCGACTCGCCAACCAAGGTCGCGACCTTGTCGATCTCGATGACGTCGCCGACCGCAACCTTGGTCTGCTGGCCGCCACTGCGCACGATCGCGTACACCGCGGGCTCACTCTCTTCAGTCGTCAGGAAGTCTGTCTCTCGCACAACCCCAGCACGGGTGTGCCGGAGGTATCAAGGGAGAAGGCGTACGTCACGCACACCGATCGATCAGTCTACGGACCCGCGCCCGCCACGGTCAAAACGGAACCGGTCTCACGAGGGGGCACCTTGCTCGGTGGTGGAGTCGTCCTGCGCTGTCTCGGTGTCGCCGTCGCCGCGCTTGGAGCCGCCCCGGCCCCTCCCTCGCCGTCCGCGACGACCGTTCCCGTCGTCGCTGCTGCTGCTGCTCGAGGAGTCCTCGGGGTTCCCGATGGAGGACACCCCTCCACCGCCACCCTGACGGGCGGGCTCGACCGGCTCGGTGTGGACATTGAGGCCACGGCCGTGGCAGTGCTCGCAGCTCTCGCTGAAAGCCTCGAGCAGTCCGGTCCCGATGCGCTTGCGCGTCATCTGGACCAGGCCCAGCGAGGTGACCTCGGCGACCTGGTGCCGCGTACGGTCACGGCCCAGACACTCGATCATGCGGCGGAGCACCAGGTCGCGGTTGTCCTCGAGCACCATGTCGATGAAGTCGACGACGATGATCCCGCCGATGTCGCGCAGTCGCAGCTGGCGGACGATCTCCTCAGCCGCCTCCAGGTTGTTCTTGGTGACCGTCTCCTCCAGGTTGCCGCCCGAGCCGGTGAACTTGCCGGTGTTGACGTCGACGACGGTCATCGCCTCGGTCCTGTCGATGACCAGTGATCCGCCCGACGGCAGCCAGACCTTGCGGTCGAGCGCCTTGGCGATCTGCTCGTCGATGCGGTGGGCGGCGAACGAGTCATCGGATCCTTCGCCCCAGCGCGACAGACGCTCCGACAGGTCCGGTGCCACGTGGGTGACGTAGCCGTCGATCATGTCCCAGGCGTCGTCACCATGGACGACCAGGGAGCTGAAGTCCTCGTTGAACAGGTCGCGGACGACCTTGATCATCAGGTCGGGTTCGCCGTAGAGAAGCTGCGGTGCGTTGCTGCTGGCCTTGGACTTGCGCTCGATGTCCTCCCACCGGGCGGTCAGCGCACCCACGTCCCGGGTCAGCTGTTCTTCCGTCGCCCCCTCGGCGGCGGTCCGGATGATGACCCCAGCGCCCTCGGGGAGGGTGTCCTTGAGCAGTGCCTTGAGCCGCGCGCGCTCGGTGTCGGGCAGCTTGCGTGAGATACCCGAGCTCTGTCCTCCGGGCACGTACACCAGGAACCGGCCGGGCAGGCTGACCTGACCGGTCAGCCGAGCACCTTTGTTGCCCACGGGATCCTTGGTGACCTGAACCAGGATGCTCTGGCCCGACTTGAGGACCTCCTCGATCTTGCGCGACCTGCCCTCGGCGCCGACAGCCTTCCAGTCGACCTCGCCGGCGTACAAGACGGCGTTGCGACCCTTGCCGATGTCGATGAAGGCGGCCTCCATGCTGGGCAGGACGTTCTGGACCCGGCCGAGGTACACGTTGCCGATCAGCGAGGTCTGTGAGTCACGGGCCACGTAGTGCTCGACGAGCACGCCGTCCTCGAGCACGGCGATCTGGGAGAGGTCCTTGCGCTGGCGGATCACCATCTCGCGCTTGACCGACTCCCGTCGGGCCAGGAACTCCGATTCGGAGACGATCGGCGCCCGTCGACGACCGGCGTCGCGCCCCTCGCGGCGGCGTTGCTTCTTGGCCTCCAGCCGGGTCGAGCCGGAGATCGAGGAAATCTCGTCCTCGGCGGCACGACGCTCGCGGATGCGGACGACTGTGTTGGCCGGATCGTCCTGCGACGGCTCGGACCCTTCGCCGCGACGTCGGCGGCGGCGGCGACGGCGCGTGGTGCCTTCGCTCTCGTCGTCGGCACCCTCATCGCCGACGGAAACCTGCTGATCCCCTTCGGGGCGTGGCCGGTCGGACTCGGTGGAGGAGCCCTCGCTGTCGTCTGAGCGAGCGCCGTCGGACTCGGAGGTGTCGGTCTCCTCAACGCCACCTGAGCCGCGGCGACGACGTCGGCCGCCCCGACGCCGGCGGCGGCGCGGGGCTGCGTCGCCCTGCTCGTCCTCGCCTTCGGAGTCATCGCTGTGGTCCGCGGCAGGCGTTGAGTCGGCTGTCTCAGCGACTGCGGTCTCCACCGGAGACGTCGGGGTCGGCTCGGTGGCATCCGGCGGCGGCCCCGCCTTGCGGGTCCGCCGGCGCGGCGTGGGGGCCGCCGCGGGGTCTGGGGCCTGGAACATCACCGATTCGGTGGAAGCTGCAGGATCGGCATCGGCCGGCTCGGCGGCGTCCACCGGGTCGGCAGCCGAGTCCTTCTTCGTGACGCGGCGTCGACGGGTCGGCGTCGGGGTCTCCTCGACGGCGGAGAACATCGGCCCCGGCGGGGAGGTAGGCGTGGGTTCTGGGGTCGGCTCGGCCAGTCGCTCGGCAGCAGCGTCCTGCTTCGTCGTCCGGGCTCGGGACGCACGCTTGGCGGCTTTACGAGCCGGGACCTCTGGCTCGGTCGGATCGGCCACGGTCGGATCGGCCACGGTCGGCTCGGCCACGGTCAGCTCGGCCGCCGACGCATCGGTCGCCGGTGCCGCCTTCTTGACGGCACGCTTGCGCGGTGCCCGTGTGGTTGCCGACTTCTTCACCGGCGCCTCGATCGGGGCGTCGGTCGGTTCGGTGGTCTCAGGGGGGCTGACGGCATTGTTGGCCGGCGGGGGGCCGGCCGGTCGGGACGCAGCACGTCGGCGACGTGTGGCTGTCGGGGTTGACTCGGTGGTGGCGCTGGACGGGTCGGTGGTGGTGCCGGGGGTGCTCTCGTCGAGCATGTCTGATCTCCTCGGCCTCCGGTCGAGCGTGCTCGGACGGAGGCGAATCGGTCGCCTGCGGCAACCGGGGCTGCCACGGGGCGCAAGCCTGTGGGACCGTCGACGCTCTCCAGCTGTGTCAGTCGGAGGCCGCTGCTGTCCTGCCGCGGTCGATGTCGTCCGCCTGGATGGCGTCCGGCATGTCGCGGTCGAGGCTGAACGGATCCCCTACCGTGCCGGCCTGCGGATCGAGAGGACCTTGCGCCGTTCGGTTCAACAGTGGCGGAACCGTGGGCCGCAGTCCCCCGACCTGGTCGAGGCCGGCGAGAACATCGTCGGGGCGAACGGACGGCGTACCGTGCCGTAGCACCACCCGCAGTATCGCACACGAGGGTCCCCCCGTCGGACTCTGCCCGGCGACCACCCAGATCCGCACGACTGCCGCGCGGCAGTCGAAGGTGCGCAGTCCCTTCTTGGTCATCCGCGATACCTCGACCGCATCAACCGCCTGGAACGCGGCGGCGGCGTCATGAACGGCCCCCTCCTCGACGCCGGGCAGCGTCACCTCCCAGTCACTGGCCTCAAGGTGGTCGGCGAGACTTCCGCCCATCGCTTCGACTGCTGCTGTCACGTCGATACCGGCCGGGAGCGCCGCGTCGAGCGCGGCCCGGACGGCCCCCGGGTCACACCTGCGGTTGAGACCGATCTCCATGTACTCGGCCTCGCTCGCCGCGCCGGTCGGTGACGCCCCCGCGTAAGAGATTCGGGGATGCGGGTTGAATCCGTGCGAGTACGCGACAGGGATCGCGGCCCGGCGCACGGCACGCTCGAGTGCGCGTCCGACGTCACGGTGGGAGGTGAACCGCATTCGCCCCCGCTTGGTGTAGCGCAGCCGTACCCTCTGCAGGACGGGCGGCTGGGGATTGGGCGCCTCGGTGGCCGGGCGTCGGCGCGCCGGAGCGGCCTGCTCGGGTGACTGCTCGGAATGCTGCTCGGACACAGGTGCCGACGTTACCGCGACCGACCCGGGCGTACGCGTCCATGGTCGCGACCTGCCACCATGCGTCGGTGACCGCCGATACCCGAGCGTTGAGCCCAGCCCCGGTCGGCCGGGGCAGCCGGCCCGCGCCACGGTGGCTGACACTGGTCGGCATCGTCGTCCTGGCGCTCAACCTGCGCCCGTCGATCACCAGCCTCGGCGTCTCGCTGGGGCAGGTCGGCGACTCGTTCGACTTCTCCGGTTCAGTCGCCGGCGTACTCACCACCCTGCCGGTGCTGTGCTTCGCGGTGGTCGGCCTGGCCACTCAGACGATCGGCAACCGCATCGGCGTGCACCGCACGGCGACCCTGTCGCTGGTCGCGACCACGTTCGGTCTGCTGGTACGCGGGCTCACCGACTCGACGGCCGTCTTCTTCACGGCGTCGGTGCTGTCGATGTCCGGCATCGCCATCGCCAACGTCACGCTGCCACACCTCGTGAAACTGCACTTCCCGGACCGGATCGCGGCGGTCGCCGGCCTGTACTCCGCACTGCTGATGACCGGCGCCCTCCTGCCTGCCCTCACCTCGGTGCCGATCGACCAAGCCGCGGACAGCTGGCGGGCCGGCCTGCTGGTGTGGGCGATGGTGGCCGGGCTGTCGTTACTGCCGTGGCTGGCCTTGACCCGGCATGAGGTCACTGCCGACCTCTCCACCCACGGACGGATCTCGGTGCGGATGCTCACGCGCTCGCGGTTGGCGTGGTGCCTGGCGCTGTTCTGCGGATTGCAGTCGGCGATGGCCTACGCCCAGTTCGGCTGGTTGACCCAGATCTACGTCGACGCAGGGCTCACCCGGGCCGAGGGATCCCTCCTGCTGGGCCTCTTGACGGCCATCGGCATCCCTTTGCCGCTGCTGCTGCCGTGGCTGTTCGCGCGCGTGCCTGACCACCGCGTGTTCGTCACCGTCTTCAGTGGCACCGGTGCGGCCGGCTTCGTCGGGCTGTGGCTCGCACCGGCGACGACACCGTGGCTGTGGGCAGTGTTGATGGGCGTGGGCGGCTGTGCGTTTCCGTACGTGCTGACGATGATCGGCCTGCGCGCCCACACCCCCGACGGCGTTGCGGCGCTGTCGGCGTTCACGCAGAGTGTCGGCTACCTCGTCGCCGCGATCGGACCGCTGCTGGCCGGGCTGCTCTATGAGCTGACCGGCGGCTGGGACGTGCCCCTGGTGATCCTGGCGCTGCTCGGGGGCCCGATGCTCATCGCGGGCCTCGGCTTCGCCCGGGAGCAGTACGTCGAGGACACGCTGCCCGTACGTGGCTGAGTGCGCCGGCGTGGTGCCGCTACCGTGAGCCCGTGAAGCGCTTCCGAATCGGCCACTACCTCAAGACCAGTCTCTGGTTGTTGCCCGTGCTGTTGGTGCTCGCCGGGGTCGCCCTTTCACTGATCACGACATCGATCGACGAACGGCAGCCTGATCCCGCAAAGCATCACCGGTGACCCGACCGCAGCGCTGCAGATCCTTTACCTCATCTCGTTCTCGATGCTGACCCTGACGGGTCTGGTGCTCTCTCTCGTGGTGGTCGTCGTCCAGCTCGCCATGGGAATCTTCTCGCCGCGAATCGTGCGGCAGATCTTGCAGGACCGACCCAGTCAAGCGGCGATCGGCCTCTTCGCCGGTACGTTCACCCACTCGATCCTCGCCATCCGGGAGGTCAGGACGACTCCGGACGGGGGGTCGGTGCCCGGCCTTGCCGTCGTCGTGGCCATCGTCTTGGTCCTGGCCTGCATCGGGGCACTCGTCTGGTACCTGAATCACATCGGTCAGTCCTTGCGCGTCGCAGCCCTGGTCGGATGGGTCGCCGACGACACGATGAAGTCGCTCGATCACGTATACCCCGATCACGGCCCCGAGCAGGACCTCGAGCCGGACCTCATCGTGGCACCACGGGGCGGGGTCGTCTTCATGGTCGACCACGACCAACTGGTCGCGCTCGCCCAGCGGGCGGACTGCCGGCTGGAGTTTCTGTGGGCGGTCGGTGACTTCGTGCCTACCGGAGCCGCGCTCATCCGCATCGTCGGCGACCCCACCGGCCTGTCACGCAAAGCCGCCACCAGCGCAATAGCTCTCGGGCCCGAACGCACGATGAACCAGGACGTGGCCTACGGGATCAGGATGTTGGTTGACATCGCGGAACGCTCACTGTCCGCCGGACCGTTCGAGGATCCCACCACCGCCGTGCAAGCCATCGACCGCCTGCACGACATCCTGCGACAACTGGTCCGCCGCCCATTGCATTCGGGGCACCACCACGACGCGACGGGCACGCTGCGCCTGCTCGCGCCGACCTTGCACTGGGACGGTTACGTCCGGGTCGCGTTCGATGAGATTCGGCAGGCTGGAGCGGGTTCTCCGCAAGTGTCGCGACGCCTCAGGGCCGCCCTCGACGACCTGCTGTCGATGGCTCCGCCGGACCGCCGTGCGGCGTTGGAGCACCAGCTGACGTTGCTCGAAAGCCTGGCGGCTGTCGCAGCCCATGATGATGCCGACCGCCGCGCCGCCATGGTCCCCGACCCTGCCGGCATCGGCTCGGCCGACAACCTCGTCACGGCCACGACCACTCAGGAGAGTTAGAACCGGCGGTCCAGGTTCTCCTCCAGCCGCCCCAGAGCCTTGGCGGCCGCCCGGGCGACGCGGCTGCTCGGGTCTTCCGCTGCCTCGGCCAGCAGCTCCAGGTGCTCGCCTTCACCGACGACTTCGAGTGCCCGTACGGCGGCAATGCGGACCCGGTCGACCGGGTCGTCGACCAGGCCCGGCAGCGCCTGGGCCGCCTCGCCGACCTCGCGCAGCCGCACCACCTTGGCCGCCATCTCACGGACCCGCCACGCATCGTCGGCCAAGGCGGCCACGACGTCGGGCGACGCGCTGTCGTTCCAGACGTACAGCAGGCCTCGCGCGCCCCAGACCCGCGGCCAGTACGGCGGCCACCCGGTGGTGCCGCCCACCCACGCGATCGGTGGGTCGTCCGGGTCATCGGGGCCGCTGCGCCCGCTGATCAGGTCGGTGCACCACGCCAGCACGACGTCGTCGCCAAAGCGTGCGCACGCCTCCCGGATCAGCACTCGGGGGTGCGCGCGGGGGTCTGCCGGACGATCCATCGACCAAGCCTCGCAGCACACAGCGCCCATCCGTGAGTTCGGTGCAGCCCGTCCGTGAGTTCGGGTCACCCCCGCACCAGCAGCGGGTGGTCGCGCCCGAAGCCGGCACGCTCGTAGAACGGCACCGACCTGGGTGACGGGTTCAGGACGACCCGGTTGAACCCGTGCGCATCGGCATGGCCGAGCGCCGCATCCAGCAGCGCTCGCCCGATCCCGGCGTCGCGCCGGTCGGGCAGCACGATGACGTTCCCGAGGTAGCCCCACCGACCGGGGTCCCGGTCCGGCTCCGGCATCCGCTCGTGCACGAACATCACCAGCATGCCGACCGGTTCCGAACCCTCGTACGCCAGCCAGGCCAGCGTCCCGCGGTTGAGCTGCCCCGTGTACCACTCGCGGAACCGGGCCTCGAAGCCGGAGTCGGCGTCCAGGGCGACGCCGTGTCGTTCCAGCGTCCAGTGCCGCCGCAGTCGCGCGAGAAGCAGGGCGTCGGCGGGCCGCGCAGGCCGGATCACACCACCGACAGCGGCAGCAGCTGCTTGCCGGTGGGGCCGATCTGGATCTCGGTGTCCATCTGCGGGCAGACGCCGCAGTCGAAGCACGGAGTCCAACGGCAGTCCTCGACCTCTACGGCGCCGTCGGGGTCCAGGGCGTCCTGCCAGTCCTCCCACAGCCAGTCACGGTCGAGGCCGGAGTCGAGGTGGTCCCAGGGCAGCACCTCGGCGTATTCGCGCTCGCGCACGGTGTACCAGTCGAGGTCCACCGGCTCGCCGGCCAGGGCCGCTTGCGCCTGCGTCATCCAGCGCT
>Ga0136613_10000762_pt1 | contig 15559 bp, 20 predicted proteins | sample AntDrymUQ2722106_2_FD_106649 | JGI IMG/M metagenome (GOLD analysis project Ga0136613, IMG submission 106649) | Polar desert sand microbial communities from Dry Valleys, Antarctica - metaG UQ272 (21.06) | ecosystem: Environmental > Terrestrial > Soil > Desert | place: Antarctica: Dry Valley... | reverse complement strand
GGCGCGACAGCAACGCTGCTCAAATGTGACAGCCTCCCTTAACGACGTGCAGGGTTGGACGGACGAGACCTCGGCGGAACCTCGGAGGATAGCGCACGAGCACACCCCGCCGCAACCGCTTGTCGGAGCGGATGGGGTGCGTCGGAAGAGTGTAGCGAACGGGGCAAGGGTGAGCGTCGACCCACCATTCGCCCCCGCGCCCGCGGTAGTCGGTAGGAGCCGGGCATGCCCGGCTCCTACCGCAAGCTCGCCTACTTGAGCTCGACGGAAGCGCCCGCTTCCTCGAGCTGGGCCACGATCGAATCGGCCTCTTCCTTCGCAGCGCCTTCCTTGACCGCGTTGGGAGCTCCGTCGACGAGGTCCTTCGCCTCCTTCAAGCCGAGCCCCGTGATCGCGCGCACGACCTTGATCACCTGGATCTTCTTGTCACCGGCACCGGTGAGGACGACGTCGAAGGAGTCCTTCTCCTCCTCTGCGACCGCACCATCGCCGGCGGGCCCTGCCGCGGCGACTGCGACGGGAGCGGCGGCCGTGACCCCCCACTCCTCCTCGATCGCGTTCTTCAGCTCGACGAGCTCGAGCACGGTCATCTTGCCGAGCGAGTCGAGCACCTTGGATACATCGGTGGGCATTAGTTCTCCTCCTCTTCTCCATCTGCTGTTTGTTCGGCTACCTGCTCAGAGGGCTGTTCGCCGTCTCGGGCGGCAGATTCCGCTGAGGCGGAATCTGCCGGTGCCGATTCCTCATCAGTGTCGGCAGTCACTTCCGCAGGCTTCTCATCTTCGGCGGCTTCAGCCTCGGGAGGCGACACGACCTCGCCTTGCTCCTCGAGCTGCTTGATGCGCGCTTCGAGCAGGCCATAGAAATTCTGGAGCGGCGCGTTCACCAGCGCCACGAGCTGGGTCAACGGCGCCACGATCGCGCCGACCAGCTGGCCGCGCAGCACGTCGAGCGGCGGCAATGTCGCGAGCCGGTCGACCTCTTCGCCCGTCAACGTGTTGCCTTCCAGGATTCCTCCGCGCAGCGTCAGCACATTGGTCTCCTTGGCCTTCGTCGCCAGCGCCTTCGCCACGGCCGCAGGATCGCCGCCGGACTCGATGAAGGCGATCGCGGTCGGCCCCTCGAGCATGACGAGGAGCGCCTCCGCTCCCGCCTCTCGAGCAGCCCGTCGCGTCAGCGTGTTCTTGACGATGCGAAAGCGGCCTCCGTGCTGGAGCAGGTCATCGCGAAGCGCCTCGAGCTGCTTGTTCGTGAGCCCGCGGTAGTCGGCGACGATCAGCGTGTCCGCTTCGCGCAAGTCGGATGCGAGCTCGGAGACGATTCGTTCCTTGTCGGATTTCAGCATGTCGTGGTCCTCCTCAAAATGACGAAACCCGCACGAGGCGGGTCCTGGCGGGCGCGAGCCCTTCGAGAACCTGCCTCGGCTGGACCTCTGCCCTCGGTATCGATCTGGCCGTATCGATCCGGGGCTGCCAGCGGTCTTTGGCGGGAGACGTCTGTAGCTAGGCCGAGACTGTAGCTTCCTCCAGCTCCTCCGCGATGTCGCGCGTCTTCGTCGAATCGACGTGGATTCCGGGGCCCATCGTGGTGGCCAGCGTGATCTGCTGGATGTAGCGACCCTTTGCCGCCGAGGGCTTGGCACGGACGATCTCCTCGACGAGAGCGCCGTAGTTCTCGAGCAGGGCACGCTCGTCGAAGCTCTTCTTGCCGATCGGGAGGTGGACGTTCCCGCCACGATCGGTGCGGTACTCGAGCTTCCCTGCCTTGGAGTCCGTCACGGCCTTGCCGATATCGAACGTGACCGTGCCCGTCTTCGGGTTCGGCATCAGCCCCCGCGGGCCGAGCACGCGTCCGAGCTTGCCCACCACGCCCATCTGATCGGGGGTCGCGATCGCGACGTCGAAGTCGAGGAACCCGTCTTCGATGCGGCTGGCGAGGTCTGCCGAGCCGACGATGTCCGCCCCTGCGTCCTCCGCCTCGCGCGCCTTCTCGCCTTCGGCAAAGACCGCGACGCGGACGTCCTTGCCGATGCCGTGCGGCAGCATGATCGTGCCGCGGAGCTGCTGGTCGGCGTGACGCACGTTCAGGCCGAGCCGGAAGTGCGCCTCCACGGTCTCGTCGAAGCGCGCGCCCTCGGCTCCCTTGAGGAGCCGAACGGCCTCGAGCGGCGCATAGGCGTGCTCGCGATCGATCTGCTCGTGCGCCGCGCGGTAGCGCTTGCCGTGGATGCTCATGGGCACGCCTTTCGCCCCCGAGCGGGGAGGGGTGTTGGGAACCGGGAGGTTTCCCACGCTCTCGAGAAGAAGCGGCCACCAAGGGGAAACATGGTTTCCGACACCTTGCGGCTGGCGAACGCGAGCTGGAAGCGAGCGTTGCTCATCAGTCGGTGTCCACTCCCATCGAGCGCGCGGTGCCGGCGATGACCTTCATCGCCTCGTCCACGTCGCGCGCGTTCAGGTCGGGCATCTTCGCCTCGGCGATCGACCGAAGCTGGGCCTGTGTGAGCCGGCCGACCTTGGCCCGGTTCGGCTCGCCCGATCCGGACTCGAGCCCGAGTGCCTCCTTGATCAGGACTGCCGCAGGCGGCGTCTTCGTGATGAAGGTGAACGAGCGGTCCTCGAAGACGGTGATCTCGACGGGCGTGATGCGTCCGTTCTCCTGCGCCGTCTGGGCGTTGAAGGCCTTGCAGAACTCCATGATGTTGACCCCGTGCTGTCCCAGCGCGGGACCGACCGGCGGGGCCGGGTTCGCCTGCCCGCCGGGAATCTGCAGCTTGATCATGGTGAGAACCTTCTTGGCCATCAGTCGATCTTCTTGACCTGGTCGAAGCTGAGCTCCACGGGCACCTGCCGCTCGAAGATGTCGACGAGCACCTTCAGCTTCTGCTGGTCGGGATTCACGTCGACGATCTCGCCGTCGAAGTCCGACAGCGGTCCGGACGTGACCTTGACCGACTCCCCGAGGGAGAACTCGACCACGGCCTTCTGCCCCTGGGCGCCGGTGGGCGCGCCGTGGTGGAGGATCCGGTCGACCTCCGGCTGCGAGAGCGGCACGGGCTTCGCGCCGGCTCCGACGAACCCGGTGACGCCGGGCGTCCCTTTGACCACCGTCCAGGACTCGTCGGACATGTTCATGTTGACCAGCACGTAACCGGGAAGGACGCGCTTCTCCGCCTGCACCTTCTGTCCGTCCTTGGTCTCGATGACCTGCTCCGTGGGGACGACGACCCGACGGAACGCAGGCGCCTGGTTCAGCGAGACGATCCGGTGCTCGAGGTTGGTCTTCACCTTGTTCTCGTGCCCGGAGTACGTGTTGATGACGTACCAAAGAAACATTCGCTCTCCTAGTGCGCAAGATCGGAATCCGCTTGCGCAGATTTCGATCGCGCGAACATCCCTGAAGGCACCCGCTTCGCGGACGCAGTGTCTGTGGATATCACGTCGAACTCCTAGAGAAGCACCCGGTCGACGAGCGGTCTGATTATCTGGTCGATGCCCCAGAGATAGAGCCCCACGATCGCACACGCGATGATAACCACGATGGTGCCCTGAAACGTCTGAGCCCGGCTCGGCCAGTCGACCTTGCGGAGCTCGGCGACGCACTCTCGAATGAACTGCCCGCGGGGCTGCTGTGCCTTCCTACCGGTCTGTTGCTTGACCGGCTGCTGCGCCGGGCGGACCTGCATCTGCCGGCTGCGGCGACCGCCTGTCGCTCCATCGGCCGCGGCCCGGGCTGCGCGCCGCTGCTTTCGTGTCTCACGCGCCACTCTCTCTACCTCGTCTCGCGGTGCGCCGTGTGCTTCCCGCACCAGCGGCAATACTTGTTGAACTCGACCCGGTCCGGCGAGTTTCGCTTCGACTTCTGGGTCTGGTAGTTCCGACGTTTGCAGTCGGTGCAGGCGAGCGTGATTGCGACTCGGACTCCGGTTGCCATTATCCGTTCTCGTTTACTCGGGGTGCGTGCAGAGAGGTTGCGAGTAGCGGCGGCAGGACTCGAACCTGCGACACGCGGATTATGATTCCGCTGCTCTAACCAACTGAGCTACGCCGCCGCGCGCGCAAGAGTGTAGCAGCGGCCGCGCCGGCCCTTGGGGTCAGACCCAGTACTCTGGCGTGGATGGGACGCCTGCACGACCTCGTCGACGGGGTTGCTCGCGAGCACGAGTTCTCGGGCGTCGTCCGCGTCGATCGAGGCGAAGAGATCGAGCTCGCGGCGGCATTCGGGCTGGCCAACCGGGCGTTGGAGATCCCGAACAGCATCGACACCGTGCTCGCGATCGCTAGTGGCACAAAGGGTCTGACAGCTCTCGCGGTAGCGCGTCTCATCGAGGAAGGAGCGCTCGAGCTGTCGACGACCGCGCGCTCGGTGCTCGGCGACGATCTCCCGTTGATCGACGACGCGGTGACGGTCGAGCAGCTTCTGTCGCACCGCTCGGGAATCGGCGACTACTTCGACGAGGACGCTGGAGGAGCGATCACCGACTACGTGCTGCCGGTTCCCGTGCACGAGCTCGACTCGACCGAGAGCTACCTCGCAGTCCTCGACGGATACCCGACCGCCTTCCCACCGGACGAGCGCTTCGCGTACTGCAATGGCGGCTACGTCGTGTTGGCACTGATCGCCGAGCGGGCGAGCGGAGTGCCGTTCACCGAGCTCGTGCAGCGGCGAGTATGCGAACCCGCGGGCATGGAGGACACGGCATTCCTGCGCTCGGACGAACTGCCTGGGAACGCCGCGATCGGGTACCTGTCGACCGAGAGGCCGAGGACGAACGTCTTCCATCTGCCCGTACTCGGCATTGGGGACGGCGGCATTTACTCCACGGTCGCCGACTTTGCGTCTTTCTGGGCCGCACTCTTCGCGGGGAAGATCATCTCGGCGGACCGGGTGGCCGAGATGACCAGGCCCCGGAGCGACGTTCCGTCGGAGTCGATGCGCTACGGCCTGGGTTTCTGGCTGCACGAGTCGACCGGCACTGTGATCCTGGAGGGCTATGACGCCGGCGTCTCGTTTCGGACCCTGCACGATCCCGACACGCGTCGAACGTGCACCATCATCTCGAACACGTCCGAGGGCGCCTGGCCAATGGCGCGCGCGCTGCAGGACTTCGTGGACTAGTACGTCACGCGGCCGCCGGCGAGACGAATGCCGCCCGCAGCTCTCGCCTCGATCGCGCCTCGCGGGCGAGCGCAACCGCTGTCTCGGCGAAGACGTCGCCCCACGGCGCGTACTCGGCCGTGAACTCGACCGCGACAGCGCGCCTCGTACTGCTCAGCTGCGCCGACCAGCACCGTCTCGCCGGAGTACGGCGCCGGCTTCCCGTTGACGAGACGCTGGGTCGTCGTCGCAGGGCCGCCGCAGCGGTGGCAGACGGCCTGGAGCTTGTCCACGAACTCGGCGTGCGAGAGGAGGTCGGGAATCGGGCCGAACGGAAGCCGGCGAAAGTCCTGATCGAGCCCCGCGGCGACGACCCGGGCTCCGTCCTCGGCGAGCTCGAGCGACGCACTGACGACGGAGTGCTCGAAGAACTGCACCTCGTCGATCCCGACGACCTCGAAGCCCTGCGCCCGCGCGACCAGCTCCGCCACCGAGGAGACCGGAACGCCGCGCATCCGCGCTCCCGCGTGACTGACGACGTCCGCGGCGTCGAAGCGATCGTCGATCCGCGGCTTGAAGATGACGACTCGCTGGCCGGCGATCTCGGCTCGCCGGAGCCGGCGAATCATCTCCTCGCTCTTGCCCGAGAACATGGGCCCGCAGATCACCTCGAGCCAGCCACCGCGCTGCGGGGGGATGCGGATCACGGCCGCGATCCTACGAACCCGACCGGTCGGAGCGACGTTCGGGTGGGCGTGCGGTAACGGTTCGGTGAAGCCCCTTGTCCAGTGGCGCGTGCTGCAGCCACGCTGGCGGCGTGAGACTTGCGCTAATCTCCTGCCGACCGACGCCGACGAACGACGCGCTCGCGGATGCGCCGGCCGACGGCCTGTCCTGGGAGCCGATGACCCCACGGCGTGCGCTCGAGGCCGTGGGTCCCGGCGACGCGGCGCTCGGTCGTCTGGACGTGCTTCCCACCCTCGACGGCATGGACGACGGGCTCTGGGCGCTGGGGGCGCTCGCCGCACGAGGCGTTCACGTCCTGAACGACCCCGCTGCGCTGCTCGCGGCCCACGACAAGCTGCTGACTGCCCGAGTGCTTCGGCGTCGCGCCGTCTCTCATCCGGCGACGGTGCACGTCCGGCAGGGAAGAGGCGTGCCTCAACCTCTGCATCCGGTCGTGCTGAAGCCGCGCTACGGGAGCTGGGGCCGGGAGGTGCACCGGTGCGACGACTTCGTGTCGCTCTCGGAGGCTCTCGCCCGTGTGCGTACGAATGGCTGGTATCACCGGCATGGTGCGATCGTCCAGGAGCTCATAACGCCGCAGGGATACGACCTGCGGGTCCTGGTGGCGGCCGGGCGGATCGTCGGGGCCGTGTACCGAGTGGCCGCGGAGGGCGAGTGGCGTACCAACGTCGCGCTCGGTGGCGTGCGACGACCCGTGCTCGACCCTCCCCGAGAGGCCGCCACGCTTGCGCTCGACGCCACTCGGGCCATCGGTGCCGCCCTGGTCGGTGTCGACCTGCTTCCGGACGGGCTCGGTGGTTGGGTGGTCGCGGAGCTGAACGGCGCGCGACTGCCACGAGCCGGGCGCCGATGCGGCCGCTCCGGGCGCCTCAGCGGCGGCGTAGCACTCCGGCACCGAGCGCGAGGCCGAACACGGCAGCCGCGACGAGAACGATCGTTCCACCGGGTGGAAGATCCGCGTAGTACGAGATCGTCAGCCCTGCCAGAACCGAACCAAGGCCGACAGCGATCGACAGAAGAAACGCCGAGCGCATGCTCCAGGCGAGCCGGCTCGCAGCGCTGACGGGAAGCACCATGAGCGCCGCCACGAGCAGGATCCCGACCACGCGCATCGAGAGAGCCACGGTCACCGCGGCCAGCGCCGCGACGGTCACGTTGAGCGCGCCGATCGGCACTCCCGCGACGCGAGCGCCCTCCTCGTCGACGACGATCCCGGCGAGCGGACGGTAGAGCAGCCCAACGGTCGCGAGACCAACCGCCCCGAGCGCGGCAATCACCGCCAGGTCGCTTCGCGTCACGGTGAGGATTGATCCGAACAGGTACTGGAAGAGATCGGCGTTGAGAGCGCCAGCAGCGGAGATGAGCACGACGCCGGCCGCGATCCCCGTATAGAAGACGAGTGCAAGGGCCTGATCTCCGGCCGTCTTTCCCTTCGAACGCAGGAACTCGATGGCGACACCGCCGAGGAGCGCGGCCACGAGCGCGGTGAGGATCGGCGAGACATCCAGCAGGATTCCCGCGGCGACTCCCGCGAATGCGACATGCCCGATGCCGTCCCCGACCAGCGACTGGCGACGCTGGACGAGAAAGAAGCCGACCGCGGGTGCGAGCACGCCGACGACGGCGCCCGCGGCCAGTGCGAGCCGCATGAACTCGGACTCAAGCATGTGCGTGCGACGGGTCGTGCCAGACTCCTGGCAACGCCTGCGGTGCGCCGTCGAACACGATCGTGCGCCGGACGAGCACCAAGCGCTCGACGAAGTGCTCGACAGCCCCGAACTCGTGCGAGACGTAGAGGATCGTCGCGCCGAGCTCCGAGTGCAGCTGAGCGAGGAGCGAGGCGAGCGACTCCTGCGACTCGGCGTCGACGCCTGTCGTCGGCTCGTCGAGCACGAGGATCGACGGCTCGCCGGCGAGCGCCTTCGCGATGAACGCCCGCTGCTGCATCCCGCCCGAAAGCGTCCGCACGGGTGTGTCCGTGACCCCGGCAAGACCGACCCTTGCGATTGCCTCGGTGACGAGCTCCCGGTCTCGCCGCCGCAGTGGGCCGAGCAGCCCGCCCGCGGCGAGGCGCCCGGCCGAGACGACTTCGCGAACGGTCGCCGGAGCGTCACCGCCGAGCTCGGAGCGCTGGGCGAGATAGCCGAGCGTGCGGCGCCGCGAGAAGCGGTGGGCCGGCTCGCCGTACAGCGTCGCGGTTCCATCCGAAGGCCGTTCGAGGCCGAGGACGATTCGCACCAAGGTCGTCTTCCCACCTCCGTTCGGGCCTGCGATGGCGACGAATTCGCCCTCGCCGATCGCGAGATCGACGCTCTCGAGGACATCGAAGCCGGCTCGATACGCGAACGAGACGCCGCTGAGCTCGACCGCTAGCGGCATTCCAAGGCTTCTCTCAGCGTCGCGAGGTTCGTTCGCATGATGGTGAGGTAATCGTCGCCGGCGGCGAGCCGCTCGTCGCTCAGCCCTTCCAGCGGATCGAGGACGGCGAGCTCCGCCCCGGCTTCCCGCGCGACCGTCTCCGCAACTCGATCCGAGACGAGCGGCTCCGAGAAGACCGCGGTCGCCCCGGAGGCTCGCACCTCGTCGATCAAGCGTTCGAGCTCGCGCGGACCGGGCTCGGCCTCCGGCGAGACGCCGGTGAGCGAGAGCTGGGTCAGGTCGTAGCGCGCCGCGAGGTGGCCGAAGGCCGCATGGCTCGTGACGAGGGTTCTGCGCTGGCAGCCCCGGAGGCCTCGCCGATAGTCCTCGTCGAGCTGCATGAGCTCTTCGGACAGAAGCCTGGCCCGGTCGGGGCGCTCGAGTGCCCGGCCGATCTTCCTTACGACATCGGCGAATCTGACCGGGTCGAGCCAGACGTGCGGGTCGCGCTCACCGTCGAGCACGTCCACCGAGATTCCTGCGCGCTCGGAGGCGGCATTCTCGACAGCGGGCTGAAAGCCGTCCCCCGCGTAGATCACAAGGCGTGCGTCCCGGATGGCCTCGACGTCGCGAGGAGAGAGCTCGACGTCGTGGGGCTCGGCGCCCGAGGGCGTGAGGTTGACGACCTCGGTTCCCTCAGCCGCGATCTGTTCGGCTGCCCAGGCCAGGGGATAGAAGGCGCCGACGACCGTTTCGGAGTGGTCATCAGTGCCACCGCCACAGCCGGCGAACGCGAGGAGCACGACAAGAGGAAGGACGCGCATGCTTGCCAAGCTAGCATGTCTTTGAGAACGGGTATCATTATCGTCATGGCAGAGAGGTGGACGGATCATGTGCTCGACCGGATGCGAGCCGAAAGCGGACGCAGTGGGAGTGCCCGCCGGGTCGTCGTCGAGTTTCTCGGCGGCCAGGACTGCTGCCTCTCCGCGCAGGAGATCCATGACCGTCTTCGCTCAGAAGGAGCGAGCGTCGGAATCGCAAGCGTCTACCGTGCGATCGAAGGCCTCGACGAGCTAGGGCTCGTGCAGCGGGTCGACCTCGGCGACGGCGTCTCCCGCTTCGAGCGGGTCGACCCCCGCGGCGACCATCACCACCACCTCGTCTGCGGTGACTGCGGCAAGGTGGAGCCGTTCGAGGACAGTGCTCTCGAGCAGGCACTCGGCCGCGTCGCGGGCGGGCGCGGATATGAGCTGGCGACGCACGACGTCGTCCTGCGCGGCGCCTGCCGCGACTGCCGCGCCGCCTAGTGCTAGGCGCGCGCGATCACGAGCGCCGCCTATTCTCGATCGATCTCCACGTGACGACGTGATCGTTCGGGGACGCACGTGCAGCCCAGGGCGATGCCAGAGACTCGTATTCGGCGCCAACCACGTCTTTGACTTCTCCCGTGTCGGCCGCGAAGCGGCCGGAGGCTCTTTCTTGCGCACTACTCGACGAGCTGGAGCAGCTTGAACATCGGCATGTACATGGCCATGATGATGATTCCGACTACGAGCCCCACGCCGATCATCATTAGCGGCTCGACGATCGAGGTAAGCGCCTGGATCGACGCGTCTACCTCGTCCTCGTAGAAGTCGGCGATCTTGTCGAGCATCTTCTCGAGCTCCCCGGTCTCCTCGCCGACCTTGACCATCTGCGAGACGAGCGGTGGGAACACGGGATTGTCGATCAGGGGCTCCGCGATCGGCACGCCCTGGTGGACCTTCGCGCGGACGTCCGCGAGCGCGGACTCGACCACCCAGTTGCCTGCCGTCTGGCCAGAGATCTCGAGCGCCTTGATGATGTCGACTCCCGCTGCGACGAGGGTCGCGAGGGTGCGCGAGAAGCGCGCCATCGTGACCTTGAGGACGACCTTGCCGATCCCCGCCGGAGCGTGCAGCTTGAAGCGATCCCACACCTGCCTGCCCGAAGGCGTCTTCTTCCAACGGCGGAAGCCGTAGATCGAGCCGCCGATCGCAGGGAAGACGACGAACCAGTACCCCTTCATGATGTCGGAGGCGGCGACGATGATCTTGGTCAGAATCGGCAGCTCGCCGTCCAGGTCCTTGAAGATGTCCTCGAAGATCGGGACGAGGAACAACAGCATCCCCGCAAGCACGAGGAAGGCGAAGCAGAGAACGAGGGTCGGGTAGATCATCGCGCCCTTGACGCGGCGCTTGATCTTCATCTCCTTCTCGATCTGGAGCGCGACGCGATCCAGGACGGTGTCCAGGATCCCCGCTGCCTCACCCGCCTCGACCATCGCGATGTACAGGCGGTCGAACACCTTCGGGTGCTGTGCCATCGCCTGCGAGAGCAGCATGCCGCCCTCGACGTCGGCGCGCACTTCGCGGACGACCTCCGACAGCGCCTTGTCGTCAGTCTGCTGCTCGAGGATCAGAAGCGCCGCGACGACGTTCAGCCCCGCGTCGATCATCGTCGCGAACTGCCGCGAGAAAACCTGCAGCGACCGCTGCTTCACCTTCTTGCGGCGGCCCCCCGATGTCTCTTCGCCGACCTCGTTGAGCTCGACCGGCCGAAGGCCGCGCTGCAGGAGCTGCTCCCGCGCCGAGGTGCGGTCCGCCGCATTGATCTGACCGACGGACTCGACACCAAGCGAGTTGATCGCGTTGTAGGCGAACGCTGCCATGGGTTACGGCTGGACGGGGGCGTCGTCAGGCTTCGTCTCCGGCTTGCCCTGGCCTATCGCGACGAGGACGAGCCTGTAGCGCGCGCCCGTGGTGGTGTTCACGAGGACGAGTGGCCTCCCGACACGGAGCTTCGTCCCGCCGGCGCCGTTCGCGTACGAGCCGCCTGCGATGCCGACTGTGACCGTCTCCGCCTTCGGGCTCTCGGCGATGAGCACGAACACCGGATCGGCCGCCGGAAAGACTGCGCCTGCGCTGAGCGCCTGACGAGCGCCGTTGACCGAGATCACCGTCACGGCGGGCGCAGCAGGGTCGTCGGTCGAGAAGTCCTCGCTCGGCGGCGGCTTCGTATCCCCGCTCCCGCTGCCTCCGTCGCCTGCGCCCCCTCCGCCGTCTCCGGGGTCGGCCGCGGGGGCGCTCCCGCTGCCTCCGTCGCCCGCGCCCCCTCCGCCGTCTCCGGGGTCGGCCGCGGGGTCCTCGATTTGCTGGACGAAGGGATCCTTACGGTCGAAGAAGCCGAAGGAACGGAGCTGTCCCGCCCCGGCCGCGACGGCTCCACCGGTCTCGACGACGGCTGCCGGAACGGCGCTGCTCGGGACGCCGGGCGTTGCGGCCGCTGTCTCGGTCGTCGAGGACGCCTCGCTCGTGGAGCCGCCCATGATCTTCGGAAGTTGGATCGCGAGCAGCGCGAGCAGCATCAGGCCGCCGACGGCGACGAAGATCTTCTGCTTTCGCTCGCGTGCAGCACGCGGGTTCGCCATGGCCATCAGGACGTGCTCCCTGACGCAGTAGTACCCGGCTCGCTTTCGGTCTCGGATGCGTCAGGCACCTCGACGGGCACGAGCGGCCCGTCGTAGACGTACGCGTTCAGCACGATGATCGCGTCCAGCACCGGGAACTTCTCGGTCGCGGACTCACCGAGCTCGAGGCTCTGCACCGCGAAGAGCTGCCCCTTGGCCTCGAGCTTCCCGCCGCGCACCTTGACGAGCCCCTGGGCGCCGCGCACGAACCTCGTGATCTTGAAATAGCTTCCGCCGACGGTCACGGAGATCGGGATGCGAGTCGCCCCCCCCGGCGCGATGAGCGGCTCCTGCGGCGCGATCACGCGGAGCGTGACGCCACTGGCCTCCGCGAGCTTGCTCAGCTCGAGAACGAGACTCGACTGATCCGCGCTCGCAGGCATTGCCTTGGCGAGCCGGAATACATCTGCCACCGGTGCGCCGCCCGTGCTCCCCGGCCGGCTGGAGACCGCCTGCGCCTCCGCGAGGCGGATCTCTGCTGCGGCCACGGCTGCTCGCGCCTCGCCGGCCTCGGCGCGTTTCGGCGAGACCATGAGGAGCCAGACGACGGCCGCGTAGAGGATCACCGTACAGACGGCCGCGATGGTCAGCGTCCGCGGAGAGAGGGATTCGACGCGCGTTCTCATTGCGTCGCTCCGCGTTTGAGCGAGGCGGAGATGACGAAGGTCACGAACGGCTTGCCGGACTCCTGCGGCGTGCCCTGGTTCTCTCCGCTCGCCGACTCCGTCTGCGGCTCCACACGCGCGCTGGAGGTGAGACGGACGTTCTCGAGCGACGGGATGACGCTCAGTCGTGCGAGCAGGCGGGACACAGAGCCGTGCGAGTACGTGGCTCCTTCGAGCGTGACTCCGCCCGGCGCCGTCGTCGTCGTTGGCGGAGGCGGTGCGGCGCCCGCAACGACCGGGGTGACTTCTTCGGGAGTGATCGCGTCGAGCTGCGTGAGCCACGTGTCCTCGGGAAGCACGAACGAGATCTCGCGCAGCACGCGATCGAATGGAATGCGCGCTCTGAGCGCGGCGGAGAGCGCCGCCGTGCGATCCGAACGCTCCCGCACGAGGGAGCCCTGGCTCACGGCGCTGTCCTGAACCTTGGGCAGTGCGACGATCGCTACTTCGAGGGCTTGCAGCTCGCTGCGGTGATCGTTCGCGGAGCCGGTCGCAGATGAGGCGAGGAACATCGCGAGGGCGGTGACGACGACAACACCGCCGACCGCGCCGAACAGCGGGAGCCGAGCGCCGTGAAGGCGCTCGCGCTGTTCGTCGCGGGGCAGGAGATTGACGGCGCGCATCGTTCTCTCAGTCCTCGATCCCGAGGCCGATTGCGATCGAGAGCGAGCCCGGCTGCGTCTCGTCGTGCAGGTTTCGCCCGACCTTCACGCGCCGGAAGGGGTCACCGAGACGGACGGGTGCGCCGATCTGGCGTCCGACCGCCTCGACGAGCCCGGGCATGTGCGCGGTCCCCCCGGTCAGGACGATCTCGCCGATCCCGAGCGCTCCCGGCTGTGCCTGGTAGAAGTGGAGCGAGGCCATGAGCTCTCGCGTGAAGGCAGCGAGGGCGCGCTGAATTCCCTCGTGGGCCTTCGCGCTCTGCTCGATCGACAGCCCCTCGACTGCGACCGGCTCCGCGAACGAGAGCTGCCGCTTGATCGACTCGACCTCGCTCGGAGCCTTGTCGAGCTCACGCGCGACGGCGATGTTGAGCGACCATCCGCCCCAGTCCAGTACGCGTGTGAACTCGCAGTGCTTTCCGCTCGAGACGGCGATCGTGGTGCGGTCGTGACCCACCGCGATCGCGACGAGCGCGCCTCCCCCGGCCAGCGGATCGCCGGGCGCGGAGAGGGAGCGGAGGAGCGCGAACGCCTCGAGGTCGATGCCGACGACCTCGAGGCCTGCCCCCCGGCACGCCTGCAAGTAGCGGTCGACGACCTCACGGTAGGCGACGACGAGGAGAATCCGGAGCACGGACGTGCCGTCCTCGCGAGTCCGTTCGTCGAGCACGACCCAGTCGAGCACCGCCTCGTCGAGCGGGATCGGGAGCACCTCCTCTGCACGGAAGCGGACCGCGTTCTCGAGCTGGCGCGCGTCTGCGACGCCTTCGATCTCGAACACGCGAACACCGATGCGGTTGTTGGAGATCCCGAGACGGACGCCCTTCTTCGGGAGCTTGTGCAGCTCGAAGAAGCGTGTGAGCGCGCTGGAGAGGGCAATCGGGTCGCGAATCTCACCGGAGACGACCACGCCGGGCTCGAGCGGCTCGCGAAAGGCTTCGATGAGCTCCGCCGAGCCGTTGTTGACAACGCGGGCCGCGGCGATCTGGGACGCACCGATCTTGAGGCCGATGAGCTTCTTCGCGCGCTTCGTCTCCTTCGGTACGGGTGGAGCCGCGTCGCCCTTCCCCTTTCGTCGCCGGAGCTCCATCAGGCGCTCCCCGCCAGGCGCAAGGAGGACGCTGCTGCCTCCGCTGCCGGTGACGGCAAGTCCACGGAGATTCCGCTCCGCTCCAGCATGCCGATGAGCTGTTCCTTGCGGCTGGAAACGGCAAGGGCGCTTTCGACGGTGACGACGCGCTTTCGCAGGAGCTCCGTCAGGCCGTGCTCCATCGTCTGCATCCCACGCTGCGTCGACGTCTGCATGACCGAGTAAATCTGCTCGACCTTCCCTTGCCGGATGAGGTTCCTGACCGCGTCGTCCGGAAAGAGAATCTCGAGACACGCGACGCGGCCGGCTCCGTCTGCGGTCGGCAGGAGAACCTGCGTGACGATGCCCTGCAGGGTGTTTGCGAGCTGCATACGCACCTGCTCCTGTTGGACCGGAGGGAAGACGTCGATGACGCGGTCGATCGTCGACGGCGCGCTCTGCGTGTGCAGGGTGGCGAGGACGAGATGGCCTGTCTCGGCCGCCGTGAGTGCCGTGGCGATCGTCTCGAGATCCCGCATCTCGCCGAGGAGGACCACGTCCGGGTCCTGGCGCAGTGCGGCGCGGAGCGCTTCCGAGAAGGTAGGAGCGTCAGGCCCGATCTCGCGCTGAGTGACGATGCAGCGCTTGTGACGGTGCACGAACTCGATCGGGTCCTCGATCGTGAGGATGTGATGGGGCTTCGCGCGGTTGACCTCGTCGACCATCGAGGCGAGCGTGGTCGACTTGCCGGAGCCGGTCGGGCCGGTTACGAGCACGAGCCCGCGCGGCGTCATCGCGAGGTCGCGCAGCGACTCGGGAAGGCCCAGCTCCTCGAGTGTTCGCAGCTCCGCGGGAACGTGGCGGAAGGCTGCCGCGAGCGTCCCACGCTGGAAGTGGACGTTCACGCGGAAGCGACCGAGCCCCGGAACCCCGTGGGAGAAGTCGAGCTGGCGGAGCACCTCGAGCTGCTTCTGCTGCTCCGTCGAGAGGATGCGGTAGAGGAGCGTGCGTGTCGCATCGCTCCTCAGGGGCTCGGCGCCTTCGAGCCAGAGGACGTCGCCGTGCACGCGAATGGCAGGTGGAGCGCCCGGCACGAGGTGGAGGTCCGAAGCGCCGGCCTCCACCGCGCGCGCCAGCAGGTCGTCGATCGAGATCGGCGGTGCGTCCATGAACAGGGTGGCTATCGGCACTCCAAACCCTGACCTTGAACTGGATCCGACGGTCAGCGCGGCGGCGTCACGCCTCCCCCGCTACGTCACTCTCGAATCACCCAAATTGGGGTATGGGGTGCTCCGTCGAGGGTCGATTCCTTCCGGGCAGCGGCGCAACACCCCCTCAACCAATCCTCCGGCTGCGGAAGGAGAACCACCTCATGTTCAAGCGGATCCGGCAGCGTCTCGACGGGAACACCGAGCAGGGCTTCACCCTGATCGAGCTCCTCGTCGTGATCATCATCATCGGCATCCTGCTCGCG
>Ga0136613_10000761_pt1 | contig 15564 bp, 11 predicted proteins | sample AntDrymUQ2722106_2_FD_106649 | JGI IMG/M metagenome (GOLD analysis project Ga0136613, IMG submission 106649) | Polar desert sand microbial communities from Dry Valleys, Antarctica - metaG UQ272 (21.06) | ecosystem: Environmental > Terrestrial > Soil > Desert | place: Antarctica: Dry Valley... | reverse complement strand
GTCGTCTTATCGGCCATCTAGATCACCTGGTCCACGAGCGTGTTGAAGATGCGATCGAGCACAAAGATGTAGATTCCCACAGCCACCGATACCGCCACGACCAGCAGGGTCAGGCGGACCACGGTCTCACGAGTCGGCCAGGCGACCTTCTTCAGCTCGGCCCAGCTCTCGGTCAGGTATCGGCGCATGCCGGTCAACACGATCGGTTCGTACTTCCTGCTACGGCGTGATGGGAAGCGGCGGCGTTCCGGTGGTGGCAGGGGCGACAGGACTTGAACCTGCAACCGCTGGTTTTGGAGACCAGTGCTCTACCAAATTGAGCTACACCCCTCCGGACCGTGCCTTACTTCGTTTCCCGGTGCAGCTGATGCTGCCGGCAGCGCGGACAAAACTTGTTCAGCTCCATCCGGCCCGGGTCATTTCTCTTGCTCTTGCGCGTACTGTACGTGCGCTCCTTGCAGATGGTGCACGCCAGCGCGATCACGGGTCGATTCTCGGCCTTGGCCACTGGTTCTCATTCCTCGTCGTCCGCCCCCCGCCTCTTAGGCACGGCGCCCACGCTGAACAAGGGTCGGGCGGCCGGGGAAGCCTCGTGATTCTACGGCTGAATCGGGTTCTGTGTCAACGAAGGGGTCCATGCAGAGCGGCGCAGGTGCCGGGATCCATCGACCGGGTCGGCCCACACCGCCATTCACCAACCGGAGCGGTGCGTGGCCTCCGTGTGGCTCGTGACTCCGCCCGGCATCGCCGCCGCGCCCTCGACTATCCCGATCCGCCCTGGAGTCGGTCACGCCTCCGCAGCACGATCTGGGTGAACGGGAGCCGGAGGTCGCTGAAGACCTCGATGCTGACCAGGAAGCCGACGAAGATGAAGATCACGCCGAGCAGCTCCCCGAGAAAGAACGCCCACGTCACGCCGAAGCGGTTCAGGCCGCTCGTCCAACCAGGAATGAAGCCGCCGATCGCGATCAGGATCGTCGCCGGCACGCGAGAGTTGAGGGTGCCGGCGCGCAGGGATCGCCACGCGGACGGCAGCGACGCCACGAAGTTGACGACGACCGCGGCCGCGCGTCCGAGCCCGGCGGCGATCGGCATCCCACCCGTCACGCGCAGCACGCGCACCTTCGGCATGAAGATGTACGCCGAATAGACGGCACCGAAGACGAGGGCAAACGCGCCGCCGATGTTGAACGGCGGGGTCAGCACCCGCAGGTCTGCGGGAAATGCGTCGCCGGTCGGCACGCCGGTCGCATCGAGGTGGAAGCCCGGGGCGGCGACGGGAACCGTCAGCGTCAGGAACGCCACCACGACAGAAGCAAGGCCCAGGACGATCGCGGCGGTCGGGGCGACGAGACGGCGACGGTACCGTGTCACTCCCGCAAGCACGAGCGCGGCCAGCGTGGCGACCGCGACAACCGCCACAACGGCCCCGGCCGATGCCGGATCGCCCTCCCGAGCGCGCGCGACCGCGGACAGGATGCTGAAGAGTCCACCGGCGAAGACGCTTGCCGCCAGGACGTAGCCGAACCGGGTCCGATTGAGCAGGAAGACCGTGCCGAGCCCGAGGTATGCGGCCACGCCAAAAGCGCCGAACAGGTACCAGGTCCGGTACAGGAGCTCATTCCACCCGAAGGCTCCACCCAGCAGCTCGGTCCCGGCGCCGATCCCGTACCAGACCAGCCCGAGCGTCCAAACAAGCTGGTACGGCTGGCGGCGCCGCACCCACTGATCGGCGACGAGGACCGCGAACGCGAACGACAGGACGGTGCTCAGGAACGGGAGGACGACGTTAAGGTCCACCGCGCGAAGACGCCTCCGGTGCAGCTGCGTTCGGGTGCCGGGCGCCTCGACGGTGTGGAGCCCACGTCCGGGTTCGAACCGGAGACCTCTTCCTTACGAAGGAAGTGCTCTGCCTGCTGAGCTACGTGGGCCCGGGTCGACGCGTCACCCGCGGTCTACGGGCGTCCGCAGTGTCGCAGGATGGGCCGATTCTCGGCAACCGTCGGTCAACCTCGCTAAATCTATACCTTGGACCGAGGATTTTCCGGCTGGAGGGCTCGATTGCAAGTGATGGTGGGCAGGGAGGGAATCGAACCCCCACAGTCGAAGACGGCTGATCTACAGTCAGCGGAGCTCACCACCTGCTCAACCTACCCACGGATCGGTGCCGGCGCGGTGGGTCGCCGACGGTGGCCGATGGTATCAGACGGATGCGGCCGCCTCAACTCGGCTGCCATCATTCGTAGGCGAGCTCGGTTGGCCCGATGATCTCCTGCGTCACCTCCATCAGTACGGTCCGCTCGCAGTCCTCCGCGCGAATGTCATAGTTCGCGGGCGGCAGGTCGAAGGAACGGCTCTCACCAGGCCTCAGGACGTCGTCGCCGCCCAACCAGTCGTCTCCCCAGAAACTGGTCACGCGCGGCGAGATGAACAGCCAGCAGACTCGCTGGCTGTCATGGTGGTTGGCAAAGGTCATGGTCACCGGTCGCAACGCTTCGCCGACCCCGACGAAGGAGCCGTTCACACGCGCATCCTGGACATGGAGGGCCAGATCCCAGATCCCTTCGTCAATCGGCCCGTCGGTCTGGATGCAGCTCCACCACTCACCGTCGGTGCCGCCAACCCAGGTCCCCTCGATCTGCGAGAGGTCGTCTCGAATCTGACCGTCGTGGCTCCAGATGGCGTCCCACCGAACGCCATCGGCCATGCCCGAATAGGTCCACCAGGCGCACAGCTCCGTGGTCCCGCCGGGCAACCAGGACCCTTCCGGTGGAGGTGCATCCGTCGGGATCTGCTCGAGGAACAATGGCCGTCCGAAGGCGACATCGTCAGGGCTGAAGTCCGCGGGCGGAGGTGTCTCGTCTCCGATGGGCTGATAGGCAACACCGCGTGACACGGCATCGATCATCGGCCCGGCGACATTGACCGGTCGCACGCCGTTCAGGAATCCGCCGAGCGGGACACAGACGTCGTCCACGTCGATGTCGCCATCGCGATCAGTGTCCCTCATGGGACGGCAATCGACCGGGTCCACGTTCGTTCCGGCATTCAGCGTCGTCGGAATCCCGATGAGCTCGCCGTTCGCGCTGGCCGCGGTACCACCGGAGTTTCCTCCAGTTATCGTTGCATCGGTCTTGATCCAAGCGCGCTCCCCCACCACCTCGTCCGACGTGAAGCCGGAGACCAGTCCGCGGGTGAACGTGATCGTTTCGCCGCCGATCCTGGGGTAGCCGAAGATCAGCAGGTCGTCGCCGATGCTGACCGCGTCAGAGTCACCGACCGGCAATGGACGGATTGCGCCCTGCTGATACGGCTCACCCTCGAGCGTCTCGGTTATCTGCACGACGGCCAGGTCGAGCGCCACATCTGCGGCGCGAACCTCTGCGCGGTACATGGCCTGCGGCGCGGCATCCGCCGTCGTCGTCACCGCCACCTGGATCTCATCGACCGCGACGTCCGGCGTCGCGACGTGCGCGTTCGTCAGAATCAAGCCAGCGTCGCTGATCACCGAGCCTGACCCCCACAGTGCCAGGGCTCCGTCGACCATGACCAGCAGCTGCACGACCGAGCGCGTCATCTCATCGGCCGTCGGAGACAGGCTTGGCGCGACGCTCGACCCTGGCGGCGTGCCGGGCGCAATCGTGCTCGGAGGGGAACTCGATGCCGGTGGGCGGGTCGATGACGGTGGGTGGGTGGGTGCCGTCGGAGACGGCGTGGCGGTGCATCCGGTCAGCACAACGAGGCCTGTCGCGCAGATCGCACGCAGCGGGCTACCCCTCACGCGCCGGAGTGTACTCGCACCGACCCTGATGCAACGGCGTCACCGCCCTCGCACGCCTGTGTCTGCAGGGGGCGACGTTCGTTCGTCGCGCGCAGAATGGAGCCGAGGGAGGGAGTCGAACCCACAACCTACTGTTTACACACTGGCCTATCCGCAGGCTGCAGGAGGCTTGGCGCGCTCTGCTGCATTGACGGGGACGCGGGGCGGTTTTCCTCGTCGCAGGGTGATGTGACGGTCCGTGGGGTCACCTGGGAGCGGAGGTGCCTCGCCCGCATTCCACTGAGTGTCCTCATCAATCAGCGGCAGCTCTTCGGCAAGCCGTTCGGACTTGCCAGCAGCGACCCTGGGTGAGTCGCTAACTCCTCTAGGTCTTGGTATCCCTCCACGGGACGTTCGCCGAGCCGGACTGTTCGTACACGACCCATGGTCATGGTTCCCCTCAACCTCGCGCGTCCGCTCGAGGCCAGCCAGCACCACGGCCATGGTGGCGGGTCGTCGCCGGTCTCGGCGTACCGCTCGGCCGCGGCGGCCGCGGAGCCTACCTCCGATATGTCGCGCTGTACGTCCTTTTCGAGCTCGGTGCGATGATCTCGTGGGTCCGGGAGCCGCCATCGGACCAGGACTTGAAGGTGTAGTTGCTGCCGTTCAAGGTCTGGGTCAGCGGGGCGCTGATCGTGGTGCGCGAGCCGACGATGACTCTCCGGGAGAACGATGCCCGTTGTGCCTCAGCCCCACCGACGACGAGACTCAGTCCGCTCGGCTTCGTGGTAAAGGTCAAGACGACCGTCAATGGCTGGACATCGCGACCGACGGTTGCCGCGAAGCCATCACTGTCGGTACTCGTCAGGCGCAGCTCGAGGTGCGCCGGATAGTCATGGTCGGGCGCAACGAAGGATCCGGAGGCGATGCCCGCCCAGGACTGGATTGGGTGCTCGTGGCATGAGTTCGCATCCCCGGGGCAGTGATGGAGGATGAGGTCCCACCTAAGCGCGGAGGCGGGCAGGTTTCCATCCTGGAAGTCGGTCGCCGATCCGCTGAAGCCAATCGTCTGGCCCACCGCCCAGGTGGCGCTGGCGGTAGGGGTGTTGATCGTGGGCGTCGGGCCCGCCCCCCCGACTTGAAGCGTGACGGCGTCGGTCGCAGTCCCCCCGCGCCCATCGTTCACTTCAAGGGTCACGGAGTAGGTCCCGACGCCCGTGTAGGTGTAGCTCGGCGCCGCGGCAGTCGAGTCGTCGAGAGCGCCGTCGCCGTCCAGATCCCAGCGGTAGCTCAGCGGATCGCCGTCCGCATCGGTCGATGTGCTGCCGTCGAACGAGACGGTGAGCGGAGCGAGGCCTTCAGTAGGATTCGCCGTAATGTTGGCGACGGGTAGCTGGTTCGTCGGCGTGTAGCTGATGCGGCGAATCGTCCCACCGCCAAAGTCGACGTAATAGACGTCCCCGCCCGGGCCGATTTTCATCTGTACGGGGTTGGCGGCGTTGTTGCGGAAGGTCGTCCGGGTTGCGGGATCCGGGAGGCCGTCCGCGCCGGGGAACATCACCCAGATGCACTTGCGTGAATAGTCGGCGAAGAAGAGCGCGCCGTCGTACTCGGCGGGGTACGTTCCGGTGCCGGTTTGATAGAAAGCCAGGCCAGCGGTCGACGAGCCGGTACCGGTCGCGCAGGCCTCATTCGAGACGGCCTGTCCGTGGCGGTAGGTGAAGTGCGGCGGTGTGGCGCTGCCCTGCGCGTAGAGCCCCTCACACAGGTTCAGGTTCGCGTTGTCGTAGCTGCTCTGAGTGCCTGTGCCCTCGTAGCAAGGCCAGCCGAAGTTCACGACTTCCGAGGTCGGGTTCGCGATCCGATTGATCTCCTCCCACGTACTCCATCCGACGTCGCCGGCCCACAGCTCGTTCGTCCCGGGCCGCACCGTGATGCGGAACGGATTGCGAAGCCCATGGGCGACGATCCGTCGGGCATTGGCATCAGGGCTCGCGAAGAGCGGGTTGCTCGCGAGCGCCGTGCCCGTGAGCGGATCGACGCGCAGTATGGCGCCGTCGAGCGTGGTTGGATCGGGGGTGGTGCGGAGGTCTTGCGATCGCAGGGCGCCGCCCTCGGCCGTCGGCGGCGTCATGCTGCCGCCGATACCGCCCGGGGGGTCGCCACACGGGTTGACCGGCGCTCCGTCCTGGCCCCAGTCCGTGAAGTTGAAGCTCGCGCCGTCACCGCCGCTGACATAGAGCGACCCGTCGGCGCCAAACGCCAGGTCGCCAATCGAGTGGCTCGGGTACTGCTGGCACCAGTCGGTGATGAGCGGCAGCGTCTCGGTGGCCACGTCTCCTGAGGCGGTGAGCCGGGTCAGGCGACCGGTCACGACGCAGCCGTCTGCTGTCGCGCCGGGCGGTGTCGGGCAGGGGTCGGAGTCAGCGTTCGCCGCTCCCCACTTCGGAGCCGATCCGCCGGGCAAGGCGTCGTAGGTGTAGAGCGCGTAGACATAGGGCGTCGTCGGGAAGTCCGGATGTAGCGCCAGACCGAGCAGGCCGCGGTCCCAAAAGTTGTACACCTCGGTCCGAAGGTCCGCGAAGGTCGTAGCTGACGCGTCGCCAAGACCGTCGAAGACCTTGATGACGCCCCGCTTCTCCGCGACGAATACGCGGCCGTCGTTCGCGAACTGCACGGCGGTCGGGCTGCTGAGGCCGGATAGGACGACGGTCTCCTGAAATCCGGGCCGAAGGTCGGCGCCACGCACTGTGTGCATCCCGAGGGACGGCGCCACAATGGTGACGGCGGCTGCAAGCGCGATGGCTCGCCCAAAGGTAGTCACCCGCACTGGTATTTCCCCCTCCGCCAGCCGACGTGCGTCCGCACCCGCGCGATCGCGCGGCAGTGCAGGCTCGGGCACGTAAACTGGAGACTTATGGCGCGTCAGTAGCCGTCGTCAATCGCCGGATACGGCGCCCACGCAGGCTAGTACGAAAGTACTGGGAAGTCAACGGCTGAGGGCGCCATGCAATACTGTGCCATGCCCGTCCGCACGGTCATTCAACGAGGTCCCAAGGACAAGCGGGCGGTAGCCTTCGGCATCGACTGGCCAGGGTGGAGTCGCGGCGCGAGGAGCGCCGAGCTAGCCTTTGAGACGCTCGAGTCCTACCGAGAGCGCTACCGCCCGGTCGCGGGCATCGCCGGCCTGACAGGTGAGTTCGACGCCGCCGGGCCCCTCGAGATCGTGGAGGACATGGTCGGGACAGGTTCGACCGACTTCTGGGGCATCTCCTTCGCACCCTCTTCGACCGAGCACGCGCCGATGACTGAGGCCGAGCTCGACCGCGGCATATCGCTATTGCGGGCCTGCTGGACGTTCTTCGACGCCGTCGCGGCGCGGGTCTCGCCGGAGATGCGCAAGGGCCCGCGCGGGGGAGGACGCGACCGCGACCGGATCATCCGGCACACCATCCGCACCGAGAGCGAGGACTTCGCAAAGCAGGTCGGACTGCGGATAGCGGAGGAGGCGGCACTGACGCCGGATGGACTGCGGCAGCATCGGGAGGCGTACGTCGCGGCGATGCGCGCGTACAACGCCGGGGAGGTTTCACGGCGCATGCGCTCGTGGACGCTCCCATTCCTCATCCGGCACTCTGCCTACCACACCCTCGACCACGCCTGGGAGATGGAGGACAAGGATCTCACCGCCGAGGACAGCGCCTGACCGAGCATCTTCCGGTCCGTCGCGACCTCGGCGTCCGGGGTGCTTACGCCACTGTCAGGTTCGACCCTATAGGACGCCTTAGGGATCGAAGTCGGCCGACCTGTTGAGCCCACTAGTTCAAAGCGGGCGCTCAGCACCTTCACAGCACGGGGAGGAGCCGGCATGCCGGAGCGGATCGGTCTCACATGGTGCTCAGACGTGGAGCCGAGGGAGGGAGTCGAACCCACAACCTACTGTTTACAAAACAGTTGCTCTGCCATTGAGCTACCTCGGCGCAGCGGCGCCGAGTGTAGCAAGTCAGCGGCGGCGCAGGATGTCGGCGGGATACGGAGCGATCGGGCGATGGATCGGCGCGAGGCGGCGTCGCAGCGGGAAGAGCGCGCCGACGACGCTGGCGGTCATCGGGCCTACCACGCGTGCGAGGCGGCGTTGTGGCGGTCGGATGGGAGTGATGGGACGGTTCATGGAGAACCGCAGTGCATAACCCGTGCCGATTCCGTGCGTCACGTGGCTCGCTGGCGGACGACCTCGAAGAGGAGCAGCGCGCCCGCCGTGGACGCGTTGAGGCTGGCCACCCGGCCGGCCATGGGGAAGCGGACGAGTAGGTCGCAACGTCGACGAGTGGCGCCCGACAGCCCGCTCCCCTCGCTGCCGACCACGATCGCCATCGGGCCGGTCAGGTCGCTCGCCCAGGCTGACTCGGGTGCGTCCTGGTCGGCTGCCGCCAGGCGCAGCCCCCTCGCCTTGAGCTCGTGAATCGCCTCGCCGATCGTCGGCAGGCGCCCGATCAGCAGATGCTCGCTCGCGCCGGCGCTGGCCTTGACCGCGGCGGTGCTCAGCGGGGCCGCCCCACGCTCGGGAAAGACGACGCCATCCACGCCGGCCGCCTCCGCGGAGCGCAGCAGGGTCCCGAAGTTGGTCGGATCCTGGAGATGCTCGAGGACGAGGATGAGCGGATCTCCGTCCCCAGCGCTGGCAAGCATCTCGTCGACCTCGGCCCAGCGTCGATCTCCCACCTCCAGCAGCACGCCCTGGTGGCCGTCGAAGCCGCCGATGCGCGTCAGCTGATCAGCGGGCACGCGATCCACCGGCAGGCTGATGCGCCGCGCTGCGTCGGTGATGGCACGCAGCTCGGGCGCCGGCCTGGCGCTGGCCGAGACCAGGAGCCGATGTGCCAGGCGTCCGGCCGCGAGCGCCTCGGCCACGGGACGGCGCCCGCCGATCCACTCGGTCACCGTGCCCGCTCGATGCTGACGACAGCCCAGGCGGCAATCCCCTCGTCGCCCGCGAACCCGAGCCCATCAGAGGTGGTGCCCTTGACCGACACGGCCCCCGCGTCGACACCGAGCAGATCCCCGACACGCGCCGACAGCTCGTCTCGACGCGTGGCGATCCTCGGCCGAACCCCGGCCACCGCCAAATCCACGTTCGCGGCTCGCCAACCATGATCCGAGAGGAGCCGTGCCGCCCGTTCCAGCAGCTCCGCCGAATCCGCGCCCTCCCAGCTATCACCGGCAGGGAAGAGCACGCCGACGTCCCCGAGCCGCGCGGCTCCGAGCAGCGCATCGATGAGCGCGTGCAGCGCGGCGTCGCCGTCCGAGTGGCCGAGCGGCCCACGAGGCTCCTCGTCCCACGTCAGCCCGCCCAGGCGCATGGGACGTCCGGTGACCAGCCGGTGAGCGTCGAAACCGATCCCGACACGGCGCCCGGAGCCGAGATCATGCGGGCCCAGGCTCATCACGCGCTCGGCAAGGATCGCCCGCATCGGCGCCAGGTCCGCCGCCTCGGTGAGCTTGCGGTTGGCGGGATCACCCGGGACGGTATGAATCGGCACGCCGATGCTGGCCATGGCCCCCACGTCATCGGTGATGGGCCGGCCCCAGGCGTGCGCCTCCTCGATGGCGGCGCGGAGCGCCCCGAGGCGCCCTGCCTGAGGCGTCTGCGCCGCGGCGACCTCCTCGCGCTCGACCGGCGCCACGACGCGCCCGCCGCGGATGCGCTTGAGCGAGTCCACGATCGGCACCACGGGCGCGATGGCGCGGTCCCCACCGGCGGCCGCCGTCGTCACCACCGCCTCGACGAGCTCGGCGCTGACCGCTGGCCGTGCCGCGTCGTGCACCAGCACCAGCGTGTCGTCATCGTGGCCCGCCCGGGTCAGTGCCCAGAGCCCGGCGATGACGGAGTCCGCACGGACCTCGCCGCCCGCCACCACGAGGCACCGATCACCGGCACCCGGCGGAAGCGCGTCGCCGAACCGCCCGATCGCGTCGGATGGGACGGTGATCACGACGCGCACCAGGCCGCGGTTCGCCAAGAGGACATCGAGGGCCCAACGCCAGGTCGGCCGGCCCCAGAAGTCAGTCCACAGCTTGTCGCTGCCCATCCGGCGGCTGCTGCCGGCGGCGACGAGGATGGCAGCAAAGGGGTGGCTTGTCGGCATCGGCGCCAGGTCAGCCGCCCTCCGTCCGGGGCTGCGCGAAGATCATTCGACCCGCCACCGTCTGGAGCACGCGGGTGACCGTGATCGGCAGATCGGTGTTGAGGTGCCGCAATCCGCCCTCGACGACGATCATGGTGCCGTCGTCGAGGTATCCCACCCCCTGGCCGGCCTCCTTCCCCTCCTGGATGATGCGCACGCTCATCTCCTCCCCCGGATGGAGCACCGACTTCACGGCGTTGGCAAGTTCGTTGATGTTGAGCACGCGGATGCCCTGGAGATCGGCGACACGGTTCAAGTTGTAGTCGTTGGTGAGGATGGCGGCCGTGTGGTCGCGCGCGTAGGCCATGAGCTTGGCATCGACCTCGGCCACCTCGGGATAGGTCGCCTCGCTGACCTCCACCGTGGTCACGGGGTCCTTCTGGAGCGCGGAGAGCATCTCGAGCCCGCGCCGCCCGCGATTGCGTCGCATCGCATCGGGCGAGTCCGCGATGCGCTGGAGCTCGTCGAGGACGAAGCGTGGCACGACCAGCGTGCCCAGCACGAAGCCGGTGCGCGCGATGTCCACGATGCGGCCATCGATCACCGCGCTCGTGTCGACCACCACCTGGTTTGTCGCCCGGCGGCCTCGTGACCCGGGGAGCATCCCGGAGAGGGCACCCAGCAGCACGTCGCGCTTGTACATCGTCGCCGCCAGCATGATGAAGGCAAGGAAGAGCGAGACGATCGGCGGACCGACTGATCCGAGCACGCCGCCCATCTGCGACAGCGGGACGCCGAGCAGGACTCCCATGAGGAGCCCGACGACGATGGCGCCGACGCCGAGGGCGAACTCGCCCGCCCCCGCCTCGCTGAGCGAACCGACGGCACGGCGCACCGGGTAGATCGTGATGTAGGGGATCGCGAGGTAACCGAACAGCAGTGACGCGACGACAAAGGCGGTCAGGAACGCAGGGCGATTCGCGGATTCGATGAGGTCACCGGCGCGCTGAAGCAGCGTCAGGCCGAGGGCAAAGCCGATGAGGGTGCCCAGCAGAGCACCCGTGAACTGGATGGTGCGTGTCATGAGTGGATCAGTCCGGGAATGAATGAGGGATGCGCGGCCGGATGAAGTGATGAAGGAGGGCGTGGCAGCGCGGCCCAAGCCGAAACGAGACACCAACGGTAGCACGGGACCCCCGATGCGTCACGCCGCGGTACCCGGCGGCTCAGTGCTCCAGGGTCGCCTCCAGGGCGGCTCGGATATCCGCGGCCACCGTCAGGCCGCTCCGCCCTGGGGCCACGCGCTCGCCGCGCGCCGGACCGGTCACGAGCCGGTCGAAGCCGAGCCGTGTCGCCTCCGACAGGCGGCGGTCGGCACGCACCGCGGCGCGCAGCCTCCCCGACAGCGCCACCTCTCCGGCGAGCACCGTGCCGCGTCGAACCGGACGCTCGCGGAGACTCGACGCGAGCGCCATGGCAACGGCGAGGTCGGCGGCCGGCTCATCGATGCGAAGGCCGCCGGCCACGTTGACGTACACGTCGTGGCCGCTCAGGTTCAAGCCGGCGTGTCGGGCGAGCACCGCGATCAGCATGAGGACCCGGTTGGCGTCGATCCCGGTCGTGGCACGCCGCGGCGAGCCGTAGCTGGCGGCGGCCGAGAGTGCCTGGATCTCGACCGCCAGCGGTCGAGTGCCCTCCAGGGCGATCGTGACCGCCGAGCCGGCCGTGGGCGTCTCATCCGACTCCAGGAAGAAGCGGCTGGCGTCGTCGACCTCGGCCAGCCCGTCGCCGCGCATCTCGAGCACGCCCACCTCGTCGGTCGATCCGAATCGGTTCTTGGCCGCCCGCAGGAGACGGGTGGAGCCGAGGCGCTCACCCTCGAGATAGATGACCGCGTCGACGAGGTGCTCCAGCGTTCGCGGACCGGCGACCGTGCCCTCCTTCGTGACGTGGCCGACCAGCGCGATGCAGGTCTGTCCGGCCTTCGCCACCTCCGCCAGGCGAGCCGCCACCTCGCGCACCTGTCCGACGCTGCCCGCGGGCCCGCCCAACTCCGCGCTGGTCAAGGTCTGGACGCTGTCCACCACGGCCAGCGCGGGTGACACGCTCTCGATGGCCGCCAGGGCGGTTTCGAGCTCGGTGGTGGCCGCCAGGTCGAGTCGGTCGACGACGCCACCGATCCGCTCGGCACGGCCCCGTACCTGGGCCGTCGACTCCTCGGCCGTCACGTAGAGTGCGTGACCTCCGCCGGCCGCGATCCGCGCCGCGAGCTGCAGGAGGAGGGTCGACTTGCCGATGCCGGGGTCTCCGCCGATCAGGATGATCGAGCCTGGGACGAATCCGCCGCCGAGCACGCGATCCACCTCGCCGATACCCGATGAGAGGCGCGACGCCTCCGCGCTCGTGATGCTTCCGATCGGCTCCACGGCGGCGGCCCCGGCCATCGATCGGGCGGCGGATGCAGGGCGTCCGCTCGATCGTGGCGCCGCGATCGTCTCCACCAGCGTGTTCCACGCGGCGCAGGACGGACACTGACCGGCCCATTTGGGCGACGCGGCGCCGCACTGCTGGCAGAGGTAGGTGGTCCTGACGGCTGGCACGCTGCTCCGACTCGACGACTGATTGATGCGCCGATGGTGGCGCGGGACCTCTTACCGCCGCCTTACCGGCGGCTTAGCGGCGGCTTACCGACCTGCCTTGGCCGGCTGTCGCTTCGTGGAGCCGGCACGTTCGATCGTCAGCGCACCGTCGGCCCCGACGTCGACGGTGACGGTGTCCCCCGGCGAGAAGCTCGCCTGGAGCATCCGCTCGGCCAGCGCGTCCTCGATCTGGTTCTGGATTTCCCGGCGCAGTGGTCGCGCGCCGTATGCCTGGTCGTAGCCCTTGGCGATGATCGAGTCCTTGGCGGCATCGGTCACGACCAGCTCCATCTCCTGCCCGGCGAGCTGTTCCTTGACTCGCGCCAGCAGCAGGTCGACGATCTCGCGGATCTCCTCGCGGGTCAGCTGTCGGAACACGACGGTGGCGTCGATCCGGTTCAGGAACTCCGGCCGGAACGTGTTCTTCAGCTCGCCGAGCACCTTGTCCTTCATCCGCTCGTAGTCAGCCGTCGCCTGCGCCACCTCGCCGACGGCGCCCGCCCGGAAGCCGATCGAGGTGTCCCGCTGCATCTGCTGCGCCCCCACGTTGCTGGTCATGATGATGACCGTGTTGCGAAAGTCGACGCGGCGCCCCTTCGCATCGGTCAGGTGCCCGTCCTCCAGGATCTGGAGCAGGATGTTGAAGACCTCCGGATGCGCCTTTTCAATCTCGTCGAGCAGGACCACGCTGTAGCTCTTGCGCCGCACCGCCTCGGTCAGCTGGCCACCCTCGTCGTAGCCGACGTAGCCGGGCGGTGCGCCGACCAGGCGTGACACGTTGTGACGCTCCATGAACTCGCTCATGTCGACCTTCACCAGCGCGTCCTCGGAGCCGAACATGAACTCCGCCAGCGCCTTGGCGAGCTCGGTCTTGCCGACGCCGGTCGGTCCCATGAAGATGAACGAGCCAATCGGCCGCTTGGGATCCTTGAGCCCGGCCCGCGCACGGCGAACGGCCCGGCTGATGGTGACGATCGCCTCCTGCTGGCCGATGACGCGACCGTGCAGCGCGTCCTCCATGTGGAGCAGCCGCTCCGACTCCTCGGCGCTGATCCGGATGACCGGGATCCCGGTCCACATGCTCACGACCTGGGCGATGTCCTCGTCGGTGACGACTGGAGTCTCCTTGGCCTGCTCCTCGCGCCACGTCGCCTTGAGCTGGTCGACGTGGTCCTTGCCCCGGGCCTCCTCGTCACGCAGTCGAGCTGCAGCCTCGTAGTCCTGTCCGGCGATCGCCTCGTCCTTCAGGACGGTGATCTCGCCGAGGGCGACCTGCGCCGCCTTGATCTCCGGCGGAGCCGATGCGGATCGCAGCCGCACCCGGGAGCCCGCCTCGTCGATGAGGTCGATCGCCTTGTCGGGCAGCGCGCGATCGGCCACGTAGCGAACGCTCAGGTCGACGGCCGCCCGGACCGCCTCGTCGCTGATCTTGACCTTGTGATGCTCCTCGAACCGCTCCCGAATGCCGAAGAGGATGTCGACCGCCTGGTCGACCGTCGGCTCGTCGACCATGACCGGCTGGAATCGGCGCTCGAGCGCGGAGTCCTTCTCGATGTACTTGCGGTACTCGTCGAGCGTCGTCGCGCCAATGCACTGGAGCTCGCCGCGCGCCAACGGTGGCTTCAGGATGTTCGCGGCGTCGATGGCACCCTCCGCGGCGCCCGCGCCGACCAGCGTGTGCAGCTCGTCGATGAAGAGCACGCTGTCGCTGCTGGCGCGTAGCTCCTCGATGATCTTCTTGAGGCGCTCCTCGAACTCGCCGCGATACTTCGTGCCGGCCACCAGCGAGCCGATGTCCAGGGTCAGCACCCGTTTGTCGGCGAGTGTCTCGGGCACGTCGCCGCTGACGATCCGATGCGCCAAACCCTCGGCGATGGCGGTCTTGCCGACGCCGGGCTCACCGATCAGCGCGGGATTGTTCTTGCGGCGGCGGGACAGGATCTGGATGACGCGCTCGATCTCCTTCTCGCGCCCGATGACGGGATCGAGCGCGCCGGAGCGGGCGGCCTCGGTGAGGTTGATGCCCAGCTGGTCCAGGGTCGGCGTCTTGCTCGGGCGCTTCGTCTCCTGGGTCGGCGTGGTGCTGCTCGACTGGCTGAGGACGTGGATCACCTGGTGGCGCACCTTGTCCAGGTTGACCCCGAGGCTCTCCAGCACGCCAGCCGCGATTCCCTCGCCCTCGCGGACGAGCCCGAGCAGCAGGTGCTCGGTGCCGATGTAGTTGTGGCCGAGGCGGCGTGCCTCATCGATCGCCAGCTCGATGACGCGCTTCGCGCGCGGAGTGAGTCCCACCTCACCAACCACCGGCCGGTCGCCGCGCCCGATGATGAACTCGACCGCGGTGCGGACCTTCGAGAGCTCGACGTTCATGTTCTCGAGCACGCGCGCCGCCACCCCCTCGCCCTCGCGGACGAGGCCGAGGAGCAGGTGCTCGGTGCCGATGTAGTTGTGGTTGAAGCGCTGCGCCTCATCCTGCGCGAGGGTCAGGACCTTACGCGCCCGATCGGTGAACTTGTCGAATCGGTCCATTGTTCGACGCTCTCGTGGTTGGATCTGATGCTGAGTGTACGGTACCGATGCGGCACGCCGCTTCGGAGACCGCCTGCCTCGTCTTGATCTCTATACGGACGTGCGGCACGTTTCGCTCATCGTTGCGTCTCGGCGGCTCAGACGGAATCCCCCAGACGTTTTCATCACCCAGAAGGTTTCCGAATTGACCCGTGCCGTATGGATGGTCAATTAGCGGCGTCACAGCATGAGGTCCCGTCATGCGGCACCAACAGCGCCACTAGCTCTCATCGGCCGCCGCGAACGATCCGAACCTGCCCGATTCGGCCCAATCGGTGCGCATACGGCACCTCCGCATGCCACCTGGCGGAATCGGCGCGGTCGAAGCTGGCTAACGGCACCCGTGGTGCCATCTGACGAACCCGGAGCCGCCGTCGAAGCGGCGACTAGTCAGGCCTTGGCCTTCTCGGATTCCTTCTCCGCGACCAGGGCGCCCTCGGGCTCGACGACGTCATCCGAAGCCACGACGCCG
>Ga0136613_10000760_pt1 | contig 15567 bp, 10 predicted proteins | sample AntDrymUQ2722106_2_FD_106649 | JGI IMG/M metagenome (GOLD analysis project Ga0136613, IMG submission 106649) | Polar desert sand microbial communities from Dry Valleys, Antarctica - metaG UQ272 (21.06) | ecosystem: Environmental > Terrestrial > Soil > Desert | place: Antarctica: Dry Valley... | reverse complement strand
TGCCCTCGCCGATCTCGAGCAGGGACACGTCGAACGTCGCGCCACCGAGGTCGAAGACGAGGATCCGCTGGTCTGACTCCTTGTCCAGCCCGTACGCGAGCGCCGCCGCGGTGGGTTCATTGACGATCCGCTGCACATTGAGGCCCGCGATCTCGCCGGCCTCCTTGGTGGCCTGTCGCTGGGAGTCGCTGAAGTACGCCGGCACGGTGATCACCGCATCGGTCACGGACTCACCGAGGTAGGACTCGGCGTCACGCTTGAGCTTCTGCAGGATGAACGCCGAGATCTGCTGCGCGGTGAACGTCTTCTCATCGATCCGCTGGCTCCAGTCGGTGCCCATCTGGCGCTTGACAGACCGGATGGTCCTGTCGACGTTCGTGACTGCCTGTCGCTTGGCGACCTCGCCGACGAGTACCTCGCCGTTCTTGGCGAAGGCGACAACCGACGGAGTGGTACGGGCCCCCTCTGCGTTGGCGATGACGGTGGGTTCTCCACCTTCGAGGACGGCGACGACGGAGTTCGTCGTACCGAGGTCGATTCCGACCGCACGAGCCATGGTGGTTTCTCACTTTCAAACGAAGATTGAGTCTGTACGACTCAAGTTCTACCCGTCGCGCGGCTGGATTGCAAAGGTTGAGCCGGTCGCGCTCAGGTTGTACGTCGGGTACAACGCCTGGCCTGCCGTTTTGTTCCTGCTTCGGTCCCACGCCTCGAGCGGTCTAGTGCGCGGAGATCACGCACATCAGCAGGCGCTGGAGCTCCGCGTCGCCATCGACGCCGAGCCGGTCCACGACCCGTGCCTGGACTCTTGCGGCAGCCTTCAGTGCGTCGGCGAGTCGCCCCTTGCCAGCTGGGGTGAGGGTCAGGTCGTAGAAGCGGCGGTCGGCGACGTTGCGCTCCCGGCGTACCAGACCCGCCTCCTCCAGCTCGTCGACGAACGACAGAGCGGCGGGTGGGCTGACACCCAGCGCCTGGGCGAGCCGGGTCTGCGAGCACGGCTGCTCGCGATCCAACGTCGACAAGACCCCGAAGTCGCGTGGGTCGAGCCGCAGCGGTGAGAGCTCTGCGACTGCCCACCCCCGGACCTGCCGATGGGCCTGGGCGATGAGGAAGCCGTTGTGAGCGGCGAGGGACTCGATGACCATCCAGCCCTCGCCCTGCAGCAGCGCGCGCAGTTGGTGCCGCAGCCGATCCCGCTGCCTGCTGGCCAGCGTCTGGGTCAGGATCCGCTCTCCGTCATCGAGCTCGTGGCGCAGAGTCGACAGCATCTTCTCGCCCAGCTCGGTCAACCGCAGGGCGTAGGAGCGACGGTCCTCGGGGTTGCGCTCGCGGGCGACCCAGCCGCGCTCCTCGAGGCAGTCGACAAGCTTCACCATGGTCGTCGGGTTGACATGCGTGATGTCGGCCAGCTGTCGCTGGGACATGGCGCCGCGCTCGGCAAGCAGTGCGAGATGTACCACATCGCGGACCTGGGTGTCGTCGTCACTGAGGCAGGCCTGGGCGCAGTCGGCAGCTCGCGCGTACGCGCGGCGCAGGAGGAACCCGGTCAGCTGCGGGAGACCCGGTGGCGGCCCGTCCCGGGCCGGCGACTGATCACTCATCAGGACTTCCCTCCCTCACGGCCTCAGGGTTCACCCTGAATTATCCATGGTTTCAGCAGATTGATCATTAACCATGTTGACGATTTCGCGCCACCGTGAGTACCTTCGATTTCGAACTTGCTGTCAGGCTATCCGAGACGTAGGAGTTCATCGTGGAGCGTTTGGCTCGTCTCGTCATGCATCACCGTCGCATCGTCAGCGTGTTCTGGCTGGTGCTGTTCCTCGGCGGCGGGTTCTCCGCCGGCCAGCTCAGCGACCGGCTGTCGCTCGACTTCTCGTTGCCCGGCCAGCCCGGCGACGACGCAGAAGTGCAGCTCATCGAAACCTTCGGCGTCAGCACCTTCGACACGTACGTCGCGGTCGTCACGGTGCCTGAGGGCGAGACCGTCGAGGAGAACCAGGACGCCATTGCGCAGGTCTTCGACGCGGCCGTGGCAAGTCTGAAAGACGTGGAGCTGCGTGTCGTTACTTTCGCGAGCACCGGCGATGAGGGATTCATCACCGATGACGGGCGGTCGACGTACGCCCTCCTGCAGGCTCCGATCCCAGTCACGTTCGGTCCGTACATCGAGGTCCCGCTCGAGCCTGCACTCAGCGGGGCAGCCGAGGCGCAGGGCTTCGAGAGTGGCCTGACGTCGTACGGGCTGCTGGCGGCAGGGGGCGACACGGAAGGACCGAGCGTTCTGGCCGAGACGCTCTTCGGCGCAGCCGGAGCGCTCCTGGTGTTGATCTTCGTGTACGCGTCCTTCCTGGCACTGCTCCCGATGCTGATCGCCGCCGTGTCCATCCTGACGACATTCATGCTCGTGCTCCTGCTGACGACCTTCAGCGACGTCAGTGTCATCGTCCAGTTCCTGATCGCCCTGATCGGACTCGGGGTGGCGATCGACTACTCGCTGCTCCTGGTGTCACGGTGGCGTGAGGAGCGAGCGCACGGCCGTAGCGACGAGGAAGCCGTGATCGTCGCGATGAAGACCGCTGGGCACTCCGTGCTCGCCTCGGGAGTGACCGTGGCCATCAGTCTGATAGCGCTCCTCGTCGTCCCCGTCCCGTTCCTTCGCAGCATGGGAATCGGCGGCATGTTGATTCCGCTCGTGTCCGTGTCCGTTGTCCTCACGTTGCTGCCGGCCCTGTTGTCGAGTATCGGTCCCCGCATCGACTACCCGCGCATCCGTCATGAAGGCAAGGCATCGCGCGGCTGGTCGGCTTGGGCGCGGGTCATCGTCGCGCACCGCTTCGTCGCCACCGCAGTAGCACTGGTGATCCTCGCACTCCTCATCATCCCGGTGTTCAGTCTCAAGATCGGCCAGTCGGGCCTCGCGTCGCAGGCGCGAAGTGGCCCACGGTACGACGCTGTGCAGACCCTGAGTGACGGCGGTATCGGCGGTGGGCTCCTCACCCCCGTCGAGGTCTTGGTGCCCGTGGACGAGGCCGAGGCGGCGGCTGAGGCCGCGGGTGGGGTTGACGGCGTTCAGCTGGCCGTCGTCGGCAGCACCGAAGGTGAAACGTCCGTCGTCGACGTGCTGCCGACCGACGTCACGGTCGACAGCTCCGGCGTGGCTGTGGTCGACGACATCAGGGCAGCCGTCGAGGGGGCTGTTGACGGCGAGGTCGGCGTGGCCGGCCTAGGAGCAACCGTCCAGGACTACTCGAGCGCGGTGTACGACAAGTTCCCGTACGTGCTGGCGCTGATCTCGCTGATCACCTTCGTGCTCCTGGTCCGCACGTTCCGCTCCGTGCTCCTGCCCTTCAAGGCCGTTCTCCTCAACCTGCTCTCGCTCGCGGCCGTGTTCGGGTCGGTGGTGTTCTTCTGGCAGATGGGCAACGGGTCTGACGCGATCTTCAGCGTCTCTGAGACCGGCGCCATCACCTTCTGGCTGCCCGTGCTGATCTTCGCCTTCCTCTTTGGGCTGTCGATGGACTATGAGGTCTTCATCCTGGCTCGGATGCGGGAGGAGTATGACCGCACCGGAGACACCGGAATGGCCGTCATCGCCGGGATCGGTCGGACCGGGCGACTCGTGACGTCGGCGGCTCTGATCCTCTTCTTCGCCTTCTCGGCACTCGCATCCTCCCCTGGGACCGACATCAAGGTGCTCGGGACGGCCCTCGGGGTCGGCATCCTCATCGACGCCACGATCGTTCGCGCCCTGCTCGTGCCGGCACTCGTCTCCACCTTCGGTCGATGGAACTGGTGGCTCCCTGCCTGGCTCGCGCGCATCTTGCGAGTGGAGCCCTCGCCGCTTGCCCCGCGAGGAGTCGGGCCATCCTGACGACGTCCGACCACGGTCTGGCCAGGAGCCTCGCCCACGGGCCGATGCCGGCGCTCCACCGCGCGACACAGGATGATGCCATGAGCATTCGACCCATTGCCCGCCCGGCTCCACCAACCGTGCCCGTCGTCGATCCTCGCCCGCATCGAGCGGTCGGCGTTCAGCTCCCTGTCCGGCTGCGCATACAGGCGCAGGGATAGGTCACCGATCAGTTTCGACCGGGCGACCGGTCTACAAGGCAACGACGACGGTCCGGGAACGAGGGGCCACGGGAGGAAACCCCATGAGCAGGAACATTGCAGGTGTCTTGGCAGGGCGCATCACCAAGTGGGTGGTGGTGGTCTTCTGGATCGCTGTGCTGGCGTTCGCCGCGCCGCTCGCGGCGAAGCTGACCGACGTCCAGCAGAACGATGCCATCTCGTGGTTGCCGGGCGAGGCAGAGTCGACGAGGGCCCTGCAGCAACAAGAACAGTTCCAGTCGAGCGACACGATCCCAGCAGTCGTGGTCTACGAGCGGACGGACGGACTCACTGAGGACGACCTCGCCAAGGCGACGGCGGATGCGCAGGAGTTCGCGGCGTTCGACGACCTGGACGGCAAGGTGCAGGGCCCGCTCCCGTCGTCAGACAACCAGGCGCTCCAGACCGTCGTTCCGCTCGACCTCGGGTCGGAGGGCTGGGACAAGGCGCCCGACTTCGCCGACGACATCCGTGCCATCGCCGAAGCCGATGGCGACATGACGGTGCACATCTCCGGGCCGCTCGGCATGGCGTCGGACTCGGCTGCGGCATTCGGGGGCATCGACACCACGCTGCTGGCGGCCACGCTCGCCGTGGTCATCGTGCTGCTGCTGCTCACCTACCGCAGCCCCGTGCTGTGGATCTTCCCGCTGTTCACGGCGGTCGTCGCTCTGTTCACGTCCCAGGCTGTCATCTACTTCCTCGCCAGAGACGCCGGACTGGTGGTGAACGGTCAGAGCGCAGGAATCCTCACCGTCCTGGTCGTCGGAGCCGGGACGGACTACGCGCTGCTCCTGGTCGCGCGCTACCGAGAAGAGCTCCGTCGACACCACGACAAGCACGAGGCGATGGCGGTGGCCCTGCACCGCGCTGGGCCGGCGATCTTCGCCAGTGCGGGCACCGTCATCTTGGGCATGCTGTGCCTCGTCTTCGCCGACATGAACTCGACCCAGGGTCTCGGACCTGTTGCGGCCATCGGCGTCGGCGTCGCCCTGCTGGCGATGGTGACGCTTCTGCCCGCGCTGCTGGTGATCTTCGGCCGCTGGATCTTCTGGCCGAAGCGGCCGGCAGAGGGAAGCGCCGAGCCGACGGCGTCGGGATTCTGGGCCAGGATCGGAAACCGGATCTCCACCCGTCCGCGGTCGGTCTGGGCAGTCACGGCGGTCATCTTGGGCGTTGCCTGCATCGGTGTCGTCCAGCTCGACGCGAACGGGCTCAGCAACGACGAGCAGTACACGACGACAGTCGACTCCGTTGTCGGCGAAGAGGTGCTGGTCGAGCACGGCCTCGCGGACGCGGGCAGCCCGCTGGCCATCGTCACCGCCGATTCCTCGGCCGAGCAGGTCGCTCAGGTCGCCGGGGGGACCGACGGCATCGAGGGGGCTGAGGTCATCGCCAGCAACGGCGGGACGACGTACATCCAGGCACAGCTGAGCGACGCGCCTGACAGCCAGGCTGCGTTCGACACCGTGGAACGGCTGCGTACGGCGCTCGACGCCGTGACGTCAGACGCGCTCGTCGGCGGGACCACCGCGATCAACTTCGACGTGCGCGCCGCGTCCGACCGCGACAACCTGGTGCTGATCCCCGTCATCTTGGTGGTCGTGCTGCTGATCTTGATGGTGCTGCTGCGGTCGGTCGTCGCGCCGCTGCTGCTCATCGCCACGGTCGTGCTGTCGTTCGGCGCCGCACTCGGGGTGAGCGCCCTCGTGTTCCGTTACATCTTCGGCTTCGGCGGGGCCGATACGTCGTTCCCGCTGTTCGTGTTCGTGTTCCTCGTGGCCCTCGGCATCGACTACAACATCTTCTTGATGACGCGGGTCCGCGAGGAGTCGCTCAAGTACGGCACCAGACGCGGCGCACTGATCGGCCTCGGCGCCACCGGCGGCGTGATCACCTCGGCCGGGCTGGTGCTGGCCGGCACGTTCGCGGTGCTCGGCACCCTGCCGCTCGTGTTCTTGGCCGAGCTCGGCTTCGCCGTCGCCTTCGGCGTGCTGCTCGACACGATCGTGGTGCGGGCTGTGCTCGTCACGGCTCTGAACCTCGACGTCGGCCGCCACATGTGGTGGCCCAGCGCCCTCGGCCACAAGCACGACGTCGAGTCCGACGTCCGGCGAGACAGCGACCGGGTGCTCGTCGGAGGCTGACCTCTCCCAGGGATTCGTCCGACTCAGAGCGGATCTTGTGAGCTTGTCCGAGGCGGACGAATCGGCGACCCGCGGATGCAGCTCAACAGGCTGGTGACAGGTGACCCCTCGGGTTGGCAGGATCGGGTCATCCCATCTCCGCACCCGAAGGGACATCCTCCGATGGCCAAGATGATCGTACGACTGCTGTTTGCCACCTGCCTCACCTTCGGCGGCCTGGTCGCCGTCAATGCCGCCGCGCCGCCGGAGGCCGCGGCGTACCCCTGGTCTCGCACGCTGAGCCAGGGGATGTCGGGCTCCGACGTTCGCGAGCTACAGATCCGCGTCGCCGGCTGGGCCGCTGACAGTGCTTCGCAGACCTACGTCGCGGTCGACGGCGACTTCGGACCCGGGACGACGGCCGCGGTCATCCGCTTCCAGCGCGCCTACGGGCTCTCCGCCGACGGGGTCGCCGGGCCGCAGACCCAGGCGCAGCTCAACGCCCTGGAGGACTCCGACGGGTCGACCCGGAACTTCGCCTGGAGCGAGTTCTACTCCAAGGACGGCTCAGGCTTCTCCGGAGGGAAGGTGTCGTCGACCCAGGTCAGGGAGAACGTGAGACGACTGATGTACAAGCTGGAGGCGGTCCGGAAGAAGGCCGGCAACGCCCCCATCAGCATCAACTCCGGCTTCCGCAGCATCAACCACAACGCCAATGTGGGTGGGGCGAGCAACAGTCTGCACATGTACGGCGTCGCCGCCGACATCGTGGTGTCTGGCCGCTCGGTCTCGACGGTGATGGGCTACGCCAAGACCTCCGGCTTCTCAGGGATCATCCGGTACAGCTCGTTCACCCACGTCGACAGCCGGGTCGAGTACCCCTACGGCTCCCAGTCCTGGTACTGGACCTCCTGACGCCGCGACCCGCCCCCCTCCGCCCCCACCGATTCGTCCGGGCAGACGCGGGTAGTTCAAGCCCGACCCAATCGGACGAATCGAGAAGTGGTCAGCTGAGGCGCTGGCCGCGGCGGTACACGGCGCCCACCAACGGGACACCGGGGCGGTAGGCCAGGTGCACGTACGACGGCGCCGCCAGCACCATGAAGTCGGCGGGGGCACCCACGGCGAGCCGGCCCACGTCGTCGCGGCGCAGCGCTGCCGCCCCACCGGCGGTTGCGGACCACAGCGCCTCGGCCGGCGTCATCGCCATCTCCCGGACAGCCAGTGCGATGCACAGCGGCATCGACGAGGTGTAGGACGACCCCGGGTTGCAGTCGGTGGCCAGCGCGACCGTGACTCCGGCGGCCAGCATCGCACGCGCGTCGGGGTATGGCGACCGGGTGGAGAACTCGACCCCAGGCAGCAGAGTCGCCGCGACACCGGCCGCCGCGAGGTTGGCGAGGTCGTCGGCGGTGGCGAAGGTGCAGTGGTCGGCGGATGCCGCCCCGACGTCGCACGCCACCTCGATCCCGGGTCCGTGGCCCAGCTGGTTGGCGTGGATCCGGGCCTGGAGTCCGGCGGCCTGACCCGCCCGCAGGACCGCCCGCGCCTGCTCGGCGTCGAAGGCGCCGCGCTCGCAGAAGACATCGACCCACCTGGCGTGCGGCGCTGCGCCGGTGAGCATCGGCCCGGTGACCAGGTCGACGTACGCCGCCGGCTCGTCGGCATACTCAGGTGGCACGACGTGCGCGCCCAGGTATGTCGTCTCGCTCGTCACCTGCGCCGCGATGGCCAGCGAGCGGGTCTCGTCGGCGACGGTCAGGCCGTAGCCGGACTTGACCTCGACGGTGGTCGTCCCCTGCCGCGCCATCTCGGCCACCAGCCGCGCCAGGTTCGCGGCGAGCTCGTCGTCGCTGGCGTGCCGGGTCGCGGCCACGGTGGTCTGGATCCCGCCCGCGGAGTAGGCGCGCCCCTCCATCCGGGCCGCGAACTCCTGCGCTCGGTCGCCGGCGAATACCAGGTGGGAGTGACTGTCGACGAAGCCGGGCACCACGGCGGCGCCCGCGGCGTCCACACTGGCGTCGGCGGCCGGCGCCTCGGCCCGCCGACCGACCCACGCGACTCGGTGTCCCTCCACGACGACCGCGGCGTCCTCGAGCAGACCGAGCCGTGACCCGGCACCGATGGCAGGGTCGTTGGTGACGAGCTCGCCGATGTTGTCGACCAGCAGCGAGACCGTCACGACACCACGGCCCCGATCGAGGCCGCGAGCCGGTCCGCCACCTCCGCACGGTCGAGCGCGACCCGGCGCCCTGACGCGATGACCGAGACGATGTCGGCTGCGGTGGCGGCGAAGACGACCGTCTCCTCCCCACCGCCCGTGCCTGCGGTCCGCAGGCTGGCTGGATCGATCGTGACGAGGTCTGCCCAGGCACCTGCCGCGATGCGTCCACCGTCGGGAAAGCCCAACGACGCATGGCCGTTCGAGGTCGCCGCGGCGATCAGCTCGGCCGCCCGGAAGTGCCCACGCAGCTGCGTCTGCAGCCTGGTGTCGAGCTCGACGGCGCGCATCTCCTCGTGCATGTCGATGACCGCGTGGCTGTCGGACCCCAGCGTCAGCCGGGCGCCGGCATCGACGAGCTCACGAGCCGGACCGACCCCGTCGGCGAGGTCCCGCTCGGTCGTCGGGCAGAAGCCGGCGTATACCTGCGCCGCGGCCAGCGTGAGGATGTCGCTGTCGGTGAGGTGGGTCGCGTGGACGACCGACAGCCGGTCGCTGAGCACGTCGGCGTCGGCGATCAGCCCTGTCGGGGTGAGCCCGTAGGCATCGTGACAGGCTTCGTTCTCGGCGGACTGTTCTGAGAGGTGGATGTGCAGTGGACTGCCCGGCAGCGCATTGGCGACGGTGGCGAGCTGGTCGCGCGGCACCGCCCGTACGGAGTGGATCGCCGCTCCCACGACCACGCCCGGGTCGTCGAAGGCCAGCGCCTGGACCCGCGTCGCCCACCGGTCCGCGTTGCCGTCGCTGAAGCGACGCTGCACGCCCTCGACGGGCGTACCGAAGCCCGCCGAGAGGTAGCACGCGTCGAGCAACGTGATGCGCAGCCCCGCCTCGCGGGCGGCGGCGACGAGTGCCTCGCCCATCGCGTTCGGGTCGTCGTACGGCGACCCGCTCGACTCGTGGTGCAGGTAGTGGAACTCACCGACCGCGGTGATCCCGGTCAGCGCCATCTCCTGGTATGTCGCCAGCGCCAGCGCGTGGTAGCGGTCAGGGTCGAGGCGCTCCCCCACGTCGTACATCGTGTCCCGCCACGTCCAGAACGATCCGCGCTCACGTTGGGTGCGACCACGCAGAGTCCGGTGGAAGGCATGGCTGTGACTGTTGGCGAAGCCGGGAATCGTCAGCCCCGCAAGACGTTCTGCCCCGTGCGGAGGCTCACCACGATCCACAGCGGCGATGTGCGTGCCTTCGACCTCGACGATGACGCCGTCGACGAAACCCTCGTCGCCCAGCCACGCCCGCTCACACCAGTACGCCGTCATGACGCCAGCTCTCGCAGCACTCGGGTCAAGGCGTCCACCCCTGCCAGGCAGTCGGCCGTCTCGGCATGCTCGGCGGGCGAGTGCGAGACACCCGTGGGATTGCGGACGAAGAGCATCGCCGACGGGACGCCGGCGAGCTGCAGGATCCCGGCGTCGTGACCGGCGCCCGTCGGGATCACCGGCGCATCGTCGAGCACGGCAGCGAGCCGGTGCGCCAGCGGCACGTCGAAGTCGACGGTCGGCGAGGCAGACTCGGCTGTCACCTCGACGGCTGTCCCGTCTCGCTCAGCGCGCTCGAAGGATTGTCGGATGATCGTCTCGACCAGCTCAACGAGGACACCGGAGTCGGCGCCGCGCGCGTCGAGCCAGGCAGCCACGTGCGAAGGGATCGCATTGGTGATGTTGGGCCGGGACGTCAGCCGCCCAAAGGTCGCGCGAGCGTCGACCAACCTGGCCTGCTTGTTGGCTGCGAGGACCGTCATCGCGTACGTGAGCATCGGGTCGCGGCGGTCCTCCATCCGCGTCGCTCCCGCATGGTTGGGCTCGCCGGTGAAGTCGAACTTCCAGCGCCCGTGCGCCCAACTGGCCGAGGCGACAGCGACGGCTCGGTCCCGTTCGACGAGGTCGCGACCCTGCTCGACGTGCAGCTCGACGAAGAGGCCGACCTGATCGAGCAGGCCAGACCGGCCAAGCCGTGGCTCAAGACCTGCCGCTGTCATGGCGTCGAGCAGGAACACGCCGTCAGGGCCGCGCAGCTCCCGTGCGTCGTCAGGGTCCGTCAGGCCTGTCGCCAGGCGAGAACCCAAGCAGGCAAGGCCGAACCGGGACCCCTCCTCCGCAACGAACATCGCGACGCCGATAGGCCGCTGAGGAGAGAAACCACTGTCGCGCAGGGCGTCGATGGCGGCGAACGACGACACCACTCCCAACGGGCCGTCGAAGGCGCCTCCGTCGTCGACGGAGTCGAGGTGTGACCCCACCAGGATCCCTGAGCCTGTCGCACCCTCGGGTCGCCACCAGGCGACAGCGTTGCCCTGTCCGTCCTGCTCGACGGCGAGGCCGCGACGGGTCGCCTGCTCGACGTACCAGGCAGCGCACTCGCGCTCCGCGGCCGCGAAGGGCGAGCGGACGTAGCCGCCGGAGCGAGGGTCGCGGCCGATCGGCCGCAGGTCTCGCGACATCTGCTCGAACGTCATCGCTGCCCACTATCGCAGCCGTTGAGTCGGGGTTGGAGTCGGACGCTGTGCGGTCGAAGCGCATCGGCGACGGTGACCGCAGTGAGCTCGGTCAAAGTCGCGACCAGGTCGGCCGGCTCCACCACGGGTAGGGCGTCGAGCTCGCCGTCGGGATAGGCGGCGGAGAAGGTCTCACGGCCGGTCGAGGCAGGCGGTGTCTCGCGGAAGTACGGGTGCCCGAGCAGGCGGTGCAGCAGGTCCGGACGCACCTGCCCGGCGGCGGCGAGCCGCCCGTCACGGTCGTAGCGTTGCGCGCCGCTCGTCGCGCGGGCGGCCGCGACGTCGAGCACTCGAGGTCGATCACCCCGACGTCGATGCCGTCGGCGGACGTGCCGGAGGCCGGGGCCATGACGATCACCCCTGCTCCCGCATGTCGACAGCCGCACGGACGTGGCCGCGGGCGGCTTCGAGTCGTGCGCTGGCTGTGTCGACGTCGCAGGCGCCGAGAATGCTCACCAGGGCGAGCTTGGTGTGCCAGTCGCAGAGCTCGAGGACCCGCACAGCCTCGGCGTCGTCGACGCCGGTCGACTGCCTGATGATGCGTCGCGCCCGCAGCCGCAGCTTCTCGTTGGAGGCCCGCAGGTCGACCATCCAGGCGCCGTAGGACTTGCCGGCGAGGATCATCGCGCTCGTCGACAAGGCGTTGAGGGTGATCTTCTCCGACGTACCGGCCTTCAGCCTGGTGGAGCCGGACAGCACCTCCGGGCCGGTCAGCAGCTCGATCGTCACGTCGGCCCGGGCTCCGGCGGCGCTGCCGCCGTTGTTGACCACGGCGACGGTCTTGGCCCCCGCGTGACGCGCGCGCTCGAGGGCCCCGAGCACGTACGGCGTCCGGCCCGAGGCGGTGATCCCCACGACGACGTCGGCGGGCGTGAGGTGGACGGCAGCCACGTCCGCGGCTCCCGCCGCCGCGTCGTCCTCGGCACCCTCCACCGCGGCTGTCGTCGCCTGCTGCCCGCCGGCGAGCACCGCCATGACCTGCTCAGGTGAGGTCCCGAACGTCGGCGGGCACTCAGCGGCGTCGACGGCGGCGAGGCGACCAGGGGTTCCGGCGCCGACGTAGACGAGCCTGCCACCTGAGTCGAACGCGGTCGCCACCAGGCGTACGGCGTCAGCCAGCCCGGCGCGCGCACCAGCCACGGCGCGCGGCACCGAGGCCTCGGCCTCGAGCAACAGGTCGACGATCTCCTGGGGTGAGCGGGTGTCGAGGTCGTGGAGATCGGGGCGGACCCGCTCGGTCTCGAGGCCGTCGACGTCGTCGAGCACACTCGCCGCCACGTCACCCGCGAGGCCGAGCCTCCGCACGTGCTGCTCGTGCGGCAGATCGCGTCGTCTCGCCACCGTGAGGGCTCCATCCAGAGCCGTACCAAGGGCGGTGACGACATCGACGTCGTCGGCCAACGCCTTGCGCCACGCCTCCATCAGCGGCTCGACCGCCGCGAGCCCGCCGACGGCGCAGACGAGGGGCACGTCGGCGCGGCGGACGGCCGCCATCGTCGTGGCCGCCAGCGCCAGCGCCGCGCGGTGGAGAATGTCCACCGCCTGTGCATCCCCTGCCAGTGCGCAGCGGATCACGTCGGGGGCGAACGCGGCGGTGTCGCGGGCGACCTGCCCTTGCCGAGCGACGGTCTGAGACAGTGCGGCCAGATCGCCGTACCGCTGCTCGGCGGCCGGAGTCAAGGCTGTGGCGACACCGCGTTGCTCGCGTTCCCGAAGCGCCGCGCGCAGGGCTTCGCGGCCGATCCAGGCGCCGCCGCCGTCGTCGCCGAGCCAGGGTCCTGAGCCGTCGACCCGCACCACCTGACCGCTCGCACCGACCCCCACGGCGACTGCGCCCGTACCGACCCCCAACGTGACCCCGGGGCCGCCGCCAAGAGCGCCGACGTGCGAGACGAGCGCGTCAGAGGCCACCGCGACCTCCGAGACGCCGAGACGTAGCGCCAGCGCGGATGCGAACGACGTCGCGGCGTCGGGCGCCGCCTCCGCTCCAGCCGCCCCGACACAGACTGCGTCCATCGCCGTCGTCCCTGGCTCGAGCAAGTGAAGCGCTCGAGTGACCGTGGCGACGACGGCTTCGACGGCTGCCGCTGCTCCACCCGGCTCAGCCAAGCCCGGTGCTCCGACGCCGTGCACGACCGGTTGCGGTCGCCCACCGGCGAGGATGCCGACGCGGCACTCGGTCTTGCCGAGGTCGACTCCGACAACCAGGCTCATCCCTCACCTCCCAGCACCAGGTGGGCAGCCGCATCCGCCGCCTTGACGCGACCCCGGACCCGCACGGGTCAGCTGCCAGTGCTCGGGAAGATGTCGACGACGATCCGGTAACGGTCCCCGCGGTAGATCGAGCGGACGTACTCGGCGACCCTGCCTTGGGCGGTCCGTGACGTGCGCTCGAACAGGAATGCCGGAACACCCGGCTCGACCCCGAGCTCGGCCGCCTCTTCAGCGGACGTGAGACAGGGCTCCGCCGTCTGGGTCCCTGACGCGATCGGCGTGCCGAAGCGGTCCGCAAGCAGCTCGTAGAACGACCCCGCCTCGAGGTCCACGCCGGTCAGGCCCGGGGCCACGTCACAGGGGACATGCAGGTCCTCCAGCGCCATGGGTACGTCATCGGCGAGCCGGAGGCGGTGGACGTGGAGCACCGCGGAGTGCGGCGAGACCTCGAGCAGCGTCGACAGGGTGGCCCCTGCCGGCGACTGCCGCGCGAACAGGGTGCGGCTCCCCGGCCGGAGGCCTCGAGCGCGCATGTCGGCGGAGAAGGAGGTGGCGGTGAGCCGCTGGGTGACCTTGGGTGCGGCGACGAAGGTGCCGGAGCCCTGGCGCCTGATCACTCTCGCCTCGGCGACCAGGGAGTCGACCGCGCGACGCAACGTCATCCGGGCCACGCCGAACTCGCGCGCCAGGTCGCGCTCGACAGGCAGCGGCTCACCAGGGGACAGCGTCGCGATCAGCAGCTCGAGGCGCTCGCGCACCAGGCGCTGCTTGGCCGTCTCGCGACCCGCGTCAACGATGGTCATGGACCATTGGTACCGCAATGGTCGACGCGACACCAGCATCCGGCGGAGAGCCGACCCAGGTCGTGGGTGCGTTCGGTCGACTCTCCGCCCGACCAGTCACGGACTACCTGACGGCTGCCGGCGCGCTCCTGCCGCTCTCGCGGTAGGCGCGGTCGAGGGCCGTCACGAGATAGGTGTATGCCGCACCGGGGACTGCGGTCGTGTCGGTCCATGACTGGGCCGAACCCGCATCGTCACCGCGGACCGAGGCCACCAGGTGGCTTGCGTCCGCGAAGTCACAGGCCCTCGGGTCGGCCTTGGCTCCGTCGAAACGGTAGACGGCGTACGAGGTCGCGTCACTTCGCCACGTCACCGTGACACCATTGGCGACCCTGGATGCCTGAGCGTGACGCGGCTCCTCCGGGGCACTGCCGGGAACCCCGCTCGTGACGGGGACCAGCGCCGGACGCTGGTAGTGATCGGCCTGCACGATGTCCATGTGGTCGAGGCGATTCGCGCGCACGCCGTTCGCTGAGAAGTAGATGTCCCCCAGCACCTCGGGGTAGTCGCGGTTGAGGAAGAGGTGCCTGGTCATCTCCCGGGGGTCGAACCACGCCGGGTCCTGCGTCGAGGTGCCCACCTTGTAGGTCGCCTGCCCGATGTAGAGCTGCACGTCCGTGCCCGCAACCTGGTCGGACCACCACGGAAGGAGCCTTGCGTAGTCGGCGGGCGCGAAGCCGATGTTCCAGTAGACCTGCGGGGCGACGTAGTCGACCCACTCCTCGCGGACCCAGCGACGCGTGTCGGCGTACAGGTTGTCATAGGTCTGCACGCCGGCAGCCGTGTCAGAGCCCTCGGGGTCGGTCGCCTTGTTGCGCCACACCGCGAACGGGCTGACACCGAACTTCACCCACGGTTTCGCGCTGTGGATCCGCTGCTCGAGCTCGGACACCAGCAGGTCGATGTTGTTGCGGCGCCAGTCGGCGACGTCGTCGAAGCCCGTGCCGTGCTGCGCGAACGTGTCGCTGTCGGGGAACGTCTGCCCCGCGACCGGGTAGGGGTAGAAGTAGTCGTCGAAGTGGACGGCGTCGATGTCGTAGCGGGTGACGGTCTCCATGATGACGTCCTCGACGTGCTCGCGGACCGCGGGGATGCCGGGGTTGTAGTAGAGCTTGCCGCCGTACGCCTCGACCCAGTCGGGGTGCTGGCGCGCCGGGTGGGTGGCGACCAGAGCGTCCCGGTTGGTGTCCATGGAGACGCGGTACGGGTTGAGCCAGGCGTGGAACTCGAGGTTACGCTCATGGGCCTGCTCGACGGCGAAGGCCAACGGGTCGTAGCCGGGGTCTTCGCCCTGGGTCCCGGTGAGGTACTTCGACCACGGCTCGAGGTCTGACGGCCAGAACGTGTCGGCCGTCGGCCTGACCTGCACGATGACCGCGTTGAGCCCGCGGGCGACGGCCTCGTCGTACCAGCGGACGAGCTCGGCCTTCTGTTGGTCGGGCGTCAAGCCCCGCCGCGACGGCCAGTCGATGTTGACGACGCTCGCGATCCAGTCCGCACGCAGCTGACGCTTCGGCGCATCCGCTGACGTCACGCATGGCTTCTTGGCTGTCG
>Ga0136613_10000758_pt1 | contig 15578 bp, 12 predicted proteins | sample AntDrymUQ2722106_2_FD_106649 | JGI IMG/M metagenome (GOLD analysis project Ga0136613, IMG submission 106649) | Polar desert sand microbial communities from Dry Valleys, Antarctica - metaG UQ272 (21.06) | ecosystem: Environmental > Terrestrial > Soil > Desert | place: Antarctica: Dry Valley... | reverse complement strand
GGAGGACCGTTGGGCGGATGAGCGCACCAGCCGCGCCTGGATCCAGGGCGACCTGCACGCGGAGAACTTCGGCACCTACATGGCCGGCGACGGGGTGTTCGTCTTCGACGTCAACGACTTCGATGAGGCCTACCTGGGCCACTTCACCTGGGACATCAAGCGGATGGTCGCAAGCGTCGCCCTGCTAGCCTGGATGAAGGCCATCTCCGACGCCGACATAGCCTCCCTGATCAAGACGTACGTCCACGCCTATGTAGAGCAAGTGCGCTACTTCGTCGAGAGCGACCGCGACCATGAGTACGCCCTAAGGCTGGAGACCACAGACGGTGAGATCAAGGAGATATTGCTCGAGACCCGGCTGAACACCCGCGTCGGCCTGCTCGACGATATGACCCTGATCAACGAAAACTTCGAGCGGAGGTTCCGTCGCAGTCCAGGGGTCCGCGAGCTCGACGATTCCGAACGGGCCAGGGTGCACGCCGCCTACGAGGCGTACCTGGAGACGATCCCCGAAACGAAGCGCTTCCGGAGCCTCACCTACGAGGTGAAGGATATCGTCGGCCGCCAGGGCTTTGGCATCGGCTCGGCCGGGCTTCCCGCCTACAACATCCTGGTGGAAGGCCCGACCCAGGCCCTGGAGAACGACGTGGTGATCTCGATGAAGCAGGGTAACGTCGCGGCCCCGAGCCGGATCGTGGACGACGAACGCATCAAGGGATACTTCAAGCACAACGGGCACCGCACGGCGGTCTCGCAGCGCGCGTTGCAGGCACACGCCGACCCCTGGCTCGGCTACACCGAGATAGACGGTGTCGGCTTCGTCGTCACCGAGCTCTCGCCCTACGTCGAGGACCTCGATTGGTCGGATCTCACAGAGCCCGAGCAGATGTCGCCGGTGCTCGACTACCTCGGCCGGGCAACCGCCAAGGTTCACTGTGTCGCGGACAAGGACTCAGACCCGAATATCGTAGGCTTCCAGACCGAGGATGAGATCATCGAGGCGATCAGCGACAACGAAGAGGAGTTCGTCCAGGAGATGGTGGACTTCGGCGCCCGCTACTCCGAGATCGTCCGCGAGGACCACAGCCTGTTCGTCGACGCCTTCCGCAACGGCCAGATCCCTGGCCTATCGGACCGGTGAGGGGCGGTCGCGAGACGTGGACCAAAGGGCCAATGCAGGTCTTTCGCGTCAACGATGTCGCTCGGGCCCAGGCCGCGTCTCGTCGCCAAGGCGCAGGGCCTTCTTCCCATTCCTACTCTTGCACGCCGGCATCGGCCAGGTACTGGTGGACCAACCTCACCGCCATGGCGCCCTCCCCCACCGCGGAGGCGCAACGCTTGATCGAGCCGCTGCGCACGTCGCCGGCAGCGAATACTCCAGGCATGCTCGTCTCCTGGAGGTACGGCTCCCGCAAACGTTCTTCTTGCCAGGCGCCTTCCCCGAGCGCAGTACCCTCTAACTCCTTGCCCGTCAGCACGAAGCCACGTTCGTCGAGTTCGACTGCTCCTTGGAGCCAGCTCGTGTTGGCCTCAGCACCGATGAAGGCGAAGAGGGCTCTGGCACCTAGGGTCCTGTGTGCCCCCGAGCGGTTGTCCTCGACCAAGATCCCCTCCAGGCGGTCCTCCCCAAGGAGTTCTCGGACCTCCGTGCGCGCGAGCAGTTCGACGTTCTCGGTGTTCATGATCCTGTCGACGAGGTACCTCGACATGCTCTTGCTCAGGTCCTCGCCCCTTATGAGCAGGTAAACCTTCCTCGTGCGTCCAGCCAGGAACAGTGCCGCCTGCCCTGCCGAATTGCCCCCGCCGACGACCGCGACCTCATCACCTTCGCACCGGAGTGCCTCGGCCTCAGTGGCAGCGTAGTGGACGCTCACGCCCTCGAAACGTCCGAGGCGGGCCACCTTTAGCCTGCGGTAGCGGGCCCCGCTCGCTGCTATCACGCTGCGCGCCGCGACCTCACCGCCATCGGAGAGTTCGACAGTATAGTGGCCATCCTCCCTTCTCAGGCCGATAGCCTCCTGGGGCACCGCCGTGCGGGCGCCGAATTTGTCGGCCTGGACCAGGACGCGGCTGGCGAGCTCGAAGCCGGAGAGGCCGGCTGGGAAGCCAGGGTAGTTCTCTATCCGCGAGGAGGTGCCAGCCTGACCCCCAAGGGCCACAGACTCGAGCGCGAGTGTAGAGAGGCCCTCCGAAGCCCCGTATACCGACGCGCCAAGGCCGGCAGGCCCTGCCCCCACCACCACGAGGTCGTAGGTTCGTTCCCAGGGGACATCTATTTCGAGGCCAACGGCGTGGGCAAACTCAGGGTTCGTCGGGTTCTTGAGCACCTCCTCGCCCTGCCAGATGGTCACCGGTGCCTCAGATGGCTTCGCTCCGAACCTCTCCAACAAGGCTTCGGCCCCGGGGTCCTCTTCGAGTTCGATCCAGACGTGCGGCAGCCGGTTGCGGGCCGCGAACTCCCTCAGGCGCCTCGCGTCGCTAGAATGGCGCGAGCCTATTATCCTCAGGCCCACGCCAGTTCTCATCATGTACGAGCGCCTGGCAAGGAACGCCCTGAGGATGATGTCCGAGAGATTGGGCTCCTCGGTGACGACCTCTTTGAGCCGCTCGCGAGGTATAGCCAGCACCTCCCCATCCTTGCGCACCATGGCCGAGAGGTACATCGCCTGCCCGGTGAGCATGTTCAGCTCGCCCAGGAAACGGCCCGGAAGGAAGACCCCTACCGTCCGTGCCTCGCCGGCGAAGTCGTCTACCACATCTACCTCGCCCTCGAGGACGACTATGAAGTCGTTTTGGGTATCACCTGCCCTGAACAGGATATCCCCGACCTCAGTCTTCCTCGTCTGACCGTAGCGCTTGAGGATCTCGATCTGGTCCTCCCTCAGCGTCGGGGCCCTCGTACTGCGGATCTCATTCATTCGATCACTCATCTGCAACCTCATCCATAGCCTTTACCAATACAAGCATAGTGCATCCTACATCAGGCCGGCGCATCCCCACGATTGCGTGGTCTTTGCCTCCCTTGCTCGCCCAACCTTGAAGTGGTAGGACAATGTACAACCTGGCTACGTCGGTCCACGATACCTTCTCACCTGATGGCTGAGGACGAAGGGTGACTACTGCAGATACTCGAGTGAAAGATCCGCATACCCCTCTACAGTATGCGGTTGCGAGAGTCCGAATCCATACAGAGCGAAGTCGCCTGGTACTCTACGGCCCCTTTGGAGTAGACTGTTAACAGTTATGAGCAACGTTAGTATCTGTTGGGAGAATGTCGTGAATCTTTCCGAGAAGCAACTGCGCGAACGAGGGATATTCAGAACCCTCGAAGAGATCGAGGGTTCTGTGCGGGAGATGATTTCCTACTCGATCGGCACTCTGCCCGTTGGGATCGTGGGGCGGGAACCGGCTCGTCAGTTGACTTCCGAAGAAGCCGAGGTTCTGAAAAGGGGCGGGTTGACGCTAGAGATGTACGAGGGGAAAGACAGCGCGGCTACCCGGACTGCCGAACGGTATGCGGCCATGATGGCCCTGGCCTTGACCGAAGATGAGGTGCGAAAGTTACTCGGCGTCAGGCCCAGCCGCGTACGTCAGCGCATCGCGGACCGCTCGCTCTACGCTATCAGCGTCGGCAAGGAGCGGCGATTTCCGCAGATGCAGTTTTACGAGGCGGATCTCGTGCCCGGTATTGGCAAAGTGCTGCAGGCTCTACCCGAAGACCTCCATCCGGTGGAGGTCGAAAGTTGGCTGACGAGCCCGAGCCCGGACCTCCTTGCAAGCGAAGACGGAGAGGCCCTCTCCCCGCGGGAGTGGCTGATCTCCGGGGGCACCGCGTCCTCTCTCCTGCCGATGGCGCGGGACTTGTAGGGCGGCGTCGCATCGGAAGTTGCCTTCCACTATATGGTGAAGCTGCCAAAATCTCCCGGTATCCGGCGCATGCGCGAGGAAGGAGCCGAGGAAACCGTTCTGAGGGAAGGTACACTCCTTTTCAGAGTATTCTTCCAGGGCGGCGAGCATCCTGTGGCCTGGGATGAACTCAGGAGCTTCGGGCCGCTCACGAGTGCCCGGTTCGACCACCATCCATCGCCACAGAGGGACCATCCTGATCTCGGGATACTCTACGGGGCGCGGGAGGTGAAGACGTGCGTAGCCGAAGTGTTTCAGCAGACCCGCAACATAAACCTCAGGAGACGGGGCCCATGGCTTGCCGGCTTCGAGCTGGCGCGTGATGTGCGGTTGCTTGACCTTCTCGGTAGGTGGCCAACGCGAATGGGTGCTTCGACAGAGATAAGCTCCGGACGTCGCTCGGTGGTGCGCGGCTGGTCCAAGGATATACACGCCGCCTACCCTCAACTGCACGGGGTACTCTACGGCTCCTCGATGAACGCCTACCGTGAGGCGGTCGCCCTCTACGAAAGGGGCGCGTCCGCCCTCCCGACGCGCCCGGTACTGCATGAGCCACTCACCCATCCCGGGCTCCGGGACGATCTGGAGCGGTTCAAGGACGACCTCGGCTTTGGGCTAATTCCCTAAACACGTGCCCGGCTTCAGCGTAAAACCAGGCACCATGTATCTTCATCTAGCGTCCCGACCAGCCTTTCGAGGAAACATGGAGCTACGAGATCCTCCCCCTCGAGCTTGGTCGGCGAGGAAATCCTCCCAGGTCCGGTGTCCCACGGCCTACTCGGGAGCCAGGTTGGCGCCAACCCGGAACAACACGCGGGCGGCCTTGCCCGGCAGCCAGAGAGGCACGATCAGCCGGCGCAGAGATTGACGCCATGCGCCTCGACCACGCCGCCCGACGGACGCTCCGATCCTGGGTGTGAGAAATCGGTGCCTCCTGAGTAGAGGCGACACACCGTGCCCGTCCCGTCCAATACCGACGCATGACGGGCTCCATCGGCCGCTCGGTGTAAACTTCCGGACGCCTGAACACAGACCCTCAAGAATGGCAAACTCTATGAGCATCGTTATCACTGGAGCATCCGGCCAACTCCGTCGTTTGACCGGCGAACTGGTCCTGAATCGCGTGCTGGCCAAGTCGAGCACGTAGAATACGTTCCCGAACCTCTGCAGAGGAGGCGCTATCACCATGCACACCAGCACATGGATCCTGACCTAGGGGTCAGGTCCTCTTCAGACCGGGTCTCTAAGCCAGTGCTCGACATCGTCGGGAACAGAGACCCACGAATGCCTGCGCTTCTCGTAGACCGAGACCGTCGGAGCCGGAAACGGTGGACCCTTCACGGCCGTCTTCGAGCGCGATGGGGAGTGGTGGATCGGTTACGTCGAGGAGCTGCCAGGAGCCAACGCAGCAGATCGGCACATGACTGCCGATCGTCAAGCCCGGAGACACCCTTGTCGTGCACCCACTCGCTCCGCTACAGGTTCTTGAAGTACCTTGCTATCGGAAGTAGGACGTAGCCGGCCTTCTCGTACGTGCGGCGCGCCGCGGCATGCCCTGGGTCTCCTCCCGTCTCGACCATCGCCACCGTCATCCCGGCCTCTTCGAGCCTGTCGAGCGCGAACTCGGTTAGGGCGGTTCCGATGCCGCTGCCCTGGTAGTCAGGGTCGACGGCCAGCATGGAGATCTCACCCATGCGCCTCTCGGGATGGTCAAGTTCGATCGCTACGAAGCCGACGGCGCTCGCGCCTACCTCGGCGACCCACACCCGCCCCTTTTTCGCGGCGCAGACGTCCTCCACCGCCCGCCGCTGATCCTCCCGCCAGTCCGGGTGCAGTCGCCTGAAAATCTCGGAACCCAACACCCGCTCGAGGGACGCGAAGACCGGCGCCCACGCCCCAAGCGAGAGGTCAACCACCGCCTCGGCGTCTCGATCGTCGAATGGTCGAATTCGCGGCTGCGTAGACTCCACCTCCCGACACTAACAGAAACCGCGCCGAGTCACCCGACGCATTCACCGCAGTATCTCTCACCGTTGCCACAGTCATACGTCGCAGGGTCTATGAGTCGGTCTGCAGCGCAGGATGGCCGACCATCACTTTTCGCCCACAACAAGCGGTCCGGCGCCTGCTACAGTTGGTGTACGGGTTGGTGTACAAGGGCCGCAACCGGTGAACTCGAAGTAGACCCGCCTGCGAAGATTCAGCCGTAGTGCTTGAAGCGCGGACCCGAGGTTCAAGACCGTCATGCCGAGCCTCCCCATCGCAATGCGCCTACAGGCTTCGGTACGAGACTCGGCCCGAGCGACCACCTCGCGGCCCGGTTGCCGATCCAGCCAGGCTACCACCAGCTGTCTGGAACTGACCTAAACTTCGACGAGCATGACGCGGCTCCGCCGTGCGAGGCCAGCGAGGTGCTGGCGAAGCGGAGGGATTCATCTGCCCATGGTCGCGACCTCGGCGATTGCGTCGGCCTTCTTCGAGGTCGAGGACACCGCGCCCTCGAACAACCAATTGATCGCCGCAATCAGTCCGCTCGTCTCAGCCCGCTAGGTGCCCCCGGCTCGCGATTCCCGCCGAACTCACCCAGGCAGCGACACCAGCATGTAGCCCCCGATGTCGACCCCCTCGCTCACCTGGGTGAGACGATGGATCATGGCTCCGCCGTCTGACCCGCCGAGGTCGACGGCCAGCTCGATCTGCGCCACCCCGGCCGCGGGCAAGAAGATCTCCGAAACCTCCGAACCGAAGTCCTGCTCGTCGTCGCGCCTCTCGCGCAGCCTTCGCTGTGTCTCCTCGTCGTAGCCGCTCGCCCCCTCGCCCGTTTCGACTACCTCGCCGATCTGCAGGCCCGTCCCTGGCTCAGTGTCGCCGCCCTCCAATCCCAACGCCGCGAAGGGGTCAGCGAGCGTACGGTCATCGGCGTGAAGCAGCGCATCGACGGGCTGCACGTGTAACCCGAAGCCGAGCAACCGCTCGACCCCAAAGAGCAGCGACGTGCGGAGGTGCAGCGTCGTTTGCGCCTCCTCCCAGAAAGGGTTGGTCAGCGTGAGCATCATGCCCTGCGGATCCCCCTCCGGAGCAAGCACGGTAACGTTCCGCTGCCCGACGTGCCGGTCCAGGTCGGCGCGGAACGTGTGGGTCAGCGGGTCCGACATCGAAGAGACCTCGGCGATTAGACACTCGTGGCCGCCGTTGACGAACTGCGGCGTCCACGGCGTCGTGCAAAGCAGCGTCTCCGCCAGTCCCGCCGCGATCGACACGCGATCCGAGCTGCCGATCACCGTCGCCAGCTGCGGCGAAAGCCCCGCCGAGGGATCCGCCCACCAAAACCGGGCACGCACGCCGGTGGCCGGGGCGTACCCGAGGTTCTGAACAGTCACCGACACCGTCACCTCGTCACCGGCACTCACCCGACCCCACGGGTCGGCCGGAGCAATCGTAAGATCTGGGCACGCCCAGAACGGTGTCCCGGCCGCCAGTGGCCGCGATCCGATGTCGCTCGGTGTAGCCCGGACGACCAACCACGGCGTGTATGTCGGTGGCGGTCCCTCGCGTCGTTCGTCATCTGGCGGGGTCACAGCTGTCCTCCTTCACTGGCGGACAACGTCGCCGGGCTGGCCCGCGGGATCGCTCCACACCCATGTCGGCCAGCCGAGCCCCCGGTCGCCGTCCAGGTCCCAGTCCAACAACTCGTCCTGGGGCGCTCGGATCAGCGCGAGCGCAACGTCCACCGCGTTGCCGAACGCGCCCTGCGGAGTGCCCCCCAGCTCGGCGCGCTGCATCCGAAGCTCCCACTCGTCGTGGTCAAGCACGCTCGGCATGCCCCCAGGGGCATCAAGCGGGTTGTCCTGGGTAGCCGGGAAGCGTGGGACGGCGGTCGGCCCGTTGTCGACGAAGCTGAACCCGTCGACGAAGTGGCGTGGCCACCAAGACCCCTCCGCGTAGGAGATCTGGCGTGGCAGTTCCACCGGCTCGGTCGGGTACCGCGTCCAGTTACTCTCCGCCGCCGTCTGCGGACTCCAGACCGAGGCGGGGTAGTCCTCCCCCTCGTCCGCCGAGGGGCTCCTGCATGTACGCAGCGCGGCGGTCGATGGAACGATGTCCCCGGAAGCGGTGAACTGGATCTCGTTGTGGGCAAGCTGCACGGCATACGGTGGACCGAGCCCGGCGACGGTCAGCAACTCACGGAACGCATTGTCCAGCTGCACGATGAAGGCGTCCACCCATCCGGCGTGGCAGCGCAGCTCATCCCAGTCGGGATCGGTAGCCTCGTCGATAATTGCGACCGCGGCGACGATAAGCGCGATCCCGGCGGCAGCGTTGCCGAGCACGAAATTCATGACCCCCAGGATCGCCACCGCGATGGCGCTGGCGAGCTCGGCGACCGACGGGCTGGGCTGCGAGATCGTCGGCGGTGGGACGAGCGTCCCTCCTACCACGACGCCCCCGTCCGGCGTCACCCAGTCAGGCCGCTCGCCGCAGTCGTCCGGCTCGTTGATTCGGTCCGGTGCCGTCGCACCGAGGAGCTCAGCCGAACTCGCGATCCACGTGGTTAGCCAGGTCATGGCGTACGCACCTTGCAAGCCCTCAGCATCTACGCCAGGCGAGGGTGGATCGCCAACCGCCTCGTTGTAGCAGTCCAACCAGAGCGTCACCAGTTCGTCGGGAAGATGCGGCGGAACGGGGATGCCGTCGCGGACGGCGTTGAGCACGGCGTCCGGAGTGATCCCGCCGATGGCAAATCGGTCCTGGAGCTCCGCACCTGGGATGTTGTCCCAGGCCGGGTACGGTGGGACGGGAACGCGGCCGGAACTCGTGAACACAATCTCCCGACCGGCCTCACGCACTCGCTCGCGCATGCGGTAGTAGCCCCACACCCAGGAGTCGATGTAGTTCGACACCCAACGGTGGCGCCACCAGTGGTTGCGGTGCGGCGCGCCAACGACCCCGTTAACGAACGGGTTGCCGCACACCGCACCAGCGTAACCGACCGAAGCGCCAAGCCCGAAGGCCTCGAGCCGGGGATCGCCGGACTCGGCGGCCCGTCGACGCAGCTTGCCCCAGAACGTGCCAGTACTGTGGCCGTGCACGGCGTCCCGCGGATGCCGGTCACCCGCCGGGAGCACCTTGGCCCGGGGCCGAACGCCCGCGATCGCGCTGGGCAACGCCGTCCGTAGACCGTTGACGGTCGCAAGCTGGCTCCGCACCGCGGTGATCACACCAGGGAGCGCCTCGAGGTCGGTCTTCATGTCCAGCAGCGCGAACTTGTCCTCGTCGCGAACGGCGTCGCCAAAGCGCCTGAGTGTATCCTTCAGCGTCAGAAGGTTCGCAGCCAGCCCGGGCGTCCCCGGGGTTCCCGCGAGCAGTCCCAGGATGGGGAACCAGACCCCGAAGAGCGGAGCGTTCGTCCCGCTGGCGCCATCCTCGACATGCGTTGGCAGGAAATCGCCTAGTGCCGGGCCTATGGCGCCGAGGTAGAAGAACGGCAACTCGGCGTCGCCAGGCACCGCCTCGCCATCGTTCCGCATCGTCTCGAGTACCAGGTCCGCGATCGCGAATTGCGTGGGCACTCCGGTCACGACGCCTCCATTCCGTTCTCACCGTTCTCAGTGCCTTTGCACCGTGCCATATCTTGGCACGTCCCGATGAATTCCCGATGATTTTTGCGGATGAGTACGAATGAGATCTGGTAGAAACCGACAGAAGCTACCCGATTTAGGTCCCTGAAAGACTGTTAGCCGCCCAGCGGGCGGGTTGTTCGGCGGTCCATGTGGTTGCAGCCCACTGGCGCGTCAGCCCGTCGCCGCAGAGAAGTCCTCTCTGTACAGGGCGAAGTAAGGTTCTCTTGGGGCGCCAGGGTTGATGTTGCCCAGGTACCTCATGCCGAGCGTCTCGATCACCCGCACCGAGGCGGCGTTGGGCGCGTCGACGCCGGCTATGACGCGCCCCATGCCCACCTCCTCCAAGGCGTACCGCACGCACGCCCGCGCCGCCTCGGTGGCGAGCCCGCGGCCCCACGCCTTCTGGGTCAGCTCGTACCAGAGCTCCGGCTCCTCCATGCCCTTGAGGCGAACGAAGCCACAGAAGCCGAGTAGGTCTTCTCTTCCGCGCATCCGAACGCCGAATACTCCGATCTTCTCTTTGGAGAACATGCGCTCGCTCCGCGCAATGAGATCCTTGATCGTCGCCTCCGAGACCAGTTCGTTGTCCCACAGGTAGCGTCGCACGTTCGGCTCGTTCGAGATGCGGTGCAAGGAGTCCATCTCATCCGCCGAAAGCGGTCGCATAACGAGACGCTCGGTTTCGAGCATGGGCGTGTTGCCCGCGGGTACTTTGCGGCTCATCAGTTGCCTCCGTTTGGCTTTCGGGGTGCTCCTCGCTACATCTCGTTCCGCTAACGAGGCACTCGTCTCAGGCGAACTCCGTAGAAAGCACCTCCTACGTCGTTGGGTGTACAAGAGATCAGAAAGGTGGCCGGCGCAGGTGAGGCGGTGTCTCGGTCCTCAGGTACTCAAGCTCCTCCGGGGTGGAGGCGCGACCGAGTATCTCGTTGCGGTGAGGGTGGCGACCGAAGCGCGCTATGACGCTTCTGGCAGCCTTCGCTTGAGAGACACCGAACTCGTACATCGGCTTGAGGCGCGGCGGGGCGTTGGCCGCCTCCTCCTCAGCGTGACGGACGCTGATCTCGTGGAGGGTGAGATCCTCGGAGTGGCCGATCGGCAGCCAGAAGAACATGCGCTCCGATGCCCCCAACTCGCGGTCCATCCCCTCCTCGATACCCTTAAGGGCCAGCTCGAGGGCCTTCTCGTCCTGGGAGTAGGAGAGGGGCGAGCCGCGGTGGATGTTGCGGGAGAACTGGTCAAGGACGACGATCAAGGCCAACCTTCCTCGCGGCGTATGGGCCCAGTGGTCGAGCTCTCCGCGCCTGGCCCGCTCTAGTAGCCCGCCGAATCTTTCGGTTATCTCCCTATCGACCTCGGGGCCTCCTGCCATCCACCGCTTCCCTTGAAGCCTGAGCGTCTCCAGATCGGCATCGGCCAGCTCCTCGGGGAACCAGTAGGAGAGGACCTCCTCGCTATCTAACGCTACTCTATCTTCGCCTGAGCTCTCCGCTTCCACGCCGCAGCTCCCTTCTTTGTGCATCACGCAACCTTTCCTGGCCACCGAGGGCGTACGCCGGCACCAACGCGTCCGGCTCCCTCAACGCCCAAACGAGCGAGACTGCAAAGCTACTCCTCGGCTCGAAACTACCCCTATGCACGCCCATCGAGGCTTGCCTTTTTCTTGGCGCTACGACAAGCGATGCCGCCAAACAACGCCGCAAGGAGCGCGGTGGCGCGGGCTTGGCGGCCCCGGCGGCGATCCCCGGCCGCGTGGGTCTGCTTCACCGAACCCTCCGTCAAGCTCTTGTACCGAGCCACCCAGTAGTCGCTCTCGCCGTAAAACATCATCTCGGTCCTCTCCTTCCTCAGGTCGGTTGGCTCTAGATCTTTCCAGCGTTCCGTCCTGACTCCTATGATGCTCCCCGCGACACTCCGCTCCCAGCGACAACCCAAACAACAACTATAACAAACTCCCTAACAATGGCGTGCTACGATTGCATGAGGGGCGGCCCAGGGCGGGAGGCAAGAAGAGGTGGATACCGGGCTCACATTCGGGGATCTGCTCCGACGCCACCGCGACTCTGCCAACCTTACGCAGGAAGAGCTGGCCGCTCGTTCGGGCCTCACCCCTCAGGCGATCGGCCTGCTCGAGCGCGGGGAGCGGCGGCGCCCTCACAGGTACACCGTAGAGAAGCTGGCTGGGGTCCTGGCGCTGACGGGACAGGACCTCGCACGATTCGAGATCGTGGCACGCGGCTCCTCGAAACGCCGCACACGGTCCCAGCCTTCGCCCCACGACCTCCCTACGCCGTCTACGCCCTTGATCGGACGCGAGCAAGAAGTGGAAACCATCGCCCGGCTCTTGCTCCATACGGACGCGCGCTTGCTCACGCTGACCGGCCCAGGTGGCGTCGGTAAGACCCGGCTGGCCCTGGAGGTGGCCGCGCACTCGCGTGAGATGTTCGCAGACGGGGTCGTCTTCGTGCCCCTCGCTCCCGTGCGAGACGCTGCTCTGTTTCCTTCGGTCCTCGCCCAGGCGCTCGGGATCAAGGAGGTGGCCAGTGAGGCGCTTCAGGAGACCCTGGAGAAGCATCTGCAAGACAAGCAGGTGCTGCTTGTACTCGACAACTTCGAGCATCTTCCGACGGCTGCACCCGTGGTCAGCGAACTCGTTGGGAGGTGCCAGCAGCTGATGGTGCTTGTGACGAGCCGGGCACCGCTGCGTCTCAGTGGTGAGCGCCAATTCCCCGTCCCTCCGCTACCCGTGGTCGACATGCCACCCCAGGCACAGGTAGACAGCCTGGAGCAGCAACCAGCGGTGGACCTCTTCCGCCAGCGCGCTCAAGCCGTCACGCCGACCTTCGAACTATCCGCCACTAACGTGGCCACCGTGGCACTGATCTGCCGGAGGCTGGACGGGCTGCCGCTGGCGATAGAGTTGGCGGCAGCAAGGATCAAACTGTTTCCCCCGCAGGCGCTGCTCGCGAGGCTGGATCGCAGGCTGCAGTTGCTTACGGCAGGAGCACGCGACGTTCCTGAGCGACACCACACGCTGCGCGACACGGTAGCCTGGAGCTACGATCTTCTCGATCCTACCGAGCAAGCTTTGTTCCGTCGCCTCGCCGTCTTCGCCGGCGGCTGCAGTCTGGAAGCTGTGGAGGAAGTCTGCGCTTCGGAGGAAGACGGGCCGATGGAGAGCGGCGTCCTGGAGACATTAGCATCGCTGGTGGACAACAGCCTACTGGTATCGCGGTCCGAATCCTCTACTCGCCAAGAGGAGGACGACGAACCGCGCTTTACGATGCTCGAGACGATCCGGGAGTACGCCCTGGAACGTCTGGTCTCTAGCGGCGATGCGGAGGGGGCGCAACTCAAGCACGCACGATACTACGTAGAACTGGCGGAGGTCGCACAGCCCGTAGCCTCCAGGCAATGGGACGAGGTAGAGTGGTGGTCGAAATTTACCCGGATAGAGAGAGAACACGACAATCTGCGAGCAGCGCTGGGCTGGGCCGTACAGAATCGGGAGGTGGAGACGGGGGCGAGGCTGGCGCTGGCGCTGTGGTGGTTCTGGATCGAGCGCGGCTACCTGAGCGACGGACGCCGGTGGATGGAGAGACTCCTGGCTCTGGACGGGGCAGAAGACCCAACCGGGGAAACTCGGCGCAAGCTGCCCGCCCGCGCGAAGGCGCGCCTGATCCACGTAACCGGCATCCTGTCCATGGTGCAAGGGGACCACGAGCGCGCGGTGACGCTGCACGAAGGGGCCATGAGCATGTACCGGGGGATGGGCCACAAGAGAGGGGAGAGTGCTTCGCTCCGCGAGCTCGGGTTCGTGGCCTACGAGCAGGGAGACTACGAACGCGCTGTGCGCCTGCACGAGCGGTCGCTCGAACTGGCCCGCGAGTTTGCTACCACGTTCAGCATCGCCTGGAGCCTCCGCGCCCTGGCGGACGCGGTGCACAAGCAGGGGGATCTCGGGCGTGCGAGAACACTGCTGGAAGAGAGCCTGGCTTTGTCTCGCGACAAGGAGCACGCGTGGAACATCTCGCGCACACTCGCAAGCCTCGGGAGCGTTGAGTGCCAAGCAGGCGAATACGCGCTGGCGTCGAGGTTGTACGAAGAGAGCCTAAACCTGGGACGTCGGATGAGGATGAGCCTTACCATCCTGCGCTGCCTGGAAGGGCTAGCCCGAGTAGCGCTCGCGCAAAGGAGGATGGAACGGGCAGCGTGGCTCTGTGGGGCAGCAGCCGCGCTGCGCGAGGACAAGGGCTGGCCACTCCCGCCAGCCAGGCGCGCCGAGCACGACTGTACCGTGACCGCGATCCGCGGGGCGATCGGGGAAGAGGCGTTCGAGGCGACGTGGGCAAGGGGCCACGAGCTGCCTTTGGAGGAGGCCATCACCGACGCAATGAACAATGACGAATAAAGAGGAGCGCATGTAAGCTCTCTGAAGGTGCCTACCAGCAAGCTTGGAGTGGCTAAACATGGGTCAGCCCGAGGAGGTCCTTAGCAGATCACTCTTCTGACGCCCGATATACTCTGCTATCCCTCCTCCATGCGACCAAGAGTGCCTCTTCATCGGGTTGCAGTAAGCTCCGGCCCTTGGCATCGAAACGACTTCCGACTACGGAATTTTACCTGCAAATCTTGAAAAAATAAGAGAGCCGACGAGCAGACTCGAACCACTGACCCAATCTCATTACGAGTTTGCTAACAGGCATTCTAGTGCGTCCGGAAATAGAGCTTATCTATGGAGTTTTTGGCGTATCTGGCGCAGTCCTATGTCCGTTACGTACTGGCCCGTATTAGCCCGGTTGCAGTACGGTTGCAGTAAGCCTTCTGGAGCCGTACTCAAGCTTGCGCCAATAGGCTGGCAACTTTTCATACCTGGCAGTTCTCAGAGGAATTCAACGGGCTTTCCCGTCGTTTCGTGACGTCCATTCCCCTCAAGATCCAGGTAGGGCGCCCGTTTCTCGGCGGACTCCATCGCGCCCACGGCTTCAGGCGCTCCCCTTTCGGAAGAGTCTCAAGCCGTTGAGGGTGACAGCTATGGACGTGCCCATGTCCGCCAGCACCGCCAGCCAGAGGGCCACCAGCCCGAAGGGGGCGAGCAGCACGAAGAGGCCCTTGATCGCGATCGAGACGGCCACGTTCTGCCTTATGATCCGCTCGGCCGCCCTGGATAGTATGACCGCTTCGGCCAGCTTGGGCAGGTCGTCTTGCATCAGCGCGACGTCGGCGGTCTCCAGGGCCACGTCTATGCCGGCCGCCCCCATAGCAAATCCGACCGAGGAGGCGGCCAGGGCCGGGGCATCGTTCACGCCGTCGCCTACCATCCCGACGGCGTCGTGCTCCAAGACGAGTTCGCGCACGGCCTCCACCTTTTGCTCGGGAAGCAGCCGCGCCCTGTAGCCTACGCCAAGCTCCCTGGCGATCCTCCTTGCAGGAGCCTCTGAGTCACCGGTGAGCATCACGAGCTCCCCCACCCCCGCCGCGCGCAGCGCCTCCAGGGTCGCCCGGGCCTCGGGGCGCACGGCGTCGGCCATGCCGAAGACGAGATTGGGCGCGGCCTTCTCAGGCTCCTGAGCAGCCTCCTCGCCGCTCTGAGAAGGTGCTGCTGGCGGTTCGTCCGGGGCTTCCAACTCTGTCACCCCCTCGATGAGACCGGCCAGGAGGCGTCGGTGCTCGCTCAATTCCTCGGTACGGATGTCGAGTTGCTCCTTCAGGTATATCACTTGGTCTCGCAAAGCCTCAACGAGCACTCTATCCCCCTCGACCTTATCGTTACGTCCAGCCTTCCTCCGTCATCCAGCCACACCAGGACGTTGCAGTCCGTCCTGTCCGAAACGAGAGAACTCCGAGCTATGCGCTTCCTGACGGCGTCTGTGCTGATGCCCGGCTTACGAGCCGCCTCCCCACGTAATATTGGGGTGAGAGTCTTGCAATTCGCGTTGGTGTACTACTGGTGTAGAGAGTTCGCAACTCTACCTCGGAGCCTTTGCCCAATTCGCAGATTCAGCTTATATAAGCCGATTACAGAGAGCCGACGAGCGGACTCGAACCGCT
>Ga0136613_10000757_pt1 | contig 15586 bp, 19 predicted proteins | sample AntDrymUQ2722106_2_FD_106649 | JGI IMG/M metagenome (GOLD analysis project Ga0136613, IMG submission 106649) | Polar desert sand microbial communities from Dry Valleys, Antarctica - metaG UQ272 (21.06) | ecosystem: Environmental > Terrestrial > Soil > Desert | place: Antarctica: Dry Valley... | reverse complement strand
GTCGATCGCCCGCTCGAACGCCTCCTCGTTCGCCCGCGACGGCTTGGTGAAACCGCTGATCTTGCGGACGTACTGGAGGGCGGCGGCCCGCACTTCATCCTCGGTCGCCGGCGGCTCGAAGTTATGGAGCGTGTGGATGCTTCGGCACATGGCCGGAGCCTACCGCGTACCTCCATTGACGTTTGGCAGCGGAGGGTGAGATCCTCGCCGCGTGGAACGGCATGGTTCCGAGAGCTACTTCGTGGTCGGAGAGGGCCTCCTGGGCGAGGCGGTCGGCGGACGCGAGCGTACGCTCGCCCGCGCGGCCGAGCGGACGACGCCGCCGTTTCGCTTCTCGCGCCTGGGGCCGAACGGGAACGGCAAGCAGCTTCCCGACGCGACGATCAGGAAGCTCGCGAGGGCCATGACCGCGGGCGGGGGCGGCGTGGGCGAGATCCCGGCCGGCTACACCTACCTGGGGCAGTTCATCGACCACGACCTGACCTTCGACAAGTCGGCGGTCGCGCTCGGCGCGACGATCTCCCCCGCCGCGCTCCTGCAGGCGCGCTCCCCGAGCCTCGATCTCGACTCGCTCTACGGCGCGGGCCCGGGCGATCCGGAGTCGGCGAAGTTCTACGAGGCGGACGGTCTCCACCTGCGGATGGGCAAGACCTCCGCGGTCGGCGGCCTCGGCGTCAAGGACGGCTTCGATCTTCCCCGCGGCGCCGGCAACACGGTGGCGAAGAAGCGGAAAGGGATCATCCCCGACCCGCGAAACGACGAGAATCTCGCCGTCGCCCAGACGCACCTGGCGCTGATCCGCTTCCACAACCGGGTCGTCGACACGCTCCCCGCCGCCGTCGCGCCTGCGCTGCGGTTCGCGACGGCGAGGGAGCTCGTGACCAAGCACTACCAGTGGATGATCCGCACGGACTACCTGCCCCGGATCTGCGCGCCCGGGGTCGTCTCGAACGTGTTCGGGAGCGGGCGGAAGGCGTTCGAGGTCGGCGTGCCGGCGACCGACGTGCCGACGATGCCGATCGAGTTCTCCGTCGCGGCCTTCCGGCTCGGGCACTCGATGATCCGCAAGACCTACCACTGGAACAAGGTCTTCGACGGCGAGTCGGGGACGCTCGGCTTTCTCTTCGACTTCTCGGCCGGGAGCGGCGAGCTCGGCTTCGGCCCCCGCCTGCCGAGCAACTGGATCGCCGACTTCCGGCGGCTCTACGACTTCCCCGAGGCCGGGCGGGCCGACCTCGCGATGCCCCCGGCCAAGTTCAACCGCGCGATGCGGATCGACTCGACCCTGACGACGGTGCTCGAGTTCCTCCCCGGCTTCCCGGCGAACCAGGCCAACCTCGCGCTCCGCAACCTCCTGCGGGCGAAGATGGTGAAGCTCGCGACCGGTCAGCAGATGGCCGCGTTCCTCGCGAGCTAGGGCGTCAGCCTGACGCCGCTCACCCAGGCGCAGCTTCGCGACGGTAACGGCGGCGCCGACCTCGGCGGGCTGACGGCGCCGCAGCGAACGGCGGTCCTACGGGACACGCCGCTTTGGTTCTACATCCTGCGCGAGGCCGAGCTCAACAACGGCCGGTTGAAGGGCGTCGGCGCCAGGATCGTTGCCGAGACGTTCCACCGGGCCATGGAGGGAAGCGCGCACTCGATCGTCCGCGACACGGCCTGGCGGCCGACGCTCGGGCGAAACAGCACGACCTTCACGATGGCCGACCTGCTGCTCTTCGCGTTCCGGGGCCGCAAGAACCTGCTCGCACCCGTCGGCTAAGCGCGTTTAGAGGGCGTGACCGCTCTTCGCTGTCTCCCGTAGGGGCCGGATATATCCGACCCCTACAGCGCAACGGCCTAGTTCGTGAGCTGGATGCAGCCGTTGATGAGGAGCGTGAGGACAACCGAGAGCGCGAGCGACATGACCAGGCAGCCCGGCGAGCAGCCGTAGACCTGTACGCGACCGCTGCCGACGCCTCGTCCTCGTGGAAACCTCGGCTTCGGCGAGTCTCTTGCAGCCCGAGCTTGGGCCGGCTCGCGCCGCAGCCACCTAGTGCCGGCTTTATCCGCTCCGGCTTTCCGCAGACGTTTTCAACCTTTTCTTCGGACCCTTTGCACCGAAGGTAAAGGTTGGTAACATTGTCAACGTGGAGTTTGACTCCGTATGCCTCCGTTTCCTGGCAGTGTTAGGCGGTGCGGCCTTTATCTCGGGTTGTGGCACTTCGGGAGAGGCCAGCGCACCGAATCAAGCAACTGCTTCGACAGAGTTGACTACTCCGACCGACACGGTGAGTCCGCCGAAAGCAAATCTGCTCTCCGAGGAGCTTCGGATCGATCTCACCCGCGAGGGTACGTTTCGATGGGACTCACACCCCATCCCGCTCCCCGAAGGCGGGCCTTTCTCATACGCGACGAGCTATCGAGTGGAGGGAGATGCCGACGTTGAGGTCGACCCAACGGTCAAAGTCGAAAATGGTCAAGCGGTGATCCATGTTGAATACGTAGTGAGGTCGATCTCCAGTCCGTCCACTCTTATCCTGATGGCTTCGGAGGTCCGTGACTAGGACTTCTATGAAGCGTTCGAGGAGAAGGGTGCTCTGCCTCTTCGGGCTGGTTTGCGTGCTCGGGCTCGCCGCTTCACCCAGTGCTCCCGCTTCGTGGTACAGCACCAATACCTACTGGAACAATCAGTCGGCCGGGTGCGCGGGTGGCGTATCCTGCGTGATCGTTTTCCAAATGCCGGCGTGGTTCGCGTCCGAAAACACTGACTCCCCGCGTCTGCTGGCTGTCATTCGAATGAACGACAGCCAGTGCGAATGGGGTCAGCACAACGCCGGCGCGTATCAAGACCCCAGCGGCGTCTGGTACACGAAGAGTTCGATCATCCATCGTCAAGGATGCAGCACGCAGACGTACCGGTTCAGCTTTGCGCCGGTCTCAGGCACCGTCGGCTTCTAGGCTCCGGTTCTAGACAGTAAGCCTCGGTTCGAGGACTGCCCTAGCCGTGTCCGGCTAGCGGCCGTTCATCCAGGCAGCACTGCCGAAGCTATGGCCCCTCAGCCCGATGGCCCTTCCCGTGTCGAAAGGTCTCAGCCCACCGGCGCTCTGCCTCCGCGAGTTCCTCGGCCGCGGCCCGGGCGGCCTCCGCGGCCTCCGCGGCCTTCGCGGCCGCGCGTTCGGCCCTGGCCCGCAAGCGCTCGACCTTCGCGCGCTCACGCTTCTTCGCGGCGTCCTCCGCCTTCTTCCTTGGGGCCGCCTTGCGCTTCGCAGGGCCGGTCGGCATGGCCGAGAGCAGCGAGCCGAACCCGGACGCCTCGACCTCGCGGGCGAGCACGCCGCGCTCGAGGAGCCCCCGGGCCTCGTCGTCGGCGGCAGCGGCTCGAAGCGTCCCCGAGACGCGGTCGAGCGCAGCATCGCTCGCGTCCCGGTCGAGCTCGCGCGCCTTGCGGACGAGCTTCTGGATCGCATCGCGCTCGGCGGCTGCCGCCTGCGCGAAGTCCCCCTTCCCACCGATCTGCGCCGACCTCAGGGCGTCGGCCGCTTCGAGCAGCTTTCCGACCTCGCTCGACGCCTCGCGCGCGAGCCGGTTGATGAGCGCGGCGACCACGGTCGGCTTGGCGAGCTTCCGGACCTCGTCGGCCTCGTCCTTCTTGCCTTCCTTCCGGAGCGACTTCGCGAGCGCTTCGCGCTCGCGCACGAACTCCTCGGGCGGAAGCCCGTAGAGCCGTTCCGCCTCGCCGAGCAGCGCTAGGCCGTCGCGGGCCGCGTGCGCCAGGCGACGAGCGGCGCGAGGAAGAACGCGAGCGCCGCCGAGACGTATGCGAACCAGGCGCCGACTTCGAGGAGCGACGGGTTCCCGTTGTAGCCGAAGAGCGTCACCAGGAACTCGCCGGTCGTGGAGTTCTCGCTGACGATGTGGTTCGTGTCCCAGAGGTGCTCGATCGTGAGCGGGAGCACGCCGGCCTCCTGGAACTCGTGGATCCCGTGCGCGAGGAGACCCGCGGCGAAGACGATCAGGAGGACGCCCGTGACCGTGAAGAACTGGCGGAGGTTCAGGCGGCGCGAGCCCAGGTAGAGCGCGACGCCGAGCGAGATCGAGATGACGAGGCCGGCGATCGCGCCGATCGTCGTCACGAGCGGTGACGAGCTCTCGCTGATCGCGAAGAGGAAGAGCGCGGTCTCCCAGCCCTCGCGCAGGACGGCGAAGAAGACCACGGAGGCGAGACCGACGGCCGAGCCGGCCGCAATCGCACCCTGGATCCGCTCCTCGAGCTCACGCTTGATCCCCTTGGCCTGCTTGCGCATCCAGAAGACCATCCACGTGAGGACGGCGACAGCCGAGAACATGGCGACGCCTTCGAAGATCTGCTCGGAGCGGCCCTCGAGCTCGCCCACGGTGAAGAAGAGCGCAGCCCCGGTCACGATCGAGACGGCGACGGCGGCGGCGGTGCCGAGCCAGATCGCCTTGAAGTGCTGGCGGTTGTCCGTTCGCGCGAGGTAGGCGAGGACGATGCCCACGATCAGCGAGGCTTCCAGGCCTTCTCGCGTTGTCAGAAGCGCTGCTCCCACTCCGCCCTTTCGTCGATCCGTCGTTGTAAGGGTGACCTTACAGGCCGCGACGAGGATACGAACAGGCCCTTCGGGGTGTCAAGCGGGAGTCGCCTCGCGTCTACGATCGGATCGTGTTCGCCGTCGGACCGCCGCCTCCGCCCCCTCCCCCGCTCGTCTGCCTCGACCCCGGGCATTCGGAGCGCCCGGCCCGCGGCACCGAGCCGATCGGGCCTGGCTCACGCGTTCGCAAGGCGAGGGACAGCGGCGGCACCGCGGGGGAGCCGGCCGTCGTCCTCCAGATCTCGCGGAAGGCGCGTTCCGTCCTCCTCCGCCGCGGGCTTCGCGTGGCGCTGACGCGGACGGGCGCGACCTTCACGTACGGGGCCGGCGGGAACGCCGATCGCGCCCGCTTCTGCAACCGACGCGGGGCGGCGCTCATGATCCGCGTTCACGCCGACGGGTCGACGGATCGCAGGAGGCACGGCGTCGGCACGCTCTATCCCGCGTGGCGGCGCGGCTGGACGGACGACGTCTACCGCCCCAGCCTGAACGCGGCGCGGCGGATCCAGCGGGCCGTCGTCGGTGCGACAGGCGCGGCCGACCGCGGGCTCACGCGCCGCTCCGACCTGACCGGCTTCAACTGGGCAAACGTCCCGGTCGTCCTCGTCGAGACCGGCTTTCTGACGAACGCCGCCGAGCGCCGGCGCCTCACCTCACCCGCGTACCAGTGGCGGGTCGCCCGCGGACTAGCGGACGGCGCCGAGGCCTTCCTCCGCTAGCTCTCGCTCTCGACGAGCTGCTTCAGCCGGACGAGGTCCTCTTCCAGGCGTGTCTGCGCGTGCCGGGTGATCACGCCGGCCATGAGCCGCGCCATGCGGCTCGTGTACTCGGTCTCCATGCGCGTGGTCACCGTCGTACGCCCATCCGACTCGCGAAGCTCGTGCGTCCCGGTCGACTGAAACGAGCTGGCGCCGAGGCGGATGGCGAGGCGCTCCGTCGGCTGCCACTCGACGACCTCGGCGTCGATCTCGACGCGCTGGCCGTGATCCTCGAAGACATCCCGAAAGCGCGTCCCGAGGCCCGGCTCGCCCTCCGTGACCTGCTCTGACTCTGCGAGAGCGCCCATCCAGCGGAGACGCTGCCCGCTCTCGACGAGGTAGGGGAAGACCTTGGAGGACGGGCGGTCGATCTCGACCGAGTGCTCGTTGACGTGCACGCTAGGCGGCGTCGGGGGGGTCTTCGCCGCGCATCTCCTCGGCGGTGGAGCGGGCCCGCCGGTGCACGCGCGCGCGTGTCTCGTCCACCTCGCCCGCGGCCTCGTCCTCCACGAGCGTCTCGGCGCCCATGCCCGCGGCCGCGAAGTCGTCCTCGTCGGCCGCTTCCTCGCGCGCCTGCGCGAGCTTGCGCCTGAGCTCCTCCGCGCGCGGGTCGCCCTCGAGCGCCGCAGGAGGCTTTCGGCGGCGCAGGAGGAGGGCGGTGACCGTCCCGGCGGCCACCCCCGCGATCAGTGCGAAGTTCCGCTTCACATCCGGCACTCTTCCACGACAGTCGAGACGAGGGCAAGGCGTGAGGGCGCCGCTATACTCGAACGACTTCCTGCTTCGCCGGGCGCCGTCCCTTCCGAACGGCGCGAAGACGCGAAGCCGCTAGACCGAGGGAAGAGAGGAGGTTCGGGAGCTGAACGCCTACGAAGTCATGTTGTTGCTCGACCCCGAGCTGGCCGACGAGCGCCAGGCGGAGATCGTCACGCGCGCCCGCGAGCTCGTCGAAGGCGGCGGCGGCGCATGGCAAGGCCAGGAGACCTGGGGCCGCCGCAAGCTCGCGTACGAGATCGAGAAGAAGGGCGAGGCGCAGTACCACCTGCTCCACTTCGATTGCGAGCCCGCGACGCTCGACGAGCTGACCCGGGTGCTGAAGATCACCGACGGCGCGATGCGCCACATGGCGGTGCGCCGGCCGGCGGCGAGTGCCCTGCGCCCGGCCGCGCCCGCGGCTTCGCCCGCGCGCGAGCCCGCACCCGAGCCCGAGCCCGCCCCCACCCCCGCGCCGGAGCCCGCCGGCGCTCCCGAGTAAAGGAAGAAGGAGGCACCACCGTGGCTGCAAGCATCAATGTCGTCGTCCTCGTCGGAAACCTGACGCGCGACCCGGAGCTCCGGCACACGCCGAGCGGCACCGCCGTCTGCAAGCTCAGGATCGCCGTCAACACGCGCCAGAAGGATGGGGCGACCGGGGAGTGGGGCGAGAAGCCGAACTACTTCGACGTCACCGTCTGGGGCAATCAGGGCGAGAGCTGCGCCCAGTACCTCTCCAAGGGCCGCCCCGTCGCGGTCGACGGCCGCCTCGACTGGCGCGAGTGGGACGCCCAGGACGGGACGAAGCGCCAGGCGGTGGAGATCATCGCCAACAGCGTCCAGTTCCTCGGCGGCGGGCGCAGCGACGGCGACGGCCAGGGCCAGAACCAGGGCCAGTACGTCCCCGCGGGTGACGTGCGCGCGGACAAATCCGACTTCGGACCCTCCTCCGGCGACGACGACATCCCCTTCTAGATGCCACCCAAAGGCAAGCGAGACGAGAAGCAGTCGACGCGGCGCACAAGGCCGGGCCAGGCGACCGGCGGCCGGCGGAAGAGCTGTTACTTCTGCAAGGAGAAGATCGATGAGGTCGACTACAAGAACTACAACCAGCTCCGGCGCTACATCTCGGAGAAGGGGAAGATCCGCTCGCGCCGCATAACGGGCGCGTGCCGGCGCCACCAGGAGCAGATCGCCGTCGCGGTGAAGCGCGCGCGGGAGATGGCGCTCCTCCCCTACGTCGGGGGGTAAGAGGGGACGCATGGAAGTCATCCTCCTCCAGGACGTCGACAAGGTGGGCCTGCGCGGCGAGGTCGTCAACGTCGCGCGCGGCTACATGAGGAACTACCTCGAGCCGCGCCGCCTCGCCGAGGCTGCGACGCCCGCCCGCGTCGCCGAGCTCGAGAAGCGAGAGTCCCAGCGGGCCCGCCACGAGGCGCGAAGCGTCGAGCAGGCCGAGGAGATCGCCGAGACACTCCGCAAGACCGTCCTCCGCTTCGACGTGAGCGCCGGCTCGCGCGGAACGCTCTTCGGCTCGGTCACGCCGACGAACATCGCCGACGAGCTCTGGCGCGCGCGCAAGGTCCGCGTCGACCGGAAGAAGATCCACCTCGCCGAGCCGATCAAGCGGGTGGGCCGCTACGAGGTTCCGATCGACGTCTTCGAGGACGTCCGGGTCGAGGTCAAGACGCTGGTCGTGCCCGAGGGCGGCGAGCTGCCCTCGGACGACGAGCTCGCGGCCTGGGAAGCGGAGGAGGCGGCCGAGGCCGCCGCGCTCGAGGCCGAGCGCGCCCCGGCGGAGGCTGAGAACGTCGAGTTCCTCGACGAGCCCGAGCCTGCCGCGACCGGCGAGGAAGAGGCGGTCGGCGAGGCGATGGCCGACCTCGCCGAGCCGATCGACGAGCCTGCCGAGCCGATCCACGAGGAAGGCGAGGCGGCGGTCGAAGGCGAGGAGCGCGAGCCCGAAGCCTGATTGTCCACCCCCGGCCAACAGGCTGTGGGCGATCCCCCGAAGTTCCCGCTCTGAGCGGGTTCCCTCTCCACAGATGTCCGCACCGTACGGGTACTACCGTCCGGTCACCCTGCGAACATAGGTTCTATTATGGCTGCAAACGGGGTGATTCGCGTTGTGGACGGGTGAACCGGCGCCCAGAAGTGACACGCCCCCGGTCGTCAGGTCTAATGGCCGGCGCGACATGGCCCTAGCTGCGGTGGAAACGGCGGTCGTCCCGCCCCAGAACCTCGATGCCGAGGAGTCCGTCCTCGGCGCGATGATGCTGTCACCGGGCGCGATCGCGGCCGTCAGCGAGGTGCTCGACGCGGGCGGGCGTGACTTCTACCGGGAGAGCCACGCCAAGATCTACCGCGCCGCCCTCAGCCTGTACGGGAAGGGCGAGCCGGTCGACGCGATCACCCTCGTCGACGAGCTCGACGAGCGGAGCGAGGTCGAGGCGGTCGGCGGCGCGGAGCGCATCCACGAGCTCGCCGCGCTCGTCCCCGCGAGCGCGAACGCGCGCCACTACGCGCAGATCGTCCACGAGACGGCGATCCTCCGCGGGCTCATCCGTGCGGGCGGCGAGATCTCCCGCCTCGGCTGGGACCGGCCGGGCGACACGCCCGGTCTCGTCGACCGCGCCGAGCAGATCGTCTTCGAGCTCGGCCAGGAGCGCGCGGCCAGCGAGTTCAGCCACATCGAGGACCTCCTGAAGGAGAGCTTCGAGCGAATCACCCACCTGTACGAGCTCGGGGCCGACGTGACGGGCGTCCCGTCCGGCTTCCGCGACCTCGACCGCAACACGTCCGGCTTCCAGGAGGGGAACCTGATCATCATCGCGGCGCGCCCCGGAATGGGAAAGTCCGCGCTCGGCCTCGGCATGGCGGCGAACGTCGCCGTCCGGCACGGCACGCCGGTGGCGCTCTTCACGCTCGAGATGTCGAAGGCGGAGGTGACGCAGCGCCTGATGTGCGCCGAGGCGAAGGTCGAGCTCCATCGCCTGCGCACCGGGCGGCTTGCCTCGGAGGACTGGCCGCGCCTGACGGCCGCATGCGACCGCCTCGCCAAGGCGCCGGTCTACGTGGACGACACCGGCTCGATCACGATGATGGAGATCCGCTCGAAGGCGCGCCGGCTGAAGTCGAAGCATCCCGACCTGGGCCTGATCCTGATCGACTACCTCCAGCTCATGACCTCGGGCACGAACCCCGAGAACCGCGTCCAGGAGGTCTCGCAGATCTCGCGCGCCCTCAAGGTGCTCGCGCGCGACCTCGACGTCCCGATCATCGCGATGTCCCAGCTCTCCCGCGCCGTCGAGCAGCGTCACGACAAGCGGCCGATCCTCTCCGACCTGCGCGAGTCCGGCTCGATCGAGCAGGACGCTGACATCGTCTGCTTTATCTACAGAGACGACTACTACAACCCAGAGGACTCGGCCGACCCTGGCGTGGCCGAGGTGATCATCGCGAAGCACCGAAACGGCCCGACGGACAAGGTCAAGCTCTCCTTCATCGCGCAGTACGCGAAGTTCGCCGACCTGGCCGCGGTCTAACCGGGGCGCGGTCTACCCTCTCCCCGCATGCCCGCCACCGTGATCGTCGGCGCGCAGTGGGGCGACGAGGGGAAGGGCAAGATCGTCGACCTGCTCGCCCAGCACTCGGACGTCGTCTGCCGCTACCAGGGCGGCCCGAACGCGGGGCACACCATCGTCCGCGACGGGGAGACGTTCAAGCTCCACCACATCCCCTCCGGGATCCTCTACGAGGGGAAGGTCTGTGTGATCGGGCCCGGCTGCGTGGTCGATCCGGGCCTCCTCGTGCGCGAGCTCGACGAGCTCGAGGCGCGAGGGATCTCCACGGCCGATCTGCGCGTCTCGGGGAACGCGCACGCGATCATGCCGTGGCACGTCGCGATCGACTCGGCGAGCGAGCGGCGCCTGGGCCAGCTCCAGATCGGGACGACGCGCCGCGGAATCGGGCCCGCCTACGCGGACAAGTCGTCCAGGATCGGCATTCGCCTCCAGGACATGCTCGACGCGAAGATCCTCCGGCAGAAGTTCGAGACCGCGCTCACGGAGAAGAACGAGATCCTGGTGCGGGTCTACGGCGCACCGCCACTCGAGGTGGAGACGCTCGCGGAAGAGGTCGAGGCGCTCGCGACTCGGCTGCGGCCGTACGTGGCCGACACCTCGCTCCTCGTCGACCGGGCACTCGGCGTCGGGCGACGGGTGCTGCTCGAGGGCGCCCAGGGAACGCTCCTCGACCTCGACCACGGCACGTATCCGTTCGTCACCTCCTCGAACCCGACCGCCGGCGCGGCAGCCACCGGGACCGGGATCGGCCCTACTCGGATCGACACGGTGGTCGGCGTCGCCAAGGCCTACGTCACGCGCGTCGGCGAAGGGCCGTTCCCGACCGAGATCGAGGGCGAGGATCACGCGCGCGTCCGCGAGCTGGGGGCCGAGTACGGCACGACGACCGGGCGCGAGCGCCGCTGTGGCTGGCTCGATCTCGTCGCTCTTCGCTACGCCGTCCGTGTCAATGGGCTCAGCTCGCTCGCGGTGACGAAGCTCGACGTCCTCTCGGCGTTCGCGGAGCTTCCCGTCTGCGTCCGCTACCAACTCCCCGACGGGACTGAGACCTCGGAGTTCCCTGCCCACCAGAGCGACTTTCACCACGCAAGCCCCGTGTACGAGACCCTTTCGGGGTGGGAGGAGCCGCTCGACGACGTGGGCCACCTCGACGACCTCCCGGCGGCTGCGCGCCGCTACGTCGATTTCGTCGCGGACGCCCTCGGAGTCGAGGTGTGCATGGTCGGCACCGGGCCGGATCGCGAGCGGATCCTCACCTCTCGCGGGCTCGCGGCCGTCGCCGGGACGGCCTAGAGGGGCGGCTCGAGGTCGTCGCGGCCCGCGGCCCGCTGGCGCTCGTGGAAGCGCCTGCGCGTGCGCTGGTTCATCAGGACGACGCCGATGAGGCCGACGATCAGGACGAGGGCCACGAGCGTGCTCGGCCAGGTGATGCTAAGCAACGAGGTCATCGACGGTATTGACGTTCCGAAGCTCCTGCTCGTTAGCGGCGATGACGGAGACTCTGAGCCCACGGATAGCGTCTCGGAGCGCTAGGTCCCCCGCCGCGATCTGCCGCTCGAGCACCGGCAGAGCCGAGCGGTGGTAGGCGCCTGGGAGGGGTCCGGACGGCGGCACGGCGACATCCACCTGGCGCGCAGCCTCCCCCAACTCGCGCAGGAACGTCGCGGAGACGAACGGCATGTCGGTGGGCAGGCAGACAGCGATGTCGTCCTCCATCAGACGGAGCGCGGCGGCCACCCCGACGATCGGTGCCCGGACCTCGCTCCCGTCGTCGTGGACGGGAAAGGGAAGCGGCAGATCGTCGGCCGCCTTGCCGACGGCGAGGACGGTCTCGAACGCCTCGGAGAGGACGCGGTGCGCCCGCTCGGCCAGCAGCTCTCCCTCGAAGCGGGCGAGCGCCTTCGGCGACCCGAAACGGCGACTCGCTCCTCCTAGGAGGAGGGCGCCGGTCACGCCTCGAGGCGCCACGGCTCCGAGTAGACGTTCAGGCGGCCGTCCCGGACGAAGCCGCAGAGCGTGATCCCCCGGTCGCGGGCGAGCTCGACCGCGAGCGAGGAGGGCGCACCGACTGCAGCGAGCAGCGGACAGCCGGCCACCGCGGCCTTTTGGACGAGCTCGAAGGAGAGCCGGCCGCTGACGCAGAGCACGTGCCGCTCGAGCGGGAGGAGCGACGCCCCGAACGCCCAGCCGATCACCTTGTCCATCGCGTTGTGACGCCCGACGTCCTCGCGGAGGCAGAGGAGCTCGCCCTGTGGGTTGAAGAGCCCGGTCGCGTGGAGGCCGCCGGTTGCGGCGAAGGTCGGCTGCGACTCGCGCAGCCGGGCGGGCAGCCGGGCGACGACCGAGGCGGGGACGCGGAGGTCGCCCGTCACGCGGGGCGCCTCGACGGCGATCGCCTCGAGCGCGCCCTTGCCGCAGACCCCGCAGGAGGACGTCGTGTAGAAGTTCCGCGCGAGGCGGGCGGGATCGAAGCCCTCGGCGGTCGCCTCGATCGTGTTCGCGGCCAGGTCGGCGGGCGGCGCCGCGCCGGTGGGCCGCAGACCTTCGGAGAACAGGAACCCGAGCGCGAGCTCCTCGTCTTGGCCGGGCGTCCGCATGGTCACGGCGACGGGAGCGCCGTTCACCCGGATCTCGAGCGGCTCTTCGACGGCGACCTCGTCGGGCTCGGTGCGTCCGCCCGGGAAGCGCGTCACCTCCACGCGTCCCGCGCCGTGGACGAGAGGCGAACTCATAGGCGAAGCGTAGACGGGCGCGAAGGGCCTCGCGCGCGTCTGACTAGAGGGTCCCGACCCTCCCCCTGCTCGCGCGACAGCCTATTCCCGAGAAGCGCGCGCGTGGTGCGCAGACTGTGCCGAGGGTCGCGACGAGCTGAGACGGAAGTCGCGTCCTCAGGCGCAGAGCTCGGCCGCGACGGCGAGGTAGACCTCGGCGCAGCGCTCGACCGACTCGAGGTCGACCCACTCGACGACCGCGTGCGCACCCTCGCCCACCGGGCCGAAGAGCACCGTCGGCACGCCCGCCTGGGCGAGGATCCCCGCGTCCGTCCAGAACGGCACGCCGACGGTCCTCGGCTCCTCACCGAGCACCTGAGCCGCCTGGCGCCTGACCGACTGCACGACCGCCTCGGTCTCGGCCACGTCGAACGGCTCGCGCGAGAAGGTGGTTCGCACCTCCGCGCAGATCTCCGAGTCCCGCGAAGCGGCATTAGCCACGACCCGCTCGAACTCCGCCTGGACTAATTGGGGCGTCTCGCCGGGGATCGTCCGGCGCTCGGCGCGCAAGAGGCAGCGACCGGGGTACGACGAAAGCTCCTGGCCGCCCTCGATGAGCGACGCGTGCAGCGAGCCGCTCCCGAGCAACGGATGCATCGGGTCGGCGCGAAGCGCCTGATCGAGATCCTCGAGACCCACGAGGATCCGCCCCATCTTCGCGATCGCGTCGACGCCTTCCTCGGGCCGTGACCCGTGGGCTGCCCGACCGGTCGTCTCGACGTCGAGCCAGACGAACCCGCGGTGCGCGACGGCGAGCTCGAGCTCCGTCGGCTCGGAGACGATCGCAGCGTCCGTCCGCCATCTGGGCGAGAGCGCCGCGCTGCCGAGGCTCCCGACCTCCTCGTCGGCGACGGCCGCGACGACGACGTCGCCGCGAAGCCCGAGCTCCCGGGCCCGCGCACCGGCGAGCATGATCGCGGCGAGGCTCGCCTTCATGTCATAGGCGCCGCGACCGTAGAGCCGCCCGTCCTCGACCCGCGGCTCGAACGGCACGTCCATGCCCGCGACGCCGACCGTGTCCATGTGCGCGTTCAGGAGGAGCGACCGCCCGCCACCGGAGCCGCGCGCGACCCCGATCACGTTCCACCGCTCGCCGTCGCGCAGATCTTCACGTTCGACCTCGAGGCCGGCCTTCTCGAGCCACGTGGCCACGAACTGCGCAAGCTCCATCTCGCCGGCCCCACCCGGGATGAGGTCGGGATTGACCGAGTCGATCGCGACCAGCCGGCTCGTGAGCTCGGTCAGCTCCTCTCTCACGGCAGGGACCATAATCGGGCATCGACGTTCTCACGCTCACCTCGCTGCTCGAACGGCTCCCGACCGAGCGGACGAAGCTCCTCGACAACCTGGGGCGCGTGCGCCGCGAGGTCGGGCCGATCACGCCCGAGCTCTCGGACGCCGTCGCCGACCGAATGAACATCCGGCGCGGCGAGGTGCACGAGGTCGTCTCCTTCTACTCCTTCCTGCGCGTCCCGACCGACGCCGTTCGGGTCTGCATCGGCCCGGTCTGCGACTGCCTCGGGGCACGCGATCTCCTGGCCCGCGAGCAGGAGCGGGCTGACGGCATCCCCGTCCTCCCGGTCGAATGCCTGGGCCACTGCGACCTCGCGCCGGTGCTCATGCGCGGCGATCACGTCGAGCCCGACGTCACACGTCGGACGAACAAGGGCGAAGTCCTGAAGCTCGACGAGCCCGACTCGGCGGAGTACGCCGTCGCCCGGGGCCTTCCAGCCGGTGAGGAGATCGTCGCCGAACTCAAGGCTTCGGGCCTCGCGGGGTACGGCGGGGCCGGATTCCCCACCGGGGTGAAGTGGGAGGCGGTCGCCTCGGAGCCGGGCCCGCGCTACGTGGTCGTGAACGCAGACGAGGGCGAGCCCGGAACGATCAAGGACCGCTACGTCATGGAGCTTCGTCCCCACCTGATGCTCGAGGGAATGCTGATCGCGATGCGCTTCGCCGAGGCGAAAGAGGGCTTCATCTACCTGCGCGAGGAGTACGCGACCGCGCGGACCAGGCTCCTCGAGGCACTCGAGGAGCTGCGCGAGACGGGGCTCTTGGAGGATCGCTCGATCGAGCTCGTAGTCGGAGCCGGCGCGTACATCTGCGGCGAGGAGACGGCCATGCTCGAGTCGATGGAGGGCCGGCGCGGCATGCCTCGCCTGAAGCCGCCCTTCCCGAGCCAGGTCGGCTATCTCGGCCGCCCGACGCTCATCAACAACGTCGAGACCCTCGCGCACATCCCGGCGATCCTCGCGCGTGGGGGCGAGTGGTACGCGAGCCTCGGAGCAAACGGAGCGACGGGGGTCCGCCTCTGGTCACTCTCGGGCGCCGTGCGCGAGCCCGGCTGCTACGAGGCGCCGAACGGGAGCACGCTCCGCGAGCTGATCGACGGCTCGGGAGGCGGCGCGACCGAGGAGATCGGTGCGATCGTCCCCGGCGGGGCAGCGAGCGGGATCCTTCCGCCGGAGGCGCTGGACGTGCCCCTCACGCGCGATGCGCTCCGCGAATGGGGCGCTGGGGTCGGCTCGGCCGGCGTCCAGGTGTACCCCAAGAGCTATTCGCCGCTCCGGCTCCTGGCCGAGACGATGCGCTTCTTCGCCGAGGAGTCGTGCCAGAAGTGCACCCCGTGCCGGATCGGGAACCGCGGGATGCACCACCTCGTCGAGGAACTGGAGCACGGGCGCGCCGCGATGTCGCGCGGAAAGGCCGAGGAGTGGCTCGACGCGATGGTGCAGACGTCCATCTGCGGTCTGGGCCAAGGTGCGCCGTTCCCGATGCGGAACGCCTTCCGCTACTGGCCGGAGCTCTTCGCGCCGCTCGGCGACCCGGAGGTCGTGGCGCCGAGTGGCTGACGCGGTCTACGTCGACAGCGAAACGGGCGGCGTCTTCTACCTCGCGTACGACGTGGCGCTCGTCCGAGCGTCGATCCGCGCCGACAACACGTTCGACGCGCGCGAAGCCCAGGCCGAGGAACGGGTGGCTCGAGACGAGTTCGAGCGCGCGCACTTCTCTGAGATCAGGGCGTCGCTCCTCGACGAGCTCGGCCTCGCGTCGGAAGCGGCCGAAGAGCGGCGCAGAGCGGCCAAGATCCGTCGCGACGGAGGCTGGCCGGATCACCTGTACCGCG
>Ga0136613_10000753_pt1 | contig 15614 bp, 16 predicted proteins | sample AntDrymUQ2722106_2_FD_106649 | JGI IMG/M metagenome (GOLD analysis project Ga0136613, IMG submission 106649) | Polar desert sand microbial communities from Dry Valleys, Antarctica - metaG UQ272 (21.06) | ecosystem: Environmental > Terrestrial > Soil > Desert | place: Antarctica: Dry Valley... | reverse complement strand
GTCGCGTTGCGAAAGCGCAGGTTCGGCCACAGGAACACCCCCAGTTCGTCGGCGCACTCGCGGACCAGGCGCAGGAAGTCCTTGGAGTACTCGCGCACGCCGAGCATGCCCTCGCCCTCGAGCAGGAGCAGGTGCGGCGAGCCGACCGTGTCGAGGCAGATCACATGGGTGCGCTCGCGCGACAGCGAGTCGAAGTGGCGCCGGGCGAAGGCCTCCATCCCCTCCATGAAGGACTCCTCGGAGCCCGTCGAGAGCAGGATCACCCGGACGCCGTCCACCGGGTCGGCCGTCAGCGCGCGCGCGACCGAGAGGAGGGCGGCGACGCCTGACAGGTTGTCGTTCGCCCCGGGGACCGCGCCGCGCAGCCCGATGTCGAGCAGCGCGAGGGTGTTTCCCGCCGATACGCCGGCGCCGACCCGGCGGGTGCGGCGCGCGCCGAGGAGCGCGCCGAGGCCCACGAGCAGCGGGCCGCCGAAGGCCGCCCACAGCGTCGGCGGCGTGGTGTTCGTTCGCTCGAGCAGGCGCGGCAATCTGCGCGCGACGGCGCGCGGCAGCTCCGGATGGAAGACCAGCCCGCTGTGCGCGGCGTCGTGGTGGCTTGTGAGCAGCACGGTCCGCGGGGCGTCGGGCGGTCCCAACTCGCCGACGACGTTCGCGGTGGTCCGCTTGGGCAGGACGCGCCGAAGTACGCGCGGCCCGATGCGCAGGTCGTCGGCCACTGCGGCGGCGGCCGTCAGTCCGACCAGGCCGGCGCGGAGGCGGGAGCGGCCGAGGCCGGCGAGGGCGGCCACGGCGGTGGGGATCCCGAGCGGCCACCAGTAAGTGCCGTGAACGCGCTCCTCCTCGATCCGCGCGTCGATCCCCAGCTCGCGCAGCTCGGAGACGATCAACTCGGCCGCTTGGCGCTCGCCCGGCGACGCCGAGGGCCGATCAATGGCGGCGAGGCGCGTGATGCGCTCGCGGAGCTCGGGCTCGGTGAGAAGCGGCATTCGACGGTGGCGCGGCTGGGGAGCGGGCCGCAGCGGCCGAAAGCTACCCGGCGCTGGTGCGCTGTGCGGCGACGGTCGTGCGCGCCTTCGCGGCCTGGCGCTCGGGCGGCACGCGGACCACGTCCCAGGCGAGCCCCACGCGCTCCAGCAGCTGGATCAGCAGGCCGGAGGGATCGAGCTCGAGCCGCCGCAGTCCGTGGAACGCCGACGTCGGGAAGGCGTGGTGGTTGTGGTGCCACGCCTCGCCGAGCGAGGGGAGCGCGAGCCAGGCCACGTTCGTCGAGTGGTCGTCGGTATCGAAGCGCCGCCGGCCGAAGAAGTGGCAGATGGAATTGATGCTCCACGTCACGTGATGCACGAAGAAGACCCTCACGAGACCGCCCCAGAGCAGCGCGGTCAGGCCGCCGGCGAGCGTTCCGGTGATCGCGAGCCCGAGGCCGAACGGGATCGCGAGCCCCAGCAGCGCGAGCGCCGGGAACGCGCGGCTCAACCGGCGCATCGCCGGGTCGTCGAGGAGGTCGCGCGCGTACCTGCGCGCGCCGGCCTTCGCCTGGGTGTTGAAGAGCCAGCCGACGTGGGCATGGAGTAGACCGCGGATCGATCCAAGAAAGCCGGTCTCGGGGTCGAGGTGGGGGCTGTGCGGGTCGCCCTCCTCGTCGGCGAAGGCGTGGTGCTTGCGATGGTCGGCCACCCAGGCGATGACCGGCCCCTGCACCGACATCGAGCCGAGCGCGGCGAGCGAGAGGCGCAGCGGGCGGGCCGTCTCGAACGAGCGGTGCGTCAGCAGGCGGTGGAAGCCCACGGTCACGCCCAGCGCCGTGGCGAGGTACATACCGGCGAGGATCGCGAGGTCGAGCCAGCCCACCACGCTGTTCCAGAGCAGGACCACGGCCGCGACGAAACCGAGGAAGGGAAGGACGACGGCGATCAGGTTGGTTGCCTTCTGGGCTCGGGACATGTCGTCAAGGAGACCAAAGAGTTCCGCTCAGTTCTAGTGGGATTCATCGGGAGTAGGGCGCATTTCTTATTGATTTGATACAAAGTCGCTTCGATGCCGACCGAGCCATGGGAAGCGCTCCCGCGCGAGGTCGCCACGAGCCTGCGCCCGGAGCTGCCCGCGCTCGCTGACGAGATCGTCGGAGCCGTGAGGGACGAGGTTCCGGCGTACGGGCAAGGCGACCTTCCGCCGCGCCTGCGGGTCGGCGTCGAGGAGGCGCTGCGCCAGTTCCTCGAGATGATCGAGCGGCCGGGCGGCAGGCGGCGTCCGGCTCGCGACGTCTACGTCGGCCTCGGGCGCGGCGAGATGCGCGCGGGGCGAGGACTCGACGCGCTGCTCGCCGCCTATCGCGTGGGCGCGCGGGTCGCGTGGCGGCGGCTCGCCGCGGCGGGGGCGCGTGCCGGGCTGCCGCCAGAGACGATGTACCTGCTGGCGGAGTCCATCTTCGCCTACATCGACGAGCTGTCGGCCGAGTCCGCGGAGGGCCATGCCCAGGAGCAGTCCGCGGCCGCGGGGGAGACGGAGCGCCGGCGCCGGCGGTTGCTCGCGCTGCTGGTCCAGTCGCCGCCCGCTGACCCTGCCGTCGTGCGATCCGCCGCCGACGAGGCGGCGTGGCCGCTGCCGCGGACGGTCGCGATCCTCGCGCTCGACGTGGGCGAGCCGCGGCGGGTGGCCGCGCGCCTCGGGGCGGGCGCGGTCGTGACCAGGATCGAGGAGGTGGACTGCGCGGTGCTTGCCGACCCCGACGCGCCCGGCCGGCGGGCGGAGGTGGAGCGGGCGGTCGCCCCGCTCGCGCGCGGCTCGGAGCGCCCGCTCGCCGCGCTCGGGCCGGCGGTGCCCTGGCAGGACGCCGCGGTCAGCTTCGAGCGCGCCCGCGACGCGCTTGCGCTGGCTCGCGACGGCGCGCTCGGGGTCGCCGGCGACGACCCGGGCGCGGCGCCGGCAGACGGCGCGCTCGTGGTGGCGGAGGACCATGTCACCGAGCTCCTGCTGGCTCGCGAGCGACGGCTGCTGCGCGACCTCGGAAGCGAGTTGCTGGCCCCGCTCGCATCGCTGACGCCTGCCGCGCGCGGCCGCCTGTCCGACACGCTGCTGTGCTGGCTTCGCCATCAGGGGCGCCTCGACCCGGTCGCCGCCGATCTCCAGATCCACCCTCAGACGGTGCGCTACCGCCTCGGCAGGGCTCGCGAGATCCTCGGAGGCGCCGTGGACGACCCCGGCCGGCGGCTCGAGCTCGAGCTGGCGCTGCGCGCGCGACGGCTCGAGGCCCGACGCGAGGCCGCCGGGTAAGAGCCTGCGTCCGGCCCCCGTGGCATCCGGGAGGCGAGCCTCTCCGACAACGGCCCGTTATCGAGGCAGGCTCTAAGGTGTCTCCGATGGCGCAGCTCAAACCCGGCGACGCTTTCCCTGAGCTCAAGGTCCAGTCGGTGGACGGCCCGGTCGAGCTCGTCGAGCGCTGGAGACGCGGCCCGCTGGTCGTGGCCTTCATGCGCCACTTTGGGTGACCGTTCTGCCGCGAGCACCTGGCCCAGTTGGACCAGGCAGGGGAGGAGATCGGCGCAGCCGGCGGCGAGGTCGTCGCGATCTTCCAATACCGGCCCGAGCCGACGAAGAACTTCTGCCGCCGGCGCGGCGTCGAGCTCGACTGCTTCGGTGATCCGGACCGCGAGGGCTACGCCGCCGTGGGTCTCGAGCCGGGTTCGGCGAAGGAGTACGGCGGGGCGCAGCTCGCGAAGGGGTTCGTCAAGGCGGCGCTTTCGGGGCATGTCGCGGGGAGCCCGAAGGGGGGCGACGTCTCCCAGCGGCCCGGCACCTTCGTCGTGGCGCCCGACGGACGGGTGGCGCTCGCCCACTACAACAGGGACTCCGCGGACAACCCCTCGAACGACGCCGTGATCGCAGCCGTGCGCGGCGCCGCGGCTGGGTGAGCGTCCCGCGCGTGCGGGCACGCGGGGCCGCGGGGCCGCCGGCTCGCGACTCGGCATCCGATGGATAGCGGGCCCGACCGCGTCTTCGTCACCGGGGCGCTCGGCTCGATCGGTCGCGCCGTGGCCGACCGCTACCGCTCGCTCGGCGCGGAGGTCTCCGGCGTGGACCTGCGCGCCGACGCTCGCCTCGCGGTCGTGGCCGCCGACGTCGCTGAGCCGGGTTCCTGGCAGCGAGGGGCCGAGCGGGCGGACCTCGTCGTGCACACCGCCGCCACCGTGTCGTTCGGCCGCGTGGACCTCTGGCGCCCGAACGTGGTCGGCACCCGCAACGCGCTCGACGCGGCGATCCGCGCGGGGGCGCGCCGATTCCTCCATTTCTCGTCGGTCACGGTCTTCTCGTTCGACTTCCCGGACGGCGTGGACGAGAGCTACCCGGTGCGGATCAGCGGCGTGCCCTACGCGGACACCAAGATCGCGAGCGAGCAGGTTGTGCTCCAGGCGCACGCCGCCGAGGCGATCGAGTGCACCGTCGTCCGGCCCGGGGACGTCTACGGGCCGGGCGTCCGCAGTTGGACGATCCTGCCGGTGGAGGAGATCCGGGCGCGGCGGCTGCTCCTACCCGCGATGGGCCGCGGGCTGATGAGCCCCCTCTACATCGACAACCTGGTCGACGGGGTCGCGCTGGCGTCCGGGCCCAACGGAGTTGGCCGCGTGTTCACGCTCACCGACGGCGCGGGCGTCCCGACGCGCGAGTTCTTCGGCCACTACCACGCGATGCTCCGCGCGGGTCGGCCCCGGGTCGCGCCCACGCCGCTCGCACGTCGCCTCGCCGCAGTGGCGGGCTGGGGCGTGCGCGTCGCCGGCGGGGACACGGAGGCGAGCGCGACGGCGGTGGACTACCTCTGCCGCCGTGGCAGCTACTCGATCGACCGCGCCCGGCGGGAGCTCGGCTTCCAGCCGGCCGTGGGGCTCGGGGAAGGCATGCGCCGGACCTATCGCTGGCTGGGGGAGGCGGGCCTTCTCAGCTGAGCGCGCCCTCGCGTCCGGGGGACGCGCCGCCGGCTCGGTAGCCTCGAACGCGGATGCCGGTCGAGCGCAGGAACCCTCCCGCCGAGCTTCTCCACGCCCGCAAGTGGCCGATCTTCGGCGTGACGATGATCGGGCTTTTCATGGCCCTGATCGACGTCACGATCGTAAACATCACGATCCCGGAGCTCCAGCGCGAGCTCGACGCGCCGGTCGACACGGTCTCCTGGGTCCTGAACGCCTACAACATCATGTTCGCGGTCCTGCTCGTATCGATGGGGCGGCTCGCCGACCAGTTCGGCCGCCGGCGCTTCTTCCTGATCGGGATGTCGATCTTCACGCTCGGCTCTCTCCTGTGCGCCGTGTCCTGGTCGATCGACGCGCTGATTGGCTTCCGGATCCTTCAGGCGGTCGGAGCCGGCATCCTCGCGCCACTCGCGCTGGCCACCACCGCGATGGTCTTCCCGCCCGCCCAGCGCGGGCTTGGCCTCGCGACGATCGCGGTCGTCGCGAACGTGGCAGCGGCGATCGGGCCGCCGCTCGGCGGCGTGCTCGTCGAGTTGGCCAGCTGGCACTGGATCTTCGCGATCAACGTCCCGATCGGGCTCCTGGGGATAGTGCTCGGACTGCGGACGCTGCCGGAGACCTACGACCTGACCGCGACCCGCAGCGTCGACTGGCTGGGGATGGGGCTGCTCGGTGGCGCCGTGGTCTCGCTCACCTACGCGCTCGTCGAGGGCAGCTCGCGCGGCTGGGGCTCACCGCTGATCGTCGGACTGCTCGCGGCCTCGGCGGCGCTGACGGCGGCCTTCGCGGCATCGCAGCGCTACGGCAGGGCGCCGATGCTCACGAGCGCCCTGCTCGCGAACCGCCAGTTCCTGGCCGCCAGCGCCTCCTTCGTGCTGTTCGCGATGGCGGTGATGGGCCCGCTCTTCCTCGCCGTGATCGCGTTCGTGGACCTGTGGGGCTACTCGCAGATCGAGGCCGCGCTGGCGATCTCACCGATCGCCCTGCTCGGCGTGCTCGTCTCGCCGCTCGTCGGGCGGGTCGCCGACCGCGTGCAGCCACGCGTCGTGGCGATCCCCTCGCTGCTGCTGATGGTCGCGGGGCTCGTGTGGCTCGGGGCCTTCCCGGAGCGTCCGGACTACCTCGCCGTCCTCCCTGCCCTGGCCCTGCTCGGCATCGGGATCGGCGCGATCTTCCCCGCGACTTCGGTGGGAGCGATGGGGTCGATCTCCGGACAGGAGCTGGGGCTCGGCTCGGGCATCGTCAACATGGCGCGCCAGCTCGGGTTCGCGCTCGGGATCGCGACGCTGGTCGCGGTCTTCACCGGCGCCGTGGCCGACGGGGTCGCCCTGCGCGACGCGTTCGGCCAGGGTTTTCGGGTGGCGGCGATCGCCGCGCTGCTGGCGGTGCCCTTCGCGCTCGCGATGCGCCGCCGGCCCGCCGACGCGCAGCCCGAGGTTGGCTCGCGGGTGGCGCGGACGGCGCCGGCGGCGCCGGTCACCTAGATGCGCGCGGCGGTGGTCGGACACGTCGAATGGGTGGAGTTCGCCCGCGTCGAGCGCGTGCCGGCCGCCGGCGAGATCGCGCACGCCACCGAGAACTGGGAGGACGTCGGCGGCGGCGGCAGCGTGGCCGCTGTCCAGCTCGCGAAGTTGGCCGGGTCGTGCGACTTCCTGACCGCCCTCGGCGACGACGACCTGGGTGCCCGCTCGCGCGAGCGACTCGAGGCGATGGGCGTCCGCGTGCACGCGCGGGTCGCGCCCCGCACCCGGCGAGCGTTGACGTTGCTCGAGCCGGGCGGAGAGCGCACGATCACGACGCTCGGTGAGAAGCTCATCCCCCGCGGGGCAGACCCGCTGCCTTGGGAGTCGTTGATCGGGGTCGACGCGCTCTACTTCGTGGTCGGCGACGTGCCGGCGCTGCAGGCGGCGCGACGCGCGCGCGTGCTCGTGGCGACGCCGCGCGACCTCGGGACACTGGTCGAGGCCGGAGTCGAGCTCGACGCGCTGGTGGGAAGCGGCACCGACCCGGGCGAGCGCTACGCGGCCGGGGCGATCAGTCCGCAGCCGCGGCTCGTGGCGCGGACGGCAGGAGTGGCGGGCGGCGAGTTCGTGGCGGCCGAGGGGCGCACCGGGCGGTGGGACTCGGCGCCCCTGCCCGACCCGATTGCGGACGCCTATGGCGCCGGCGACAGCTTCGCCGCCGGGCTCACGTTCGCGCTTGCCGAGGGCACGTCCACGGAGGACGCGCTGGCGTTCGCGGCGCGCTGCGGGGCGGCTTGCATGACCGGCGACGGCCCCTACGAGGGGCAGCTCGCGCGAGCGAGCCTCGGTGGCGACTAGGAGGGCTCAGCGAAACTCTCGCCGGACGCTTGCCGACCGCAGCTTCGCCCTATACGGTCGCCGTAGACGAGCAACCAACGAAAGGTCACAATGGCGCAGACGCATGCTGGATCGGAGGCGGGGGGCAACGGCTTGCTGACCAAAGTCGCTGTCGCGCTCGCGGCGGCAGCCGTGCTCGCGATGGTAGTGCTGGCGGCGGCCGACGCCGACGGCCCGATCTGGATCGTGGTGGGAGTGCTGGCCGCGGCCGCCGCGGTCGTCGGATGGCGAGCCGGAGGCACGACGCCGCGAAACGTCTTGGCGTTCGGGGCGCTCACCGTCGGCACAGTGCTGTTTCTGGTCTTCGTGGGCTTCACGCTCGTCGAGGCATAGAAGACTGGGCCTAATGCTCGGCCACGCGGCCGCCTTCGGGCGCGATCGGCAGGCCCGCCTCAACCCAGGCCTGCAGCCCGCCGTCGAGGTTGTAGGCGTCGAAGCCGGCCGACCGGAAGGCGCGCGCGGCCATCGCCGAGCGTGCTCCGAGGCGGCATTGGAAGACGACAGCGCGGTCGCGCGGGACGGTCTCGGCCTCGGAGGCGAGGCGCTCGAGCTCGACGTGGCGCGAGCCCTCGATGTGGCCGGCCTCGCGCTCGTAGCACTCGCGCACGTCGATCAGCTCGACGCTGCCGCTCGCGAGGAGGTCGGCGACGCGCTCCGGCGAGAGGTCGTGCTCGGGCTCGGAGAACGTGCCCACGAGCACGAGGCTAGATGGCTGACTCCACGGCCGCGCGGCTCCCGGGCGGGCGGGGCGAGGGATCAGCCCTCTAGATCACCGACCCGGACCCGCGCGCTCGGATAGCCTCCCGCTCGCGTGAGACGAGCAGTCGCGAGACCCGTGGTCGCGGTGCGCGACCGCATCCACGCGGCGCGGGTGCTCGCCGGCGCCGGCCTCCTCCGCCCGGCGCGGCCGGACCGGCTGCTGCGGACCGGGCTCGCGCTGCACCGCTGGGGCCCGACGCCGGCCGCGGGGTACGAGGCGTCGGCGGCCCGCTTCCCGGATGAGCCGGCGGTCGTCGACGAGCTCGGGACGCTTACGTTCGGCGAGGTTCAGCTTCGGACCAACGCGCTCGCCCACGGCCTGTCCGACGCCGGGATCCTGGAGGGCGACGGCGTCGCGGTCATGTGCCGCAACCACCGCGGCTTCATCGAGACGACGATCGCCCTATCGAAGCTCGGCGCGCACGCGCTGTTCCTGAACACCGCGTTCGCGGCCCCGCAGCTCGCCGACGTCGTGGCGCGCGAGAAGCCGAAGGCGATCGTCTTCGACGAGGAGTTTCGCGAGCTGCTCGCGGAGGCCGGCAAGCGCCGCAAGCGCTTTGTCGCGTGGCACCACGACGAGGCCGACGCTCCCGCGGACCCGACGCTCGAGGAGCTGATCGCCGGCGGCGACCCGGCCAGCGTCGTGCCACCGGCCGAGAAGGGCCGCGTCGTGATCCTCACCTCCGGCACCACCGGAACCCCGAAGGGGGCTTCGCGCAGCCAGCCGGAGACCGTGGACCCGGCCGTGACGATGCTCTCGCGGATACCGCTGCGGGCGCGCGAGACGACGGTGATCGCGGCGCCGCTCTTCCACTCCTGGGGCTTCGCGCACTTCACCCTCGGCCTGCTGCTCTCTTCGACCTACGTGCTGCGGCGACGCTTCGACCCCGAGGCGACCTTGGCGCTGGTGGCGCGCCACCGCGCCACCACGCTCCCGGTGGTCCCGGTGATGCTCCAGCGCATCCTCGAGCTTCCCGAGGAGACGCGGCGCCGGTACGACCTCTCTTCGCTCAAGGCGGTGCCGGCCAGCGGGTCCGCGCTTCCGGGCGACCTCGCCAGGCGCTTCATGGACGAGTTCGGCGACGTCCTCTACAACCTCTACGGCTCGACCGAGGTCGCCTGGGCCACGATCGCCACGCCGAGCGAGCTGCGCGAGGCTCCGGGGACCGCCGGCAGCGCGCCGCGCGGCACGGTGCTGAAGATCCTCGACGACGAGCGACGGCCGCTCCCTGCCGGCCGCACCGGCCGCATCTTCGTGGCCAACGAGATGCTCTTCGAGGGCTACACCGGCGGCGGCGCGAAGGAGGTCGTCGAGGGCATGATGAGCACCGGCGACGTCGGCCACCTCGACGACCGCGGACGGTTGTTCGTCGAAGGCCGCGACGACGAGATGATCGTCTCCGGCGGTGAGAACGTGTTCCCGGCCGAGGTGGAGGATCTGCTCGCGCGCCACGACGCGGTCCGCGAGGTCGCGGTCATCGGGGTCGCCGACGAGGACTTCGGCCAGCGCCTAAAGGCGTTCGTCGTGACGCGCACGGGCGCGGAGCTCTCGGCGGACGAGGTCAAGGGTCACGTGAAGTCGAACCTCGCCGGCTACAAGGTGCCGCGCGACGTCGAGTTCATCGGCGAGCTCCCGCGCAACTCGACGGGCAAGGTGCTCAAGCGCGTGCTCGCGGAGCGGTAGGTCCGGCCACGGTCGCGGTGGGCGGGGAATGAGCATCGACTTCGAGCGTGAGGGCCTGCTCGAGGACTGCTCCGGCGAGGAGGCGCGCCAGGCACGCAGAGAGCTTCTCGAGCGGTTGGCCGAGGACGGCGTGCCCCTCGAGGACCTCCGGCGCGCGGTGGAGGAGAGCCGCCTGGCGCTGATGCCGGCCGAGCGCGCCCTCAGCGGGGACGCCGGGTACACGATCTCCGAGGTCGCCGAGCGCGCGGGGGTGGAGGCCGAGCTCCTGCTGGCCGAGCAGCAGGCGCTCGGCATGCCGCGGCCCGGGCCGGATGACAAGTCGCTGACAGAAGACGACCTCGCGGCGGCCCGAGGTCTGCGCCAACTGCTCGACGCGGGAATGCCTCGCGAGGGGCTCCTCGACGTGGCGCGCGTGGTCGGGCAGGCGATGGAGAACGTCGCCGCGGCGTCGCGCCAGCTCGTGGGCGAGGCGCTGCTCCGACCGGGCGACAGCGAGCTGGAGGTGGCCTTGCGATACGCGGACGCAACGGCCGAGCTCACCCCGCTGATGGCATCGCTGCTCGACCACCAGTACCGGCTTCGCCTGCGCGAGGGCCTGCGCCGCGCGGCGATCGGCCAGCAGGCGCTCGAGTCCGGCGAGCTCGCGGGGGCCGTCGCGGTCAGCGTCGGCTTCGCGGACCTCGTGGGCTTCACTCGCCTCGGGGAGCGGCTCCCCGCGTCGGACCTCGGTCGGCTGGCCGGGCGGCTGGCCACGATGGCGGCTGAGCACGCGGAGCCGCCGGTGCGGCTCGTCAAGACGATTGGCGACGCCGCGATGCTCGCCTCGTCGGAAAGCGCGCCGCTGGTCGACGCGCTGCTCGGTCTCGTGGCCGACGCGGACGCTGCCGGCGACGACTTCCCGCAACTGCGCGCGGGCGCGGCGCGCGGGCCGGCGCTCGCCCGTGGCGGCGACTGGTACGGCCGTCCGGTGAACCTCGCGAGTCGCGTCACCGACGTTGCTCGCCCCGGCAGCGTGCTCGTCACCGACGAGTTGCGAGGCGATGCCCCCGACGACGCCTACCGCTGGTCGCGCGCGCCCGCGCGTCGCTTCAAGGGGATCGAGGGGCGCGTCGCGCTCTGTCGGGTCAGGGCGCAGGACCCCGAGGACGGGGGCGGCGAGTAGCGGCCTTCAGGCCTTGAACCGTCGTAACCGGCGCGACGCTCGGGTGCCCGCTTCGGCCTCGGTTCGCTGAAGCGAGTCCCCGACCAACCACAGCGTGGGCGGCCACAACCCCGCGAACAGCGCCCGACGTTCGGCGTTTGGGCGTTCCTCCTGGTCGAGGGTCTTGGCACGGATCCACAGCACGATGCAAAGGGCGATCGACCCGAGCGAGAGCAGGTGGAACTGCCACCCTCGAAAGCCGGTCTCGTGAAGGACGCGGGTCAACATGAGCTTCGTCATACCCCCTTTGGGACTTCGCATCGCAGGTGTTGCCGGATCGGGGGAAGGGTAGGTGCTTGGGCGTGACGGACCAACTCCCACGTTCACGTCGCCTCGCCACAGCCGCACGCTGGCCGCTCGGCATCGCTCTCACGTCGTGGCGCTATATGTGGCGAACCACGCCCATGTACAGAAGCGAGGCGGAGGGCTTCCTCGAGAGCGACGCTCCGCCCGAGATCCCGCACGGCGTTGATCGGCGGGACCTCCAAACGCACGAGCACGGCGCCGGCCCTCTCTTTCATCGTCGCTATCGGGCCCGGATTCTGGCGGCGGAGCTGTCGAAGGAAGCGCTCATCGACCGGGTAAGCAGGGACCCCGATCGTGCGGCGCCGTCCGAGTTCGCGACCTTCCAGAAGGTGCGCGGCGAGAAGGGAACGATGCGAGTCGGCGACGAGTTCGTCGTGCGAATGCCCGGCCCATGGGACGGCCCGGTGCGGGTGGTGGAGATGACGCCGAGCTCGTTTCGCCTCGCGACGCTCACGGGCCACCTCGAAGCGGGGCAGATCGAGTTCCGGGCCGCAGGCGAGGTCGGAAGCATCGTCTTCACGGTCGAGTCCTGGGCACGGAGCGGCGACCGGCTGTGCGAGCTTCTCTATGACCGGCTTCGGATGGCGAAGGAGATCCAGCTGCATATGTGGACGTCCTTCATCGAACGGGTGATCGACATAGCGGGCGGCCGGCGGGCCGGTGGGGTCGAGATCCGCACGCGGCGAATCCCCCTCAATGAATGACCGGGACTTGCTCACGCGGCCGGCGATGCGCAGGGCGCTGGCTGGCTTGCACGACCGACCGCTGAACGTCGACCTCTCCGCTCTTGACCCTCGCGCACGTGGGCCGGGCTGGCACGTGGACGAACGATCGCAGCCGCTTCCCACTGAGCGGCCTGGGCCGCCCGAACCGGGCGGGAGCTACGAGGTGGCGCGCCGGCTGATGTTCGGCTACGAGTTCGCGAATCCCTCGCAGGTCCGCGCGATCTACCTCGCCGACGCCCCGCTCGACGGCCGCGACATGCTCCTGCAGGTCCGTTTTCTAGCGCTTCGCTTTCGCGTCGGGGTTCGAGTTGTGGCGGTCCGGGAGGAGACCCTGACGCGTGGCGGCCGCCCCGTGGCGCTGTTCGGATGGAGCTACGCCACGCTCAAGGGCCATCTGGAGGTCGGGCGAATGGACTATGACCTGCGCAAGTGGCTCGACTCGGGCGCCGTCGAGTTTCGCCTCGGCGGCATCTCACGGATGGCCGACATCCGCAACCCTGCGATCCGTCTCGGATTCCGCATGTTTGGCCGGCGCGAACAGCTGAAGTTTTACCGGCGCTGTGGCGAGCGTATGGCTCGCTTCACAGAACTCGCCCTCCAGGACCGAGCGACCGCCCCCAGCCCTCGCGTCATCGACGGCGTGGTCGTGTCGCCGGCGCCGGGCGAGCAGACCAAGAAGCCTCGCTAGGGAGGCACGAGCGCTCAGCCCTCGCTCGAGTCCTTCGCCTCGTCCGAGTCCTCCGACTCGGTGTCCCCCGAGTCCTCCGACTCGCGTCCCTGCTCGAGGTCGCGCTCGCCCGGCTGGTCCGGTGAGGCCGGATCAGTGGGGCCGCCTGGGATCGGGTCGCCCTTGTACTCGCCAGGGTCGTCGACCGTGTCGCCCTCGACGCTCACCTCGCCACCCTCATGGTGGCGCAGCGACGAGGGGCCGAGCTTCTGCTCGGGTCCCTCGTGGTAGCCGTGGGTGCCCTCGGGGCCCCCGAAGGTCTCGTACTTCGCCTTGCCCTGCGGCCAGTCCTCGAGGTTCTCCGGCGGGTTCTCCTCGATCCGCTTCATCTCCGCTTCGACCTCTTCGTCATCGCCCGCGGCGGAGTCCGCGCGGTCGGCGTCCTCCTCGTGCTCGGTCTTCTCACTGCCCGCGTCGTCTGTGTCCGCGGAGCCCTGAGCGTCACCCGAGCTTTCCTCCTCCGGGGTCTCGTGGTCTTGATGCGGGTCCATGGCTCGCCTCCTCCCTCGAAAGCAGCGTCGCGTCACTCTACCCCGGAAGCCGCTAGCTCTACCGCGAGCCGGACGCCGGTCGCGTTTCCGAGTAGCCTTGCGTGCCCCGAACCACGGTTCGAGCTCTGCCCAAAGGGCCCCGCAGGGGGCCGGCGCGGCGGCTCGCGGACCAACCTGACGATGTCCGTCGACAGACAGGGCCGCGGTTTCACAGAGCTCGAGCGAGAGCTCTCGCTTCGCACGTGGCTACAGCGCCGCTCCTACGACGGGAGATCTTTTCGCGTCGCCGATCTCTTGGACGCCAAGCGCGAGACGGTCAGCGTGGTGCTGCCGACGCGCGACGTGGCAGCGACGATCGGGCCGGTGCTCGACTGCCTGCGGCCGCTCGAGCGCCAGGGGCTGCTCGACGAGATCGTGGTGGTGGACGCGGCGTCCGGCGACGGCACGGCCGCGATCGCCGAGTCGCACGGGGCGCTGGTGCTCCAGGAGTCGGAGCTCATGGCGACCCACGGGCCGGCGCGCGGCAAGGGCGATGCCATGTGGCGCGGGCTCTCGGCCACGAGCGGCGACATCGTCGTCTTCATCGACACCGACACCGAGGACTTCGACGAGGTCTTCGCGCTCGGGATGATCGGGCCGCTGCTCCTCGATCCCGAGGTCCAGTTCGTCAAGGGCTCGTTCCGGCGCCCGTTCAGGGTCGGTGAGGTGAGCGTCCCCGACGGCGGCGGTCGCGTGACCGAGCTCGTGGCCCGGCCGCTGCTCAACCTCTACGTGCCCGAGCTGGCCGGCTTCGCCCAGCCACTCGCCGGGGAGACGGCCGCCCGCCGCCCGCTGCTCGAGTCGCTCTCGTTCCCGGTCGGCTACGGCGTCGAGATCGCGATGATGATCGATACGGTCCGCACGGTCGGGATCGACGCGATGGCGCAGGTGGACCTGGGCACGCGTCAGAACCGCCATCAGTCCCTGCGCGACCTGAGCGCGATGGCGCACGCGGTGCTGGTCGCGGCCTCGACGAGGGTGCACGGGCGCGAGGCGATCGAGCCCTTCGGGCCGGGCCCGCTTGCGCTCCCGAGCGCCGGGACGATCGAGGTCCGCCAGGTGCCGCTCGACGAGCGCCCTGCCCTGAGGGACCTCGCCACCGCCTGAGCGGCGCCGGTTCGTCGGCGGGACTCAGGCGAGCTGCCGCTCGAAGGTCCTGAAGAGCTCGGTCTGACCGGCCTTGGTGTGCTCGAGCCGCAGCATCACCGACCTTTCCTCGAGCTCGAGCGTCGCGATCTGGTTGTCGAAGGCCTGGTCCTCGACCAGCCTCCAGTTGGCGCTCGGCTTCTCGATGCCCACTCGGCGGGCGAGCGCGGCGGCGAGTCGCTCGGTCGGCCGCGCTGCTGCTAGGCGCATGAAGGTTCGCTCGGCGATTGCCAGCGTGTTGCGCACCGGCGAGCAGACCGCCTGGTGGACCGTCGTCTCGACGCCCTCGCTCGCCGGGAACTCGACCTCCGCCAGGTAGGCGAAGTGGACGTCGCCCGACAGCGTGGTGATCGTCCGCGGCGCGGGCCCGCGCTCGCCCGAGCCGACGGCCCGCAGCAGCTCGACGAAGCGCATGAACGAGCGCTCGAACGCGGGCCAGTGCTCGAGGTCGACCGTCTGGCGCACCCGCTCGCCGACCCGCGCCGCCCGCGGTCCCAGCGCGCCCGCGCAGATCGCCTCGACCGACGCCTCGAGCCAGTGCGCCCCGGGGGTCATGAAGATCGGCAGCGAGGTGCCGATCAGCAGGTGATCGAAGCCCCCGGTGGCATTCGCCTCGAGCCATTCCCACTCGCGTTCGTCGAGCATCTCGCGCGGCCCGCGCTCGAGCACGCGCGCGGCTCGTGAATCGACCATCAGCAGACGGGTGCCCCTGCCGAGGTCGCGGTGGTAGCTCCAGCGCGCGCAATCGGGGTCGCGGTCCGCGCGGTAGGCGAACTCGCGGATCGCCGGCCCGCCGTCGTCGGCGGACTTGACCCTCTTCAGCAGCTCGTCGCCACGTAGCTCGTCGGGTGTGAGGTTCCCGAGGTGCTGGTAGATCCAGTACGAGCTGAGGGCGGCCACGATGCGCTGATCCCACCACGGCTGCGACCTGATCTCCTCGAGCCAGTCCTTCGACGTGTTCCAGTCGTCGATGACGTCGTGGTCGTCGAAGATCATCGCCATCGACACCGTCGAGGCGAGCCAGCGGAACGTCGGGTCTCGCCACGACTCCCAGTAGAGGCGCGTGTACTCCTGGAAGTCCGCCACCTCCTCGCCCGGCGGCTGAGAGGTGTCGCGCCGCGCGCGGATGAACTCGCGCACGTCCGGCGAGACCTCGTCGGCGTAGACCTGGTCGCCGAGCAGCAGCAGCAGGTGCGGCCAGGACTCGCG
>Ga0136613_10000750_pt1 | contig 15621 bp, 13 predicted proteins | sample AntDrymUQ2722106_2_FD_106649 | JGI IMG/M metagenome (GOLD analysis project Ga0136613, IMG submission 106649) | Polar desert sand microbial communities from Dry Valleys, Antarctica - metaG UQ272 (21.06) | ecosystem: Environmental > Terrestrial > Soil > Desert | place: Antarctica: Dry Valley... | reverse complement strand
GCCTTCGGCTTTCACAGCCCCGACGCCCTGATCGCCCTCGCGATGCTCTCGCTGGCCGACCTCTGCCCACCGCTCCCGCGATGAACCCACCATTCACCGACCCACGGAAACGTCAGGAGACCCGGTTTAGCCCCCGAGTGGCGCGACGCAATCGGTGACGTCAGCCCGATGGTCCGCCGGTCGCGAAGGCTGTGGTGCTATTCATCGCTGCTCCAAAGGCCTGTTTTGGGCCCCGAGGCCGCAAAGCCGCGGAGTGTCGATTCGAGGCGCGAGCGAGGCGCTGAGTCACTCGCTTCCTCCAGCGACTACGTCGGCACGCCGAGTCTGCTCGAACAACCGCACCATATTGGCAAACACGACCTCACGGGCCTGGTCCTCTTCGACATTCCAGTGCGTCGCCAACTGTCCGACGAGCCAGGGCACGTCCTTCGGCTCAGCTATCCGCTGCCCGATCTTCGTATAAGGACCGTCCGTCTCTGTCACAAGCCGTTCTTGGGGGATCCGTTCGAGAATCCGCTGGCCGTTCTTGCTGCAAAGCATTGACGGGTTGACCGAGAAGAACATCCCGGCGGTAACTGCGCGGTCGATCTGCCCGAGGGGCCCGGAGTACCAGTGAAGGATCGCTGTCGCACCGGCGGCCGACAGGCGGTCAATGCACTCCGCTTCTGCGCGGCGGGAGTGAACGCTCAGCACCTTCTCAGCTATGCGTGGATGAGCGAGAATGGTGTCGAAGACCGTGATCTGTCGGTCGCGCGTTCTGATCCCTTCGCGCGAGAAGTCGAGGCCGACTTCGCCGACGTAGTCGGTCCGATCAATGAGCCGGCGGAAGAGCCCGAGTTCCATTGCGCCGGCTTGATGTGCGCGCATCGGATGAACGCCGAGCGCGAGCCGCAAGCCGGGCGTGCCCCGCAGCAGCAGTTCAGATTTCTGGAAAGCACTGGGCATCTCGGTGACCGCCACGGTGGTCACGCCTGCGTTGTGTGCGCTTCGAAGTACCGCACGCGGGTCGCGGTAGCGGTCGACGTGGCAGTGCGCGTCGACGTAGCCGTTCATGACGGTGGGGGGCCAAGTCGCGCGCGGATCGTGTCTCCGCCCGCGGCAGTCAACCATCGGCGCAGTTCCGCGCGCCCGCGTTCGTACATCTCGGCGAACTGCGCGGTCTCGCCGTTGGGGATCGCGCCGTTACGCAGGACATCGTGCGGCGAAGACCTGTGCGCAAGGCTGCGGATGAGTGCCCGCAAGCTCGCGCCCTTCTGGCTCGTGCCGAGGAAGCCAGGCTCGACCGCGATGTCGTAGGCGTAGTTCTCGGTGTCCTGACCGATGGCGTGCAGCCCCGCACGGCGGATCAGGCATGGATAGCAGTAGCCGCAGTTGCCGAGCGGCCGCTTGGGCTTGGCGAAACGCGCCGTTTCGGGATGCGCGCACGACAGCGAGTTCGGAGCCAGTCGCCGCAGCAGCGCTGGGTTGCGGTTGGCAGCGAGCATCTCGCCTTTGGTCATTAGCCGGTAGGGGTTCTGCAGCCTGTTCGTGAGGCCGATCGCGTCGAACGTCGCTTTGAGTCGGTCGAGGAAGTACGGGTGCGTGGTGCGGGTGCTCAGGCTCGCCGGCCGTGAGCCGGTCAGGGGGACGTTGATGCCGATGTAGCCGTTCTCGGGGATGAACAGCGGGACGTGAGGGCTGATCGACGAGGCGACCGCGAAGCCAGCCGCGATGAACAGCAGTGAGCGTGCGCGCATCGTGTTCTCGCGCTCGCGCGGCAACGGCCGTTCTTGGACCCGGTTCGGCCTGGCAGCGCGCAGGAAGAGGTGTCGCAGCTCGACCTTGTCGTCGCCGTATTCGCTTTGAAGAGCGGCGGCAAGCATGGCCTGCCGCTTGGGAGCGAGGCCGCCTTCGTAGTGTCCAACGAGTACGACGCGGTTGCCTTCTTCGAGCAGGTCGATTGCGCCGGACAGTGAATCGAGGCCGCCTGAGAACAGGCAGACGGCGTCAGCGGACAGATCGCCGGCCCGAGCGCCGCCTGCGGCGCGGTCGATCTCATTGAAAGTGAGATCCCAGTGATCACCCGACAGGAAGTCCAGTGCTTGGACGAGCGGCGTCTTGGCCGCGGCCCAGGCCACGGCCCCTGAGACCGGAATCGTCAGCGCGAGCTCGCGTGTCCACCCGTCTTGGGTTCGGGCGCGGGAGCTGATCCGGTCGGTGGTGTAGGCGGCGACTGCCACACGCAACAGGTCGCGTGCATGCGCCGGCGGGGTCAGGCCGCGAAGCAGGTCCCCGCTTGACTGGACCGTCGAGCGCTGGTCAGCTGGGAACCAGTCGAGCGCCAGAGTGCCCTCCTCAGCCACAGGCCTCGTGAGGTCGGTTCGCAGCTCAGCGCGCCTCATTCGTCGAGCGCCTCGATGTACTCGTAGAGGTCACGAAGGATCGCCTCTGACGTTGCCCGCCCCGCGTCCTCATTCCAGTCGATCTGCATGGGGTCCACCTCCCGCATGTTCAGCTCGACCAGCGAGCGCGCGTAGTCGCGAATCTCAATGTCGCGAGCCTCGGCCTCTTGCGGGCTGAGCCTGTTTAGACGCTCCTCGATGACCGGTGAGGCCCGGTTGTAGACATATGCCGCGAGAAAGCGCTCCAGCGCGTCGCGCACACCAGCCTCGTCGAGGGCGACCAGGTCGAGGTCCGCGTAGTCCTCACCGTCGGGAAGAACCCCGTCGAGAACGTCGACCAGCGCTGAGCGCGCCGCCACCGCTTCGAGGTCTTCGCCGTTGCCTGCGATCGCTTCGATCAGCCCCGTGAGGACGTCGTACCGACTCTGCCCAACCAGGTGTCCGAGGCCGAGACGCTGAAGCCCTTCGGCAAGCCCGCCTTCGGCGACGCCCGAGAGGAAACCGCCGAGACGTTGCGTTCCTCGGATGCCCGCGGCGGCGCTGCCCGCGGCGCTGCCAGCTCCGCCTAGCGTCCCGACGTGCCGGGCGAGCGCTCGGCCGGCACGCCCTTGCCCGCCGTGCTTGGCAAACGAGCTCGCGGCACGCTTGTAGCCAGTCCACGCGCCACCGCGGCCACCCGAGAAGTCAGATGAGGTGCCCATCAGCTGGCCTCGTTCTTGAGCGCTCGGGCGGCCGCCTTCTTCAGAGCCGCGTTGCCGCCGTCCTGCCACTTCAAGAACACCGTTTCGATCTCCGGTGGTAGCTCGCGGAACGTCGCCTTGATCTGCAGCGGCAGCGCACCGTGAACGCGGGCCGGAGGAATGCTCTCCAGAGCGGACGCGAAAGCGACGACCAGCTCGGGGACCCGTTGCGCAATCTCGAACGCGCTGCGGAGCGCAGATGAGTTGGGATCGCGCACCGCGCTGACGAGGAGCGCATCGAAGACGGGATTGCGCGTGATCGCATCCATGGCGACGGACTGATCGACAGCGGCCTGACGGAGAGCGCCCACAGTGGTTTGCAATCGAGCGAGCAACTCCTGCTGTTCGCCGGTGAGACGAGCTGCCGGAGCTGCCGGCGAAAGGCCTTCGCGGGAAAAGAAGAAGTACCGGCCGAGCACGACGTCTGCCAACGGCGGATCGACTGCGACCCACTGCTGGATTGCGGTCTGCGTCGCCCACTGGCGTGCGCCCTCCGCCATCCCATCGGCGTCGGCTCCGTCGCGGACGATCGCTTCAGCGCCGGCGAGCTCGCCAGGGCGTCCGTCCTGGGCCAGTTGCCACTCGAACAGACGCTGGAACTCGGACCCGTGCAGGTACTCCAGCACCATCAGCTTCGCTAGGACGGCGGGATCAAGATCAGCACCACGCTTCGCTGCCGTCTTCAGACGGAGCGTCAGCGCGTTGAGGAAGCGCTTGATCTGGCGTGGATTGCCCTTCAGTCCCTGCGCCAGCGTCGGGCCGATGCTATTCGCCAGCCCGAACTCCTTCTGAAGCTCAGGATCGAGCTCGCGACTGAGCGCTTCCTTGGCCAGTCCGTAGTTCATCGCGACCCTGACCTGGTTGCTCTCGCGGACCTTCTGCGCCGCAGCCCGGACCTTGGCGAAGTCGTCGTCGCCAAGGTGGCGTTGCGCGAACAGCAAGTTGATGTAGGTCACGACCTCCGGCTCCGACAAGGCCGGGACGGCGATCGGCAGCTGAACGATCTTCTCCAGGTAGTCGCGGCCGAGATTGGCGTCTCCTTCACGGTTGCCTTCGTACCGATGGGCAACCGCGGCCTCGATGATCGAGGGATGGGCGGCGAGCACGTACGCTGTCTTCGGGGCGTGGAGAAACAGGCGGATGGCTTCAAAGGTCTCGATGATGGTCGGCGGCAAGCACCGATCGAGATCGTCGACGAACACGATCACAGCGTTGAGGTCGTCGATCTCCTTCACCAGCTGACGGAAGTCCGTACGGAACGCCGCCGCAGATGTGTACTCCGCGGCTGACTCCCCGGATGGCAGCGCGGCGGAGTCCTCACGCTGATCCTCGGGTGCGGGGATCTGCATTGCTGTTTCGAGCGCGCCCGCTGCAAGCTGGCCGAGCGCCGGCGGCGCACCGATTGCGCCTGCGCCCAGGTCGATCAGCGGACCCACTGCCATCGGCGCGAAACCGCGTACGCGTTCCCACAGACGACCGAGACGCTCTTTGACCCGTTTGAGCTGCTCGTCGTCAACGTCGATACCCGCGGCGATAGCTGCCTGCGTCTGCTGGCTGATCCGCTTCTCGACCGCTCGCAGAACGGTCGCCATGAGTGCCGTCTTGACGTCGTCGTAGGACTCGAAGCGCCATGGGCTGAAACCGACGCAGAGGTATTGCGTTGAGCGCCCGATGTGACGAGCCGCCATGTCCATAAGGCTCGTCTTGCCGGACCCCCAGTCGCCTAGGACGCCTACCGTGATCGGGTACAGCGTCTCGTCTGTGAGCACCAGTTCAAGCGAGTCGACGAGGTAGTCGAATCCAAGGAGATCGATGTCCGTTTCGTTGTCCGCCCACATGTACGAAACCTAACTTACGCGCCGACGAGGCGGAGTGACCAGGCCATCCGATCGCGCGGCCCCCTCGCTATAGCCTGCTCCATGGACGGCCACCTGACCACGCGGCGGAACTGACACCCGGCGTCTCGAGGCGCCGCCTCGCGTACGTCTGAGCCCGCGAGCACGTCCGCGGCTACCCATCGGCGGGACCGGACCTGCGATCTTCGGATGAGAACCAGACAGGCGCCAGGCCGTCGTTACGGTGGCCCGCGACGCAGATCGAGCAGCGCTTCACGGGCGGCCCGTACGGATGCCTCGACGCCAGCTGCCAGGAGCACGTCCCCGGGGTTGAGGTAGCCGGAGCCGAGGTATTGCCAGATGGACAGCACGACCGCCGAGTCGTCGTCGTTGACCTCGCCGTCGTCGGGCGGTTCGTCTTGGCGGGCGCGGTAGGCGGCGCGGGTGGCGCGTAGCTCGCCGAGGTTGGTGGAGTAGCGACGGGATTTTGTGACGAAGTGGCCGCGGAAGCCGAGCATGTGCACCCAGCGACCGAGGTCTCGCAGCCTGGGGCGTTTTGTGAGGCGTAGGGCGGCGTAGGCCATCTGGACGAGTTGCTCGGGGACGCCGCGGTCGCGCCAGCGGTCGGGGTTGGTGTCGCGGGTGGTGATCTGCTCGTGGCTTGACTTGCAGGAGTACTTGGCGACGTACGCTGCGACCTGCCCGGGGCTGAGCTCGCGGCCGTCTTCGGCGCCGGCCAGGACGCGGGCGTGCAGCTGCTCGCCGAAACGAATGTCGCCGTCGCCGTCGCCGCTGTCGAGGCGGGCTCGGCCGGCGGCCTCACGAATCGCGTCGCACAACTCCGCAGGAGACTCCGCAACGCCGGGCGCGGCGGCGCGGTCCTCAGCGCCGTCCAGACGCACGATCGCGTGGAAGTGCACCAGCCCGCGGGCCTGGAACTCGGCGACCTTCGCGTAGGCCACGCGGACGCGCGTGCGCCATTCGCGCTCGCTGAGCCCCGCGCCAGCGGCGAGGACTCGCACCAGCTCCACGCAGAAGCGGTTCCACAGCGCGGGGGCGTGCCAGTTCCACAGCACCGCACCCTCGTAGTCGTACGTGTCCGGGTCGATCGCGGCGCCCAGCTCGGGATTATCGACCTGGTGGCGCTGACCGCAGCTGCACGCCCGTCCGTCATCGGGCCGGTTGTGGACCGCTCCGAAGGATGGCGCCGTCAGGCTGGCGAAGACCTGCGGGTGCTCGGCCACCTGTTCAGGCACGCCTTTGCGCCCGCCGGCCAGGCCTGCGTAGACGAGCTGCCACATGTCGCCGCGGTACTCGTGCGCACAGCTTGGGCAGCACGCCTCACGGCGGTTGCCGCAGCGGACCATCAGCGCCCCATCGGGCTCGCTGGCGGTCGAGTACACCGTCTCGTCGCCGCGCAGCACGACCCCGCGCAGCCGGATCGGATGCCGGCAGGCGCCGGTCCGGCGGACCTGCTGCAGCCAGCGCTCGCGCTTGGGATCACTCGCCCTGGCGACCAGTCCGCGCACGGTTACGGGGTCCAGCTCGTCGACGCCCGGCGTCGTCATCGCCGAGCCCTCCCACGCGGACACAAAACGGACACATCAGCCCGAGAACACGCCGACACCCGCGACAACGGCCGGTCATCGAAAAACGCCCACAGACCGGGCCAAGCGGTCACGCTCATGGCCCCTCACCATCAGGCGTTTCAGCCTCTGGTGTCTCTGATAAGGAAGAGGTCCCAGGTTCGAGTCCTGGATCGCCCATCGCCCGAACCCCCCGGAAGCGCGGGGATCTCGGCTCCACGGCATCGGCCGCGACGCGACGTACCGCAGAAAGGCGCAGAAAGATCGCGTCGTATCTGTCGATGGCGCATGCCCGCAGATGGCCGACCCCGAACCCTCGAAACCAAGCTCGCCGGACCCCGAAGCCCATCGCCGGGCCCTCGTTGGCGCCCAGGCACGCGGTATCGCGGCACGCGAGTTCGTCGACATCCTCACCTGTCCGGGCAGCGGGGAGACGGTTCGGTTCGAGGTCCGTTGGGAGCGCGACGTGACGGCTCTTGGCAGGCCGGGGACCGGGGGGCGCCAGCCCAGCATCAACCGCAGCTTCGAGATCGAGGCGACCCGCGAGACGCGCGAGTGGCTCGGAGAGCCCCGCGACCACACGCACCGCGGCTCCCTGCTGCACGTCTGGGAGATCCCGGACGGCGAGGACGGCATCATCGCCGCACGCCTGTCCGGACAGGACGTAAAGAACCACGAGACCGTCTTCGGGCAGATCCACGGGCTGCTTGAGATCTGCAAGCGCGCAAAGCTCAAGCCGAAGTACCTCATCGCCTCGATGCGCAACAGCGGCTTTCGCGACTATGAGACGCGGCTGGACTTCGCGTTCATCCGCGACCGCGTCCACGCCGGCGACTGCTCGTGGGTCGGCTACTTCAAGGTTGACCGCATCGCGCGCGACCTGCTCCCAGCGCAGCTGTTCTACCGCTTCCTGCGCGACACCGGCACCGGGATGTATCTCGAGGAGCTCGGCCGGCAGGTCGACTGGTCCAACGAGAGCGACATGCTGCTGCTCAACACCCTCGGCACGATCGGCCAGTTCGAGGGAACCCGCATCAAGAAGCGCACGCACGAGCCGCTCGTCAGGCGATGGCTCAACACGGGCCGTGGATGGCCGTCCGCCAAGCGGATGGGGTTCAAGCGCGACGCCGGCGACCGGCTCGTCGTCGATCCGCTGCAATGGCCCCACCTGAAGTTCGCGCACATGGAGTACGCCGGCAGCGGCGACGGCGGCGCGACCAGCATCCGTACGCTCCGCAGAGTGCTCGAGGAGCGCGGCTTCAAGGTCAGCCGCGACAAGCTACGCAAGGTCCTCCACGACCCGATCTACGTCACAGGCGAGTGGAGCGTCACCTACCAGGGCCAGGTCTATCCCGGCCGCACGATCGCTCTCGACGACCCGGTGCCGCTGGAGGTCTTCCAACGAAACCAGCGTCTGCTGGGGATCACGCAGGGCAAGCAGCGCGTCAACCCGATTGGGCACTACCTGCTCAACCGCGTGCAGCTCACCCACGCGGCTTGCCGGCATCTCGTAGACGAGCGCGGCAGGTCGCCGATCTTGCGAGGCAGCAACGGCACGTACAAGCATAAGAAGTGCCCGCAGCCGGAATGCCGCGGCTTCTCCGTGACGCACGAGGACCTCGACACGCTGGTGGTCGACGCGCTCCTCAAGCTCTGCGAGTCCCCGGAACTGCAGGCGGAGTACGAACAGCGAGCCGACCGCGCGATCACCGCCGACTACGACGACCGCGGCAGGATCGCGACGCTCCGCGGCCGCCTACGGCTTCTTGAGCAGCAGGAGGCGCGAATCCGCCGCGAATGGCTTGAGGAAGGCATTGCCGCCGGTCACCTCGACCCCGCCAAGCGCGCCGAAGCGCTCAGCGACATCGAACAAGACATGCACGCCTGCCGGCGACAACTCGAATACGCCGAGCGCAAGCGAGATCAGATCGAGAACCGGACGCTGAACCCGGGCGAAACAGGGCGGCTGCTCGAACGCGCCCGCGAGATCCTCACACGCTCCGCTCCGTCCGACCCGGACCTCGCGCAGCGCCGCATCATGTTCGTCGATCGCGCGCTCAGCGAAGTCCGGATCGGCGACGGCGAAGTCACCCTCTTCGGCCCCCTGATCCCAGAGGGCGGCCTGCTCATCTCGGCCAACCCGCTGGAGCACGCCGCCGAAATCCTCACCGACACAACTGGCTTCGAAGCGTGCGCTTCGAAGCCAGTTCGTCTGTCTCGTGTGCGTGGGGATTGCGACGCCCAGGTGGCGTGGAAGTCCGCGCCGCTGCCGTTGGCGCCTCGGCGGATTGGACGTTGGAGCTCGCGCGAGCCGCGGCTTGATTGGGAGGTCTGCCTGGCGGCGCTTCGGTCGATCGACGCGGCCTCGGGGCCGGGCGTTCTCGCTCGCGCGGTGATCGCGGCGTCGTATGAGTCGCTAGGGCTTGGTGTCGATGGCCGGCGCCTGGTTCGCTCGATCGCGGCGCATGGGGCGACCCTGGCGCAGGCATGGATCGCGGCCTTGGGCGACGAGGCGTCGTTGGTCGCGGGGCGGCGGTGGTGCGCGACGGAGTCCGAGGTCCGGCGCGCTGTGGGCGCGGCGGTCGATGGCGGCGTGCGGTTCCGATGGGGTTGGTGCGCCGAGTGGGATGAGTTCGCAAGGGGCGCGCCCTGGGTCGGAGGCTGCGGCGTGCTGATCGAGCGTGTCCGCCGGCTCGGCTTGGACCTGGACGAGGTGATCGCACGCGAGCTCGAGGCGCGGGGTGCGCCGGGCGCTGTCGTGGACAGCTTCTCGAGGGGCGGGGGCGACTCTCCCGCGCTGGTGCTCGAAACGCTGCGGGCCGCCGACGCACGCTTGGAAGCAGGCCAGCGGCTGTCCGCCGCAGCGGTCGATCGTGTGTGCGCCGCCGAACCTTGGACGGCGCACGGGATGGCGATGCGGGCTGTCTGCCGCCGCCGGCGCATGCCGTGGGATGCCGCGGTTCGCGCGGCAATCGGGGACGAGCGGGCCGTGCAACTCGGGAGGGTGCGTGCAGCCAACGAGAGCGATTGGCGCCTCATCCTGCGCGGGGCCTTGAAGCAGGGGCTCGTTGCCAACCCTGACTGGCGGATGCAGTGGGAGACGATCCGTGGACGCGGCTGGTGGCTTCCCCTGGCGTACACCTTCATCACGGGAGTAGGGGGAGTCAGGAGCGCGACGGAGCTGGTCTACGACGAGGCGGGGGCCGTCCACCAGGCGCTGCCGCCGCGGTACAGCCGGGTACCGTTGACCACGGAGGAGCTGTTCTGCTTGCTGCGACGTCTGTCGGACAGCGAGCCGCCGGGCTTCATCGGCGAGCGGGAGCTCATCTCCCTCCTTGCGGGCCGCAACGACGTCGCCTCATGGCACGCGGTTCGAAGCAGCCTGCGCCGCGGTTCGCTCACGCTGGCCCAGGCGTGGCGCGCCGCACTTGGGCGCGCGACCGCACTCGAGCTGCAGCGAGTGCGCGCACACGAGCCGGAGGATCTACGGGTGGTGGTGGGCGCGGGCCTGGACGCGGGCGCCCGGCTGCGGCCGGGCTGGACGAGCGACTGGGATGCGGTGGCCAACGACGCTGCCTGGATACCGCGGTACGACACGATGTGCTGGCTCGCCCGGCGCTCAGGTGCCCGCCTTCGCGACATCGCACTTGAGCTGTCGGTTGAGCGAGATCTGCCGATCGCACCGATGCCACGGCCGGGACCTATGCGGCACCATCAAATAGGCGGCGTCTGCTCGTAGACCTCGAGCTCGTCTGGACCGTGGCGGCGAGAAACGCGCACGTCGTGCGGCAACGACCGCCGCGCGCTTGGCCAGACGTTGGCTACGACCCGGCGATCCGGCGTCCTGCCAACGATTTCATCCGCACCCCCGATCTCGACGGGCGGTTCGCCGCCTTCGCGGATCCCGTGTCGCTGGCTGCGGAGATGGCTGGCGAGCCCCGGCCTCGGGGCTCAGGCGTGCTCTCGCACGCGGTAATTGACAAATCTGATCGGGTCACCTGGTCACCGGAGTTGACGTGATTCAGGCGCCGTTGATGTCGTGTTTGGGGATCCTGGGATCGCCGAGCAGTAGGCTTGCCTCTTGCAGCCATCCCATCGGGTTCGGGTGGTACCAGGTGTCGTGCTCGATGTATCCGGAGTCGCTCCACGGCTGGATAAACCAGCGATTCGGGTTGCTCTTCTGCGCGAACAGTTCGTGGTTGGGTGGGCCTTCGAACAGATCCTTGGTGTTGACGAACACGAAGTTGTTGTGCTGCGGTGGGCTATTGAGCCGAGTCACGACTCGCGTCTGGACGGTGTCGCCGACATCTCCGATATGCCTGAGCCGCTTGCCAACGTCGATGAATGTGTTGCCGAAGTGCCCGGACCGGAGTCGATAGTTCGGGTCGCCTTCGAGGTACGGATAGCCGAGCAGCACGATCTTGGCCCGCGGATCGGCTCGTTGCCGGACAGCGTTGAGGACCATGGTGATGCGTCGTTCGATGGTGCCGTCGCTGAGCAAGCGCTCTGCGTTTGCGAGGAGTTTGTCGCAGTCGGCTCCGTCTCGCGACACTTGAATGAGGCATTTCTTGACGATGTCGCCGAATCCGAGGTCGTTACCTCCGATCGTTAGGAAGACGATGTCGTAGCCGGGGTTGACGGCGTTGTTCTGGGCGGGCCGGCCAGGCGTGGATGTGAAGAAGTCGGCGGTGACGGCTCCGCTGCAGGCGGCATTCTCGACGAACGATCTTTGGTTGTAGGGAGCGACCTCTACTAGTCGTTCATACTGGCGGGCGTAGTTGTATGCAGAGCGTCGGCATCCGGACGCGCCGTAGTACCCGCCGGAGCCGTTGCCGGCCGAGTAGGAGTCTCCCAGCACCAGCATCGACAGCAGTCCTGACGGCGGGGGGGCCGGTGTGGTCCAGGTAACGGTTGCCGGCGCCGCCGCTTCCCCACCGGACTCAACACGAACGTCGATGGTGTCAACTCCCGATGATGTCCCGTCGTAGGTCCAGCTCACTTTGCCATCAGCGCTTGTGAGACAGACGTCCCTGTGCGGACTGTGGGTCAGGCACGGAACACAGTCCGGACACTCCTTGGTGCGGGCCGCTGGAGACCTGGAAATGGACGCGCTCGGATGCCCACGGCTGGTAACCGTCGTAGGTCGAGAAGACCGTCGCGGTCATCGTCGCGGAACCGGGTAGGGAAAGTGTCTGTTCTGATGGCTCCGCGGAAACTGACGGCCGTAGAACAATTGCGTTCGCAGACTCGGCGCTTGCCACGACGACGACGAACGCGCAAGCGACCACGGTCAGCGTCCTACGAATGGGCGTTGACGGGCTGCCTTGTCTCGACATCCATCCCCGGCGCGAGCGCGACGGGGTCATGACGCGGCTGAGGAGTTGGCGTACACACGAGGGGTCACGTGGGCGGGAGGCGTCGCGGCGACGGCGCAGGTCGTGGCGCCGCGGGAGGCGAGCGTGTGGTTATCTGACCCCGAGGACCGGGCTTTCATCATGATTCGTCTCCTTTGATGGTTCGCTTGCGTGCGCTCGTTCAGTTCGCGGCTTGGCGCCGCTCGTACGATCGGTTCAGGGGATGTCTGAGGGCGTTCTGCGGGTGCGTCTTCGACTCGCCTGAGAGCGGGCATCGTTGGCGACCGTATCCGTGGGCGGGCGCCGTGCCAGGGGGCGAAAAGTGATATTTCCGGTCGCGCGGGTCATACGCTCGGTCACAATCTTCCGGTGACCACGGACTCCGAACTACGGCCGGACCGCCGCACCCTGCACGCGGGGCCTGATGCGTCGATGCACGCCTGCGGGTCCAGCACGGGCGCGTTTCGAGTTTCGGTGCGAGTGTTGGCGATCACGCTGGTGCTCTCGTTGTGGATCGCGTTCGGGAACTTGGTACTGGCGATCGCCGAGGGTCTTGGCCCCAATCCCCTTCGCCGGCTGATGATCGGGATCGTGCTCGTCCTCTGCATCGCCGCGGCGCTCTGGCAGCGAGACGTGGTGTGCGCGGCGCTTCGGGCACGTCCGTGGCTGGTCGTGCTGGTCTCCGTCGCACAGCTAGTTGCGGCCGTCGTTGACGGAGTGATGGGCGGGCCCTATGTCGCGGTCACGCTGACCTCGATCGGGTTGGCGGCCGTGGTTGCACGTCCGAGAACCGTGTGGCTCTGTGTCGCAGTCCTCGATGTCGGCTACGCAGAGGCAGTTCTGCTTGACAGTTCACCCGCAGCGCTCGTCCAGACCGGTGAGCTCGCCGGCGTGCTCGGCGCCCTACTCGGGTATCCGTTTGCGGCGCTCGTCGTGCTCGGGCTCGCCGGCCTCTTCAGGCGTCACGTCGCCAACATGGGCGCGGCCCTCGACGCGATTCGGCACGGGGCGCCGATGCTCACGCCAGCCTTGACTGTTGCCGTCCAGCTCGGCGCGGGTCGTCCCGTCGGGCTGCTCGCCGCGCCGTCGTCGCTCGTCGATCTCACAAGCGACGAGGTCAGGGTCGTGGAGGGACTCGCCAGTGGGAGACGGCCCAAGCAGATCGCCTTCGCTTGGGGAGTGTCGCTTGCGACCGTGCGCAAGCACATCCGACTCGCCAAACGCAAGACCGGTGCGCGTACGTTGCCTGAGCTCGCGGCAATGACCGCTCGTCCAGACTGGCCGGAGTCCGGTGCCAGTGACAATTGACGCCGCCTATCCGCACGGCAGCTCCGGCCCTCACAAGGTTGTCGCCGCTGGCTCGGCGTCTCCAGCGGATCTTGTCCGCTGCGGCGCTGAGCTCGTAGCACTGTCAGAGCGCTTCTATCACCGGATCTTCGTCGGCGCGCTGGGCTTCGTCGGACTCTCGACGCTTACCGCGCTGGCGTTCCTGCCATTGCGCGCATCCGCAACAGCTGGCCGGCCACCGCTGTCGGCTGTAGTGGCGGCGCTCGTCGTTCTGTGTCTGACAGGACTCGCGATCTGGCGGGTGCGCGACGTGTACCGCGTCCTACGGCGCTGGCCGCAGCTTGAACTCGTGCCCGTGCTCATCGCCGCAGTGCTGCTGTCCATCGTGTCTCCGCTTCGCAACGAGCTGTGGTGGTCTGCATGCGCCATCTTGATGGTGCTCGCGACGCTCGCGTCACTGCGGCGAGCGCTGCTCTATTGCCTGATCGTGCTGATAGCGAACCTGACCGCTCACGTCGTGGCCGGCGACCTGCGCGAGACCTCCACGGTCGGGATTTTGGGACTGTGGATCGGCATGCCTTTTTGGACTGCTGTGGCCGCCGTCATCCCCGACCGCATGGCAGCCCACATCCTGCGCATCAACACGACGCTTACCTCGCCGCCCGGTCCGCCGCGACGCGTCCAGATCTGGACGACCCAACCCTTCGCCGACGCTCGGGATGCACGTCACGAAGCCGAACCGGATCCTAGAAGCGACCCCCTGTCGCCAAGCACGCATGACGACAAGACGATGCCGCCAACCAGCGTCACGAGCGCAGATGAAACGAGCCGCTTGACGGCCCGCCAGCTGCAGGTCGTAGCGCTCCTCGCTGATGGACATCGCTACCGCGACATCGCGGCGTGCCTCTCAATCTCAGCTGGCCAGGTTCATCGTCACGTCGCTAACGCAGTAACGCGGCTCGGAGTCGACAGCGTCAACGAACTCGTGACCATCGCGGTAGCCGAGGGCATGGTGCCCAGCAGAACCAGTCCGGCCGCGAAAGCGCAGCCAATCCGCGGACGCCGTAACAACAGCAGCCAACTGCCGACGAGCCCCGAGTGATCGCAACCACTCGGGGCTCTGCCCGGCCGACGGAAACGAGGAGCGATCAGCGGTAGATGATCGACGCGGTACGCGCCGATCCCCACGGACACCTGACATCGACGTGACCGTCACCTGTCAGCACCTGGCTCGTGGCGTCTCCGCCCCACGTACACGACACTTTCAACTGCCACTTCAGACCGCCGACGCCTCGGCAGTCACCCCATCCGTAGATGCTGCCCCAGGTGCCGGCGTTGCAGCCGCCGGCCATTGCTGGAGCCGTCGGCAGAGCGACGACACCACCCAGGGTTCCGAGCGCGAGCGCCGCGCTGACGACGGCAGCCCGCATCCTGGTACCACGGCCCACCTGCTTCACTGCGAGGACCTCCGAACGTGCCATAGCAGTTCCCTTCCTCTCGTATATCGGTCAGAGCCCAATGCTCTGACTCGTGGGAGTGATCGCGCCGAACGGTAAGAGCGCGGCCACCGAGAGGACAGGCCGAATAGTGCTACTCAAACCCGGCTTGACGGTTGCAGCCGTGTTGGCGAGAGCAACGACAGCAACCGACCGCGTACACCCCACAGCCGCCTCACCCAACGCCGCATCCCCACAACAACGTCTACGTGCCCGCAAGATCAGACGTCCGGCGCCTGCAGCGGGATGACGGCGGCGAGGCTTTCACGAAACGTTCGTCTGTCGGCCCAGGAGCCACGCGCTGATCTCGTGCGCGACCCGGTGCGCCGGTGCGCTGTGGTCGGCGAGGACGGTCGGTCTGTCCGGGAGGGTTTGCTGCGCGGGCACCAGGACGTAGTCGAGGCCGGCGAGGTGGGCGATTCCCGCGTACTCGGGGTGGACCTGACCGTCGAGGCCGATCTCGGCCAGCAGCGCTCTCGGCCGGGCGTAGGCGGCGTGCGCCAGGCCGCTTCCGTGCAGGCCGACGACGACTTCGGCGTCGATGAAGAGACGCACCTGGTCTCGCGGCGCATGGTCGAGGAGCCTTACGAGGCGGAAGCCATATGGATCAAGATGCCTGAGCAGCTCCGCTTCGTTGACCAATGACCGACGCGCGCTGTCTGCGCGCGACACGACCACACGACCGGAGCCGACGTCGCCGCCCTCCTCGATGTGGAGCAGCGTGTGAAGCCGGTCACGGGCCCATGGCGCGGTCAGCGGGGCGAAGCCGGTTCGTGCCGGCAGCAGCATCTGGGCGCATTGCACGGCCCCCAGCTCTTCGGAGTTATTGTCAAATGTTGTGGATGAGGTGGCGTGAGAACGCTCAGGCGGCGACCTTCTCGTCGATGCTGTTGTCGTGATCCTGGTCGGTGATGCGCTGTCCGTCCTTGAAGACGGCGCCGG
>Ga0136613_10000747_pt1 | contig 15660 bp, 15 predicted proteins | sample AntDrymUQ2722106_2_FD_106649 | JGI IMG/M metagenome (GOLD analysis project Ga0136613, IMG submission 106649) | Polar desert sand microbial communities from Dry Valleys, Antarctica - metaG UQ272 (21.06) | ecosystem: Environmental > Terrestrial > Soil > Desert | place: Antarctica: Dry Valley... | reverse complement strand
GATTCGGCGTCCTCGGCACCGGGCGGCAACCGGTTGAGCACCGTCAGCAGCGGGACGCCGCGTTGGCGCACGCGCCCCAGCACCTCCCACGGCACCTGGTCTGCGTAGCGGGTGGCGGTCGTCACGAAGATCACCAGGTCGGCGACCTCGAGGAGGCCCAGCGCGCGCTCCCGGTTCTCGACCTCCACGCTGTCGAAGTCCGGGGCGTCGACGATGACGAGGCCGCGCCGCGCCCGCTCATCGGTCCGCAGCTCGAGTCCCGAGCGGCTGGCGACGGCCGCAATTCGTCCGCCGAGATCCGCGGGATGCAGCGAGGCGATCGGCCGACGGGTGGTCGGTCGCAAAACCCCCGAGGGGCTGACGGCGACACCGGCCAGCGCGTTGAGGAGGCTCGACTTGCCGCTCCCGGTGGAGCCGAGGATGACGACGAGCAGCGGTGCGTCGAGGTCCGCCGCACGGGGCAGCAGGTACTGCTCCACGTGGCGCAGCAGCGCGTCGGCGCTGGCCTCCCGCTCCTCGCCCGGCGCGCTCCCGACCCTGTGGCGCAGGGCACGGGCAAGCGTCGCCAGCGGCTCGGCCGCGTCTTCCCTGTTCGTCTCGCGTTGCACGGCGTGCTCACAATGCACGAGCCGCGCCGGGACCGGTGGCCGTTGCGGCACGCCGGTTGCATTCGGCCCACGCCGTGGGTGACAAGACCGAGGCGAGCGCGCTCGCCGATGACCTGAACCGGGCACTGCCCCTGGTGGCACGCGATGCCATCGCCGCGGCCGTCGCCGCAGGCAGCCTTCCCGGACCCGAGGGAGTCGCGCTGGCGGGCGAGCTGCGCCGGATCGCCGCCGATGAGACGCGCGACGTCGAGCGCCTGGCCGCTCGCATCGGCTCGCTGGGTGCCTCGCTGGCGCTCGAAATCGGGTCGGTCAAGCAGTCCAAGGATTGGCGCGCCTCCGTCAAGTCGCTCGTGGCGATGCAGCGTGAAGCGCTCGACGCCGTGGTCGCCGCCATTCCGGCGGATGCCGACGATGCCGAGGGCGAAGCCAGCGAGCACCTCCTCGAGCACGTCGTATCGCGCAAGCGAAACGCCATCGAGCTCCTCGAGCGCGCATTGCGCTGATTCGGCGGTCCCAGGCGGCAGGGCCATCTGGCTGCCAGTTGGGGCCATTCGTCACATGCGCCGATCCTCCCCAGGCGCGAGGGTGTGGATAGAACCAAACCCACCCACCCCTTTGCAGCGACACAAGACCGGGAGGTCCACAATGATCAATCGATTGAGAGGACTCGGCATCGTCCTCGGACTCATCGGCCTGGCATTCGTCGTGGCCGGCGGCTTTGCCTTCTTCAAGGTCCAGGAGGGCACAGCGTCGCTCAAGGCCTTCAGCGCGGCGCAGGGCGTCGAGCTCGCCTACAACGAGGACGGACAGCTGGTCGACCGTGGCGAGCCCGAAGGCGCGCGGGCGATCATGGGCCTGCTCACCGACGACTGGGGATACCCGGTCGTGACGTCAGAGCTGGATCCCGCAGACCCGGTGGTCAACACGCACGACGAGGAGCTGGACACGGCTCCTCGTCCTGTTCGTGCCCCGCGTGATCGGACCGGGTCTATGCGTCCGGAGCGCCTGGCTTCGGGCATTGCGTCCGGCGGGGTTGCCGACGGGTCATGCGTCCGGTGGGTCTAACGGGCACATCCTGGCCGATTACCCACCCGTGGGGTGCATCGGCGAAGCAGAAGCCGGTCTCCCTGGCCGTACGACCCACCGCGTGCATATTCGGCCACCCATCGGCCGTTACACCCACCCGGTGACTGCGTCCGTCCCGTGCGCCTACCAAGCGAGCGACGCACGGAACGCAGTGGGTAGCATGAGACCGTGGCGACATTCGAGTGGGCCGTCGGCATGGAGGACACGTTCGTCGGGCAGCCGAGCGGCCGGCGCCGGCGCGTGCTGGACGAGTACGAGCTGATCGACCATTACGGCCAGTGGCGGACCGATCTGGACCTCGTCGCCTCGCTCGGCGTACAGAGCATGCGGTATGGCATCCCCTGGTACCGCGTCAGTCCCGCGCCCGGCGCCTGGGACTGGTCATGGACCGATGAGGTCTTCGAGCGCTTCGAGCAGCTCGGGATCGCGCCGATCGTCGACCTGGTCCACTACGGGACGCCGCTCTGGCTGCGAGGGAGCTTCGTCCATCCGGACTACCCCAGCAGGGTCTCCGAGTATGCCGCCGCCGCGGCCGAGCGCTACGGGCGGGTCGCCGGCGGGTGGACGCCACTCAACGAGCCGCTCATCAACGCCGACCATTCGGGGCAGCGTGGCGTCTGGCCGCCGCACCTGCGCGGCGACCGCGGCTACGACCGCGTGCTGATCGCGATCGCGGAGGGCGTCTCCGCCACGATCGCCGCCATTCGCGACGTCAGTCCCGCCGCCCGCATCGTCGCCGTGGAGCCTGCCGACATCCTGACCACCGAGGAGGCCGAGCTCGACAACCTCGTGGGTCGCCGGTGGCAGGCGCTCTTCCTGCCGATCGACCTCGTCCTCGGACGCGTCGATGACTCGCACCCGCTCCAGGCCCGGCTGCTCGGCTCCGGCGTGACGCTCGAGCGGCTGGAGGCTCTTGCGACAAACTCGCAGCGCCCGGACGTCATCGGCGTCAACTTCTACCCCGGCTGGTCACGACGACGCTTCGTCACCTCCCGCGGTCAGACCAGGCAGCGCATCCAATATGGCACCGGGGTCGACCTTGTCACGGCGCTCGCTGCCTTCCACCACCACACCGGCCTGCCGGTGATGGTCACCGAGACGAGCGATGGGGGCAGCGTCGAAGGGCGGTCTCGGTGGATGGCGGAGTCGACGGCCGCGGTCCTCTCCGCGCGGAACGCCGGCCTGCCCGTCATCGGCTACACGTGGTTCCCGGTCTTCAGCCTGATCGACTGGCGCTGGAGGCGAGGGCCATATGAGCGGGTCGCGTACTGGCGCCACATGGGCCTGTGGGATCTCGACGAGGAGCTGAACCGCAACCCCACGCCACTCGTGGAGCAGTACGCGGCCCTGGTGGAAGCCGGCGCGGACGTCGGCGCTGTCACGTGACGCGCGGCGTCACCAGAGGCGAATATCAGGATTGCGTTCTCCGGCGAGCGGGCCGACCGTCTCGCTGATCGGCCGCCGGGTGTAGTCGGTCCAGCGCTCGAGCGTCCTGGTCGGCATGCGCTCGAGGCGGCCATCGGTCCAGCTCAGCGAGTAGAGTCCGGTCGGATCGATCTCATAGTCGCGGCGGCGAAGCCCGCTGCCCCAGTCGACCTGGTCGATGAGCCCCCACCAGGTGATGCCGATGACCGGCACCCCATCGGCCCGTGCCGACCGAACCTGTTCCACGAGCCGGTCCAGCCACGCCGTCTTCGTCGCGTCGTCGCCGGGTGCGCCGGTCTCCGCGAAGAGCACCGGCCGCCCGAACCGGGCGTGGTACTGGCGCGCCAGCTCCGCTGGACCGAGCTGGTCGTCCAGGGGCTGCGGCTCGTCGACGATCTCGCCGCGGGCGCCGATCCGGTACGAGTGCTCCGAGTGCGGGTAGTGGTCGAGCCCCACGACGTCGAGCGGTGCCGCGTTCTCCTCGAACCACCACAGGTCGCGCTCCTCCATCCCGTTCTCGAGCAGAAAGGGGCGCATCGGATGGTCTTCGTGGAGCCGTCCACCGTACAGGTCGTGCATCACGAATCGGCGCTCGTTCATCCAGTTGGCGTGCTCGACCGATCCGTCGTCGAGCGCGTGGTGGTACTCGCAGGTGTCGCTGACCATCATCCGCCCGTCGGGGCGCTCGCGGGCGATCTCGGCCCAGCCCTCGCACAGCCCGCGCGCCACGTTCCGCATCGCCTGGACGAACGTGGCTGTGCTCTGGCCGTACGGGTACCAGGCGCCGGTCTCGCCGCCGAACTGGGCCATGATGTACGGCTCGTTGGTCGGGGTGTACCAGCGCACCCATGGGTATCGGCGTGTGAACTCGCGACACAGCTCGGCCTGGAAGTCAGGGAAGATCGTGGTCAGGACGCCGGTGCTGAGCCATTCGGGCACGCCGAAATGGAACAGGTCGACGATCGGCTCGATGCCCAGATGCCGCATGAGCTCCATCGGTCCGTCGACGGAACTCCAGTCCCACTCGTGCGGCCGAGGATTGACGACGTGCCAGCGGATGCCGTAGCGCACCACCCGGCAGCCGGCCTCCTGCGCCCGGACGATGTCCGACCCCCAGAACCGGTCGTGCTGCGTCAGCTCGAGCTCGTCCATGCCGACCTGGGGAAAGGTCGAGCACTCGAAGCCCGTCATCCATTCGAAATCCGTCGGCTCCAAGGCGGGGGTTGTCACTGGAGGGTCACCTTCGTGGGGGAGATTCGGCCGATTGGGCCGAGCAGCATCCTAGCGCCGCGTGACGCGCCATTCGGGGCTAACAGCGAACGAACCGAGCTCCATGGCGATTGTTCTCGTGGTTCGGGTGATACGGCGCCCCAAACCGCTGGAATGGCGCTTCCCTGGTCATTGCCCCCGCACCCCGGGGCGCGCAGGACCGTCGAGGCTCGCGACGGGCCAAGGCATCGTCCGCATGATGGCGGGCGGCAGGTCAGGGTGCTCGAGCAGGTCGAGGAAGATCGCCGACCAGAGCATGCTCTCGTCGCTGCGGGTCAGGAGCGTGGAGCTGTATCGCTCCCCCGTCTCGTCGTCGATGACCTCCCAGAAGGTGCCGTCGCGCTCGATCCACGCGATGTATCGGTCCATCTCGACGCGCGCCTGCGACGGGTGCAGGCTGTGGAGCAGCTGCATGTACATCGCGCCGAGCGAGGTCCACACGGTGGCGCCCTGGTAGTCGGGCATGAAGGTGCGCACGAAGAGCGGCTCGATCTCGGGCTTGCGGATCGGCTCGTACTTGAGCGGGTACGGCTCCGCGTAGCCGCGCTCCTCCAGGGTGTCGAGCGCCTGGCGCAGGACCGATGGATCCGTCACGACGCCGGTCCAGAACGGCCAGATGTTGCCCTCGCCCGACGGCGTCTTGTCCCCCGGGGAGTCACGGAAGAAGCCCTGCGGATCCCAGAAGTGGTCGAGCAGGATGCTCTGCGGCGCGAGCGCCAGCGGCTTCATCGGGTCCGGGACGTCCCATTCCAGGTCCACGAGCGTCATGGCCAGCAGGGCGACCATGCTGTTTCCGAACGCGTTGCATCGGTTCACGATCGTGTCGCGGTGGGCGCTGTACTTGCGGTCGTTGCGGACCATCCCGGTCGCGGGGTCGACCACCTCGTCCATGTATCGGATCACCTCGCGCTCGAGCCACGGTCGGTGCTCTTCGAGCAGGTCATCGGCGCCGATGCGGTGCAGCGCGGCCACCATCAGAGGCAGGCAGTCGACGCCGTAGTCGAAGACGTCGACCGGCTGATCGAAGAAATGGATCGTGGTCGTGACGTGGCTCTCCCGCCGCTCCCAGGTGCGGATCGCCCAGTCGAAGGAGGCCAACACTCGTTCCCGATGCTGCGGCGACAGCCGAGCCAGCGCCGGCGCGCTGAAGCTCAGGTCGCGCGTCCAGAACTGCCGAAAGTAGCCCGGACTGGCCCGATAATGCGTGCCGTCCCAGCAGTCGTCGACGCATGCGCGGATGATCTGCGCCGCCGATCCGGGATGGCGCTTCCGTCCCAACACGCCCCGCCGAGCCCGGACCGCCAGGTTCACCGCGTACGCCGCCGCCACCGCCGGACGCCGGAAGAGCTGCCAATCCATGGCGGGCGGGTATCGCAAGGCGCGGGCCGGTGCGGTGGGTGGCGTGCCCGAGCATCGCGACGACTGCCGGGAAGGCGCGGTCCATGCACGGGGGGGGTCTATCGGCCACCTCTTGGCTGAATACCCACTCGGTAAGCGGATCGGCCATGCAGCCGGCCGCCAGCCTGTCTGTTCCACCCGGCACGCACATTCGGCCACACAATGGCCGATACGCCCACGGGGAGGGTGGGTTGCGCTGGGCGCCGAGAGTCGGCCCGCGTCGTGCATGTGTGGCCGATACGAGTTTCATGCTTGAAGGAGCAGACCGATGACACACCACGACGACGAGGGCCCGATCGACAAGATCAAGGACGCCCTCGACATGGACAACGACAAGGAGGATCGCGCCGCTACGCACGACGCCCTCGATAGCGACCGATCGAGCGGCTGGGCCGGTGTCGACGAGGCACTCGGCGACGACGTCGAGAACCGACCGGCGGGCCCGGACTACGGCGCGGGGGACGTGAACTCGACCTCAGGCCGCGGAGTGCTCGACCCGACCCTGGACACCGATACGGACGTCAGCACGACGCGGACTCGCGAGGAGAACGTGTGAGCGAGGACAACGACGAGCGGGATCCCTCGCCGCTCGATGACGAGACGCCCGGCTCGCAGGGCGATGTCGAGGCCGGCTCCGAGGGCGACTTCGACGGACCGGAGTCGGCCGAGGAGCAGCCCTCCGAGCCCGAGCAGGACGTCCCGCCCACCGGCTAAGGTTTGCGGTGATGGCGGCCGCGGTACTCGCGGGGTGGGCGTAACGGCCACTCATTGGCTGAAATCCCACCCGGTGGGCGAACCAGCCAATCAATGGCCCCCAAGCCGCTCCCCAAGGTCGCTGGAGGCGACGACGACGAGGTGCGTCCGCGCCCGGGTGGCGCCGACGTAGAGGAGCGACGCGAGGTCCTGGTCGCCGATCCGCCCATCGATCTCGGCCAGCACGACGACCGGCGACTCCAGTCCCTTGTAGCGGTGGATCGTGGCCACGCGCACCTCGTTGCCCTTCGTCGGCGCGGGCGTGACCGCGCCCTCGGGCCCGTACTCGGGCATGAGCCGATACGGCCACGCCTCGACCGGCGGCGCGGATGGATCGGCGGCCAGCAGCCACGACGAGCGCGCCGAGCGCGGCGTCAGCACCACGACCTCCCAAGGGGCCACGCGGCCGGAATCGATGATCCGTCGCAGGGCAGTGCCGAGGACCTTGCGGCACTCATCGGCGGCGCCCTCGGTGTAGGTGAAGATCTCGACCGGTCGGCCGTCCGGCCCGAGCGCGATCGACGGCGGCGCAGATGCATCGGTCTGCGAGAAGCGCAGCGCGAACTCGTGGATGGCCTTCGTTGATCGGCGGTTCTCGGCCAGGTAGAAAGCGGGCGTCGACTCCGGCATGACCACGCCCAGCTCATCGGGCTCGCGCGCGTGGTAGAGATCCTGGTTCGCGTCCCCGAAGACGTAGACGATCCCATGCTCGCGGTCGCGCAGCAGGTCGAGCAGCGGCAGCCACCAGACCGCGTCGAGATCCTGGCCCTCGTCGACCACGATCGCGTCGAAGCGCTCCTCCGGGAGCACCTGCAGGGCGCGATCGAGCACGTCGGCGAGGCCGTCGAAGTAGGCGGTGTCGTGCGCCGGATGCGCACCGATGAGGCGCGCCCGCCGCCCAAGCCGCTCCGCGAGCCGATGAAACGTGCTGACGGTGACGCGATCCAGGCGGCCGATGGTGCCGGCGAGATGCTCGGCCAGTGGCCGGTTGAAGCAGGTCAGCAGCACTTCGAAGCCCTGGGCGGCGAGGCGGCGCGCCTTCTCGGCGGCGATGAGCGTCTTCCCGGAGCCCGCCACGCCGAGGATCACCGCTCGACGCTGCGCGTTGAGCGCGTCGAGGATCGTGAACTGGCGCTCGGAGAGCGTGACGATGCGTGCCTCGTCAGATGCCACCCCGGCCGCCAGCGGCGACTCGATCACGAGGTCGCGCGCCAGCAGCTCGTGGAGCGCCCTGAGGCCGATGGCGCCCGGCGCCCCACCATCGGTCGAGGCATCACCGGAGGCGCTCCACCAGTCGAAGATCTCGGTCACGCGCGCGTCGACCCGCGCCAGGTCGTCGTGATCGACCACCATCTCGCGCGGTCCGTCCGGGGTCATGGATCGGTCGTAGGCGCCATCGGGGAAGCAGACCGCCCGCGTGAAGCGCGCTCGACCGGCGGGCCAGGCCGGCATTGCCTCGCACACGCGACGAAGCGCGTGCATCTCGCGCATCGCCTGCGCGAACGGGTCCTTGATCTCGTGGCGATTGCCGTTGCGGTCGAGCGACTCCCATCGGCCGCCGACCCGGGCGACCCGGCCGCCCTTGACCTCGATCACCATCACGCCGAGATCGGGGTACGCCACAACAAAGTCTGCTTCTCCGTCCGCCGGCTCGTCCTCGAACCTCTTCTCGAGCCAGCTGACGCTGCGGTAGATCGCCCACGGGGGCTTCAGCGCGGCGTCGAGCGCGGCCGCCAGTCGGTCCTCCCCCGTGGATCTCATGCCGGGGCTACTTCTCTCGCGGGAACTTGGGCCGGCGGAACGACGAGCGCGAAGAGCATGAAGCCAGCGCCGAAGTCGGTCGCCTGCGCGATCAACGCCAGGGCCACGATCGCGCCGGACAGCGTTGTCAAGAACATGCCGGCCCGGGTGAACGACTCGTTCCAGGCCAGGGAACGCGTGGCGAGGAGGCCCCAGTGCTCCGTCGCCAGGACCTGCAGGTGCATCGCGGCCGGCGATCCGCCGCCAGAGCTGGCGGCATCGGTCAACGAGGGGGGTGCCGGTTCGCCACCAACTGGTCCGGGCATGCGCTCGAGGGACATGGGCATCGACCTCCGCGTGGATCCGGCGCCACGGCGCGACGCCGCTGGGTGCGCATCGTACGACGCGCCAGCAGCCGACTTTGCGATCGGGCAGGCGCGTGTACGCCGCGTGCCCGCCTCAGCGCCTAGGCCGGGGCAGTTGCGTGGAGGCGACGGCGAAGGTGCTCCCCCGTCAACGAGCCATCGGCGGCGACGAGGTCACCGGGCGGACCCTCGAACACCACCTGCCCGCCGTCGTGGCCGGCACCGGGGCCGAGGTCGATCACCCAGTCCGCCCGAGCCACCACGTCCAGGTTATGCTCGATCACGATCACCGTCCGCCCGGAATCGACGAGCCGGTCCAATAGGCCGATAAGGTTGTCCACGTCGTGCATGTGCAGCCCCGAGGACGGCTCGTCGAGAACGTAGACCACCGCCTCCCCGGCGATCTCGATCGCCAGCTTGAGGCGCTGCCGCTCGCCGCCCGAGAGGGTGTTGAGCATCTGCCCGAGCGAGAGGTAGCCCAGCCCGACATCGGCCAACCGGTCGAGCATCAGGCGAACCGGCTTCTCGGTGAAGAATCCCTGCGCCTCCTCCACCGACATCCCCAGGACCTCGGAGATGTTGCGACCGCGCAACCGGTACTCGAGAACCTCATCGGTGAAGCGGCGCCCCTCGCACACCTCGCAGACGCTGGCGACGCCCGCCATGAAGGCGAGGTCGCTGTAGATGAGGCCCAGCCCCTTGCACTCCGGGCAGGCACCCTCGGAGTTCGCGCTGAAGAGCGCCGGTTTGACGCCATTTGCCGATCCGAACGCCTTGCGGATCGGCTCCAGGATGCCGGTGTAGGTGGCCGGGTTCGACCGGCGTGAGCCGCGGATCCCGGATTGGTCGAGGATGATCACCGATGGATCCGTCCGCGGCAGGCAGCCGTGGATCAGGGAGCTCTTGCCGGAGCCGGCGACGCCGGTGACCGCCACGAGCATCCCGAGCGGCACGTCGACCGAGAGGTCCTTCAGGTTGTGGAGGCTCGCGTCGCGGATCGGGATCTGGCCGCGCGCCGTCCGGGGATCGGCCTTCACCGCCTGGTGCACGCCGAGATGGCGGGCGGTCAGTGTGTCCGAGGCGCGCAGTCCCTCGTACGGCCCCTCGAAGACGATCTCACCACCGTGCGAGCCCGCGCCCGGCCCCATGTCGATGACGTGATCGGCGATGCGGATCACCTCCGGCTTGTGCTCGACCACGAGGATCGTGTTGCCCTTGTCCCGCAGGCGCAAGAGCAGCCCGTTCATCTGCTGCACGTCATGCGGGTGAAGGCCGATCGTCGGCTCGTCGAAGACGTACGTCACATCGGTCAGGGGCGAGCCGAGATGGCGAACCATCTTCGTCCGCTGCGCCTCGCCGCCGGACAGGGTCGACGACTCGCGATCCAGGCTCAGGTAGCCGAGCCCGATCTCGACGAGGTTGTCGATCACGCCGCCCAGGTTCTCGATGAGCGGGCGAACGGCCGGCGCGTCCAGGCCGCGGATGAATGCCGCGAGGTCACTGACCTGCATCGCGGCACAGTCGGCGATGCTGCGCCCCTCGATCAGCGACGAGCGGGCGGCGGCGTTGAGCCGCGTCCCCTCGCAGGCCGGGCAGGCAGCGAAGGTGGCGACCCGCTCGACCGCCACGCGCATCCCGGCCTGCATCGAGTCGAGATCCTTCACGAGGTAGAGGCGCTTGACTTTGGGGACGAGGCCCTCGTAGGTGAGGGTAAGGAGCTCGGTCTTGACCTTCGCCTCCGGGCCGTTAAGAAAGCGCTCCCATTCGGCGGGCGTGAAGTCGCGCAGCGGCTTGTCGGCGTCGAAGAAGCCGGAGTCCACGAAGATCCGGTGGTACCAGGTGCCGACCTGGAAGTTCGGAAAGGTGATGGCGCCCTCGTTGAGGGAGAGGTTCCGGTCGACGAGCGCGTCGACATCGATGGTCGAGACGCGGCCGAGCCCCTCGCACTCCGGGCACATACCGGCCGGGTCGTTGAAGCTGAACACGTTCGCCGCCCCGACCTGCGGGTCGCCGAGCCGGCTGAAGATGATGCGGAGCATTGCGTAGGCATCGGTCGCGGTTCCGACCGTCGAGCGCGAGTTCGCGCCCATCCGCTCCTGATCCACGATGATCGCGGCCGACAGGTTCCGGAGCGAGTCCACGTCCGGCCGCGCCCGCGTCGGCATGAAGTTCTGGAGGAACGCGGTGTACGTCTCGTCGATGAGGCGCCGGGACTCCGCCGCGATCGTGCCGAACACGAGGGAGCTCTTCCCCGAGCCGGAAACGCCCGTGAAGACCGACAGCTTCCGCTTGGGAATGTCGATCGTGATGTCGCGCAGGTTGTTCTCGCGAGCCCCCCGGACCTCGATCGCGCCCCAGTTCCCGGTCCCGTTGCCGTTCATCCGCACCTCGTTTGCAGCACACCGATAGGACGGCGTGTCGCCGCGAAACTCACCGGTCGGCACGTGCCGGACCTCAATCGGGGCGCACCGATCCCGGGCCGGCCGCCCGGACCCCGTCGGGCAGGCGACCCGGCTCCACGCGTCGGCCCAGCTGCGGGTACTCGACCACGAAGCCATCCGCGTCGATGACGAGGTCGCTCCCGAATGAGCCCGACGCATACCCGACGACGGCGCCACCGCCGCCCATGAGGCGCAGATGCGTGTACCGCTGCCTGGATGGCACGACCCGCAGCGAGGGAACCTCGATGAACGCCATCAGGAAGTCGCGCTCACCCGGACCGCGGTGGAGGTCGTGACGCAGGATCTGCATCGTGTTGGTGAGAGGGCAGGCGGCCAGGTCGCAATCCAGGGCATCGGCAAGGTCGGGCCGATCTTCACCGCCGACCGTCCACCGGCCGTCTTGCCGGCGCAGCTCCAAACTGGCCGATCCGCCCTCCCACCGGGTCTCGACCGCCATCAACCGCGTCGCGTATCCGTCCGAGGTCTCCAGGCGGTAGTCGACCCAGTACGGGGTCGGTAGAAGCCCGCACGACCTTCCCTCGGCACGCAGCTGCCCTTCCGCAACCGACGCCCAGGCGGTGTCGAACCCCGCGGTCTCGTCGATCTCCCACAGCAGCATGCGGCCGGCGCGCGTCATCAGCCGGAGCTATTCCTCGGGATCGGCCGCCTCCGGGTCGTTCGACTCCGACTCACGGCCGCTGCCGGCCTGGCGCGCACTCCAATCCCCAACGGCGGCAGTCGATGTCCCGGTGGGATAGGTGATCGGTTTGCCCTCGCTCCCGGCAGACGAATCCTCATCCGTCGCGCCCGCGCCACCCTGGTCCCAGTTGCCGGCATCGCCGCCCGTGCCAGGATTGGCACCGCTGCCCAGGCCACCGCTGGTCGTACCGTCGCCGCTGAGCGAGGTGTCGCCGCCAGTCAGCCCGCCGGAGCTCTTCCCAGCCTCATCGTTTCGAGGCTCGTCCGCGCTGCTCTCCGGACTTCCTGGCGAACCCGTCGTCTCCCGATCCTGTTCCATCACAGATTCCTCTCTCGCGTTGCCCTCGATGGGAGGACTATGCCGGCGACTTCCGCACAGTCCGTGCCGGAATTGAGGTGCATCAGGCGCTGCCGCCCGAGCCGAAAGACCTGCCCCACCAGCCCGCGGAATTCGGTCAGGTTGCGCGAGTCCGGCAGGCGGCGCTCGAAGACGGCGAGCAGCCTGCCGAAGTACCACGCCTGATCGACTCTACCCGCGTTGAATCGGCTCCAGAGGTCCTCGCCACGGGCGGCATGATCGATGGCCATGGATCGCAGGTTGTGCAGCTTGTCGGCGAGCGAGACGCGCAGGACGGCAACCGGCTCGGCATCCAGCAGCTCGAGGTAGGCCTCCTTGCGAGGCCGCCACGGCGGCTTGGGGTCGAGCATCGTATCGGTCAAGCCGTCGACGATGGTTGCGACCGCGTCGCCGAAGCGAGCGCGGATCTCGTCGAGGACCGGTTGGCCGCCCTGGTCCTCGGGACCGTCGTGCAGCAGCGCGGCGATCGCCTGGTCCTCGTCACCGCCGTCCTCGAGCACCAGGCTGCAGACGCTGAACAGGTGCGTGACGTACGGGATGCTCGTGCCCTTGCGCGCCTGGCGGGCGTGGAGCTGCACCGCGTACCCGACGGCCTCCATGAAGCGAGCGGCGACAACTGGTTCAGGCTCTTGATCCGACTCCTCGCGCATGAGCCGATGATAGGCGCGGAGGCATCGCATCCGGGACGCCCATCCGCCTCTTCGTTGCGCTCGAGTCGCTGGACTGGGCCAGTTCTCTGTGCGGGATGCAAGCATCAAGACCATTTGCGGCGCGCGACACTAGTTGGCCAGGCAGCTCTCCATGGTCAGTCCCACGGAGTATCCGTACTCGGCGAGATCGAACTCGCAGTTGGCTCGACTGGCATCGGCCCACAGTTGCTCGAGGGCGAGCTCGACCGATGCACATGTGCCCGTGGCGACCGCCTCGTTCATCGCGGGCAGGTACGACTCATAGAGGGTGATGTGATGCCCTTCGTGCGCAACCGTCTGGTGGATGGTCTCGATCCACCAGTCGACCGTCCTCGACGGCACGCCCGCCGGCGGCGTCCAGGCGGGAAGGACCACGTGATAGCTCACCGACATTGGGGACGGGTCGGTCGAGATGACCGAGCAGCCGCCAAAGCCGTCGCCCTGGAATCTGAAGTTGAACGACGGGCTGACCTCAACATGCGCGCTCGCTCGGCGCCCGAGCCAGTCCGACCATGGGCCGTTGGCGTCCTTGGACGCATGGATCTCCTGCGGCGTGCCGCCGGAAACGGCGTAGTGGCTGACCGTCACGGCTTCGCTCGCCGGGAAGGAACCCGGTCCGAATGCTGGCAGGGTCGGAGTGCCGGGCCCCGCGACCTGTGGCTCGGGCGTTGCCGGCTGTGGTTGGGGTGTTGGCGGCGGGCGTGGTTGCGGCGTGGGCTGCGGAATCGGCGTCCCAAGCGGCGGGCCGGTCGTCCGCAGGACCCATCCGCTCTTCAGCGCGGGCGTGCTCTGCAGCGTCGGATGCGTGTCCTTGTTCCAGGAGATCAGCTCGTTCGGACTGAGACCGATGTCGGCCGCCACCGAAAAGAGGCTGTCGCCGGCCTGGACCGTGTAGGTGTCCGGCCCGGCCGCGTCGGGTGGCGGGCCAGGCGTCGGAGTGGGGGTGGCGCGCGCAACGGCCTGGGCGGCGCGTCGCGCGGCCTCGGCCTCCTCGCGCTCCTCGAGATCCTCGACCGCCGCTGCCCGTTCGCTGGCGGCGGCGAACTCGTCCACGGCGTGCTGGCGCTGCGTGAAGACGACCATCCCGAGCAGGACCATCACGAAGACGGAACCGATGACGGTCGCCTGCGCCAGCGTGCCCAGGCCCGTCGGCTCCGGCTGCACGGCATGGAGGACCGGGCGGCCACACCGCCAGCATCGCGACGAGTGCGCCACGACCGGCTGCGCGCAGCCACGACACTCGACAAGGTCCACCAAGCCGTCCCCCTCCGTTCGCCGATCTTACGTCACGAGGAACCTCTCCGCGCCACCGGCGTATTGGGACACCGAACCTGTCACGACGGGCGGTGACACTGCCCACGTCAAACCCGCCCGAGCACCAACACCGATGACGTCCTTCACCGCCCGCACCGACCGCGCCATCGTGCGCGCCGATGCCCGCTCCACCCGCTACGTCCTCCTCCGGGCCACCGCGCCGAAAAGGCGAGCCCGAAGGAGAGCGACGCGACTGCCGGTCAACGTGGCCTTCGTCCTCGACCGCTCCGGCTCCATGGGCGGCACCAAGCTGGCCCTCGCCAAGTACGCCGTCGAGCGCGCCCTCACCGGCCTCCAGCCCAAGGACCGCTTCGCCGTGGTCACCTACGACGACCGGGTCGAGACGGTCGTCGGCTCCTGCCTCGCGACGCCGGCGAACAAGACCAAGGCGCTGCTCCGCCTCCAGGACATCGACGCTCGTGGCAGCACCGACCTGCACGGCGGCTGGACCGCCGGAGCCGATGCGCTCAAGGCGCACCTCACCGCCGACAGCGTCAGCCGCTGCCTGCTCCTGACCGATGGGCTGACCAACGTCGGCCTGGTCGAGCCGCCGGCATTGGCAGCCTACGCGGCCGACCTGCGCGCCTCGGGTATCGGCACCAGCACCTTCGGCGTGGGCCAGGACTTCGACGAGACCCTGCTCAACGCCATCGCCGATGCCGGCGGCGGCCACTTCTACTTCATCGAGCGCCCGGAGCAGATTCCCGACTACATGACCAGCGAGCTCGGCGAGCTGCTGGACACGGTGGCCCGCGAGGTGACCGTCGATGTCAAGCACGCGCCGGAGCTCGAGGTCGAGCCGCTCTCACCCATCGCCGCCTCGGTCGGCGTCCCCGGCATGCTGCGCCTGCTCGTCGGCGACCTGGTGGTCGGTCAGCAGGTGGAGGTCGTCCTGCGCGTCCGCTTCCCCGACGTGCCAGCCGGCGCGCACACCGCCGCCTTCTTCACCATCGGCGACCGCGACGGCGTCCTCAAGGCCGACGGCTGCACCCTCGCCTGGCAGCACGCCGACCATGCCGCCAACGACGACCAGCCCCGCGACCGCGACGTCGACCGCGCCGTGGCCCGCATCCATGCTGCGCGAGCCCGCACCGAGGCGGTGCGCCTCAACCGGCTCGGCGAGTTCAGCAGTGCCCGTCGTGCCCTCCGCGGGGTGGCCAGACGCATCGAGGACTACGCCGGGTCTGATGTCGAGCTGCGTGAGCTCGCCGGTCAACTCGTCGCCGAGGAGACCGCCGTCTCGGCACCGATGCCGGAGATGGACCGCAAGCGCGCCCACTTCAGCTCGGCGAACCTCCAGCGCTCGCGCAACGTGGACGGCGGAGCGCGGCGCTAGAGGCCGTCAGTCATCGGAGCCGCTGCCGAACACGAGACGCTGCCCGCGTCCGAGCAACCGGGGCAGGTACGGAAGCACCAGCGTCGCCACGGCGACGAACAGGAGGATGGCGGAGATCGGGCGGGTCACGAAGACGGTCAGGTCCCCCTGGCTGATCTGCAGCGCGCGACGGAACTGCG
>Ga0136613_10000745_pt1 | contig 15692 bp, 16 predicted proteins | sample AntDrymUQ2722106_2_FD_106649 | JGI IMG/M metagenome (GOLD analysis project Ga0136613, IMG submission 106649) | Polar desert sand microbial communities from Dry Valleys, Antarctica - metaG UQ272 (21.06) | ecosystem: Environmental > Terrestrial > Soil > Desert | place: Antarctica: Dry Valley... | reverse complement strand
TGGCCAACGGCACCGGCAGCGTGACCTTCGGTCCCAAGGGTTGTCTTGTCGACCCCCACGTTGGCAACAACCTGATCGTCCGCGACAGCAACAACGTGGCGATCTGCCAGGCAACGGTGGACAACAACATCATGCTTCGCGACAACACGGGCCGCTTGATGCTCAGGGACAGCGTTGCCTGTAACAACATCAAAGTGGTGAGTAACGACCTCCAGGGCCTACGTGTGCTTCGGAACCTGCATGCGGTCAACTTCACCGTTGATCGAAACGAAGTCCGGAACACGACGCGTGTCGTTGACAACACCAAGTTCGATGGCTCACCGAACGAGTGCCGGACGAGCATCAAGCCTGCTGCGTAACACAACCTCACGCCCCTGGTTGGCCTACGCGGGTGAGTTGACAGCACGAGGCACAAACCGACACAGGACTCTCGTCGTCGATCGATGACGGGAGTCCTGTGTCGTCCGATCCCGGGTTGCCGAAGCGCCCCGAGGCCGCACAGGACACGGCACACGTCTGCGACCAGGACCGCCCCGGAGCAGGTAGCCGACCGAGCAGCCACGGAGCCGGCCACCGAGCCGACCGCGGGACCACCATCGCCCAACAAGACGGTCCTACCCACCCGGGGCCAAGCTGGGCCGGTCCCCACGGCACTTGAAGGCGGTCTCACTGGACCGACCGCCGGGAGCTCGACGCCTGCTGAGAGCGACCCGAACCTGCTCAGCGTGGTAGGCATGGTCGCAGAACTGGCCCTGGCCTCGGCAGGGCGAAACTGCAGCAACGCCAATGCGAGGACGCCATGAGAGGTGGACCGACTGACATGCAGCGCAGCAGCCGCAACCCCCCTGACGGCCCGCATCACCCAAGAAGAGCCCTTGCCTCAGCCCCGCTATCGCCCGACAGGACACCGGACCGTCCCCCGCCACCATCCCAGATCGTGTCGGCGGTCGAGCCAAGGTGCTTGTCGGCGTACTACCTCGTATGACGGATCGCCAGCAAGCCGAGGCCTGCCCCTAGACACGCAGCCCCCGATTCGTCCGGGCGGGTCCCGCCTCACCCACCCGCGGCCAACCAGACGAACCCATAGGCGGTCGGGGTTCGGGCCGTCGAGCTAGACGGCGGGCAGCAGGAAGTGCAGTACCAGCCACACCAACGAGACGGTGGCGAGCATCGAGTCGAGCCGGTCCATGATCCCGCCATGGCCGGGCAGGATGTCGCTCATGTCCTTGATGCCGAGGTCGCGCTTGATCATCGACTCGGTCAGGTCACCCAGGGTGGCGGCGACGGCCGTGATGAGGCCGAGCAGGATGCCGATCCACCAGGCCCCGTCCAGCAACACGATGATGCAGAGGACCCCGGCAGCCATGCTCGACAGCACCGACCCCGCAAAGCCTTCCCATGACTTCCTCGGGCTGATCGCCGGTGACATCGGGTGCTTGCCGAAGACGACGCCGAACGCGTAGCCGCCGGTGTCGGAGGCGACGGTCACCGCGACGAAGGTCAGGACCCGGTCGATGCCGTCGCCAGGGGCGAGCAGCAGCGCGACGAAGGAGGCCAGAAACGGCAGGTAGACGAGACAGAAGATCGTGCTCGTGACGTCTCGGACGAACCCGGCGTGTCCGCGAGACATCCGCCACAGGATGGACGACAACACCGTCCCCGCGAGGATCACGATCAAGACGTCGGGGCCGCCGTAGTACGCACCACCGATCATCGCGACCGACCCCACCGCCATCGGGATCGCTGGCATCCGAGTGCCGTGCTGGGCGAGTGCCCTGGTCATCTCCCACAGCGCCACCAAGATCGCGGTCACCACCACGATCAGGAAGAGGTCCTTGACGAATGCCAAGGACACCACGATGACGGCGATGAGGGCCACCGCGACAGCGATAGCAGCAGGCAGGTCTCGGCCTGCTCTGCTCGTCTTGATCACCGGCGAAGTGGGGTCGTTTGTCATTGGTGACGCTCAGATGTCGAGCAGCTCGGTCTCCTTGTGCTTGAGCACGTCGTCGACCTCGTCCACATGCTTCTTGGTCATGGCGTCGAGCCGCTTCTCCGCCCCGGACACCTCGTCCTCGCTCACATTGCCGTCCTTGAGCTCCTTGTCCATGCTCTGCTTGGCCGACCGGCGGATGTTGCGCATCGAGACCTTGGCGTCCTCGGCTTTGCCTCTCGCGAGCTTGATGTACTCCTTGCGGCGCTCCTCGGTCAGCTCAGGCATCACGACGCGGAGCAGGTCACCGTTGTTCGTCGGGTTGACGCCGAGATCAGAGTCGCGAATCGCCTTCTCGATGGCGGCGAGTGCCTGCCGGTCATAGGCGTGGATCGTGACGACACGAGGCTCGGGGGTGTGGAACGACGCGAGCTGCTGGATCGGCGTAGGGCTGCCGTAGTAGTCCGCGGTCAGCTTCGCGAACATGGCGGGATGTGCCCGCCCGGTCCGGATCGACGCGAAGTCATCCTTGGCGACCTCGACGGCCTTGCGCATCTTCTGGTCGGCTTCGCTCAGGCTTGCCTTGATCACGCCGTGTCCTCCTGCTCGTCTCGTCAGCTCGGTCATCCGACGCCGACATACGTCCCGATCTTCTCACCCCGCACCACCCGCGCGATGGCATCCTGGTCCTGCATCCCGAAGACGACCATCGGAAGCTTGTTCTCCATGCACAGGGCGAATGCGGTCGCGTCGGCGACCTTGAGCCCCCGCTGCAGGGCCTCCTGGTAAGTGATCGAGTCGAGCTTCGTCGCGGTCGGGTCGAGACGCGGATCGGCCGTGTAGACGCCGTCCACGCCGTTCTTGCCCATCAGCACAACCTCGCACCTGGTCTCCAGCGCACGCTGGGCGGCGACCGTGTCGGTGGAGAAGAACGGCAGCCCAGCCCCGGCGCCGAAGATGACCACGCGGCCCTTCTCGAGGTGTCGGATCGCACGCCGTGGGATGTAGGGCTCGGCGACCTGCCCCATCGTGATGGCGGTCTGTACCCGGGTCTCGATCCCCAGCTTCTCGAGGAAGTCCTGCAGGGCAAGGCAGTTCATGACGATGCCGAGCATGCCCATGTAGTCGGCGCGGGCCCGGTCCATCCCGCGCTGCTGGAGCTCGGCACCGCGGAAGAAGTTCCCTCCGCCCAAGACAATAGCGATCTGCACCTCGGAGCGGACCACGTCGGCAATCTGGTCTGCGATGCCGTGGACGACGTCAGGGTCCACGCCCACCCGGCCACCGCCGAGGACCTCACCCGACAGCTTGAGCAGCACCCGGTGGTACGCCGACGGGGCCACGTCGCTCCCTGTCTTGTCCAGCTCCACGATCTCGAGGCCCTTCGGTCGGTGATGTCAGTGCGCGCTACCTGCCGGTCAGATCGCCTAGCTCTGGCCGACCTCGAACCGCGCGAAGCGTCGCACGGTCACCCCTGACTCGTCGAGCAGTGCCTTCACGGTCCGCTTGGAGTCCTGCACGGACGACTGCTCCAGCAGGACGACGTCTTTGAAGAACCCGTTGAGCCGGCCTTCGATGATCCTCGGCAGCGCCTGCTCGGGCTTGCCCTCCTCGCGTGCGGTCGCCTCGGCGATCTCACGCTCCTTGTCGACGACGTCGCTGGGAATGTCGTCGCGCGAGACGAACTGCGGACGCATGGCGGCGATCTGCATCGCGACACCGCGGGCGACCTGCTCGTCGTCGCCGTCGTAGGCGACAAGCACCCCGACAGCCGGCGGGAGGTCGGTCGAGCGACGGTGCATGTATGCCGTCGAGCTCCCGCCGAGATAGGCGACCCGTCCGAGCTCGACCTTCTCGCCGATGAGCACAGCCAACGCCTCGACCGACTCCGCCACGGTGGTGCCGTCGTCGAGCGTCACCGACTGCAACGTCTGCGGGTCCCCCGCCTGGGCGGCATCGGCCGCGGCGACGATGCGGTCGGCGAGCGCCACGAACCGGTCGGACTTCGCGACGAAGTCGGTCTCACTGTTGAGCTCCACCAACGACCCGCCGCTGGTCGCGACGAGGCCGGCGGAGGCGGTCCGCTCGACACCGCGCTTGGCGGCCTTGGCGGCGCCCTTGACGCGAAGGATCTCGACGGCCTTCTCGAAGTCGCCGTCGGCCTCGTCAAGGGCCTTCTTGCAGTCCATCATCCCGGCACCCGTGGCGGTGCGAAGCTTCTTGACATCTGCTGCGGTGCTGGCCATGTGTCTCCGTTTCCCGTCTCGTGGTTTCACACGAGCGCACCCCAGGGCCGCTCGTCGTACGGCGTTGCTCGACTAGCTCTGCGCCGGCTCGTCGTCTGCCGGGACGGGCTCGCCACCACTCGTGGTGATGTCGTCGTCGGAGGTGTCCGGCTCGTCGCCAGGCACCGGCTCACCGCCGGTGGTGACGACATCAGGCTCGCTCTGAGGTGCTTCGGCAGCCTCAGCGGGCTCCCCCGCTTCCTCGCCGGCGGGCTCTGGGACGTCATCTCCTGAGGCCTCCGCACCCGCCTCCTCAGGGGTTGCCTCGGCGGCTTGGGACGCCTCGGCAGCGACATCGGTGGACTCCGAGGCAGGCGACGGCGTCGCGGCTGGGTCGGCACCCGCCGTTGCTTCGACAGCCGCCTTGTCGGCCTGGCCGGCGAGCAGCTCACGCTCCCACTCGGCCAACGGCTCCTCGGCGCCGAGCTCCTCGCCGGTCGCCTCCTGGCCGCTCTTGACGCCGGCCCGGGCCATCAGACCGTCGGCGACGGCGTCCGCGACGACCCGCGTGAGCAGCGCCACCGAGCGGATCGCATCGTCGTTGCCTGGGATCGGGAAGTCGACCATGTCGGGGTCGCAGTTGCTGTCGAGGATCGCGACGATCGGGATCCCGAGCTTGCGCGCCTCGTCGACAGCCAGGTGCTCCTTGTTGGTGTCGACGATCCACACTGCCGCGGGGACGCGACCCATGTCGCGGATGCCGCCGAGCGTGCGGTCGAGCTTGTCTCGCTCGCGCCGCATCTGCAGCAGCTCCTTCTTCGTGCGGCTGGAGCCCGCCACATCCTCGAAGTTGATCTCCTCGAGCTCCTTGAGGCGCTGCAGGCGCTGGTGCACCGTCTGGAAGTTGGTGAGCATGCCGCCGAGCCAGCGCTGGTTGACGTAGGGCATCCCGACGCGCTTGGCCTGCTCGGAGATGGCCTCCTGTGCCTGCTTCTTGGTGCCGACGAAGAGCACGTTGCCGCCGGTTGCGACCGCGCTCTTGATAAAGGCGTACCCGCGGTCGATGTAGGCAAGCGACTGCTGCAGGTCGATGATGTAGATGCCGTTGCGCTCGGTCATGATGAATCGCTTCATCTTCGGGTTCCAACGACGGGTCTGGTGCCCGAAGTGGACGCCGCTCTCGAGCAGCTGGCGCATGGTCACGACGGCCATGGCGTTCCTCCTAGGCGCTCGCTGAGAGCGCCGTCTGTGCGACGCCGCGGCGTCCCAGTCCGGTTGGGTGTCTCGAAGCCGAGACCCTGACGCCCACGTGCATGCCGACCTGGCTCGTCACCGTCTGGCTTCGACGGCACGTGACCGGGACCGAGGCACGCACCCACGGCGGGCCGTGGTCTGCGGGCGTGCGAAGTCGACCCGCATCAACGGGTCGCCAGCGTCAGTGTAGAGGAATGTGCCGACGAGATCGAACTTCGGCGACTCGTCGCTGGTTGTCCACAGCAGGTCGCCACCCGGCCGTGGTCCACAGCAGTGCTGGGCCGGCCCACCACAGCGCACTGGGCGGGACACGCTTACCAGATGACCTCCCTCATCCGCGCGCTTGGCTGCTCACTCATGATAGGTCTCTGTCTGCCGTTTCCGGCAGCTGCGGCATCCGCCGACGAGGGCGGGAAAGGGCCGCCCTGGCTCTGGCCGCTCGACCCGACGCCTCCGGTCGTAGCCGAGTTCTCCCCACCTGACCATGAGTACGGTCCCGGTCATCGAGGCATCGACCTGGCCGGGGCTCCTGGCCAGACCGTCCTGGCGGTGGCAGCAGGCGAGGTGACGTTCGCCGGACCGGTGGCGGGGCGCGGTGTCGTCGTGGTCGACCACGGTGTGCTGCGCTCGACGTACCAGCCGGTCGACCCAGACGTCAGCGTCGGCGACCTCGTCCAGGTGGGCCAGCCGCTAGGGCGGTTGACCTCGACACACTCGCACTGTGCACCTGCGGCGTGCCTGCACCTCGGCGCCACGCGGGGTGAGCCGTACGTCGACCCGCTGAGTCTCCTCGGTGGTCGCCCCGTGCGACTGAAGCCGCTTGATCCGACGTCGCAGGCTCGAGAAGACTCGCACGCTGCGGCGCTTGCCTCGGCGACCGAGCCGGCTGCGACCGAGCTGGCTGCGGGCGGGCCTACCGGCGCGGCAGCGGTCTCACCGCTGCGTCGATGGCTCGGCCTCTCGACCCTCGTCGCAGGCGCCCTGCTGCTGAGGGTCCCGCGGGCATCACCTCACGCCCGCGGGTGAGCCTGCTTGTAGGCCGTGCGCAGACGCTCCGTCGTCACGTGCGTGTAGATCTGGGTCGTGGCCAGCGAGGAGTGCCCGAGGATCTCCTGCACGCTGCGCAGGTCGGCCCCCCCGGCGAGGAGGTGGGTGGCCGCCGTGTGGCGCAGACCGTGCGGCCCCACGTCGGGCGCGCCCTCGACATCGGCCAGGAGTCGGTGCACGAGAGCTCGGACCGCACGTTGGTCGATCCGGCCACCTCGCACACCGACGAACAGGGCCGGGCCACTGGCGGCGACCACCAGGCCGGGACGTCCTCGCACGAGCCAGCGGTCAAGTGCGCTGGCGGCTGGCATGCCGAAAGGCACCGAGCGCTCCTTGCGGCCCTTGCCGAACACCCGCACAACCCTGCGCTCGAGGTCGACGTCGTCGATGTCGAGCCCTACCAGCTCGCCCACCCGGACTCCCGTCGCGTAGAGCAACTCGACGACGGCAAGATCCCGGAGCGGCGTGGGATGACCCGCCTCGGCGAGCTGGAGCGTTGCCTCGAGCAGTCGTTCGGTCTGCTCGTTGGTGAGCGCGGCGGGGAGGCTGCGCAGAGGCTTCGGGCTCTTGAGCGTCGAGCCCGGGTCAGCACGGGTGCGTCCGGTGGCCGCTGCCCACGAGGTGAAGACACGCGCCGCGGTGGCTCGCCGGGCCAGGGTCGTGCGTGAGAGACCGAGCGACTGCTGCTTGGCGAGCCAGCTGCGCAGCCCACGCACGTCAGCATCGTCAAGATGGCGGCATCCGAGTCGGCTCAGATGGTCGAGCAGGTCCGCGACGTCGCCGAGGTACGCCCTGATGCTGTGTAACGACAGGTTGCGTTCCGAAGTCAGGTGCCGATCGTATTCGCCGAGCAGACGCACGAAAGCCGCCGGACGTTCGCCTCTGTCGGGTGCCGCCGCCACTGGCCCATGGTCGCACGCCAGCGACGACATGAGATGCAAGGCGCGACCGCAGCCCGCAGGCTCGCTCAGCTGCGGTCACAGCAGTCGCGATGCGGGCTGCGAGCCAGCTGCGTGCCGGATCCTTGCCCTCAGTAGACGAACAAGTTGTCCACGTACATCTCGTTGTTGAGGAAGCGCATGCCGATGCTCACCGTGACGCCGTTGTTCTCGAACTTGATGTAGGCCCCTGCGGTGTTGTAGTTGTCGAACGTGTAGTCGGTGAGATCCGCTTTGCTCAGCTCGCCAACGACCTCGCCGGAGCACAGCTGGTCGTCGGAGGTGCTGTTGTTGAGCGCGTTCTCCATCAGTGAGCGCGCGCCCTCACAGTCCTCGGACTTGGCCCGCTCGACGAGGGTGGTGGCCAGCGCGAGGTACTCCTGCTTGTTGGGTTGTTCCCCCGAGAAGGTCGGGTAGTCGACAGGCACGTCGGTCGGAGCGCTGGTGGGCTCGGTGGTCGAAGGTTCGGTGGTCGGAGGCTCGGTGGTCGGAGGCTCGAAGGTCGGCGCAGTCACGCTGGTCACGCTTGGCGCAGTCGAGGCGCTCGTCGACGCACTCGTGGTCGCGCTCGGATCGCTCGCCTCGTCGCCGCTGTCACCCTGGGTGAGCAGGAAGACGGCGATGCCTCCCCCGACGATGAGCAGCGCGGCGATGATCGCGATGACGATGCCGACGGAGCTCTTCCCTGACGGCGGCTGCCCGCCGCCGTAGGGGCCACCTTGTCCCGGCCCGCCAGGGCCGCCAAAGCCACCTGGGCCACTCCCGCCGTATCCGCCGTATCCCGGCGGCTGACCTCCCGGCCCCGGCTGACCGTAACCCGGCTGACCCCCGGGCCCTGGCTGGCCCCCCGGTTGACCGTGACCCGGCTGACCCCCGGGCCCTGGCTGGCCCCCCGGTTGACCGTGACCTGGTTGACCGCTCCCTGGCTGACCCCACGGCTGCTGTTGGTTCGGGTCGCCAGATCCCTGCGGACCTGATGGGTTTGGACCCGAGGGACCGTTGGGGCGCTGAGACATGGCTGAGTGTCCTCCGAGTAGCTGACCTGGTACGAGACGGATGGCGTCTCGCCGATCCGCAAGGGCCAGCCTACGATGTCCTAGGGCCAGAGGCTGCAGGTCGCCCCAACTGTGATGTCAGAACCAGATCGCCAGGCTCGAAACTAGTCAGTCGGTGAGGGTGAGACGCCAGCCGCGGCCGTCCGTCGTCGCCAGCCCCCGTTCACCGAGCTGGTCGAGTCGCTGCTCCACATCGGCGAGCCGGAGACCCGCGGTCGCTGCGATGGAGCGCGCCGATGCAGCGTTGTAGACCGGGACCGCATCGAGGACACGCTGGGAGCGGGCATCAAGCAGGTCTCGTGGGGAGATCTCTCCGGACTTGACGGCCGCGGGAGCCGTGCCGACGGGTGAGAGTTGCTCGACGACCTCGCCCGCATCTGTCACCAGCACGGTCTCCGGCTGGCGAAGCAGCTCGTGGACACCGGCCGAGGCCGACGACGTCACTGGGCCGGGGACACCGAGCACGCTGCGGTTGAGGTCGCGAGCCCATCGAGCCGTGTTGAGCGAGCCGCTTCGAAGGGCCGCCTCGACGACCACGACCCCCAGACTGAGCGCGGCGATGAGGCGGTTGCGGACCAAGAACCTTGATCTGGTGGGCGTACAGCCGGGCGCCGCCTCCGCGACGATCACCCCGGTCGTGGTAAGCCGCTCGATCAGCCGTATGTTGCCGGACGGGTACGGCTTGTCGATCCCGCCCGCCAGGGCCGCGACGGAAGGCCGCCCGACAGCGAGGGCTCCTCGATGAGCGGCCGCATCGATCCCGTACGCGCCCCCGGACACCACGGTGTAACCACGCTCGCCGCACTCGGCCGCCAGGTCTCCGGCTACGTGCTCACCGTAGGCCGTGGCCGCACGGGCTCCGACGATCGCCACCGAGCGGTCGCAGATGTCGGCCAGGTGGCCGGAGCCACGCACCCACAGTCCGAAGGGCTCCCCCCCGCGGCGGTCCGCCGAAGACTCGTCGACCAGTGCGAGGTCGTCGAGTCTGACCGGCCACTCGGGGTCTCCGGGGCAGACGTACCTGGCACCCACGCTGGACGCGCCGTCACAGATGGCTCGGAGGTTTGCCGTACGGAGCCGCTCGGACCAGTCCGCCAGCTTCGACGACCGCCCACGGTGTGTGCGCAGCCGCTCGAGGAGAGCGAGCGCCGAGTGCTCATGCACCAGGTGGCAGGCGTCGGCGTCGCCGGGCTCAGCAAGCCTGCTCATCATCATCCGAGCCTCCCGCTCGGCGTCGTCAACCCCGGCGGCCATGACTACGCCGCCCAACGGCCGGGCGTCGAGTAACCAAGGACGCCCCCCGAGCGCAAGAAGAGCGCCTCATCGACGTGCGAGCGGTCAGGAGAGCGCGCCGCCATCAGGTCGGCGAGCGTCCACGCCATCCGGGCGACTCGGTCGGCGCCGCGCTGGGTGAGATGACCGTCGGCCACTGCGTCCTCGATCGCAACCATGGAGTCGCGCTCCAACGGACACAGTCGTCGGAACTCGTGCCCAGGGACGTCGGCATTGGTGTCCCAGGCCGTCTCTCGGAAGCGCCGACGCTGTCTCTCGCGTGCTGCCCTCACCCGCGCTGCCACCTCGGGGGTGGACCCGGCCGCGCCGACCGGGGTGCGCATCTCGGCTCGCGACACGGGGACTACGGTGTGGCGCATGTCGATGCGGTCGCGTACCGGGCCACTGATGCGTTGCCGATAGCGCCTGCTCACCGAGCTGGTGCACTCACACGGAGCCTTGGTCGAGCTCCCGCCGCACGGACATGGGTTCGCCGCCAGAATCAGCTGGAACCGTGCGGGGAACCTCGCCGCTCCATCCGCACGCCGGATGGAGATCTCACCGCTCTCGAGCGGCTGGCGCAACGCGTCGTGCACGGTCGGCCTGAACTCGGGGGCCTCATCGAGGAACAACACCCCTCGGTGCGCCAGGCTGATCGCACCGGGTCTGATGACACGCGTGCCGCCGCCGATCACCGAGGGCACGGTGTCGTTGTGGTTGGGAGAGAGAAAGGGCGGCCGCACCAGGAGGGGGTTGTCGCGAGGCAACAGTCCAGCCAGCGAGTGGATCTTGCTCACCTCGATGGCCGCGGCGAACGCGAGGTCGGGCAACAACGCCGGGAAGCGCTCGGCAAGCATCGTCTTGCCCGCTCCGGGGGGCCCCTCGAGCAGGAGGTGGTGGCCGCCGGCAGCCGCCACCTCGACGCAGCGTCGGGCCTGCGCCTGCCCACGCACGTCGCAAAGGTCGGCGTCATCGAGCTGACGCTGGTCTTGCTGCCCACCGCTGCCGAACAGGTGCATCGGCAGCGGCTCGTCATCTGCCGCGAGCTCGACACCGGTGAGGACGGCGAGACACTCTCGCAGCGAGCGGACCCCGATGACCTCGACTCCCGGCACAAGTTGCGCCTCCGCAACGTTGAGGTCAGGCACGATCACCCGGTCAAGCCCTGCTTCGCTGGCCGACAGAACGGCAGGCAGCACCCCGGGCACGGCGCGAAGGCGGCCGTCGAGGGCGAGCTCACCGAAGACTGCGGCCACCCTGAGACCGTCTCCCGCCAGGTCACCCTTGGCGATGAGCAGCGCCAGAGCGATGGCCAGGTCGTAGTGCGACCCCACCTTGCGCACGTCGGCGGGGTACATGGCAACCGTGATGCGGCGGTCGGGCCACTTGTGCTCGGAGTTGATCATCGCTGCGCGGCAGCGGTCTCTGGCCTCCGCGACGCAGGTGTCAGGCAACCCGCTCAACGACCAGCCGGGAATGCCGTCGCTGATGTCGGCCTCGATCGTCACGACCCGCCCGCTCACCCCATCGAGGGCCACCGAGTAGGTCAGACCCGTGGGCATCTCAGACCACTCCCCTCAGATGCTCCACCTGAGCCGGACCTCGGCGTCGGCGTACGACGGTGACGACGTCGATGCGGATGGAGCCCGTCGGCCGCACATCGGGATGAGCCGCGACCCAGCGCCAGCCCAACCGCGAGAGGCGCTTCGCCTTGACGTCGGTGATCGCCTCGAGTGGGGTGCCGTACGCCTCGCTGCTCCGGGTCTTGACCTCGCAGACCACGAGGCTCGCACCGTCGCGAGCCACGATGTCGATCTCGCCGTCGCTGCACCGCCAGTTGCGGTCGAGCAACACGTAACCCGCGTCGCTGAGCCGACGGGCGGCGACTCGCTCGCCGAAGTCTCCGAGCGCCCTGCGCTGAGCCTGCGTGGTCGTCATCTGGCCACCTCCGTCGCCAGCGTCACCGACGGTGGCAGCGATGCCCAGAAGAAGAATGCCGGCTGTGGACGACGCCACACGGCCCCGGCCCTGTGGATGGACCCCCTTGGCCCAGGTGCCCCCTGACGTCCGAACACCCGCCGGCGCGCGTTTCGGGCCCCTCCGCGGCGGAGAACGCGCGCCAACGGGTGTTCGGTCGGGGCTCAGGGCTTGGGCGGCTCGAGCTCGGACTTCGACAGCTCCTCGATGTTGACGTCCTTGAACGTCACGACCTTGACGTTCTTGGCGAACCGCGCCGGCCGATACATGTCCCACACCCACGCGTCGGACATCGTCACCTCGAAGTAGGCGTCACCTGCTTCGGTCCGTACCTTCAGGTCCACCGTGTTGCAGAGGTAGAACCTCCGGTCTGTCTCGACGACGTACTTGAAGATGGACACGACATCGCGGTACTCGTGGTAGAGATGCAGCTCCATCTCCGTCTCGTACTTCTCCAGGTCCTCCGCACTCATGGATGCCCTCCCGCGAGCTGGTGTGGCAGTGCCGGGTCGAGATCCTCGGCCGCGGCCGGGTCGAGCACCCAACCCCCCGCGCGCCGTACGTTGACGAACCTTCGCCGGTGCTGAGGACAGGGGCCGTGGGTCCCCAACGCCTGCTGGTGCTCCCTCGTCACGTAGCCCTTGTGCACAGCGAAGGCGTAGTCGGGGTACTCGTCGTGCATGGAGGTCATGATGTCGTCCCGGGTCACCTTGGCGATCACCGAGGCGGCGGCGATGCAGCCGGCCACTCGGTCCCCCTTCCACATGGCGAGCCCGGGAGCTCCCAGCCCGTCGACCGGGAAGCCGTCGGTCAGCACGTAGCGAGGGTGGACCTCCAGCCGGGCCAAGGCTCTGCGCAGCGCCTCGATGTTTGCCACGTGCATGCCGAGCGCGTCACACTCGTCAGCCCGCACGATCACCGCGGACCAGGCGACGGCTCTGCGCAGGATCTGCTCGTAGCAGCGCTCGCGAGCCTTCGGAGTCAGCAGTTTGGAGTCGGCGAGGCCGGGGATGACGCTGGCGCCGGTCCCGCCGAGGACGACGGCCGCCGCGACCAGCGGGCCGGCGCAGGCTCCGCGGCCGGCCTCGTCGACGCCCGCGACCGGGGCCAGCCCGACGCGTCGCAAAGCGCGTTCGTAGCCGTAGATGCCGGCATCGCGCCGGACCGTCATCCCGCTAGGCAGCGGTGTCATCGCGCGCCCTGTGTGACGGGGTTGATCACACCCTCGTCGGGAGGGGTAGCCCCGTCAGGCACGCCGTCATACGCGTCGGGGATGCGCAAGATGTGGGCGTTGGAGGTCGGCCAGGCGACGGCGAAGGCCCGGCCGGTCACGAGATCCGTCGGGATGAAGGGGTCACCGCTGTCGATGTGCCGCGAGGAGTCCCCCGACACGTAGCGATTGTCACCCAGGACGAAGATGTGGTCCTTTGGCACCACCACGTCGAACGAGACGTTGTCTGCGCGCCGGCCCTGCTCGAACAAGAAGGCCGACTCGTCGACCGGGTGGTCGTTGATGGTGAGCCTGCCGTCGTCGTCGCAGCACACGACATGGTCGCCCGGGAGTCCGGCGACGCGCTTCACGAGGTGCTCGTGCCCGGATGCCGGGAGAACTCCGATGAACTCGAACGCACTGCGGACAGGTCCTGGAGCGGGTGCCTGCTCAGAGCCGGGGATCCAGCCGCCCGGATCCTCGAACACGACGACCTCGCCGCGTTCGATGTCACCGACCCGGGAGACCAGAATCCGGTCATCGAGCTGAATCTCGGGAAGCATCGAGCCACTCGGCACGAAGAATGCCTGGACGACGAACGCCCGCAGCAGCGCGGAGGCGATCAAGGCGATGACGACGATGATCACGACCTCGCGGACGAAACGGCCCGCGTGGCCGACCATCGAGTGCCTGTTGTCAGGACCAGCCTTGTGCTGAGGCCCATCGGTCCCGTCGGGTGGGCCTTCCAGCGACTCGTCGATCTCCGTCCGAGTGCGCGCGGAGTCGTCCGCACTCGAGGTGTCGCGGCCGAACCCGTCGTCGCCGGACCTGGAGCCGTCGCGCGTCGGCTGGTCGGTCATCGGTGGGAGATCCTCTTCTTGCGGCGGCGGCGAAGTGCTGGCAGAGCCACCAACGCTAACCCGCCGGGTGCGGTCCACAAGATCAGACCCGCCGCCTGGTCGAGCTGGGGATCGTCGAAGGCGCCAGGCCTGGTGATGAACGACCAGTCCTCGACCGGCCAGATGACGACGAAGACCTTGCCGACGACGTCGCTCGCGGGGATGAAGCCGCCGCCAGGGTCGCCCACGTGGGCGCGGGAGTCCACCGACTGCTCCCGGTTGTCACCCATGACCCAGATGTGGCCAGCAGGCACCGGTGGAGTCGTCCAGGTGCCTTGACAGGCCTGTGGCGGCAGCGTCACGTAGGCATCCTCGTCGAGCGGCTCCCCGTTCACGGACACAACGCCGCCCCGGCAGGACACCGAGTCACCCGCGATGCCGATGACGCGCTTCACGAGGTGCCCACCGGCCGGATAGAGGCCGATGGCAGCCAGGCTCCTTGTGACGGGGTTGCTGGGGGACTGACCATCCTCCTCGCCGAGCCAGTCGGCGGGGTCGTCGAAGACGACGACGTCACCGCGGCTGATGTCACCGAACCAGTAGGCGACCTTCTGCACGAGGATGCGGTCGTCGCGCTTGAGGGTGTCTCGCATCGACCCGGAAGGGATGTAGAACGCCTGGAGGAAGAACGTCTTGATGATCAGAGCGAGGATGAGAGCCATCCCAACGAGCAGTATGGTCTCCTGCCACGCGGGCAACGGCGGTTTCTCCGGGCGTCCGCGGCGGCTGGCCGACGGCGGGGCCGCCCCGGAGCCGTCTGAGTCCGTGTGCGCGTCTGAGGAGGTGCCACCTCGGTCACCGTCGGTGCCAGGGCTAATGCGCTCGCCTTCAGCCCCGTCGGTCACGCCGTGAGCCTACCCGGACGCTCAGCGAGACGCCGGGGCGTCGCGCCTCTCCTTGATCTTGGCTGCCTTGCCGCGCAGGTTGCGCAGGTAGTAGAGCTTCGCCCGGCGCACGTCGCCCCGGGTCACGACCTCGATCCTGTCGATGATCGGGGTGTGGAGCGGGAAGGTGCGCTCCACGCCGACACCGAAGCTCACCTTGCGGACGGTGAACGTGCGGCCGATGCCCGAGCCGTGCACCCGGATGCACACACCCTGGAAGACCTGCACGCGGGAGCGGGTGCCCTCGACGACCTTGACGTGGACCTTGAGCGTGTCACCCGCACGGAAGGCGGGGATGTCGGCGCGAGCCACCTTGGCTGCCAGCGTGTCGATGGCGTTGGTCATGCTGATCGCTTCCCTCGTCGGTGCCGCAGGTCACCCACGCGTTTGGTTGGTGGTGCTGGCCAAGTGAGGCGCTGCCCTCGTCTCGTCGGGCGGCTCCCCTGCGGCAGAACCGGCTGTCGACGTACGTCATGGACGGGTGACGCCAACGCACAAGTCTGCCACAATGGCTGGTGTACAGAGAAATCGTGTCTGCCGGCCGGTCAGCCCAACCCCCGGGGCTTCGCGAGGCGTACGACGCCCGGGTCCTCTCGTCCCTCCGCGTCGACGAACGGCTCCCGCATCGGGCGATAACCTGCCCGCTTGTACATCCGCAGGTTCGACGCGCTCGCCGCCCCCGTGAAGACCTCCAACCGCGTCGCCTCGTCCGGCGCTGCGGACTCGGCGAGCCCCAGCAGCCACCGGCCGATCCCGCGACCGTGCAGGTCGGGCGCCACCATCAGCCGGCCGACGTGCCACGTCTGCCCTCGCAGTCCGGCTCGGACAGACCCGACCAACCGACTGTCGGTGCGCACGACCCAGGTGAGCCACGCACCGATACCGGCTCTCACGTCGTCGAGCGACTCCACCAGTGCCGGCAGCGACAGGGCATCGTTGAGCTGTGCCTCCTGAACCCAACACGCACGTTGCAAGGTCAGCAGCTCGGCTGCATCGCC
>Ga0136613_10000744_pt1 | contig 15717 bp, 16 predicted proteins | sample AntDrymUQ2722106_2_FD_106649 | JGI IMG/M metagenome (GOLD analysis project Ga0136613, IMG submission 106649) | Polar desert sand microbial communities from Dry Valleys, Antarctica - metaG UQ272 (21.06) | ecosystem: Environmental > Terrestrial > Soil > Desert | place: Antarctica: Dry Valley... | reverse complement strand
GGCCTGGTCGAGCCGTCCGCACGTACCCGAACCGACCTCGAGGCGGACAACTTCGAGCCGGGATGCCCGCACTGCGCGCGTGCACTGTCCTGGGCAACGGTGTCCGAGGATGCGCCGATCGCTCCTCGCAGCATCTACGCAGCGACGAAGGTCGCCCAGGAACACCTAGGTCAGGCCTGGGCGATCCAGACCGGCGGCCGAGTCCTGGCTCTGCGTTACCACAACGTGTACGGCCCGCGGATGCCTCGGGACACCCCCTACGCGGGGGTGGCGGCCATCTTCCGTTCTGCCTTGGAGCGTGGGCAGGCGCCGTCGGTGTTCGAAGACGGTGGCCAGACTCGGGACTTCGTTCATGTGGAGGACGTTGCAGGCGCCAATCTCGCAGCCATCGAGAACCTCGACACGTCCGTCGTCGAAGGGAGCCTGCGGGCGTACAACGTGTGCTCGGGCCAGCCCACCACGATCGGCGAGATGGCGAGCATCCTCGCCGGGGCCACGGGTGGCCCCGTGCCGAGGATCACCGGGGAGTACCGCGCCGCCGACGTCAGGCACGTCGTGGCCTCACCTGAGCGCGCTGCGCGCGAACTGGGGTTCAGCGCCCAGATCGGACCCGAGGAGGGCATCGCCGCGTTCGCGCACGCTCCGCTACGCGGCTCGACATCCTGATCGCAGACCGTCAGACAGTTTGGGCCGCCGGCAGCCGCACTTCGAATCGGCAGCCGCCGTCCTGATTGTTGACCTCGATCCGGCCGCTCTGCGCCTCGACGAGCGAGCGCGCTATGGCCAGACCCAGGCCGGCGCCGGCTGGTTCGCCGGTACGGTCCGAGGTTGTCGAACGGGCCGGGTCGGTGCCCCGGAAGGCCACGTCGAAAACCCGGGGCAGATCGGTCACCGGGATTCCGCCGCAGCGATCGTCCACCCGCAGGTACACCTCGCCGCCCTCCTGTCCGGTCGCCACTACCACGGTGCCGTCGGCGGGCGTGTGGCGCACGGCGTTGGCAACCAGGTTGCGTACGACGCGGGCCAGTTCCTGGTCGCTGGCCAGCGCCAGTGCCGGCATCGCCGCCGGGCGGCTCTCCAGGCGTACTCCACGGAGTTCGGCGGGGCCTCGAGCACCGAGAACCACCGTGTCGACCACCTCGTCGATGGCCACTGCCTCCAAGGTGAGATTCAGGGCACCGGCGGTCACCCGGGAGAGTTCGAAGAGATCTTCGACCATGATCGAGAGCCGCTCGGTCTCCCGCCGGATCCGTCCCGCGTAATCGGCGGTGGCCGCCGGTCCGATGACCAGCCCGTCCTCCAGCGCCTCGCTCATCGCTCGAACTCCGGCCAGCGGTGTCCGAAGGTCGTGGCTGATCCAGGCGACGAGTTCGCGGCGGGACGCCTCCACGGCACGTTCACGCTCGTGCGCCTCTCGTTCCCAGATCGTGGCCGCGGCCAACCGGCGGCCGAGCAGCACCGCCGTGGGCACGGTCACCGCGGCGGCCACCCCGCAGACGATGAGCGTGCGTCCCAGTTCCGTGGTGAACATGAACCCGCTGGTCCCCAGAATTCCGGCGAAGATGACCACGACTGGAACCAGCGCCAGCACGACGACGTTCACCGTGGTCGAGCAGACGGTGAGTTTCCGCATGCCCCAGACCGACAGCACCGCCACCGGGATGGTGCAGGCGAGGACGAGCGGCGCGATGTGTAGGAACTCGGTCACGTGTGGTCAGGCCTTTCGGTCATAGCGATAACCGGTGCCCCAGACGGTGATGATCCGGGTCGGCTGTAACGGGTCATCCTCCACCTTGCGCCGAAGCCTCTTGATGTGCACGGTGACCGTCGAATGGTCACCGAAAGACCAGCCCCACACCTGATCGAGCAGTTGCTCCCGCGTAAAGGCTTGGCCGGAATGGGACATCAAGAAGGCGAGCAGATCGAATTCTCGGGCAGTCAGTCCAACCTGTTGGCCGCGCAAGTTCGCGATCCGCGCCGGCCCGTCCACCACGAGGTCGCCGTCGGTGACCAAGACCCCCGGTTTCGCCGACGTCGAGGCCCGGCGCAATACCGAGGCGACCCGCAGGGCGAGTTCGCGGGGACTGAACGGCTTGGTTACGTAGTCGTCCGCGCCGACCTCGAGACCCAGCACTCGATCGGCCTCCTCGCCCAGGGCGGTCACCATGATGATCGGTATCGGACTCGTCCGGCGCAGCTCACGGCACACGTCGATGCCACTGATATCGGGCAGCATCAGATCGAGAATGATCAGGTCAGGGTCCAGGCTGCTGACCGCGGCCAAGGCGTCCGACCCGCGATCGAAGACGGTGACCTGGTATCCGTCGCGCTCCAGATAGCGCGCCACGACGTCGCGGACGGTCGCGTCATCCTCGACCACCATGATCCGCTGGGCGCGGGGTTCCGGTGCGTCGTTCACCACGAGGTGTCCATCAGGACGGCCACTGTCCCCGCAGCCGCAACCTGGGCGGCCAGCCAGCCACGATGCCGGTCCCGCCCGGTGGCTGCTGCCAGCGGGATGACCCAGACCATGAACGGCAGCCAGATGCGCTCCACTTCGGACTTCGACAGGCCGCTCAGCGTGGCGGCCAGCATGGCCAGCAGGGCCGCCGCGGCCAACCAGTAGGCCGGAGGTACGCGGGTGCCCGTCCGCCGGACCCGATGGACCGCGGCCCCGATCCCGGCGACCACCGCCGGTCCGACCGCGATCGCGAGCACGGCGGCGTTCGCCCAGATCCAGTAGGAGTACGGCCGGCGTGCCCCGATGCCCTCGTAGTAGCGGATCACCAGCTCCGACTGCCCCTCGAACCACCAGAAACCGGCCGCGGCAAAGGCCAGCGTCACCGCGCCGGCTCCGATCGCCGCGGGAAGGATCGGCCACCAGGATCGGCGCAGGACGAGAACCGCGGCCGCGACCGGGAGTAACAGAACCAGACCGTAGGACATGAAAAGCGTTGCACCCAGTCCGATTCCGGCACCGAGGACAAGCGCCACCCCGCGCGCCCGCCCTCGATGCGCGAGGGCGAGGGCGCCGAGTGCGATGGACCAGGCGCTGAGCGCCATGAAGATGCCGTCGGCCGAGACCACAAGCCAGATCACCGCAGGGGTCAGGGCCAAGAATGGGGCTGCCCGGCGCGCCGTGGTCTGGTCCCGAAGGGCCCGAAGGGTGACCAGGACAGCGACAATCCCGGTCGACCCGATAAGTGTGGTGATGACCCCGCCCCAGGCTGAGCCACCCAGTCCGATCCGGTCCAACCCGATGTAGAAAAGGAACGGCAGCGGGGGATGGCCGGCGACCTGGGTGGTCCAGTGGTCTGGCGCCGAGTAGACGATGTAGTCGGTGAAGCTGGACAGCAACGGGCCCATTTGCGCCGCCCGATCGACATCAGCCAGGTATTCCGCAGGATTGCGCAACGGCTCGACGATGCCGCCAGGCCAGCCTCGCACCATGGCCAGACCCAACCCCCAGAGCAGACCGGTCGCCCAGGTCACCCACAGCAGCCGGCGCCACGGCAGGACCAGCGCCAGGCGAGGTCCGCACAGAATCGCGGCCGCGGCGACCGGCGCCGCGAGCAGCAGGCCCGGACCGAACGCCGGCTCGAGAGAGGCGGACAGGGGCGGAAAGCGCGCGTGCACGTCCCCCCACAAGGGCTCGGTGAGGAACGCGACCAACACGAGGATGGCACCGGTCCCCAGGGCGGCGAACTCTGCGCGGATCGACCATCGGCGCAACGCCGGTAGTCGCGTCGCAGCTGTAGGCACGGGCCAAGACTAGGGACCGTCAGGGGATGGGCCGGGGATCCGGGCACCGTTCAGTAAATAGTCACAGCCGGGTGACGTCACCCATTGGTAATGGTTCGCGTACGCGGCGTTGTCTGCTTACCGGGTAAGGTTCTTCCGTGGCCACTGGGCAGGAGTCTGCTCGGTCCTCGCCGTCGGTGACTGTCGTCCTCCCGGCCCGGGATGAGGCGGGAGCCCTTCCTGGGGTTCTCGGACGGATCCCGTCAGGGTACGAGGTTCTGGTGGTCGACAACGCGTCCACCGACGGCACCGCCGCCGTGGCGCAGGGCCTGGGCGTCCGGGTGGTGCACGAACCCACCCCTGGGTATGGCGCCGCGGTACATACCGGGCTGATGGCCGCCCGTACCGACATCGTCTGCTTCATGGACTCCGACGGTTCGGTCGATCCCGGCCAGCTACCTGCCATGGTTGCCCTCCTCGAAAATGCCGCAGGCTCCCCGGGCTCCGGAGCTGCCCATCGTGCTGCCCGCCCGGACATGGTCGTTGGACGTCGCCGACCGACCGGCAAGGGCGCATGGCCATGGCACGCCCGCGTCGGCAATGCGGTGCTGGCGGCGCGGCTACGCCAGCGCACCGGGGTTCGGGTGCACGATCTCGGCTCGGTCCGAGTGGTTCGACGGATCCCGCTGCTCGAGCTCGGTGTCGAAGATCGAAGGTTTGGCTACCCCATCGAGTTGCTGGTCCGCGCCGCGAAAGCCGGTTGGCGGGTCCGCGAAGTCGATGTGGACTACGCACCGCGCACGGCCGGACGCTCCAAAGTCACCGGCTCGATCGTAGGCACCGCTCGGGCACTGCGAGATTTCGCGGCGGCGATGCCATGAGCGGCTGTCCTGACGTAGCTGTCCTTGTCGTCGCCAAGGCTCCTCGCCCCGGTGCGGTGAAGACCAGGTTGGCCGCGGACCTAGGTGACGTCGGTGCCGCCCAGGTGGCCGCAGCAGCACTGTTGGACACCCTCCTGATCGCCGGATCTGTTTTCTTCCACCGGGTCCTGGCGCTGACCGGGGACCTTTCCGACACTGGAGTCATCGACACGTCGCAACTGCGCCGCGAGGTCGGCAGCTGGCAGGTCATCGGGCAGTCCTCGGGGGACCTGGGGCATCGACTGGCCCACGCCCACCTCGACGCGGCCCGCCTCAGCCGTACCGCCGACGGCCGGGCCCGCCGGGTCGTGCAGATCGGCATGGATACTCCGCACGTGAGCGCTGACCTGCTCGATGACAGTGCACGTCTGCTCTGCGAGTCGGATGTCGACGCGATCCTCGGTCCCGCCGAAGATGGCGGCTGGTGGGTGTGCGGGACCTCCGATCCCACCCAAGCAGCCGTGCTCGCCGACGTACCGACGTCTCGCTCGGACACCGGGACGCTCACTCTCGCCGCATTGCAGACCGTCGGGGCACGGGTGGGATTGGTTGCCGCACTGCGGGATCTGGACACCCTCGACGACGCTAAGGTCATCTCGGCTGAACATCCCGGCCTGCACGCGTCAGCCGCGCTCAGATCACAGGGAGTGCGATGAACATCGGAGCAGACACAGTCAGTTCCGCCGGACTGAATCCGGTGACGGTCTACGAACGTGGGCTGAGCAGCCGTCGCCTGCGCGCAGTCGACAACGAGGGGCAGGCATTGGGAATGTGCGTGGCCCGTTGGCTGGAGCCAGCAGGCCTCGACGACGACATTCTGCTCGCCCACTGCACCCGCAGCACCCTGGATGTCGGTTGCGGGCCAGGTCGGCTCTGTGCCGCACTGATCGAGAAAGGCGTCAGCGCCATGGGCATCGACGTCTCCGCTGAGGCGGTGGAATTGGCCCGTCAGCGAGGGGCCACCGCGCTGCGTCGGGATGTCTTCTCCTGGGTACCCGGACAAGGCAGATGGCCGAATCTGTTGCTGGCTGACGGGAACATCGGAATCGGCGGTGACCCGGTCGCCCTCTTGCGTCGAGTGCAGACCATGCTCGCCCCCGGGGGACAAGCTGTCGTCGAGGTCGACCCGCCAGGACAAGGAGTCAGCAGCCGGCTGATCCGGCTCGAGGTCGACGACATGGTCAGCTCCTGGTTTCCATGGGCACGGGTGGCGGCTGACGCGATCGGCGACCTGGCCGAGCACGCCGGTCTCAGCTTCAACGGGCTCGATCAGCGTGCTGATCGCTGGGTCGCTCTGCTGGGTCGTGGATCGCCGCCGTGGTGCACTCGCTGATGCTGATCCCGCGAGAGGAGACGTTCACCAGCCGGGGTCGCTCACCGGCGGTCGCCTCGCGGGTCGGCGTGGGGCTCGGCATCGCGATCTCCGTCTGCTTCATCACCGGACTGCTCTCGCACGCAGCCCAGGACCTTGTCTGGTTCCCGTGGCCGACCCGGCCGTCCTGGGGATACCGGGTCACCCAGGGCGCGCACGTGATCAGCGGAGTGGCGGCCATCCCGCTGCTGCTGGTCAAGCTCTGGTCGGTCTACCCGAGGTTGTACGTCCGACCCACCGTGAAATCCGTCGTACACGCCTTGGAACGGCTGTCCATCGCAGCGCTGGTCGCCGCGGTCATCTTCGAACTCACGATCGGCGTCCTGAACATCGCCAAGGTCTATATCTGGCCATTCGACTTTCGCGCCGCCCACTTCGCGGTGGCCTGGGTTGCCGCGGGATCGTTGCTGTTGCACATCGCCATCAAGCTGCCGGTCATCCGAATGGCATTGTCCCGGCCGGTGGAAGCCGACGACTCGTCGCTGCCCGTGTCCAGCGCCGAGACCGACGAGAAGCCTCAAGCTGTGGCTTCTCAGGACCCAGCGGACCAGCCCGCGGGAGGCGGTGCTGACCAGGGTGCAGAAGCCGACTCGGCAGAGACCTCTGAGAAACACGGGATTCCGCGCCGCACCGTTGTGCGCTCGGCCTACATCGCGTCAGGGCTGGCCGCGTTGTCGATCGCAGGCGGGTCGATTCCCTGGCTGTCCAAGCTGGCCGTGCTCTCACCGTCGACCGGAACCGGGCCCCAGGGGGTCCCGATCAACCGAACTGCTGATGCGGCGGGTATCACCGACCAGGCGATCGGGTCGGCGTTCGAACTCACCGTGGTCTCCGAGACCGCCACCGGCACGTGGAGTCTGGATGAACTGCGGGCCATGCCCCAGCGCACCGTCGCGTTGCCGATCACCTGTGTCGAGGGGTGGTCCACCAACGCTGAATGGACCGGCGTCCGGATCAGTGACCTGCTTGCGGCCGTCGACGCGCCGGCGGAGTCGCGGCTGCGGATCATCTCGCTGCAGACCCAGGCCGCTTTCGGCGAGTCGGTGCTCCCGACTCAGCATTCGGCCGACCCGCTGACTTTGCTCGCCCTGCGGCTCAACGGCGAGGAGCTGGTGCGCGACCATGGGTTCCCGTGCCGCCTGATCGCGCCCAGCCGCCCGGGCGTACTCCAGACGAAGTGGGTCACCAGGATCGAGGTCATCGGATGACCAGCCCCGTGACATCGGGGGCCCCGGCTGCGCGTCTTGCGATCGGCGTCGGCGGCCTCGTCCTGGTCGGCGTCGGCCTGTTCAACCTGCTTGGCATCGACTTCGTCAACCTGCTGTGGGTGGGTTTCTGGCTCGCCGCCGGCTTGTTCTTGCACGACTTCGTTCTCTCACCAGCGATCGCCGTATCCAGCAAGCTGGTAGCCCGCCGCTGGTCGGTCACCGGACGCCGCGTCCCGCTCGTCGCCTTGGTGAGCATCGCCTCGCTGACCCTGATCGCGCTGCCGCTCTTGGGTAAACCCGGCGCGCAAGCGGGCAACCCCACACTGCTCGGACGGAACTACCTGGTCGGCTGGGCGGCGGCCTGCCTGCTGGTTCTGCTTGGCGCAGCCCTCGCCGAGGTCGCGGGTCGGGTCCGCGCCAGGCGGGGTTCCCGGCTTTCCACAACCCCTCGCTGAATCCACAAGTGCCCTGAGGAACGTCTTCTGACGGCCGGGATCATCGACGCTTATCCGGTAGTCGCGGGAGCCCATCCGGGGACCCGCCGAGAAGAGAACCGGGGACGCCATGAGCCTGGCGGTCATCGACACCAACGAAGTGCATCTGATCGGCCGGCTGGCGGAACTACCAGTGCACAAGACCATGCCCAGCGGAGATGTCGCGGTGGATTTCCGGATCGTCGTGCGGCGACCGCCGGCCGCCGTCCGTCGACAAAGCACCGATTCCCTCCAATGCACCAGCTTCCGGGCAGCGGCCATCAAAGCCGCGGCTGGTTGGGCGCCCGGGGACGTCTTGGAGCTGCACGGCGCCCTGCACCGCCGATTCTGGCGCGGCGAGTTCGGGACGCGTAGCGCCTACGAGGTCGACGTACGCACGGTGCGCCGGGTCTCGAGGGCGCCGGCCACCAAGCCGCGCCGTCGTCCGGTGACCACCGGAGCCGCCTGACGGCCACCCTGACGCCGGCGATCGGCAGATCGCGGAGAACGCGGAGAACGCGGAGAACGCGCGGTGACTATCGTGCCGGCCCCGGATAGTCGAGTTCGTCGACGAAGCAACGCATGACAAGACCGGTCCGCGGCTTCGGCACGAAGAATGTGGACTTGCGGGGCATCAGAACACCGCGCGCAGCCAGGGCAAGGACCGTTGCGGCAGCCGTGGGCCGGACCAGGACCGCGACGCCTGACCGGTCGCGGGCGGTCGCGATCGCCGATGGCGTGGAGTGTCGCAGGGCCACTGTGCCCGAGGCTGCCCACAGACCTTCGATCAGTCCCGCGTCCACCAGGGCGATGTCCAGGTTCCACCAGGCAGCGGCGAGGTCTGCTGAGGTGGTGGCCAGCAGGTGCGCGCGCTCCGGGTCGGTCAGCGCGACCCAGGTGCTCCCGTCGGTGAGTAGCACGGTGGTCTCGTGCGATTGTGAGAGGAGATCGTCGGCCTCGGCTGCTGTCATCGGGCCGATCGCGGTGACTCGGAAGGCGCCGACTGCGGCCAGCGCTGCTCGATCCAGGGGCAGGTCTGGAACCACGCGGTGAATGGCTTGTACTTGCGGCCCGTGCGCCTGCGTTGGTACGAGCAGGGCCAGTCCACGGTCCCATGGGCCAGTACCGGCCCCCGTGGCGCGTTGCAGTGCTTGATAGTCGAGATAGCTCTCGTAGCGGTGATGGCCATCGGCGATCACTGCCCGTCGATCCGCGAAGTCTGCACGTACGGCCTCGACGTGCTCGCGGTCGGCGACCCGCCAGAGTCGATGCCGAACACCGCCATCGTCAAGCAGGTCGATGATCGGCTGGGCGACATCGACGTAGCCACGGGCGAGCTCGTCAAAGACCGACCGTGGGCCGTCGTGCGTGAGCACGATGGGCTCGAGGTTGGTCTGCGTCGCGGCCAGCAGCCGCAAACGATCGGCAACCGGCGCCGGCATCGTGGCCTCGTGTGGCGAGATGGCAGCTGAGCCGGGCGGCACCAGGGTGACCGAGCCGACCCAGCCTCGGGTTGACAGCCGGTTCGGACCCGCGCCGGACTCGACCAGGTCGTAGACGAACAGAGCCGGCTCCGAATCGGGAACCAGCACGCCGTCGCGCCGCCAGGCGCTCAGCCGGCGCTGGGCGTCGTCTGCGCCGAAGGTGGGCAGGGTCAGATGCACGATGCTGTGCTCGTCGGCCTGGGCCAGGTTCTCCCGCTCATCCGGCGCAATGAGGTCATAGGCCGGTGATGTGAGGGCGCGAAGGCGCTCTGGATCGCGGTAGCGGGTCGCGACGAAGGGGAAGAGCTCGAGGCGGTCGCCGCCCGGCGATCGGGCTGTCGGCACTTCCGGAGGTTAGTCCTCCAGCCCTGCGCCGATGGCTGGTCGGGCAAGATGCAGGGGTGCCTGAGCATCGAGTCTTCGAGCGACCTGCTTGTGAGCAGAGTCTCGTCGAGACTCGGCACGGCCCGGCTCGGCTGTTGCGGTCACCCGGCCAGCACCCACCCGCCCAGCTCCCGTGGGCCACGTTGGTTCTGGGGCATGGCGCCGGTGGCGGCGCCGATGCACGCGATCTCGGTTGGCTGGCCCACGACCTGCCTGCTAGCGGGATCGGCGTCATCCGGGTCGAACAACCCTGGCGGGTGGCGGGTCGGAAGGTGGCCTCGCGTGCCGCTGAACTGGACGAGAGCTGGGCAGACGCGTTGGCGCATCTGCCTGAGGCCGCCTGCCTCGTCGTGGGCGGGCGCAGCTCCGGGGCCAGGGTTGCCTGCCGCACGGCCACGTCGGTCGGCGCCGTGGCCTGCCTTGCACTGGCCTTTCCACTGCATCCTCCGTGGCGCCCAGAGCAATCGCGGTTACTGGAGCTGCAGGAAAGTGGCGTGCCCACCTTGGTGGTCCAGGGAGAGCGCGATCCGTTCGGTGCGCCGAAGGACTTTCCGGCATTGCCCGACACCATTCGGATCGCGCTGGTCGAAGACGCCGACCATGAATTCGCCGTACGGCGAGGGTCAGGCACAACTACCGCGCGCACTCGCACCGATCTGGTGGGCTGCGTGCTGGCCTGGCTCCGTGAGACGGCTCCGGCCCGCTTAGCATGAACAGAGTTGCCCTGCAGGCCAGTTCGACGCCCCTGATTCACCAGCATGACGTCGCCCTGCTCGATCTCGACGGCGTCGTCTACGTCGGATCCGATGCCGTGGCGGGCGTTCCGGAGATCATCGCCGCGGCCACTGAGGCAGGCATGCGCTTCGGCTATGTCACCAACAACGCCTCGCGCACCCCCCACGAGGTGGGCGAGCATCTCCGGGATTTGAGTATCGCTGCCATCGACGACGAGGTGATCACCTCGTCGCAGGCAGCCAGCCGGGTCCTCGCCGAACGGCTGCCACCTGGGTCGCCGGTGCTGATCGTCGGTACGGCCGCCTTGGCCGCAGAAGTGGAGAGCGCGGGCCTGCGGGCCGTCTGGTCGGCCACCGACGATCCGGCGGGGGTAGCGCAGGGGTACAGCCCCGAGTTGTCCTGGGCGATGCTTGCCGAAGCCTGCGTTGCCGTCCGGGCGGGCGCCTTCTGGGTGGCCACGAACGCTGATTCGACACTGCCGTCACCGCGCGGACCGCTGCCCGGCAACGGAAGCTTTGTGGAGGTCGTCGCGCGGACGACCGGCGTCACACCGGTCGTGGCGGGCAAGCCGGAGCCGGCGATGCACACCGAATGCGTTCTGCGGACTGGCGCCGCCCAGCCGTTGGTCGTCGGCGACCGGCTGGACACCGGTATCGAGGGTGCGCAACGAGCCGGGGTGCCGAGCCTGTTGGTGCTGACCGGGGTGGCGCAGCCGGCGGATCTACTGACCGCGCGCGTGGGGCAGCGCCCGACCTACCTGGCCGCAGATCTCGGCGGGATCCTGGTGTCGCATCCCGAGGTCGTGCTATCCGCTGGTGCGGCGATCTGCGGAGATTGGCGGGTCACCGATCGGGGCGACTCGTTGCTGCTGGCCCGTTTTCGAGACACCGGTGGCAGCGGGCACCCTGCTTCCCCGGCATCTTCCGGTGCGGACTGCGACGCGCTACGTGCCTTGGCCGTCCTGGCCTGGGAGACTGGGATCGTTCCTACCGTGGCCGGTGACCAGACCTCAGCCGCCCTGCTTACTCGCCTCGGGCTCGCGTCGGGCGACTAATCTCGCGTTTCGGGGCGCTAGCTTGTGGTCGGATGTGGAATCAGAGAAGGAGTGGATCGTGGTGAGAGACCGGTTCGGCACCGTGGCCGCGATCGTTTCGGGAGCGGCGCAGGACGCCGGGCGTGCCTTGAGACGGGCAATGAAGACGACCGTCACGGGCATCCGCGCGCATGCCCCCGCATTGCTTCGCCGTCCCTCCGCGACCCCACAGACCCCGGCGCCGTCGGTGCCGCCACCTGTGCGTGCGGATCCAGTCGCGCTACCTCCACCTACGGTGACCGCTATTGCCACAAAGACGGACTCCCAAGACGCTGCAACGACGACGAGGGAAGCCGGCAACAAGATGGTCAAGAAGGCGGCCCCTCCGAAGTCAACCGCAAGGAAGCAGAGCACAGCCGCAGCGAAGAAGACCGCCCCGGCGAAGGCCGCTTCGCCCAAGTTCTCCCCAGCCGAGACTGCGCCTCCCCGAACACCGCTGCAAACCCCTGCCGACCTCGACGTGGAGAACCAGCCCGGCGGCCCTGCGGCGGGCGGCCGCCCCGGGGACTCGGCCCCATGACCCGATCGGCAGAGCCTGAATATCGACCGGCGGATGCCAATCGTAGGATCCCAGCGCGACCGCCGGGCGAGTCAGGCAGCGAGAACTCGACCGATCCGAGCATCGGAAGCGGGCCGGACGCGCCGGTCGCCGAGATGAAACCCGCAGTAGCGCCCGGTATCGCGGGCGAGGTGGCGGTGGCGTTGGCCGGCCTCGCCGACCGACCGGTGGAGGAACATCCCGGTGTCTACGAGGCACTTCACCGGCACCTGGGAGACACCCTGTCCAGCGTCGACCACGTCTAGTGCTGTGCGGGGACGCCTGATGCCAACTCCGGGAAGGTCTGGGTGGTCGCGCCGGGGGGGCCTTCGGTAGTGCCGCGCCGCATGCGGCTGGACGCCGAACTGGTCCGCCGAGGTCTGGTCCGGTCCAGAGAGCACGCCGCGGATCTGATCACCGAGGGTCGTGTCACCGTGTCCGGCCAGGTCGCCCTGAAAGCCGCGACGGCCGTCGCAGCCGACACCGCGCTGGTCGTCCGCCCACTGCGGGAAGGGCCGGACTACGTCTCCCGCGGCGCCCAGAAGCTGGCCGGTGCGCTGGATGTTCTCCCGGTGCGAGTTCAGGGCCGACGCTGCTTGGATGCCGGTGCCTCCACTGGCGGGTTCACCGATGTCCTACTGCGCCGTGGCGCGCTCGAGGTGCTTGCCGTGGACGTGGGATACGGACTGATCGCCTGGTCCCTGCGGACCGATGTCCGCGTCACCGTGATGGACCGTCGCAACGTCCGTCATCTCGGCGTCGAGGACATCGGCACACCGGTGGACCTGATCACGGCTGACCTGTCGTTCATCTCGCTGGCCCTGGTCCTTCCCGCTCTGACCGGCCTGGTCGTGGGCGGCGGTGACTTGTTCCTCATGGTCAAGCCACAGTTCGAGGTTGGCAGGGATCGGATCGGAAAGGGCGGAGTCGTACGCGATCCGCTCCTGCGGTGTGCAGCGGTCGAGTCCGTCGGCGCTGCCGCGGCCCGGCTCGGGTGGGGGGTTGCCGGCGTTACGGCCAGTTCTCTTCCGGGCCCGGCGGGGAACGTCGAGTACTTTCTGTGGCTCAGGAGCGATGCACCCCCGCTTGACGGCGACGATGTACGCCGTGCGGTCGAGAATGGGCCCAAATGACCGCCGCTGCGGCGGGGAGGGAGGTGGGCGTGGTGAGTCCGCTCGTCTACGGCCCGCGCCCTGACCCAGCGCCGCGGAGCATTCCCCGGACCGCGCTGCTGATCGCGCACACCGGTCGGGCCGACATCGTCGACCTGGCGACGATGGTGTGCAAGGCGCTGCATCGCGAAGGCTTCGAGGTCCGGATTCTCGAGGAGGAGGCCGATGATCTGGCGGTCGACGGCGTCACCGTGGTCCCTGGCGATGACCAGGCGGCCGTCGACGCCGAGATCGTCATCGTGTTCGGTGGTGATGGGACGTTCCTGCGAGCGGTGGAGGTCGCGCGGACTGCCGATGCTCCACTGATCGGGGTCAACCTCGGCCGGGTCGGCTTCCTGGCCGAAACCGAACCAGAGGCCGTCGATGACACGATCAGCCATATTCTGGAGCGCAGCTATGTGGTGGAAGAGCGACTGTCCGTCGAGGCAGTCGTGTTCGGTCCGGGCGGTGAAACGCTGGGAACCACGTGGGCGCTCAACGAGGTCTCGGTGGAGAAGGCGAGCCGCACCCGGGTGCTCGATGTAGCGCTGCTGGTGGACGGTCGACAGCTGACCAGCTTCGGCTGCGACGGCGTCCTGTGCGCCACCCCGACCGGCTCCACGGCGTACGCCTTCTCCGCCGGGGGACCGGTCGTCTGGCCGGACGTCGAAGCACTGCTGGTCGTCCCGACCAGCGCCCACGCACTGTTCGCCCGCCCGCTGGTGATCCCGCCGACCTCGATCCTGACTGTGGCCATCGCCGAATACGGCGAGGGAGCGGTCCTGTGCGCCGACGGACGTCGCACTCTCCCGGTACCCCCGGGGGGGCGGGTAGAGGTCATCAAGTCCGAGCAGCCGGTGCATGTGGCGCGGGTCCATTCGACCGGATTCGGTGACCGGCTCGTTGCCCGGTTCCGGCTACCCGCTGACGGATTCCGACACACTGCCGCGGTTCCTGACGGGGGCTGAGCCGGTGTTGCGGGAGCTGCGCATCGAGCACCTCGGCGTGATCGCCGAGGCACGGCTGGATCTGGTTGGTGGCCTGACCGTGCTCACGGGGGAGACCGGCGCAGGCAAGACCATGGTGGTGACCGGCCTGGCTCTGCTCTTCGGTGGGCGCGGCGACCCCGGCCGGATCCGCAGCGGCGCCGCCCGGCTGTCGGTAGAGGGCCGCCTCGAACTGCCCACCGACCATCCAGCCTGGGAGATCGCCCGGCGGGCCGGTGCCGAGCCCGACGAGGACGGCACACTCATCGTTTCACGAACGGTCAACAGCGAAGGTCGCAGCCGCGCCCACCTGGGCGGGCGCAGCGTGCCCATCGCCGTACTCACCGAACTCGCCGAGTCGGCCTGGGCCCTGCACGGACAGTCCGACCAACTCCGGCTGCGACGACCGAAGGAGCAGCGGGCGGCCCTGGACCGGTTCGCTGGCGCCGAGCATGGCCGCCTGCTGGCCGATTACCGTGCCGCCTATGCACGCTGGCGGGACCTCGACGATCGGCTAGCCGTCAAGAGCGCAAGGACGCACGAGCTGGCCCGGACCTCCGAAGTCCTGCGTCATGGCCTGGCCGAGATCGCCGCCGCGGAGCTGAAACCCGGTGAGGAGCAGGAGCTGAGCGCCCTAGCGGTCCGCTTGGGCGACGCCGAGGAGTTGGGGCGCGCCGCGCAGGATGCCCATGACGCGTTGTCCGGCGATCCGATGGCTGACGGCGGCAGAATGCAGGCCGATGCGCTCAGCGCTCTCGCCCGCGCCACTGTTGCGCTGGAGCGGGCCAGCGATGCGACCTTGCGGCAGCTGGGCGGCCAGGTAGCAGCCCTGTCGTACGCTGCCGCCGACATCGCCGCTGAGCTCGCCGGCTACATCCAGGACATCGTCGCTGACCCTGGGCGGCTGGCCGAGGTCCAGGAGCGGATCTCGGTGCTTCAAGCGGTGGTTCGCCGGTTTGCCGCACCTGGCACGGGCAGCGACGGAGTCCTGGCATGGGCACTCGAGGCCGAGCGTCAGCTCCTCGACCTCGACGTCTCCGACGACGCCTTGGCCGCGCTGCGTGCGGACCGCGATGCCGCGCGGCGCGCGGTGGGGGAGTTGGGCGAACACGTTTCCAGCGCACGCCGTGCGGCCGGGCGCCGGCTCTCGGCAGCCGTGCAAAACGAACTCGGCGCGCTGGCCATGCCGGTTGCTCGGATCGAGATCGAGATCGGCTCCGACGCGGACGCACCCGGGCCCGACGGGATAGACGAAGTGACCCTGCTTCTCGCTCCGCATGCCGGAACCGAGGCGTCCCCCCTGCACCGGGCAGCCTCCGGTGGTGAACTGTCTCGGGTGATGCTGGCCATCGAGGTGGTGCTCGCTGGGACAGACCCGGTGCCGCTGATGGTCTTCGACGAGGTTGATGCCGGCGTCGGGGGACAGGCCGCCGTGCAGATCGGACGGCGGCTGGCCGCGCTGGCCGCCCACCATCAGGTCCTGGTCGTCACGCATCTGCCGCAGGTTGCGGCCCATGGAGGCGCCCACCTCGTTGTCGACAAGACCAGCGACGGCACGATCACTACCAGCGGGATCCACGAGGTCAGCGGCAACGAGCGGATACAGGAGCTGTCCCGCATGCTGGCCGGCCT